>Ga0265798_10003250_pt1 | contig 23243 bp, 17 predicted proteins | sample P3T30metagenome_FD_192430 | JGI IMG/M metagenome (GOLD analysis project Ga0265798, IMG submission 192430) | Plant litter microbial communities from East Loma Ridge, Irvine, California - P3 T30 | ecosystem: Environmental > Terrestrial > Plant litter > Unclassified | place: USA: California... | reverse complement strand
ATTGAGGAAATTTATTCGAATACGGAAAAGGATATCGTCTCAGACGGCGTTCTGCACTTCCCGATCCTGAGGCTTTTTTCGATGGATTTTTTCGAGGGCGTAGGAACGGGCGATTTTCACATCGAGGTTGACAACGGCCAGTTAGTCGTTCAGGCCAACCATGTCGCGGCCTTTTACCTGAAGGGAAGAACCGGCCAGGCTTTGCTGAATTTTTACGACGGGATCGGGCGTTTAGAGGCGGAAAACCTTTCGGCAGATGACATTCAGGTATTTCACCGTGGTTCCAACGACATGATCATCCGGCCGGTACTGAACCTTTCAGGCAATATTTACAGCACCGGAAACCTGATTTCAAAGACGCATCCGCCAAGCGTGGATATCGTCGAACATTGGTCGGGAAGATTGATATTCGACTGATCAGAAATCGTCTTCGATGAGTTCCTTGTTTATCATCGCGCCAGCCAGACTTCCGGCAAAAACCGCATTTGAAACCGACCGCATCGGGAAGCAATTGTCACCCGCGGCATAAACACCGGGCACCGTCGTTTTTTGAAAGCTGTCGATCCTGATATGACCCGAATCTGAAAATTCGCACTCAAGCGATTCAGGAATGTCCGATTGCTGCCGGAACGCAGGCCGCGTATACAGAGCCGAAAGTTCGATTTTCGTGCCATCCGACAGCAGGACAGCTTGCATTTTACCTGATTCATGCACGATCCCGTCTATCTTCGTTTCGACGATCCGGATGTTCTTTTCAATTAGTTTTTCGATTTGTTCAGACGACAATCTCGCAGCGCCATTCGTGAAAACCGTCAGGTCGCTTGTCCAGTTCGATATGAGCCGCGCCGTTTCAAAAGCCGTATCGCCATTGGCAAGAATGCCCGTCTTTTCCATCCGGAATTCGTAACCGTGGCAATACGGGCAATGTATGAGGGAAATTCCCCAACAGGCATCGGCCCCGTCGATTTTAGGCAAAACGTCCTCGATTCCCGTCGCAAACAGCAGTTTGCGTGTGGAGAAAACGTCTCCGTCCCAAATTTTGACCTGGAACCCGTTTTCGGTTTTATGGGCGTGCGTGGCGAATGCCGATATAAATCGTACCGTCGGATACTGCAAAACCTGTTCTTTTCCCACTGCGGATATCTCGGCGGGTGGCCTGCCGTCCTGGGTCAGGAAGTTATGGGAGCGGGGCGTCTGCTTATTATTGCAGGGCGTGCCGCTGTCGATGATCAGCACGTTGCGCAGCGAGCGGCCCATAGCCATGGCGGCGGAAAGTCCGGCGTAGCTGCCTCCGATAATGATAACGTCAAAAGTAGGATGCTGTGTCATAGTATGAGTTTGTCCCGCCAAATGTAGCACAAAAATCTATTAATGCGATATTGTCGCAATAAGATTTTTTATATTTGTCGGATGAACAAGCGCAACACCAAATCGAAACAGTTGATACTCGACACGTTAAAGTCGGAAGATTCTGCGATGAGCCAGGAAACCCTTCTCGATAAAATCGGGGACGCGGTGGACCGGGCGACCATTTACCGCGTGCTGAACAGCTTTTCAGACGATGGCGTCGTACACAGGATCATCGCCGACGACGGGAAGCATTATTTTGCGGTTTGCGTGAATTGCGGAGAAAAAAAGCACAAGCACAACCATTTCCACTTCCGGTGCGTTGGCTGCGGCTCAGTGGAGTGCCTGCAATCTGAAGTAAACGTGAAATTGCCCGACGGATACCATCCGATTAACTTCAACGGTGTGATATCAGGCTATTGCCGTAAATGCCAGACGTCGTGAACCTGACTATTTTTTGGTCATTTCCCTGAAAACCGTTTCCAGGTTCTTGTTCTTTTGAGCGACCTGAAGTGTCTTCAAGCCGTTTTGGTGCACGAATTCAAAAATGGTTTCGCGCATGTCCTTATCGGACGTAAACGTCAGTTCCCAAATGTTCGCCGAAACGTTTTTCGAGTACGTCAGGTTCGGGATCGTGTCGATAATTTCCTGTGAAACTGGTTGGCCGAATTCCACTTCGATTACCTGCTCCTCGACTTCCTTGAGCTTCTCGAGACGGTTATCGGCCTTGACCTTCCCGTGGTCGATAATTATCACACGGTCACAGATCGCCTCGACTTCCTGCATGATGTGCGTCGAAAGGAAAACCGTTTTATTCTTGCCTGCATTTTTGATGACGCTCCTGATTTCAACGAGCTGGTTCGGATCGAGGCCGGTTGTGGGCTCGTCCAGGATCAGCACTTCCGGATCGTGCAAAAGCGCATTCGCAAGACCGACGCGCTGACGGTATCCCTTAGACAATTGCCCGATCTTTTTGTGGCTTTCCGGCGTCAGGCCTGTAAGTTGAATGACTTCTTCTATGCGCTTTTTGGAAACGTTGTACACATCGGCGTTGAAGCCAAGATATTCGCGAACGTACAGATCGAGATACAGCGGATTGTGTTCAGGCAGGTATCCGACCGATTTCTGAACCGACTTTGCGTCAGCCGAAACATCGTGCCCGTTCACCGCCGCCGAACCCGAATCGGCATTGATATACGTGGTCAGGATTTTCATCAGCGTCGATTTTCCGGCGCCGTTCGGACCCAAAAATCCTACGATTTCACCTTTCTGAATGGAAAAAGAAACATCGTCCAGCGCCTTCTGGCTACCGTACATTTTGGTGATATTGCTGACTTCTATTGACATATCGGGAGATTTATCGCAAATGTAACCCAATAATTTATGTGGGAACATCTATATTAGCAACAAAACGGAGTTGTATGAAAAAAGTTTTACTGCCCATGCTTTTTCTTGGAGTGGCGTCTGTCGCTCAATCGGAAATCAGCCAAAAGGAAGTCACGCGTATCGAAACGGTGCTTGCCGCAGATGACATGCAGGGACGAAAGTTATTTGAGCCCGGGATAGAAAAGGCGTCGAAATTCATCGAATCGGAATTCAAAAAAGCCGGACTCGAATTTTACGAAGGCTTGAAAGAGTACCGTCAGGAATTTATGATAAAAGGGAAATCGGCGAACAACGTTATCGGGATAATTCCGGGCAAATCCAGATCGGAAGAATATGTGGTCTTTTCAGCGCATTACGATCATTTGGGACTGTCCGATTCCGGAAGCGACAGAATTTTCAACGGAGCGAACGACGACGCATCCGGAGTTACGGCGGTCATCGCGCTAGCCGAATATTTCAGGAAAAGGGGTGGAAACGAGCGCACACTGATTTTTGTGGCCTTCACAGCGGAAGAAATCGGCGGCTTCGGATCAAAATTCTTCTCGAAAAGCATCGATCCGGACAAAGTCGTGGCTATGTTCAACATCGAAATGATTGGCACCGAAAGCAAATGGGGCAGGAATTCGGCTTATATCACGGGTTTTGAAAAGTCCGATTTCGGAAAAATACTGCAAAAGAATCTCAAGGGAAGCAAATTCCGATTCGAGTCCGACCCTTATCCGGAAATGAAGCTGTTTTACCGATCGGACAATGCAACATTGGCGGCACTTGGCGTTCCTGCGCATACGATATCCACCTCCAAAATGGACGATGAAAAGAACTATCACAAGGAAAGCGATGAAGTGGCGACACTGGATATGGCCAATATGACTGAAATCATCAGGTCGATCGCCATCAGCGCCCAGAGCATCATCAGCGGAAATGAAACGCCGTCAAGGGTTCCCAAGCGGTAATGGGTCGATCAGTTATGCAATTTTGACCCGGTATCGGCCGCAGGAATCCATATGAAACCGCAATAATTTACCATATTCGCAAAAATCGGATGGCGGCTTGGGAGCGGAATTTTTTTTATTTACTTTAGCCTTCGAAGCAAGTACACAATGCAAAACACCTGGTTTTATTTTAGCAATTTCTTTTATTTCCGCAAGGAGGTAGGGGTTGCTGTGTAGTTGTTCTGGTTGATTATTAATTCAGAAAACGATACGATCCCGACCACAAGTCGGGATTTTTTTTTGCAACGATTTTACATTATGGATAAGGATCTGACGATTGCGATTCAGGGTATCAAAGGCTCGTTCCACCACCAGGTCGCCGGGGAATACTTCGGCGAAAGCGGCCTCGACGAGTGCATGTCGTTCGAAGCGCTCGTGCGTTCGCTCAAAGAAAACCGCGCCCATAAAGGGGTTATGGCGCTGGAGAACTCGATAGCGGGCTCGATAATTCCGAACTACGCGCTTATCGATATTAACGACCTGCATATAATCGGGGAGCATTACCTGGACATCCATATGAACCTGATGGCGCTTCCCGGACAGACTATCGATGACATCAGGGAAGTGCATTCGCATCCGATCGCGCTGCTGCAATGCGCGGTTTTCTTTGCCCGATATCCACAAATAAAGCTGGTCGAAAGCGGCGATACGGCCGAGACCGCCCAAAGGATCAAATCCCAAAATCTGACCGGAATCGCTGCCGTCGCAGGCCCAAAAGCAGCGCCCATGTACGGTTTGGAAATTCTGGCTTCCGGCATCCACACGGTAAAAAGCAACATGACGCGGTTCGTGATCGTGAAAACGCAGAACAAGGTGATCCCGGAAGACCAGATCAACAAGGCATCCTTAAAATTTGAGCTCGACGATACTCCGGGTGCGTTGGCCTCCGTACTGAATATGATGACGACGTGTAAGCTGAACCTGACGAAAATCCAGTCCATGCCGATCATAGAGACGCCTTTCCAATATTCGTTTTTCGTAGATGTTGTTTTTGAAAAGTACAAGCATTATGAAAAAGCCCGGAAAATCCTGGAACTGATGACGACGCATTTTAAGGTGCTTGGCGAATATAAGTCCGGCGCCCGGGGAGCAAATCTTGAATGAATAGTTAAAAATGAATAATTAATAATGGTCGGCGAACCCGGACAACTAACAACCAATACATTCTAAATTCAGATTATACAATAGGCATGATAAAATCGGCAAACAGACTGAATACGGTAGAAGAATACTACTTTTCACAGAAACTGCGGGAAGTGCGGGATTTGGTCGCATCGGGAAAACCCGTGATCAACATGGGCATCGGGAGCCCGGACCTATCGCCGCCGGACGCCGTTATTGACGCAATTCGCGACGCTGTGCTGGAGCCCGCAGCACATCAGTACCAGAGTTACCAGGGTTTGCCCGAACTCAGGCAGGCGATTGCGGGATTTTACAATAGTCAGTTTTCGGTCGCTATCGATTTTAACTCCGAAATTTTGCCTCTGATGGGATCCAAAGAAGGCATCATGCATATTTCGCTGGCCTTTTTGAACGAAGGCGATGAGGTTCTGATTCCCGATCCGGGTTATCCGACCTATACTTCGGTGACGAATCTGGTGGGAGCGGTTCCCCGATTTTACCATCTGACGGAAGAAAGGAACTGGCAACCCGATCTCGAAACCCTGGAAAAACAGGATTTGAGTAAAGTAAAAATCATGTGGATCAATTATCCGCACATGCCGACGGGTGCGGCGTCCACTCTGGAATCGCTTCAGAAACTCGTAGATTTTGCCCGGGAGCATTCGATTTTACTGGTAAACGACAATCCGTACAGCTTCGTTCTGAACGAAAACCCGCTCTCCATATTTAGTGCCGATGGCGCAAAAGACGTAGCTTTGGAACTGAATTCGCTGTCTAAAACGTTCAATCTATCCGGATGGCGCGTCGGTTTTGCAATCGGAAATAAGACCTTGATCGACGCGGTTCTCAAAGTGAAAAGCAACATGGATTCGGGCATGTTCTACGGAATCCAGAAAGGGGCGATCGCGGCGCTGAAATCCGACAAAAACTGGTTCGCCACGCAAAACGCGATCTACAGCCGGAGACGCGAATTGGTCTTTGAGCTTGCGGATTCTCTCGGATGCTCTTATGACCGAAACGCAGCGGGCATGTTCGTATGGGCGAAACTCCCGGATTCTGTCCCCGATGCGGATGCGTTCGTCGATAAACTTTTGTACGAAAAACACGTGTTTATTACACCAGGGAAAATATTCGGAAGCAAGGGAAACAGATACATTCGGTTTTCGCTTTGTTTGCCGGAGGAACAAATCAGGGAAGTATTGGACAGGATAAAATAGGATAGCCATCTGTGGCAAAAAAAACAATAATTAAAATGGAAAACGATAAATCACTCCGCAATTGGCTGACTGCCTTAAACTTAAATCATCCTTTGGTGATCGCCGGTCCTTGCTCTGCCGAAACCGAAGATCAGGTCATGCAGATCGCCCGCGAGCTCAAAGATTCCGACGTGAGCTTTTACCGCGCAGGAATCTGGAAACCACGCACGCGTCCCGGCGGATTCGAAGGAGTAGGGGCGATCGGTCTTAAATGGCTGCAGAAGGCCAAAGCCGAAACCGGTTTGCCGATGGCCGTCGAAGTCGCCAATGCCACGCACGTCAAACTGGCGCTCGAGCACGACATCGATGTTTTGTGGATCGGTGCGAGAACGACCGTCAACCCGTTTGCCGTCCAGGAAATTGCAGATGCGCTGGCCGGAACAGACAAAATCGTGTTGGTCAAAAATCCCGTCAACCCTGATCTGGCGCTGTGGATCGGCGGAATCGAAAGATTGTACAATGCGGGAATCCGGAATTTGGGCGCCATCCACAGAGGGTTTTCAACTTATGAAAAGACCAGATACCGCAATATTCCGGAGTGGCAGCTGCCGATTGAACTTCAGAGCCGTTTTCCGGATTTGCCCCTGATCAACGATCCGTCCCATATCACAGGGCGGCGCGACATGGTAAAAGATGTGGCCCAGCAGGCGCTCGACCTGAACTTTGACGGACTTATTATCGAATCGCACATCGATCCCGACAATGCCTGGAGCGACGCAGCGCAACAGGTCACGCCAACTGCCCTGAAGCAGATGTTCGTCGATTTGCGCATGCGTGAAATGTCGATCGAGGAAGACGATTTTAATTCCAAAATGGCCAAACTTCGGACGAAAATCGATGATGCGGATACGAAATTACTAGAGATCCTTGGCAGCCGCATGAAAGTAGCCGACGAGATCGGAGCGTTGAAAAAGGAGAAGAACGTCGCCATCCTTCAAAACAAGCGCTGGAACGAGATCCTCGACAAAATGAAGTATGAAGGTTTGTCGAAGGGCTTGACGGAAGATTTCGTGCTGAAGATTTTCAAGGCGATCCACCAGGAAAGCATTACGCATCAGGAGAAGGTGATGAATGGGAATTAGCGAATTAGCGAATGTTGGAATTAGCGAATTAGCGAATGTGGGAATTAGCGAATTGGCGAATGTGGGAATTAGCGAATTAGCGAATGTGAGAATTATCTAATTATCTAATTATCCCATTTTCTAATTATCTCATTTTCTAATTCCCTAATTTTGCGCCATGACTGGAACCGTCTACAAATCCACCGGAAGCTGGTACACGATCAAAACGGAATCGGGTGATTTTCTCGATTGCCGTATCAAGGGCAAGTTGCGTATTTCGGGTATCCGGAGTACGAATCCCGTGGCCGTAGGCGATGTCGTCGATTACGATATCGACAAAAGCACCGATGAGATTCGGGGCGTGATCACGAACATACGCGATCGCGAGAATTACATCGTACGGAAATCCGTCAACCTTTCCAAGCAAATCCATATAATAGCGTCCAATGTCGACCAGGTTTTCCTGATCGTGACGATAAACAATCCGCCCACGACAACCAGTTTTATCGACCGCTTTTTGGTGACTGCCGAAGCATACGACATCAAGGCCGTGCTCGTTTTCAACAAAATCGACACGTTTGACGAGGCGATGCTCGACGAACAACTGTACATGCAGCACGTCTACACCCAGATCGGCTACGACTGCCTGAGGGTTTCGGCCATGGAAGGGAAAGGGATCGACAGCCTGAAAGCCATGATGGAAGGCAAAACCAGTATGTTTTCAGGACATTCGGGTGTCGGGAAATCAACGCTCGTTAATGCGGTCGAGCCGACGCTGGACCTGAAAACAAAGGAAATTTCGCTCCAGCACCAGCAGGGACAGCATACCACGACATTTGCCGAAATGTTCGACCTGTCGTTCAACGCAAGCATCATCGACACGCCGGGAATCCGCGGATTCGGCATCATCGACATGAATAAGGAGGAAATTGGCGATTATTTCCCTGAATTCTTTGCTCTGAAGCAAAACTGCAAATTCAACAATTGCCTGCACAAGGACGAGCCGCATTGCGCCGTTAAAGCGGCTTTAGAAAAGGACGAGATCGCCTGGTCGCGCTACCGGAGCTATATTCAGATTCTCGAAGGAGAGGACGAGCATTACCGCACGAACGGCTTCGAAGACGAGCGCGCCGTTAACGACAAGGAAGAATGAGGGTTGTCATCCAGCGGGTTTCGGAAGCGTCCGTAACGATCGATGGAAATGTAGTCGCCCAAATCGACGCAGGCCTTCTTATTTTGGTGGGTATCGAGGACGCCGATGCCTCTGAAGATATCGACTGGCTTTCTGCAAAAATTGCGAACCTTCGCATCTTCCCGGATCCGGATGGCGTTATGAACCTGTCGGTGACCGATATCGGCGGCGACATCATCCTCGTGAGCCAGTTTACGCTGCATGCACTGACTAAAAAGGGAAATCGCCCGTCGTATATCAAAGCGTCTAAGCCGGATATCGCGATTCCGCTTTACGAGCAATTCGTCAGAGCGGTAGGGGACACTATCGGCAAACCGGTACAAACCGGAGCGTTCGGAGCCGATATGAAAGTCAGGCTTTTAAATGACGGGCCGGTAACGATCATCATCGATTCGAAAAATCGCGAATAATCTTGCACCTTCTAAAAAATCGACTATTTTTGCCCCACCACAAACGTTAAAAATTTCCCAATATTAATCTGGGGCTATTTCTAGCCGCCTGCTATATGCTATGGATACAAAATATCTGTTGGCGCTACTATTGGCTTGCTTTACATTTGCCAGCGCCCAAAAGCCGGAATATGCAACATTGCTGATTCCTGCTGCTCTTTCAGAGAATGCGAATGCCGTAATACGTTCCAATGAGGAGACCTATACGATCAATTCTCAAAATTCGCTTACCGTCCGGACCGTGACCGCGTGTACCGTTCTCAACGAATTCGGGCTCCGGAATCTGCAAACGATGAGTTCTTACAGCCCGACCACGCGCATTTCAAAAATCGAGGCCCGCGTTTACGACAAGATGGGAAATCAGCTCAAGGTTTTCAAGAAAAAGGATTTCCGGGATGTTAGTCTTGCGGACGGATTCTCTATTTTCAGCGATAATCGCATGCTGTACCTCGATTACACCCCGATCGGTTATCCCTTCACTATGGTTTTAGAATGCGAATACCAGACGAGCAATACGGCGCAGATTCCGCGATGGTCAGCCTTATCGGGATATTTTGTAAGTACCGAGAGTGACAAAATCCAGATTACCTATCCGGAAAATCTTGGGTTCGCCTATAAAGAAGTGAATTTTGATCCGAAATTTCAAATCGAAAAACAGCAGTTGCCTGGAAAAGTGATTTTTACGGCCAGGAATATCCCCGCTGTCAAAGGCGAAGCGGAAAGTCCTGAGTTTTTCAAGGTTTCGCCCATCGTACATTTCAGGCTTGACAAATTTTCACTTGAAGGCGTCGACGGACAGGCTTCCAACTGGAAAGAATTCGGCCAATGGTACTACGAAAGGCTCCTTACCGGCACAGACGAGCTTTCGGCTGAAACGCAACTAAAGGTCAGGCAATTGATAGGAGACGAAAAAGACCAGATCAAAATCGCACGCAAGATTTATGCATACGTCCAGGATAAAACGCGGTATGTAAGCGTTCAGGTTGGAATCGGCGGCTATAAGCCGATGAAGGCGTCGGATGTCGACAAGCTCGGATACGGTGATTGCAAAGCGCTTTCGAACTATACGCGGGCGTTGCTGGCAGCGGCTGGGATACCATCTTACTTCACGCTGGTCTATGCCGGAGACGATTCGCGCCGCGGCCTGATGCCTGACTTCGTTTCGCCTCAGGGCAACCATGCGATTCTGGCAATGCCTTATCAAAACGGGTACGTCTGGATGGAATGCACAAACCAGGTAAGTCCGTTCGGGTTCCAGGGTATTTTTACCGATGGACGCGACGTTTTAGTCATTAAGCCCGAGGGCGGAGAAATCGTCAGGACAAAGCCGATGATAGAAAAAGACAACAGCCGTGTCGCCACCGGAAAGTACATGATCCTGGCAGACGGCAGTATATCCGGGCTGATATCGACGTCAAGTTCGGGGTCGGCATACGACGCGGTTTACAACAACCAGCGCTTATCAGCAAAGGAAAGGGAGAAGCACTATAAAGAATCGCTGGACAACATCGGTAGCCTGAACCTTGAAAAGATTGAATTCACCGACGACAGGGATGCGGTTCGTTTTACGGAAAAGATTGCGATCTCGGCTCCCAACTATGCCAGCATCAACGGATCTCGCGTCATGTTCGCAATTAATGCGTTCAATCCGTTTACGGACACGCCGACACGTTACCGGAACCGCCAGAATCCGTTCAGGGTAGAACGCGGCTATCTCGAGCAGGACGAGTTCGAGATCGCGATTCCCGAAGGCTTTGACATTGAAGCCATTCCGTCAGGTTTGGAACTCAAATCGAAATATGGGGAATACAGTTCGACGGTTACCCGGAAATTACCGAACCTCCTCATTTACACGCGGACTTTTTTGATGAAGGACGGTTCCTATCCCAGCGAAGAATACGAAAAATACCGTCAGTTTTGCGAACAGGTCGCCAAATACGACGCTTCAAAAGCAGTGCTGATAAAGAAAACATAATATGATATCCGGCGAAAGCAAGGAAGGAAATAATTTAAAAAGAATGAACGTTAGCAAATTCTTCGGAGCGGTAATCACGGTTGGCATCTTTACTTTTGTCGCGAAAACGAACGCTCAGAAATTCGATCCGGGCAAAGTAACGATTGAACAATTGACCCAGAAAAGGCACGCAAAGGATACGTCCGCGGCAGCGGCCATCCTGTTCAAAAAAGGGAAGACAAGCCTTGAATATCGTGTGGGAGAAGGATTTTTAATGATAACCGAATGCACCCAACGCTTCAAGATTTACAAAAAGGAAGGATACGAGTGGGCTAATGCCTCGATCCCGTATTATACCGGAAAGGAAGACGAACGCGTTCTCATAAGGGACGCTGCGACCTATAATCTTGTCGGCGGAAAAATCGAAAAGACGAAGCTGCGCAGCGATGGTGAATTTATCGAAAAGACAAATAAGCTGTGGTCGCGCAAAAAGATCGCAATGCCGAACGTAAGGGAAGGCGCCGTGATCGAATTCACCTACAGCGTTATTTCTCCTTATTTTCAAAATCTTCCAGACTGGACTTTTCAGGAAACCATTCCCGTCGATTATGCCGAAATGAAGACACAGATCCCTGATTATTTCGAATATCAGGTTCATATGAAAGGCAGTATAATTCCCGAAGTGGAGAAGAACACTATGCCTCGACGGTTGTCCGGAAAGGAACGCGTCAAGAATATGAGGACAGGACTGATGGAGGACGATTTTTACGACTTCAGCTTTAATGACAAAATAGCGACTTATGTAATGAGGAACGTTCCGGCACTTGCGGACGAAGGATTTGTCAATAATATTTCCAATTACACTGCAAGCATCAGTCACGAACTGGCCTCCGTAAAGGGTTTCGACGGAAAAACCACGTTGTATGCGAACGACTGGCAAAGCGTAACCCAAAAAATATATGACAATACTGATTTTGGAGACGAATTACTCAGGACCGGCTATTTCGAACAAGACCTGAAAGCGATCCTGGCAAATGCATCGGATGAGTCCCAAAAACTCATTGCGGTTTACAACAGTGTCAGGAACAACATGAACTGGGATGGCATGTACGGATACCAATGCGACAAAGGCGTCAGGAAAGCGTACACTGAAAAGTCCGGCAACGTAGCCGAGATCAACCTCATGCTGACGGCGATGCTTCGGGAAGCCGGTATAAAGGCCAACCCGGTTTTGGTGAGCACGCGTTCGAACGGGATTGCGCTCTATCCGGCCCTGACGTCGTTTAATTTCGTTGTCGTCCAGGCTGAGGCGGGTGGCAAAAGCGTCCTTCTGGATGCCACCGACAAATGGGCGGCGCCGGATGTTTTGCCCAGGCGCGACCTGAATTGGTTCGGAAGACTGATCCGACCCGATGGTACATCTGAGCTGATCGATATGATGCCCAAGACCAAATCGCGCGAGACGGTCAATATCCTGGCGGGAATCGAGCCGGAAGGCAAGTACAGCGGGCAGATAAGGCGTCAGTATTTCGACCATCATTCCATGTGGTTCAGATCGGCCAATGCAAAATTATCGGAAGACAATTATCTCGAAAAACTCGAAAAATCGCATAACGGCTTTGAAGTCGATGCCTATAAGCGCGATATGGATGGTGATGCATCAAAGCCTGTCAGTGAGACTTTTGCATTCGTCCACAACGGCTCCGTCGAGGTGATCGGCGACAGGATGTATGTTTCGCCTTTAGCTTTGCTTGCGATGGATTCGAATCCGTTTCATCAGCAAAAGCGGGATTATCCGGTGGATTTCGTGTATCCGCACCAGGAAAAAATCAACCTAAGCCTTACGCTTCCGGATGGATATGCCGTTGAGAGCCTGCCGTCTGTAATGAATATCGCCATGCCCGATAATGTAGGCAGTTTTAAGTTTGTGGCGCAGGCCCACAACAAATCGATTCAGATTATAGCGAATTATGAAATGAACGAAGCAATCGTTCCTGCCGATTATTACGATAGCCTTAAAGATTTTTATCAGAAGATGATCGACAAGCAGCATGAAAAAATCATCCTTAAGAAGATATAAATGAAATCGACGGTTATCGCGTTTCTGTTTTTAGCGTTGCTTGCCCACGGACAAAAGATGCAGTTGGGAAAAGTTATCATGGACGAATTGCAACAAAAATTCCATCCCAAAGATACCTCGGCGGCGGGAGCGGTCCTTTTCAGCAAAGGCAAAACCACGTTTCGATTCGACCGGGACAAGGAATCGTTCCGGGCCGTCCACGAATTTGTCATCAAAATAAAGATATACAAAAAGGAAGGGCTGGATCTGGCGAATTACGAAATCCCGTACTACGTCGGATACAAAGACCTGCAGCCCGAAACCCTCAAAGTCGAAGATGCGGCTACCTATAATATTGCAGACGGAAAAATCAAGAGGACAAAAGTTAATTCAGGTGCCGTATTCCAGGAAAAAGTCAACGAATCATGGAAAACCGCGATCGTCGTTTTCCCGGATGCCCGGATAGGATCGGTGATCGAGTTCAAATACACCATCCAGTCGGAAAATATCCACGCCTTCCCGACGTTCCGGTTTCAGCGTCCGATTCCAGTGGACCAGGTAGAGTACGTAACGGAGATTCCCGTCAGTTATCAGTACAAAGTCCTGACGAACGGGCTTTTTCCTATCGATACCAAAGTCAGTATGAAATCGGGTGGCGAATATTATGAGAACCAATATGGGCAAACGTCGCGGCTCAGCTACAATGTGAAAATTTGTACACACACGGCGTCGAACCTGCCGGCGATCAAGTCGGAGGACTTCGTAGACAATCCTGAAAATTACAGTGCGGCGGTCGAATATGAGCTGGAACTGATTCAATTTCCCAATGTGCCCGTTCGCAATTTTTCACAAACATGGGAAGGCTTGACGCAGACGATCTTCAAGGACAACGATTTTGGCGGACAACTTAACAAGAACGCTTTTTTCCTGGGCCAGCTCAAGAATCTCGTCAACGGTATTGAGGACAGGCAGGAACGTCTTTCGCGCGTCTTTACGTTTGTCCAGGATCGTATGAACTGGAACGGCCGCAACGGATTTTTCGCCAAAGACGGTATTGAAAAAGCGTGGGCCAACCAGTCCGGGAACGTCGCCGATATCAATTTGCTCCTGGTTGCGATGCTCAACATGGCCGGAATCCCAACCAATCCTGTGCTGATCAGTACCGTCGATCACGGCGTGCCGAATTATCCGAACCAGACCGCGTTTAATTATGTGATCGCCTGCGCGACAATCGGAGATAAAAAAATATTGCTCGACGCGACGAACAAATATACGGTTCCCGGCGTTTTGCCTTTGAAGCTCCACAACTGGAGCGGCCGTTTGGTAAGACAGGACGGAAGTTCTGAGGAAATGTCGATGTCAAATCCCAATCTTTCGAAAAAGTTCCATTCCCTTGTTTGCGACGTGCGTCCCGATGGCACGCTGTCAGGCAAATCGCGCACCCAGATGTCGGAACTGGCAGGTTTTGAGTACCGCGACCGCTATTCCGGAATGAGCATGGAAAATTATGCGGAAGCTCTCGAAGGGCGTTACGATGGAATCAGGATCGAAAATTATACGGTAGTAAATGAAAAGCGCTCCGCAGAACCCGTTATCGAAACGTTCGATTTCATCAGCGATAAGCACTCGGAAATTATCGGCGACCGGATTTACATCGATCCGATGCTGTTCTTCACGACGCATGCCAGCCCTTTCGTGTCTGACGACCGGCTGATGCCGATTTTCTTCGGGTATCCGCGTCAGGTGCGCTACATCATCAGCCTGAAAATTCCGAAGGGATACGCTGTCGAATCGATTCCGGAAGCCATCAATATCACGACAGGCGAAAATGTCGTAAATTTCCGGATCGCATCCCAGAGCGCGGGAGAAAGCGTTGCGATCAGCGCGACCTATGAAACGGGGCAGATGCTCGTGAACCAGGCATTTTATCCGAGAGTCAAGGATTTCTTCGCCCGGATGGTCGCAAAGGAGCAGCAAAAAATAGTACTAAAAAAAATCTGATGAACATCAAAAACGCCCAAATCGAAGTTGATAACTGGATCAAGGACCACGGGGTCCGTTATTTCAATGAACTGACGAACATGGCGCAGCTCACGGAAGAAGTCGGGGAAGTTGCCCGCATTATCGCGCGTCGCTACGGAGAGCAATCGGAAAAAGAAAGCGATAAAAACAAGGATCTTGGCGAAGAGCTGGCCGATGTGGTTTTCGTCGTGTTTTGCCTTGCCAATCAGACCGGGGTGGACCTGCAAGCGGCATTCGATAAAAAAATGGAACTGAAGACGAAGCGCGACCACGACCGCCATCAGAATAACGAAAAACTGAAATAGCTTTTTCGGATACCAATCCAAGGTTAACCATTAAGAACATTAAGAACATTAAGAACATTAAGAACATTAAGAACATTAAGATCTTTAAGGTTTGATATTGTTAAGATTAATCAGACCTTACAACTTCGATTATAAATGACCAATTCCTATTTGCGGATTACCTTAATGTTCTTAATGCACTTAACTTCTTAATGTCAAAGCATGAGCGCAGCGAGTAAAGATTTTGAATTAGCAAATTGGTTATATGTTAACCATTAAGATCATTGTGAACATTAAGCACATTAAGATCATTAGGTTTACTGTGTTAGCCGGATGCGGGGCCGCTTTGTTTATTTTTGTGACCGAAAATCAAGGAACATGAGAATCAAACTGGAAAAGTCCCAAATTGCAAGAGAAAGCGAATTGAAGATAACCGGAAGCAAATCGGAAACGAACCGGTTGTTGTTGCTTCAGGCCTTGTATCCGCAAATTTCACTTGCCAACACATCCGAGTCCGACGATTCGGAAGCGATGCGAATGGCACTTTCCTCGGTATCCGACATTATCGACATCCATCACGCCGGGACCGCTATGCGCTTTTTGACCGCCTATTTTTCCATCTGCGAAGGCAGGACCGTTACGCTGACGGGATCTGAACGCATGCAGCAGCGCCCGATCGGTATCCTGGTCGAGGCTTTACGCGATCTGGGTGCTCATATCGAATATGTCGGGAACCAAGGATTTCCACCGTTAAAAATAACCGGAAAAAAGCTTTCGCAGAACAAGGTCAAGCTCGACGCCGGTGTCAGCAGCCAGTATATTTCAGCGCTTTTGCTGATCGCATCCAGGCTCGAAAACGGTCTGGAACTGACGCTTGATGGGCAAATTACCTCGATTCCGTACATTAAAATGACATTGTCGCTGTTGGATGAAATCGGAATCGTCAGTTCGTTCGGGGAAAACAGGATCGCGATTAAAGCGGGACAGGTCCTGTCAAAAACGATAACGGTAGAATCCGATTGGTCGTCCGCGTCCTATTTTTATTCTCTCGTCGCGCTTTCAGATGCCGGAACAACAATCATATTGTCGTCCTACAAGCCAAACAGCCTTCAGGGCGACAGCGCGTTGGCTGAGATTTACCGCTCGTTCGGTGTCGAAACGGCGTTCGGCGAAAATTCGATTGAATTGACCAAAGTCGCATCCGATAAAAAAGCAACGCTTTATTTCGACCTGAACGATACGCCCGACATTGCCCAAACCATTGCCGTGACTGCGTTCGGTATGGGAACAGGTCTGGAACTGACAGGCCTTCACACGCTGAAAATCAAGGAAACCGACCGTTTGGAGGCGCTTAAAACGGAACTTTCAAAATTTGGCGCGAAGGTTTCCGTTTCAGACGATAGCTTGTCGCTTCAGGCATCGGAACAAATCATAGGAAATGTATCCGTCGATACCTACAACGACCATAGGATGGCCATGGCATTTGCGCCTTTAGCTCTGACAACGTCGTTTTTCGTTAACGATGCGGAAGTCGTATCCAAATCTTTTCCCACATTTTGGGAAGATCTCGAAAAGTTGGGCATTTCAACAGCGAACGTTTAGAAGCCTAAAGTTTTGAGGCGCCGAAGATTAATCGGTAAACTTCAAACAAATATCCCAAAACACTTGACAACCCCTATTCCACAACCGTATATTTGCACCCGAAAGTTTAAGCGCCTAATATTTAACCTTAATCCTTAAACTTCAAAAACTTCAATGAAATTATCACATTTCAATTTCAATCTCCCCAAAGAACTTTTAGCGGAATATCCGGCGGAAAACAGGGACGAGTCGCGCCTAATGGTCGTCGACCGCAAGAAAAAAACGATCGAGCACAAGATGTTCAAGGACCTTATCGATTATTTCGACGACGGTGACGTGCTCATTTTGAACAATACGAAAGTTTTCCCTGCGCGCTTGTATGGCAACAAGGAGAAAACGGGGGCGAGGATCGAAGTTTTTTTGCTTCGCGAATTGAATTCGGAGCAGCGTTTATGGGACGTTTTGGTCGATCCGGCGCGAAAGATCAGGATAGGGAATAAGCTTTATTTTGGAGATGACGATTCGCTTGTCGCGGAAGTTATCGACAATACGACTTCCCGCGGACGCACGTTGCGTTTCCTTTACGACGGATCGTATGACGAATTCCGCAATAAACTGACGGAGCTCGGTGAAACGCCGATCCCTAAATATATTAACCGCGAAGTCGTTCCCGAGGACGCAGAGCGCTATCAGACAATTTACGCCAAAGAAGAAGGTGCCGTGGCCGCGCCTACAGCCGGTCTTCACTTTTCAAGGCATTTGCTGAAGCGTCTGGAAATCAAAGGCGTGAATTTCGCCGAGGTGACGCTCCACGTAGGTCTTGGGACGTTTAACCCTGTCGAAGTCGAGGATTTGTCCAAACACAAAATGGATTCCGAAGAGCTGAGAATTACACAGGAAGCCTGCGATGTCGTGAACGACGCGATTGTAAAGCGCAAGCGGGTTTGTGCCGTTGGTACCACGACGATGCGCGCCATTGAAAGTTCGGTTTCTTCGAACAGGACGATGAACCCTTACGACGGATGGACGAATAAGTTTATCTTTCCACCGTACGATTTCTCGATCGCCGATTGCATGATCACGAATTTCCACACGCCGAAATCGACGCTGCTTATGATGATCTCTGCCTTCACCGGCCATGATCTGATGAAAAAAGCGTATGACGAAGCCATTAAGGAAGGATACAAGTTCTATTCTTACGGAGACGCGATGCTGATTTTGTAATAGTAATTTTAAAATATTAGTTTGAGACTTCAGTCTTGAAATAGAAAAATCCCGTTCACTGAACGGGATTTTTTTTGGTTTGTGGATATGAGTCAGGAATATCGAATGTTAAACAATGAACATCTATTAATTATCCGACATCAACTAACAAATAGCACTCATTATTTCACAATCATCTTAACCGTATAGACTTTGTTCGACTGGATTTTCAGTACGTAGGTGCCACTTGGCAAGCTATTGTTTATGAGCGAGTAATTGTAATCGTTGATGTTGCTCGACGTGTAGAACAAATTCCCGGTCATATCGAAAATGTCGATCTTTTCTATCGGATATTGCGATTTAATGAATGTGCGCTCTCCGGGTTTCGCCGGATTCGGGAAAACACGCACGCCGTTCTGCGATGAGGTCTCGGGAATTCCCAACGGCTGTTCCACAACGAACGATATACGGTTTGAAACTTCATTGTAGGAATCGTTCGTGAACATGACGATAAAATAAGCGCCTTCCTCTGTAGGAAGATTTTCCCCGGAAATTGTTTTCGTCCCTTGCGCCTGACCGTCGAAATAGGTATAGCTCACCAATTCTTCCACATTCGGATCATCGCCTTCGTGATAAATACCGAGCCAGTCCTTGATGATACCGGGAGCGTCCGTCCAGGTGGCAATGATGTTTTCGTTGAGGTTAAAGACGGTTTTGTTGATGGCCAACTCGGTAATCTGATCGCCTATCTGAAAAAACACCTTTTCTCCGACCGTGTCGTATCCGTCCTGAAGGAAATAATGGACGTAGTAATAGCCGTCCGCCAGGTTGTTGAACGTGAAACTGCCAGAAGTCCCGTTGCAGTAACTCCACTGCGTCGAATTCACGGAACCCGGCACCTGCCCGACTTTATAAATCCCGATCCAGTCCAGGTTCAGGTTCGGCCCGTTCGAAAATGTTACGGTAACGGGACTGCCTGATGGATAAGCCGGTTCATCCGTCGCCACATTCGGGAAAGGCCCGACGTAAAATTGCTTGCGTTCGGCGATTTCCGAATAGCCGTCGTTTTCGAGCAGTGTCGCGTAATAGCGTCCGGGTGCAGTCAGTCCGTTCTGGAATATGTGGGAGCCGCTCACCTGTCCGTTCGTGTAGGCCCAGATCGTAGACGGTGTTGCACTTCCCGGATTCTGGCCACGCTTGTAAATGGCGACCCAATCTTTGTTGTTTCCCGGCGTATCCGAAAACGAAACCTCGATAGGCGTGTTCGGCCTATAGGCGATGGTATCCAGCTGGATCTGCGTGTTGGCGAATGTACTGTTGATAATGTTGAACGATTTCGTCTCGCTCCAGTCCGACCAGTTCAGGTTCTTGTCGCGATGGCGGGCTTTGATATAGTACAATCCGTTAGGGAGCGAGCCCGTCGGAAGCGTCAGTTTCGTAATATCGACGCCCAGATTGACATTTGCGGTAGAATCTTTCTGGGAACCGACGGCTCCGAACAAATCTTCGAAATCACGATAAACGTCCTTTTCTACAATGCTGAAATTTTCGGTTTTTCCGATCGTAAACTGCGTTGAATTCAATTCCTGGTCAGTAGTTGTAGCGTAAGCCGATGTTTCGACAGTCAGCGGCAATTCCACGTCGTTGCCGGATAGCGCCGTCGTGATCTGCGGCTGATTGGGCGCGTCCAATCCCAGATGACGATGAAATTCATCCATAAGTACGTTATCCTTATACTTGAAAACGCTTCCGATGGAATACGCCTCGACATCAAACGTCCCGTTGTTCACGTCGATGTCGATGATCTGGTAAATCCAGTTCGAGATCGTCTTCTGGACATCCTCGAAATTCTGCTCGACGGCCATTCCCCAATATTGGTCCCAGGCAACCCCTCCGGAAATGATCTGGTACGTCGGCGTGTTTTTCAATTGTCCGCGGTGGTACAAATGATGATGCGCCCCGATGTGCAAAATATGCTTGGGCGAAGTCGTCAGGATCGGCATGGCGCTGTTGCGCACCCATGGAGAAATGTCGCCTACGTATTGTTCCGCCTGATATGGGCGGTGGCCAAGCGAAATGATCCACTGAACGGTAGCGTCGGTATTTGCTGCAGCGACCACATTAACCAGCCACGCCAGTTGCTGTGCGCTCGTGTGCTCCGTATCCATGGCAATGAAAAGCGTATTTCCGACCTGGTTGGCATAGTAATTTTCGGTTCCCGACGAAATGCCCTGATACGTCATATCGTCAAGTTTGTAATGATCGTAATACGCCTGCATCCCAAGTGTGCCGTAGGTTTCGTGGTTCCCCACCAGCGCTGAGATAGGCAGATAGCCGGACAATTGCTTGTTCTTTTTGAAATGGACGTTCTCATAGTGATCCAACGTTCCCACATCGACCTGGTCGCCCACCATGACCGTCATCGCGATATTATCCGAAGGATCGAGATCAGCTCCCCACTTTTGGGCGATCTTGCGTTTAGCCGAACTGACCAAAGTATCGAACCGCGGCACGTTGCGCATCTGGTTGTCACCCAGTACGAGAAAACGCAAATGGCCGTCGGCCGTTGCAGCCTGTCCCGGTAGCGGCATCGTCTTAAAGGAATAAACGGCTGATTCCATTGCGCCCGTTTTGATCTTGTAGTAATACTTCGTGTTCGGCTGCAGGTTATCAAGTTTCGCCGTGTGAAAGAAGTAGTTGTTGTTGTACCCGGTATCGTTAAAGATCTGATTCATTCCGGTCACGGTATTCGTCAATTGTTCGGCGGACGATCCGTAAAGAACCGTCGTTTCCGGATTCTCGGACGTTTTCCAGTTCACGTAGATCGACGTTGGTTTGGCCGACTGCAGATACGGGAACAATTCCTGCGCCTGCACGAAAATCGGGCAAAGCAGCAAAAGAGCGTAAAGCTTTTTCATGTGTTGAAATTTTAGTTGCCGCAAAAGTAAACGCCCCGTTTTGCGAACCCGTTAGCCAACGATTAGCAAAGGGTTAAGGCTTTTTGATGAAATCATGTGAAATGTTACGGGAATATTGTGGGCGTGCCGGCGGGAATGGAGTGGCAGGAGCAGACGGCAGTGGCAGTTGCTCCGGTGAGTATAGACCTGTCACCTCTATAGATCTGTCACGTCTGGAGAGGTGACAGGTTTAAGACCTGAAAACCGTCAATTTTTAGGCCGCGACAAAAAACCAATTCGTAAATTTACGCCAGCAACAACTACACAATGTTTCAAAATACACGCGAATACGCACAACAACTCGATTTCCAGGATCAGATCGCCCACTATCGCAACGAATTTATCTTCCCGCAGGTAAACGGCAAACAGGTTATTTATTTCACCGGAAATTCCCTCGGTCTGCAACCCAGGCGCACCAAATCGTACGTGGATGAGGTCATGAACGACTGGGCGAATCTCGCCGTCGAAGGCCATTTTTATGCCGAAAAGCCATGGTGGGATTATCAGGAGCGTTTCGCCCAACCGCTTAGCAGGATCGTCGGCGCGCTGCCAAGTGAGGTTACCGTTATGAACACATTGACCGTGAACCTGCATTTGTTGATGGTGTCGTTTTACCGCCCGACTTCAAAACGCTACAAAATAATCTGTGAGGAAAAGGCCTTTCCAAGCGATCAATATATGCTGCAGTCCCAGGTCCGGTTTCGAGGATACGATCCGCGGACGGCCATCGTCGAAATCAAAAGGCGCGACGGAGAACACAACATTCGCCACGAAGATATCCTTGCCAGAATCGATGAGGTAGGTGACGAACTTGCACTGGTCCTTATCGGTGGCGTAAATTACTATACGGGACAGGTATTCGACATGAAATCCATCACAAAATACGCCCAGGAAAAAGGCGCCTTCGTGGGGTGGGATCTTGCCCATGCCGCCGGAAACATTAAACTCGAGCTTCACGACTGGAACGTCGATTTTGCCGCCTGGTGTTCGTATAAATACATGAATTCAGGTCCCGGCAACGTATCGGGGATTTTTGTTCATGAAATGCACCATGCCGATCCTGAAATGCCGCGATTCGCCGGTTGGTGGGGACACAACAAGGAGCGGCGCTTTAAAATGGAACCAAAATTCGATGCCGTTCATGGAGCGGAAGGCTGGCAGATTTCCAATTTGCCCGTAATTTCCCTGGCGCCTTACCTGGCTTCGGTCGAGATGTTCGACGAGGTCGGAATGGACGCGCTGATCCGCAAACGTGATAAAATTACGTCTTATCTCGAATTCATTCTGTCGGAAATCCAACGTGAGGTCAATGGGAATTTCGAAGTCATAACGCCGTCGGATCCGATGGAGCGCGCGTGCCAGTTATCGGTTTATCTGCATGGCGAAGGCCGCAATCTTTTCGAAAATCTGATGAAAAACGGTGTCATCACCGACTGGCGCGAACCCAATGTCATCCGCCTGGCACCGGTTCCGCTGTATTGTTCGTTCGAAGACATGTTTGAGTTCGGACAGATCCTGAAACGAGGGATACAGGAGCTTCACTGATCATCTCCATCCGAATCGGGCATATCCATTCCAAGATCTTCGGGATCGTGGTTTTCGATGGCGGGTTGCGTCATAAGCGGAATATCGCTTAACGGAACACCGCCTTTCACGCCAAAATCCAGCGTGCGCGTAGGGAACGGGATCGTAATGCCGTTTTCGTCGTAGGCTTTTTTGATGCGTTGGATCGCCTCGCTTCCGACCTTGGAAAAAATGCCCTGTTCGGCGCTGTCGATCCACATCCGGACACGGAAGTTGATCGAATTATCCCCGAATTCCCTGAACATGATCGTCGTAGGAGACGTTTTGGAAACATCCTCGATGTCCTTCACGGCCTCGAGCGTCACTTTTTTGACGAGATCGAGATCGTCCCCGTATGAAACACCGATATTGAGGTCGTAGCGGCGTTTGTTGAGCGTCGTATAATTTTCTATCGGATTCTGGAAAACGTCCTTGTTCGGGATCGTGATCAGATGCCCCTGAAAAGTCTGGATGACCGTGTCACGCAGGTTGATTTCCCGGACTTTGCCCATAAAGCCTTTAAGTTTGACGACATCGCCCACTTTTAACGGCTTGCGGAACGACATGAAAATTCCGGCCATGAAATTCGCCGCGATGTCCTGGAAAGCGAACGCAAGCGCCAGTCCGAGAATCCCGGCCCCGGCCAGTATCGACGTGACAGCCTTGTCGAGATTAAGCACGCTAAGTCCTGTAAACAATACGATTCCGATGACAAACGCATAAATCACGGTCGCAAAAAGCCGGTTTAATGTGACGTTATGCGAAACTTTGCCGATGAGTTTCAGCGCTATCCGGCGGATGAGTTTCGCGATAAA
>Ga0265798_10003247_pt1 | contig 23249 bp, 25 predicted proteins | sample P3T30metagenome_FD_192430 | JGI IMG/M metagenome (GOLD analysis project Ga0265798, IMG submission 192430) | Plant litter microbial communities from East Loma Ridge, Irvine, California - P3 T30 | ecosystem: Environmental > Terrestrial > Plant litter > Unclassified | place: USA: California... | reverse complement strand
CGCCGGGTCGAGACCGGCTTCATCAGCCTGTTCTACCTGCTCCAGCAGGACGTGGTGAGCGCCAACGACGACGGCACGATCAGCGTCTCCTCGATCGAGGGCAAGCGCTTTCGCGAGATCGCGCCCGGCCTGTGGCGCGCCGTCGACGGCACGCGGCTGCTGCGCGTGACCGAGCTGCGCGGGCGGCGTACGCTCGTCGACAGCCAGAATCCGGTGGGTGTGCTGCAAGCCGTGCCCGCGGCGCGCAACTCGACGATGTTCCAGACGGTTGCGGGCGTGTCGTTGCTGGTGCTGTTGCTGACCGTGATCGCCTGGCCCGCGGGCTGGTGGATCCGCCGCCGCTACACCGCGCCGCCGGTGGCCACCGGTCGCGCCGCGCGCGCGCGATTGCTGGTGCGCGTCGCCGCGGTCGCCGACCTCCTCTATGTCGCGGGCTGGTACACCGTCGTCGCGCCGATCCTGAGCCAGCAGGTCGACGCCTATAATGCCACGCTCGACGGCATGATCCGGCTGCTCCAGGTGGCCGCGGTGATCCCGGTCGCGGCGGCGCTGATCGGCCTGTGGAACTTGGTGGAGGCGTTCCGCGGCGCGTTCGGCTGGGGCGTGCGGCTGCGCGCCGCGTTGCTCGCGCTGGCGTTCCTCGGGCTGCTGTGGGTCGCCGCGATGGCGCATCTGATCGGCTGGAGCCTCAACTACTGAGCGTGGCACTCTCCACCAGCACCAGCGCGCGCATCTTGGCGAGGAGCAGCTCGGCGACACCGTCCTCGAGTCCGCTCACCGCGACACCGATGCGATATGTGTCACCGTCGCGCTCGACCGACGCCGCGTCGAACGCGATCGAGCGCAGCGCGAGCAGGTTGAGCACGCGCAGCGGCAGGTCAGGCGAGGCTTCGCCGGCGACGAGGAAGCGGACGGTCATGCGGAAAAGCCTCGGTCGGATCGTTGGCGCACAGGATGGCAGCGGCGCCGCGGAAAAGGTCTCCTCATCCACGCCGTTGCCGCTACGCTGGGGCATGTTCATCCCGCACGCGGCCGGATTGCGGCACGAATGACCCAGCTCGACGATTATGAGCGTCGCATCCTGCGCGAGTTGCAGCGCGACGGGCAGCAGACCGTCGCCGAGCTCGCCGCCAAGGTCGGCCTCTCCGCCTCGCCGTGCTGGCGCCGCATCGACCGGCTCGAGCGCGAGGGCGTGATCCGCGGCCGCGTCGCGCTGGTGGACCGCCGCAAGGTCGGGCTGAGCGCGCATATCTTCGCGCAGGTGCGGCTCAACGCGCACGGTCGCGCCAACCTCGACGAGTTCGCCGAGGCGATCCGCGGCTTCCCCGAGGTGCTCGACGCTTATGTGCTGATGGGCACGACCGACTTCATGCTGCGCATCGTCGCGCGCGACATCGACGCCTACGAGCGCTTCTTCTTCGACAAGCTGAGCCGGCTGCCCGGCGTGCAGGAGATCACCTCCACCGTCGCGTTGTCCGAGATCAAGTCCACCTCCGAGCTGCCGATCTGACCCGAATACGCCGAGGAGCCGCCATGAAGCGTTTGATATCGCTCGCTGCCCTGTTGGTCGCTCCGTTGCCACTGGCAGGTGCCGCGTCGCCGCCGCGCTACGACGTCGTGATCCGCGGCGGCACGATCTACGACGGCTCGGGCGGCATGCCCTTCGTGGGCGACGTTGCGATCGCCGGGGACCGGATCGCGGCGGTCGCGCCGCATGTTGACGGGAGCGGCAAGACCGAGCTGGACGCGCGCGGTAAGGCGGTGTCGCCCGGCTTCGTCAACATGCTCGCGCACCCGGAGGAGAGCCTGCTGGTCGACGGCCGCGCGCTGTCCGACCTGGCGCAGGGCGTCACGCTGGAGGTGATGGGCGAGTTCTCGATGGGGCCGCTCAGCCCGGCGATGCGGCGCGACATGGTCAGGGAGCAGGGCGACGTCCGCTATCCCGTGACCTGGACGACGCTCGGCGGCTATCTCGACGTGCTGTCGCGTCGCGCGATCGCGCCCAACGTCGCCTCCTTCGTCGGCGCGGGCACGGTGCGCGAGGCGGTGCTGGGTGCCGACGATGTCCAGCCGACGGCGGCGCAGCTCGAACAGATGCGCGGGCTGGTGCGCGCGGCGATGGAGCAGGGCGCGCTCGGGCTGACCGACATGCTGATCTACACGCCCGCCACCTTCGCGAAGACGCCCGAGTTGATCGCGTTGGCCAAGGTGTCGGCGGCGTGCGGCGGGCTCTATACCGTCCATATGCGCAGCGAGGGCGACCGGCTGGAGGAAGGCGTCGCCGAGACGATTGCCATCGCCGAGGCCTCGGGCGCTCCCGCCGAGATCTACCATTTCAAACAGGCGGGCCGCGACAATTGGGGCAAGATCGACCGCGTCATCGCCGCCATCGAGGCGGCGCGCGCGCGCGGCGTGCGCGTCTCCGCCAATATGTACACCTATACCGCCGGCGCCACCGGGCTCGACGCGGCGATGCCGCCCTGGGTGCAGGCGGGAGGGCTCGACGCGTGGATCGCACGGCTGAAGGATCCGGCGACGCGCGCCAAGGTCGCCGCGGCGATGCGCGACCCGCACCCGAAGGACTGGGAAAATCTGCTCGCCGGCGCCGGGGCGGAGGGCACGTTGCTGCTCGGCTTCAAGAACCCGAAGCTCAAGCCGCTCGCGGGCAAGACGCTGGCCGCGGTGGCGCGCGAGCGCGGTAGCTCGCCTGAGGAGACCGCGATGGACCTTGTGGTCGAGGACGGCTCGCGCGTCGGCATCGCCTATTTCCTGATGAGCGAGGACAATGTCCGCAAGGCGATCCGCCAGCCGTGGATGAGCTTCGGTTCGGACGAGGCCGCGCCCGCGCCCGAGGGCGTGTTCCTGCGCACAAGGGATCATCCGCGTGCCTACGGCAATTTCGCCCGGCTGCTCGGCCATTACGTCCGCGACACGCATGACCTGACGCTGGCCGAGGCGGTGCGGCGGCTGACCAGTCTGCCCGCCGACCATCTCGCGATCACCGACCGTGGCCGGCTGCGCGCCGGGCAGTTCGCCGACGTGGTGGTGTTCGACCCCGCGGCGATCGCCGATCGCGCCACGTACGAGCAGCCGGCGCGATTGGCGGCGGGTATCAGCACTGTCCTGGTCAACGGTCGCTTCGCGCTGCGCGATGGTCGACCGACGGGTGCCCACACCGGGCGCGTGGTGCGAGGCCGCGCTCATCGGAGCGGGGCGGGCGGGGGATGCCGCACCGCGGCAGCAGACTGGCGATGGTATTGAGTCCGCGTCGGCGTGGGGTATCGACCAAGCGAGCATCCGATGCCGTTCGGCGCCGCCCCGACCGGGGTCATCGACGTTCTTGGCGACGCATGGGCATCGCGTCGATCGTCTCCTCGAGGAGCGCCGCGGAGATCGGGCGTGTCTGGCGAAGCTTGGTGCCACCGTCCTTGCCGATCAGGAGGGCCGAAAAGCCCTTCGTTGGAACCTGAAAGCGCTTTCGCAGGGTTGCCGCCGACTCACTTGCGCCTGTCACCTGGTCGCCCGCGATCTCGACCACGGCCAGATCGCGCTCCGCCGCCGCGTCTCTCCATCGCGAGATGATCCGTCGCTGCTGCTGAAGCGATGCATCCTGCCCGCCGGGCGCGGCGACGAGCAGCACGCGCTTTTCCCACCTCATCGCCGAGATGCTGGAGGGGGCCGCCGCTGCCAGCGACAAGGCGATGAACAGGTTGGTTGCCACCATGTGACCGCAACGCGTTGTCACGCAGGACGTTTCGCCGGCCTTGCGATGTCCGCGCCCGTCGCGTTCTACGCGTCGCGGAGCAAGGCTAAGACTTCTTCGCCTTGCCGCCCTTCTTGCCCAACTCCGCCTGCGCGGCGGACGATTTGCGAGGGTTCTTCTCGCCGTCCTTCGCGGCCTTGGCGTTCGCCTTCTGCGCCGTCGCGCTGCCGCTGCCCTTCTTCTCCGTCATGGTCGCGCTCCCGCTAGGATCGATCTCGAACAAGATTGATGAGGGTTAGTTGCGCCCGATCGCGGCGGGTTCACCCGGCACGCGCGCGCTCCGCCAGCGCGACCCGGCGTTGCCTGAGCAGCTCGGCCAGCTCGGCCTCGACGAAGCTGGACGGGCGGCATGGACGATTGGGCAGCGATATGCGGATGTCGCGAGGGTTGAGGCGGTTCTCCACGATTCGATCGACGACGCGGTCGAGTGGCCCCTCGTCGACGATGATCCTGAAGCCATCGATGCCCATCACCGACGCGACCGCATGCTCGTCCCAGATCGTGCTCAACGAACCTCCCCTCATGCCCGATGTGTCCCCATGCCGCGCTCCCGTCCCCAGACGACCGCGCCGCTGCGGCGGGTGGCGCCGGTCTTCTCGTAGATCCGTGCGACATGGTTGCGCACCGTGTTGCGCGTGATCGCCAGCCGCTCGGCGATGGCGGTGTCGTCGAGATCGTCGCAGATCAGGTCGAGCACCTGGCGCTCGCGCGCGGTCAGCTCGGCGGGCGCCAGCTGCGCGGTCGGTCGGCGAAGCGTGGCGAGCTTGTCGAGGATCGAGCGGCTGAGCCAGCGCGTGTCCTTGAGCACCTCGTCGATCGCGTCGGCGAGCTCGGCCTCGCTGCGGCGCCGCTCGGTGACGTCCTGATACACCCAGATCACCCGCGTCGTGCCGTCGCCGTCGATCCGCTCGGCCGCGACGCTGCACCGCAGCTCGCCGCCGTCGCGTGCGACGAAGCCGGCCTCCCCGGCGTGCACCGCGCCGTGCTCCGCAACCTCGCGCTCCATCGCCGCACGCGCCTCGTCGTCCTGCCACCAACCGAACGCGTCGACCGGCACGTTGGTGCCCGCTTCGACCGCGATGCCCGACAGCGCGTGAAAGGCGGCGTTGACGCGGAGCACGCGATGCGCCGCGTCGGCGATCACCATCGCGACCGGTGCCATGTCGAAGACCGCCTCGAGGTTGCGCTCGCTCACCGCGCGCGATTGCTCGGCCTCGCGGCGTGGCTGGAGGTCGGCGAAGGTGAGCAACAGCACGTCCTCGTCGGTCACGTCGATCGGCTGGCCGGCGAAGATGACGAGGCGGCGGGTTCCGTCGGCGCAGAGCAGCTCGGCCTCGGTCTGCGGGATCACGTCGCCCGCGTCGATCAGGCCGCGCACCTCGGCGCGGCTCGGCAGGCCGCCGAGTAGCCCGAGACCGAATAGCGAGCGCTCGACCAATTGTTCACGGGTGAAGCCGGTGAGCGAGAGGAAGCCTGGGTTGACGTTGGCGACCCTCAGGTCGCGCTGCCGTACGATCAGCGCCGGCGCGGGGTTGGCGCGGAACATGGCGCGGAAGCGCGCCTCGGCATCGAAGCGCTTCGACACGTCGCACAGCACCACCGCGAGGTAATCGGGTTCACCGCCGTCGACGTCCATGACGACGTCGCGCACCTGATGAACCCAGCGCGCTTCGTCGCACCCCGCCGGCGCGACCTCCACGATCAGGTCGGGCATCGGCTCGCCCGCCAGCACGCGGAAGAGCGGATATTCGCGATGCTTGAGCTGCCGGTGCTCAGTGTCCCACATGGTGAAGCGTCGCGCATAATCGTCGGCGGTGGCACCTAGCTCGCCCAGCTCGGTCACGCCGTGCATCGCGAGCGCGGCCGCGTTGGCGGTGAGCAGCGTCCCGCTCGGGTCGAGCAGGATCACGCCATCGAGCAGCTGAGCGATCAGCTGCTCGAGGTGTCGGAGCGTCGGCGAGGCGGAGAGGGGGGCGGCGCTCGGCATCCGCCATTAACCGTGCCACCCCGGTGCCGTTCCCGGTGCAACACCAGCCGCACTAGTGCAGCTGCACTAGTGCGAGGGCGGCGCGGTGCGCCCCCGTCTGAACTTGTCGTCCGAGCCTTCCGTTGACGCGACACCAACCCACTAACGGAGTCATCGCCATGGGCCTCATCATACTTCTCGTCGTCGGCGGCGTGATCGGCTGGCTGGCCAGCGTGATCATGCGGACTGATGGACAGCAGGGCATCTTCCTCAACGTCGTGGTCGGCATCGTCGGCGCGGTGCTCGCCGGCTTCATCGTCACCCCGCTGATCGGCGGCGCGCCGATCACCAGCGGCGTGCTCAGCATCCAGTCGGTGCTGGTCTCGCTGCTCGGTGCGATCGTGCTTCTCGGGATCGTCAACCTGTTTCGCCGCGGCTCGGTGCGCTGAGGCGGGCGGCGGGGACGATGCCGCGCATCGCTTAGGCCATCTTCAACACGCAGGCGGGCGCGCACCACGCCGTGGCCGACCTGCGTGGCGGTGGCCTCCGCCACCGCGAGACGTCGCTCGCGATGCGGCGCGTTACGGCAGGAAGTCTCGGGCAGTCGGGCGCCAGCGCCGGCGAGGATAGTGCCGGCGTGCCGTGCGCGATCCTCGACGGCGGTGGCCTCGGCGCCGGTGCCGGGGGGCGACGCTCGCGCTTACCGATGTCGATCCGCTGGTGACGGCCGGCGCGATCGCCGCGTCGGCCGTACCGGGCGCGATGGCGGTCGGCGCAGCCGCGGGGATGCCGGCGGGCACGCTCGCGGAGCTGCTGGCGCCCCACGGCATGGCGGCGGAGGAGGCCGCTTACTACGATCGCCACCTTCGGCGCGGCGGCGTGCTGCTCTGGGTCGGCACCGACGGAGCGGTCCCGGTCGAGACGGTCGTCGACATCCTGTGCCGCAACGTGGTCACGACGCCCGGCGACCGGACAACGCGCTGCTGGAATGATCGTAAGGCGCGCTCGCTGGCGGGCGATGCGGTGAGCCGCCGCGCCGGACGAGCAGCCACAGGCAAGCAGGGAACATCGTGACGATGAAGGAATGCCAGATCGAGGGCACGATGGCGTTCGCGCAGCGCTCGGCGGTGGAGGCCGCGTTGCGCGACAATCGCTGCAATCTCTCGCACGCCGCGCGCCAGCTGCGCGTCGGGCGGACCACTTTGTACCGGTTGATCAAACGCTTCGAGATCGAGGTGAACATGCCGCGCACCACGCTTCCGCGGTCTCGATCGGACGCTACGACCAAGGTGCCGACAAGCGTGCGACTGGTGGACGGCGTCTGGTATCTTGTGGGCGCGGAAGGCGACCGCGGCTAACGCCGCAGCCACGCGCGTGGCGGCTCGAGACCTGCCTAGGAGATGTCAGCCTATCAGCGGGAAGGCGAGCGCTAGCATGCCGACGATCGTCATCAGCGCGCAGACCGCGGCGGCTGGGACAAGCGTGAAGCGCTGGTGATCGGCTAGCTCCACCCCGGCGAGGCTCACCAGCAGATAGGTCGAGGGCACCAGCGGGCTGAGCAGGTGAACCGGCTGGCCCATCAGCGAGGCGCGCGCGATCGCCAGCGGCGCGACGCCGTAATGCGCGCCGGCCTCGGCGAGGATCGGCAGCATGCCGAAGTAGAACGCGTCATTCGAGATGAAGAAGGTGAAGGGCAGGCTGAGCGCGGCGGTGATCGGCGCCATGTACGGTCCGAGCGCGGGCGGGATCACGCCGACCACCTCCTTGCTCATCGCCTCGACCATGCCGGTGCCCGAGAGGATGCCGGTGAAGATGCCCGCGGCGAAGATCAGCGACACGACCGACAGCACGTTGCCTGCGTGCGCGGCGATCCGCTCCTTCTGCTCGGCCACCTGCGGGTAGTTGACGATCATCGCCACCGCGAAAGCCAGCATCATCAGCACCGACAGCGGCAGCACCCCCGAGACCAGCCCGGCGAGCAGCGCGATCGTGAGTGCGGCGTTGAACCAGCGCAGCCGCGGCCGGCGCGCCTCCGGGAACTGCGACACCGCCATGCCGGTGAAGCCCGTGGGCGCCTCGGCGTGGAGCTGACCGATGCGGCGGCGCTCCTTGCGGCCGAAATAGATCGCCAGCGCGATTAGCCCGGCGAGCCCCGCGATCATGCCCGGGATCAGCGGCAGGAACAGCGTCGCGGGGTCGAGCTTGAGCGCGCTCGCCGCGCGCGCGGTCGGGCCGCCCCAGGGTGTCAGGTTCATGATGCCGCTGGTCGTCATCAGCAGGCAGCACAGATACAGCCGGTTCATGTCGTAGCGCTTGTACAGCGGCAGCAGCGCGGCGATGGTGATGATGTAGGTGGTCGAGCCGTCGCCATCGAGGCTCACCATCGCGCACAGAGCAACTGTGCCGACCAGGATCTTGAGCGGATCGCCGTGCACCAGCCGCAGCAGCCGGTTGACCAAAGGATCGAACAGGCCGGTGTCGGTCATGGTCGAGAAGAACAGGATCGCAAACAGCAGCATCACGCCGGTCGGCGCGAGATTCTTGATGCCGTCGATCATCATCTCGCCCAGTCCCGCGGCGAAGCCGGCGACCAGCGCGAAGGCGGTGGGGACGACGATCAGCGCGACCAGCGGGGTCATCCGCTTGGTCATGATCAGCGTCATGAAGGTGGCCACCATCATGACGCCGAGCAGGGCGAGGTGCATCGCGGGAGATCCTGTGTGCGGGGGCGATCAGAAGGTGACGGCGACGCGCGCGCTGACGGTCTCGCCGTCGTCAGCGCCGGTGACCGCGCCGTCGCGGTTGTCGGTGTTCCAGTGGATCGCGTTGACCTGGATGCGGATGTTGCTGTTGAGGTACCACTTGGCGCTCAGCGTCGCGGCTCAGCCGCGGCCACCAATCGCCAGGCCTTTATAGTCGAGATTTCGTACCGCGCGTTCTGCTCAATCGCGTCAGGTCCGCGCTCGCCGAACTGTACCGGCCGCCGACGCCGCGCGCAGCCAATCCGCACGTGGAAATCGCGAACTACCGCGAGGCGGGCGGCGTCGCGCCGTGCGTTGACGGCTTCAAGCTGCCGGAAGCCGGCATCGCGCGGTCGAGAGCGCGGTGCGGCGTCTGATCCGGAGTCCCACGGCAGCCGGGGCTGAACCCCGGCCCTTCGGTCATGCCTCGGGCTGTTCGCCGAACGAGAGCGCCTCGGCCGAGCCGACCTTGGCCTCACCCGCGAAGAGCTGGTCGAGCCGCTCCCGCACCTCGCGGCGATATTCCTGCTGGCCGCGGCGGCGCGGCCCGGCGACCGAGACCTCGTCGGCGATCGCGTCCTTGATGCGGGTGAGCGCGGCCTCCGGCAGCACGCCAGCGGCGCGCAGCTCGACGCAGAGCTGCACCAGTCCCACGGCGGTGGCCTGCGCGCGCAGGCCGACGTTGACCACGTCGAAGTGCAGCCGCTTCTGCTTGTCGATCGATGACATACGATCTCTCCTCTCCGTTGGGTCGAACGCGCGAGGCGGCGGCTCCGCTGCGTGCGTCTGCGGTGAAGGCGCAAGAAGAGCGCGGCCCCTTCCTCGCGCTGCCGCGTTGGCACGGCAAAGGAGAACGGCGCGTGTCGAGCAACGTCCTGATCACCGGCGCGAGGATCGCCGCAGATGAAGCGCCAGCTAGCCCATGGTCACCGCGATGATTTTCCGGCTGTTCGGCGATCTCGACACGTCCGCGCCCGACCGCTCGCTCTCTCCGGCGTCGGTCGTCAGGGACGTGCCGCCGGCTTCGACACCGGCCGACGCCGCGGCGAGCGGGTTCCGTGGTTGGTCGCCTGCCGCTGCCCTGGGACTCGTCGGCCTGGTGCTCGGCGCGAGCGCGGTGCTGGGGCGCCGCAACGCGCCCGACCGGACGCACCCGACGATCCGGCGCTGGTATCGGCGGCTCGACAAGCCCGATTTCACGCCGCCGGACGCAGTGTTCGGCGCGATGTGGCCGGCGCTTGAGGCGGGACTCGCGGTCGGTGGGTATCGGCTGCTGCGCCAGCCCTCGCGCGCGCGACGTGATACCGCGGTCGCGTTGTGGCTGGCCAACAGCGCCATGATCGGCGGCTGGAGCGAGCTGTTCTTCCGCCGCAAACGGCTCGGCGCCAGCGTCGCCGCCTCGGGCGCGATGCTCGCCTCGGGCGCGGCGCTCGTCGCCACCGCGGCGCGGGTCGATCGGACCGCCGCGGTCATGGCGGTGCCCTATGTCGGCTGGCTCGGTTTCGCGACGCTGCTGGCCGAGCGGATCCGCCGCGACAATCCGGCGCGCGGCCGATGAGCCGGGTCACGGTCTGGCACGACGGAGCGTGCCCGCTGTGTCAGCGCGAGATCGCGCTGATGCGCCGGCTCGACCGCCGCGGGCGGATCGACTTCGTCGACGCCACGGCGGCGACCTGCCCGCTCGATCGCGCGGCGATGCTCGCGCGCCTCCACGCGCGGGAGGAGGGCGGCTCGCTCGTCTCGGGCGCGGCGGCGTTCGCGGCGATGTGGCGCGCGATACCGCTGCTGCGCCCGCTCGGACTGGTCGCGCGGCACCCCGCAGTCCTGGCGTTGCTGGAGCGGCTTTATCTCCGCTTCCTGCGGGTGCGTCCGCGGCTGCAGCGTTGGGTCCGGCGGGTGGCCGCATGAGGCCGGTACGCCAGCCGGTGGGGCCGGGCCAGGAGAGCGTGTGGGATTATCCGCGCCCGGCCGTGGCGCAACGGAGCGGTCGACACGTCCGCATCGTCCACCGCGGCGTCACGGTGGCGGATACGTGCGCCGCGATCCGCACGCTGGAGACCAGTCATCCGCCGAGCTGGTACCTGCCCCCCGACGACGTCGCGCGCGAGCTGTTACGGCCCTCGACGCGGCGCTCCTTCTGTGAGTGGAAGGGCGAGGCGGTCTACTGGCATCTCGCGCTCGGCGACGCGCTGCTGCACGACGTGGCATGGAGCTACCCCGACCCGACACCGGGCTTCGCGCCGCTGCGCGACCACCTTGCCTTCTATGCCGCGCCGCTGGAGCGGTGCACTGTCGACGGCGCGATCGTCACGCCGCAGCCGGGCGGCTTTTACGGCGGCTGGATCACCGCCGACGTGGTGGGCCCGTTCAAGGGCCTGCCCGGCAGCATGGGCTGGTAAGCGCACCGGCCCTGCCGCGGTGCGCGCGTTCAGGAGCCGCCGGCGGCGCGCTGCTGTGCGGCGCGCTCGGTGAGCGTCTTCAGCGTCTCGTCGAAGCGCCCCTCGCGCTCGGCCTGGCGGAGGAACTGCACCTCGTCGACCAGGATCTCGCGCGGGGTCGGCTGCTGTGCGAACTGCGCGGCGACCGCGTCAGCGAAGGCCTCCAGCGGCATATAGCCCGGGCGGTTGGCCTGACCCGGCGTCAGGTCGGTCTGCACGCCCGGCGGGGCCAGTTCGATCACCTCGACCTTGCCCGCGAGCTGCGTGCGCAGCGACACCGTGTAGGAATGGATCGCCGCCTTGGTCGCCGAGTAGGTTGGCGCCGCTACCAGCGGGACGAAGGCGAGACCCGAGGTGACAGTGACGATCACGGCGTCGGCTTGCGCGCTGAGGTGATCGACCAGCGCGTTGGTCAGGCGGATCGGGCCGAGCAGGTTGATCGCGACCGTCGCCTCGGCGTCGGCGAGGTCGCGGCGCCCGGTCAGGTCCTCGAACTTCATGATACCGGCGTTGTTGAACAGCACGTTGAGCGCGGGGAAATCAGCGACGACCTGGCGCGCGAAGGCATCGACCGCGGCGGGATCCTCGACGTCGAGCGCGACGGTGTGGATCCGCTCGCGCCCGGCCGCGGCCTGCTCCAGCGCCTCGCGCCGACGCCCCGCGATGATGACGGTGTCGCCGCGGTCGTGGAAACGATGCGCAAGCGCCTCGCCGATGCCGCTGCCGCCGCCCGTCATCAGGATCGTGTTGCCGCTGGTTTTCATGATCGGTTCGCTCCGGATCGCAGAGGGTTGAACCGCCGCTCAATGATCGGCGCGGCGGATCGTTCACCGCGCTCACCGCGCGGCCGGCTGATCGCGCCAGAGCCAGCGCAGCGCCTCGGGCAGCAGCGCGCCGCCGTCCGCGTCGGAATGGCCGCCCGCGGTCCATTGGTAGCGCACGTCGTAGCGCGGGCCGGGCCGGTGCTGCTCGTTGGCATGAGCGTTGGCCCAGGCCAGCGCCTTGACCATCTGTTGGTTGGCCAAAAACCAATTGCCATGCTCGTTGTCGAGGTCGGCGCTCCCGTCCTGGAAGAAGACGCGGATCGGGCGGATTGGCGACTTGCGGATCAGCCCCGGATAAAGGTCGCCGCCGAGCGCCACCGGCGTGCCGTCGCTGCCGAGCCGTAGGCCGATCGAGGTGTAGCTGCCGATGAAGCTGAGGACATTGCCAAACGCTTCCGGATGTCGCCATGTCACCGTCCAGGAGGCGATCGCGCCGCTCGACGTGCCGCCGATCGCGCGGCGGCGCGGATCATCGGCGAACCGCCAGCGCCGCGCCACCGCCGGCAGCAGCTCATCGAGCGTCATGCGCGCGTAATCGTCCGAGAGCGAGTCGTACTCCTCGACGCGATGATCGGGGTTTTGCATGCCGAGATCGGTCGGGTAAGTGGCGGCGCGGTGTCCCGGCGTGACGAAGACGCCGAGCGTCGGCGGCAGCGTGCCGTCGCGGATCAAGGCGTCGAGCACCGCCGGCACCCTGAGCGAGCCGGTCGGGTTGGTCGCGCGCTGGCCGTCCTGGAACAGCAGCAGGTTAGGGGGCTTTGCCCGGTCGTAACGCGGCGGGACATAGACCCAATATCGTCGCACCGTGCCCGGATAGACGCGCGAGCGGAGCTCGAACGGACCTTCGAGCCGAAGCGGCGCTGCCGGGGAGCTGGCGTCGGTCGCGGGCCTCGCGACCGCGCTCCCGACGCTCGCGAGGGCCAGTGTCGCCGTGAACAGGATCGCGCGCATCTCTCTCCCTCTTTGGCGTCAGCCTAGCAGCGCGCGCGCAGGAGGGAAGTGAGCCGCCGTGTCAGAGTGCGACCTCGCGCCGCTCCGCCGCGCTGCGCAGCCCGGCCTCGAGCACTTCCATGACCGCCAACGCCTCCTGCGGCGGAACGGGGTTCGGCCCTTCGCCGCGGATCGCCGCCGCCAGCGCCGACCAGAACAGGCGATAGTCGCCGCGCCGATTGGGCACGCGAGTCGCCGCGGCGCCGGGCGCGCCCGGGGTGAATAGGCCCGCGAGCGGGTCACGTCCCCAGTCGTCGCCGCCCGGTCGCTGCCCGGCGACGGTCGCCGCTTCCTGGGGATCAAGCCCGTGCTTCACCCAGCTGCCGCGTGTGCCGTGGACCGCGAAGCGTAACCCGTGATCGGCGGCGAGCTTGCTCGAGTGCAGCGTCACGCGCTTGTCGGGATAGCGCAGCGTCGCGTGAAAATAGTCCGGGGCGGGCGCGTCGCGGCGCAGTGTCGCGAGGTCGGCCGTGATCGCGCTCGGCTGGCCGAACAGCAGGAGCGCCTGATCGACCAGGTGGGGCCCGAGATCGAGCCATGAGCCGCCCGCGCGCGCCTCCTTCCAGATCGGTGCGGGCTCCGGTCGCCAGCGGTCGAAGCGGCTCTCATAGCTCGCCACCTCGCCCAAGACCCCGTCCGCGATCAGCCCGCGCAGCGTGAGGAAGTCGGCATCCCAGCGTCGATTGTGAAAGACGGTGAGTAAGCGCCCAGCGCCCTCGGCCGTCGCGATCAGCGCGCGCGCGTCGGCCAGCGAGGTGGCGAACGGCTTGTCGACCAGCACGTGCTTGCCCGCCATTAGTGCCGCCTCGGCATGCTCGGCGTGGAGATGGTCCGGGCTCGAGACGACGACCAGCGCGACCGATTTGTCATTGAGCAGCGCCGCCGCGTCGGGCAGCACTTGTGCTCCGGGCCAGTCGGCGCGGACCTTGGCGGGATCGCGCGAGACGATGCCGCGCAGCGCCAGCCCGGGCGTGGTCATAATATAGGGTGCGTGGAACGCGCGGCCGCCGAGGCCATAGCCGATCAGTCCGACCCCGATCGTGTCTGTCATGCGTACGCTCCCGCGACGAAGGTAAAGCGGAGTCGCGGCACCGATCAAGCCGGGCGGACGCGCAGCAGCGCGAGGCCAAAGCCCATGAAGATCGTGCCGGTCAGCCGGTCGAATGCGCGGCGGATCGCCGGGCGCGTCAGACAGCGCGCCAGCGATCGCCCGCCGAGCGCATAAGCTGCGTACCAGCCCGCTTCCACCGCTGCGAAGGTGGCGACGAGCAGCACGAATTGCGGCGGCTTCGCCCGCGTCGGGTCGATGAACTGCGGAAAGAATGCCGCGGCGAACAGGATCAACTTCGGATTGCTGATGCCGATGGCGGCGCCGCCGCGGAAGAGCGCGGCGGGTGACTGCGGAGTGACCGGCTTGCCCGCGCCGACATTGAGCGGCGCCGCCTCGGCGCGCCACGCCTTGATCCCGAGATAGATGAGGTAAGCGGCGCCGGCGTAGCGCAGCATCGTGAATGCGCCCGGCACCGCCAGCAGCAGCGTGGAGAGTCCCGCGGCCGATGCGGCGAGCACCGCGACGACCGCGGCGAGGCATCCCGCCATTGCCGCAACGCTGCGCCGCAGTCCCAGCTGCACCGAGCGCGACATGACATGGAGCATGTTGGGCCCGGGCGTTCCCGACAGCAGGAACACCGCACCCACGAACAGCCACCAAGTGTGAAGCGCCATGATCCGCCGCTTCCCCTCGCACGGCCGGCGTGACTCCTAGGCCGCGACGTCGCCCCGGTCGAGGCGTATCAGGGCAGCGATCGCCCGGAATTTACCGGCGCTCCGAGGCGAACAGCCCCCGCGAGCGCGTCGTGTCAGTTGCGTCCGGCGGCACGGTCCGCGCGCCGTCGCCGAGGTGCGGCGCCTGACGCGACGACGGGCAGGCCGGGACGGATCCGCCGGCGACACCGTGGCCGCCGGTCGCGGCTCAGGCGTGGCCGACCGTCACACCGGCGTCGATCGCATTCGGCTGCCGCTGGCTCGCGATCGCCGCGGTGCGATGGGCCTGCGAGGCGGAGAGGCCGCCGCGCTCCATCTTCAGCCGGACGTCGCTCTCGATCTCACCCGAGAGGAAGAAGGGATAGAGCGAGCGTTCACTGACGCCACCGGCTGCGCGTGTATATTCGGCGACCTGCGCGCGGATCTGTGCCACCTCCAGATGCATCAGCTGCGACGGTGCGCCGACCCCGGCATTCTCCTTCAACCCGCCGACACGGTCGAAGCCGAGCATCGCCTCGTAGAAACGGCGGTGGCGCGGGTTCACCTCGATGAACAGATCGGTGCAGTCGTAACGGCACTCGCCATAGATGAAGATGAAGTGGAAGAAGGCGGCGAGAATCGCCTTCGACTGCACCGACGTCTCGAAGGCGAACTTGGTGAGCTCGCACAACTGCGCGCCGGGCACGCGACGATAGGTGTTAAGCTCGTTGCGGAAGGTATGATCGATCTCCATCCCCGCGGACGAGTCCACCCCCAGCGTGAGCGTGCCGACCAGCTCGCCATCGATATAGGCGGTGAAGGTCGAGTGGGTCGCGCTGGTCGGGATGCTGTGCGTCTCACCATAGCCGCGCCAGCCATACCGCTTGTTGAGCAGCGAGCGTGCTGCAGCGCGGTCGGCCTCACCAGCCGCTACCTTGATCACGAGCGCGTGGTTCTGGCCGTCATTGCCGACGATCATGGTCGAAAAGTGGAACGCCTGACGCAGAGGAACGAGCGCGTTCTCAAGCAGTGAAGAAGATGAGCTGTCGATGTGTCGGTTCAGGTCAAGGGAGCGTGGCGGCATACATCACCTTTGGATCGAGGAACCGGTTGGGCAGTTGAATATTCGACATGCGCTCTCATCGCCGCGGACGCGATGATCGCCGCAGACACACTATCCCGCTCGGAATCCAGCAGCGATTGCCAGATGCCGCACGTACATCACTGACAGGCTAATCCCCTCAGCCCGCGCCGTGACAGGCGCGTGACTGATCCGCATCAGAACTAGATTGGACCCCTGGTTTTATCGTTCGTGTTTCATCAGCACGTTGAGCGAGTTCGTTACGGCGTCCTCGCTAGAGCAGATTTAGTTAACAGCTCCTAGTCGGTGCGAGGCCGCGGAAGATGAGTCGTGCGATTTCTCGGATGGACGCTGGGAACGGCCTCGGCAAAGTTCCGCGTCGCAACAGTTTTTTGTTGCGGCGCAAATGCCCCGAATGGGAGCAGCTATCGTTAATTTTTTGTTCATACCCCCGGTGGGGCTGTGTCATAGCGCGGGCAGGCAGATGAAATCAGGCCGACTCGAATCAAAGGGAGTTCCTATGAAAAGCCTCGTTGCCATCACCATGGCGGCCGCTGCGGCGCTGAGCGCCGTCTCGGCCGAAGCCACCACCTATCCGGTCGGCTCGCCCAACTTCGAGGCGACCGCCGGCCCCAACGGCACCTTCTCGGGTGCGTTCCAGGTCACCGGTCTCAAGGCGGGTACCTTCTCCGACACCTTCACGTTCACGCTGCCGACCAACGGCCTGGGCAGCGGCACGGTGACCACCAGCGTGACCGACCTCTTCTCGGCCAACGATCTCGACTTCACCTCGGTGACGATCAACGACATCGCCGCGGAGATCACGAAGACCGCGGGTGGCGCGTTCGAGGTTGCCTTCATCAACAACGTGCCGATCGTGGCCGGTGAGCTGAACCGCCTCGTCGTCACGGGTCTGTCGCGCGGCAACGGCGCATACGGCGGCCAGGCCACCTTCACCCCGGTCAACTCGGCGGTGCCCGAGCCGGCGACCTGGGCGATGATGATCATGGGCTTCGGCGTGGTCGGCTACGCGATGCGTCGCCGTCGCACCGCGGTGCGCTTCAGCCAGGCGATCTGAGCCACGTCGGCGGCACGGCCGCCGATCCTGGAGCAAAGGGAGGACGGCGCCCCGCGGCGCCGTCCTCCTTCTCGTTTTAAGGACCGCTCAGCGGGTGACGCTGCCCGCCTCGACCAGGTCGGCGAGCGCGGACGAGGTGCCCAGCCGCAGTATGTAGCGGCCGCGCGGGGTCACCCAGGCGTGCTGCGCCTTGCTCCACACGCTCATCGGATGATGGCTCGCCGCCGGATCGATCGTGATCGTCACGCGCCGCGACTCGCCGGGCGCGAGCGTGACCCGCTCGAAGCCGACCAACCGACGCGGCGGCTGGTGCGCACCCAGCAAGTCGGCGCTGGGTGGCAGCGACAGATAGGCCTGCACCACCTCGGTCCCGGCGCGCGCGCCAGTGTTGCGCACGGTGACGCTTGCGCGCAGCACCTTGTCCCCGCCGGCGGGCTCGAGCCGCGGCGCGTCGCTGGCGAAGCGCGTGTACGACAGGCCGTGGCCGAAGGGGAAGGCGACGCACGGTGCCGAGTCGCAGTGCGAGTCATACCAGCGGTAGCCGATCTCCAGCCCCTCGCTGTAGGTCACCGTCTGCGTCTTGCCGTCGCTCGCTGGGATCCCGGGGAATTGCGCCGGCGCGATCGAGTCAAGGAAGCCGCGTCCGGCGACGGGGAAGGTGACCGGCAGGCGCCCGGTCGGCTCGGCGCGACCGAGCAGCAGGTCGGCGACGATACTGCCGTCTTCCTGGCCGGGGAACCAGACCTCGAGGATCGACGGGCCGCCCGCGCCGAGAAGCGCCGGATCGAGCGCGACGCTGGCATTATCCTTGAGCACCAGCACCGTCTTGGCCGGCATCGCCGCCGCGGTGGTGGAGCGCGCCGCCAGGATCGCGGCGAGCAGCGCGACCGTCCCGCTCGAGGCGGCGGGGTTCGCGGCCTCGCCATCGGCGGTGGCGATCGCGCTCGGCTTGGCGACATACCAGTCGAGCGACAGGCCAGCCGCGGCGAGCTGGGCGAGTTCGTGCCCGCCCTTGCGCGTGAAGCTGGCGCGGTCGGCGCCCTCCTCGGCGTTGGTGCCCGCCATCACCACCACCGCGTCGGCCGCGGCGATCCGCGCGAGCGCGGCGTCGAACGCCACCGCCTCGCCATCGATCGTGGCGCCGCGGTTGGCGTCGTCGACCAGGATCAGGCTGACCGTTGCGTCGGCGCGGCCGATCGCGCGCAGCCCGGCGCGCAGGCCGTCGACCGGCGTGACCGTATAGGCGGGCACCACGTCCGAGCTGCCGCCGCCAGCGCCCATCGGCTTGCCCAGGATCGCGCCGCCAGCGATGGCCTGCTGCGCATAGGGCTGGCTCGCCTTGCCGACCAGCGCGATCGTGCGCGCGGTCCGCGCCAGCGGTAGGGCGCCGTTGTTCTGGAGCAGCACCGCAGCACGCGCGCCGATCGAGCGCGCGGCGCGCCCGCCCGCGGCATAGTCGATCGGCGACTGGCGGAGCGCGCGGTCGAAAATACCCGCCTTGAACATCTGGGTGTAGCGGCGCTCCAGCGCGCGGTCGATCTGCGCCGGCGCGATCGCGTTCTCGGCGAGCGCCGCGGTCAGCTTCTCGGGCGCCCAGTGTATCGGCGTCGGCATCTCATGGTCGAGCCCCGCGTTCAACGCCGGAGCGGTGCTCTTCTGCGCGAAGAAGTCGGTCTGGACATAGCCGGTGAAGCCCCAGTCGTCGCGCAGCACCCCCGTCAGCATCGGCTTGTTGGCGCATGCCTGCAGGCCGTTGAGGAAATTGTACGAGCACATCACCGCGGCGACCTTGGCATCCTTCACGCTCATCTCGAACGGGATCAGGTACAGCTCGCGTAATACCTGCTCGTCGACGGTCTCCTGGATGGTCATGCGGTTCGTCTCCTGCTCGTTGGCGACGAAATGCTTGGCCATGGCGATGATGTGGCCGGCCTGGACGGCGCGGATCTCGGCCACCGCCATCGTGCCGGCGAGATACGGATCCTCGCCGAAATACTCGAAGTTGCGGCCGAGGATCGGCAGCCGCGCCAGGTTCATCCCCGGCGCCTCGAAGACGTGAAGCGCGAGGTTGTTCATCTCGCGCGCGATGACCGTGCCGAAATCGGCGGCGACTCGCGGGTCGAACGAGGCGGCGACCGCCATGCCCGAGGGAAGCGCCGTCGCCTTGGCCGAGCTGGGGTCGCTGTAAGCGCGGAACATCGAGCGCCGGTCCGAGGTCATCGAGTCGCGCACCGCGAGCGAGACGCAGTCGTTCTGGCCGACGCCGACCGGACCATTGGTGATTCGAAAGGTGGGGATCGCCAGTGCGGCGATCCCGTCGACGTGCCGCGCGCCGAAGCAGTTCGGCAGCTCTGGCAAGACCGACGGCTTGCTGCCGGTGAGCTGCTGCATCTTCTGCGGGAGTGTCATCGCGCCGACCAGCGCGCGCGCACGCTCGCGCGCCACCGCTTCGCGCGCCTCGTCCGATCGGGCGGCGCGCTGCTGCTCGACCAGAGCGGGCGCCATCCAGGCGAGCGGCGCCGGTGCCTGCGCCGCAAGCGGCCCCACCAGCGTGGACGAGACCAGCAGCGCCCACGTGCCGCGACGAGACCATGCCGCCATCCTCATCCTCCCGTTCATCGCCGGCTTTGCGGTCAACATTGGCCTTACCAGATGTCAGGGAGGTTGCCCAGCACTGCGTGGGCGGGGGAAGGGTCTTGACATCGCAGCACCTCGCGCGTGGACGTGCGTTCTCCACTTGGACCTGCCCGCCCGCTTGACCCGGACCCCGCGCGATGATCGAAGGCGAGGCATGAGCGAGCTGCCACCCAACCGGAACGATGACGCCGGCACCCGAGCCGAGAAGCGGGCCGTCGAGGCGGCGGCGATCCGGCGCCGCTGGATCACCTTAGGCGAGGTGCTCGCGCTGGTGGCGGTGCTCATCTCGGCACTGACCCTGTGGAGCAATTGGAGCGACCGGCGCGACGACAAGGTCGCCAAGGCCGAGGAGTCGACGCGGGCCTCCTCGCGCGCGGCCACGCTGACGCTGGTGGCGTCGGCGGCATCGAAGGACCGCCTCACGCTCCGGCCGGCCGCGGACGCGCAGTCGGTGCAGAGCCAGACGTTGCTGTTTCCCTCCGCGCTCGGGCTGGACCCGGTCGAGACTACGGGCCAGCCGCGGATCGACGGCGACTGGTTCGAGGGCGCGCTGAAGAAGGCACGCGCCGCAGCGCACCGCCCCGACGACAGCCGCGGCGACGAGCAGATGCCGGTGGCGATCGTCACGCGCTACTTGGTCGACGGCGCGCCGCACGAGGACGTCGCGCTCTACGACATCGGTTATTCGATCAGCGGTCATCTGTTCAGCGGCCACAGCATCAGCCTGCGCGGGCTCTCGCTGGTGACGCGCGTGCCGCTTGCCAGCGCGCAGGCGCGGCTCGACGCGCGCTGGGCGAAGCTGCTGCCGCCGCGCTGATTGGGCGCGCGCGACCTCGGCGGCCTTAGGCTCCTGCATGCGCACGAGCACCGCGCCGCGCGGGGTCGGGTCAGCGGTTGGAATGTCGAGGTGGGGCGCCGAAGCAGCCTACCGAGCCGCGAACAGCGGCAAGTAACCTGCTCGTCGTCCTCGTCTTCGACCTGCCCGTCCGAGTTCACCCGCACCGGCGCGGTCCACCGATTGCCCCCGCCGCTGAAACCTCAACGCGGCGGCACGTCGTTCTGCGAGATCGGCACCACCTTGATCTCCACGCGACGGTTAGCGGCGCGGCCCTGTTCGGTATCGTTGGTCTCGATCGGCTGGGTCTCGCCGAACCCGCGCGTCGCGATCCGCGCCGCCTGCACGCCGTGGCTCGACAGATAGTCAGCCACCGAGGTCGCGCGCCGCTCGGACAGGTCCTGGTTGTACGAGTCACTGCCGGTCGAGTCGGTATGGCCGTACACGTCGATGTAGGTCTGCGGATAATCCGCTAGCACGCTCGCCACCTTGTCGAGCGTGCCACGGAACTGCGGCTGCACGTTCGCCGAATTGTACGCGAAGTTGATCCCCGAGGGTATGTTGAGCAGTAGATCGTCGCCCTGGCGCGTCACCTGCACGTCGGTGCCGCGCGTGCGCTCACGCATCTCGCGCTCCTGCTTGTCCATGTACGCGCCGACTCCCGCGCCCGCGATGCCGCCGAGGCCCGCGCCGATGATCTTCTCGGTCCGGTCGCGCCGACCCCCGACGAGGTCGCCGAGCAGATAGCCGCCGAGCGCACCCCCGAGGCCCCCAATCGCGGTCTTCGACATGCGCCGCTCGCCCGTCTCCGGATCGGTGGTGCAGGCCGCGACCGACACCAGCGACAGCGCGGACACGGCCGCGACCAGCTTCGACGAGAGCTTCATGCTTTTCCCTTTCCCCAGATCAATGCCGGACAACCCGACCCGCGCGACCATTGTTCCTGCCGCGCTGAATGCGCGATGACGGAGCGAACCGCCACTTTGCGGATTGTCGCGCGCACGCTTTGCCGCCAAGAGAGACAGTACGAACATGCTACCGCCGTTCCCCTGGATCGACGTCGTCATCATCCTGGCGCTGGTCGCGCTTAACGGCGTGTTCGCGATGAGCGAGCTGGCGATCGTGTCGGCGCGCAAGGCGCGGCTGGAGGCAATGGCGCGCAGCGGTCGGCGCGGCGCCGCCACCGCGATCGAGCTCGCCGCCGATCCGGGCAAGTTCCTCTCCACCGTCCAGATCGGCATCACGCTGATCGGCATCATCGCAGGCGCCTATTCGGGTGCGAGCCTGGGCACGCCGACGGCGGCGCGGCTTGAGGCGCTGGGGCTCGGCCATGCCGCGGCCGAGCGGCTCGGCTATATCCTGGTGATCGGGCTCACCACTTATGCCTCGCTGATCGTCGGCGAACTCGTCCCCAAGCAGTTCGCGCTGCGCAAGCCTGAGACCGTGGCGGCGCTGATCGCGCTGCCGATGGCGTATCTCGCGCGCTTCACCAAGCCCTTGGTGTGGATGCTCGATTCGACCAGCGCGCTGGCCTTCCGCCTGCTCGGGCTGACGCGCGAAAACGAGGACCAGGTCACCGCGGAGGAACTTCACCTGATCGTCGCCGAGGCGAGCAAGTCGGGCGTGATCGAGGAGCATGAGCGCTCGATCATCTCGGGCGTGGTACGGCTCGCCGACCGGCCGGTACGCGAGGTAATGACGCCGCGCACCGAGGTGGAATGGATTGACGTTTCGCTCGACGACGCAGCGATTCGCGCCAAGCTGCTCGACGTCGCGCACAGCCGGCTGCCAGTGGCGGAGGGCTCGATCGACTCGGTGATCGGCGTGGTCCAGGCGCGCGACGTGGCAATGGCGCTGTTCCGCGGCGAGACGCTCGACGTGGCGCGGCTGATGCGCCGTGCGCCGGTGGTGGTCGACCAGATCGACGCGATGGACGCGCTCGACGCGCTACGCCGCGCCGAGGTGCCGATGGCGCTGATCCACGACGAGTACGGGCATTTCGAAGGGATCGTCACGCCCGCCGACCTGCTCGCCGCGATCGCGGGCGAGTTCGTCTCCGACGCCGATCCCGACGAGGCGCCCAACGTGGTCGAGCGCGACGACGGCTCGCTGCTGGTCGCGGGCACGATGGCGGCCGACGCGCTGGCGGAGCGGCTCGGCATCGATCTCCCTGAGGACCGCGACTATGCCACCGTCGCCGGGCTGGCGCTGGCGGCGTTTCGCAAGCTGCCCGCCGAGGGCGAAAGCTTCGAGGAGCAGGGCTGGAAGTTTGAGGTGATCGACCTCGACGGACGCCGCATCGACAAGCTGCTCGTCAGCGCGGCGTGAGTGCGGCGGCCGGGGCGTGGGTTGGCGCGTCGTCGCCTCTCGCCCTCGCCCGCGCGACGGCGCTTCAGACGGCGTCATCCTGAACTTGTTTCAGGATCCACGGCGCCTCTCAAGCGCAGGCCGCGGGCCCTGGTGCCCGGGGGATCCTAAAACGAGTTCAGGGTGACGGAATGGAGGGCGGGGAAGGTCCTGGAGGAGGCACTGTCAGGCGGGGCAGCGACTCCCCGTTGCCCGCTCAGAACCGGTAGCGCGCACTCGCCAGCAGGGTTCGTCCCTGATCGCGGTAGCAGAAGCCCGCCGCGCAGGTGACCGGCTCCGCGCCTAGCAGGTTGGTCGCGTTGACTTGCAGGCGGAGCGGCGCGAGCGACGGCACGTCATAATGGACCACCGCGTCGACGAAGGTGCGCGCGCGATTGCGGATCGCATTGGCGTCATCGCCCCAGCTCGGCCCGAGGTAGCGCACCCCCGCGCCGAGCCCGACGCCCCGATGCGCCGGCGCATAGTCGGCCCAGAGCGAGCCGCTGTGCCGCGGCGTCGCCGATAGATGGTTGCCGATCGTGCCCGCCGCGCCGCGCTGGATCCGCATGTCGGTGAGCGCATAGGCCGCGGTGACGTCGAGCCCCGCGGCGACGCGCGCGGAGGCTTCCAGCTCCGCACCGCGGGAGCGAAGATCGAGCTGGACCTGGCGGTTGATCCCGGTCGAGGCGTCGAACACGACGCCGTCACGCTGGCGAACGTCGAACGCGGCGACGCTGAGCAGCACGCCGGCCCGCGGCGTCCACTTGACGCCGCCCTCATACTGCCGCGCGCTGGTGGGCCGCGCCG
>Ga0265798_10003246_pt1 | contig 23256 bp, 15 predicted proteins | sample P3T30metagenome_FD_192430 | JGI IMG/M metagenome (GOLD analysis project Ga0265798, IMG submission 192430) | Plant litter microbial communities from East Loma Ridge, Irvine, California - P3 T30 | ecosystem: Environmental > Terrestrial > Plant litter > Unclassified | place: USA: California... | reverse complement strand
CGGGAGGAAGACACGGCGCAAGACACGGCTACGTCGGTTGGAAGTCCGCCAGCCATCCCCACGCGCTCCCGTCATCCTGACGAAAGTCAGGCCCCAGGGTAACGGGCGGTGGCCTTCGTGGCTCTGGGTCCTGACTTTCGTCAGGATGACGGACGGTAGTAGCAACGGGCATCAGAGTACGAACCCGCCTAGAACTCGACACCCGCCTGCGCCTTCACCCCCGACCGGAACGGATGCTTCACCTGCGTCATCTCGGTCACTAGGTCCGCCATCTCGATCAGCACATCCGGCGCATTCCGCCCGGTCACCACGACATGCGTCATCTCGGGCTTGCCCGCCAACACCGCGAGAACTTCGTCGACCGGAAGATACTCATACCGCAAAACGATGTTCAGCTCGTCCGCCACCACCATCGCGTACGACGGATCCGCGATCATCCGCTTGACCTCGTCCCAAGCCTCGCGCGCCACCGCGATATCGCGCGCGCGATCCTGCGTGTCCCAGGTGAACCCCTCCCCCATCGGCTTGAACTCGCACAGCGCGGGAAACGCGTCGAAGACCGCCTTTTCGCCAGTCGTCATCGCGCCCTTGACGAACTGCACCACGCCGACCTTGCGCCCATGCCCGATCATCCGCACCGCCATGCCAAACGCGGCGGTCGACTTGCCCTTGCCCTTGCCGGTGTGGACGATGATAAGCCCCTTCTCGATCGTCTTGCTCGCGACGATCCGGTCCTGGACCTCCTTGCGCTTGGCGCTCTTGGCATTCTGTTCTTCGTCGGTCCGCATGATCATGTCCTCTCCTGCCCCCGATGGCGGAACACGCCGCGCGGCGCTAGAGCGTCCCCATGCTCCGCATTACCGATCTCAAGCTGCCGCTCAACCACGCCGACGAAGCGCTTCCCGCCGCGATCCGCGACCGCCTGCGCGTCACCCCGCGCGACCTGGTTCGCTACACCATCGCCCGCAGAGCCCACGATGCCCGCGACAAGATGGACATCCAGCTCGTCTATTCGGTCGACGTCACGCTGAAGAACGAGGACACCGTCCTCACGCGTTTTCGTAAGGATCGCCACGTCCAGCGCACCCCCGACACCGGCTACCGCTTCGTCACTAAGGGCGGCGCGAGCTACACCGGCCCCCGCCCGGTCGTCGTCGGCGCAGGCCCGTGCGGTTTGTTCGCCGGCCTGATCCTCGCGCAGATGGGGTTCCGCCCGATCATCCTCGACCGCGGCAAGGTGGTCCGCGAGCGCACCAAGGACACCTGGGGCCTGTGGCGCAAGAGCGTCCTCAACCCCGAATCCAACGTCCAGTTCGGCGAAGGCGGCGCCGGCACATTCTCCGACGGCAAGCTCTGGAGCCAGATCAAGGACCCGCGCCACTTGGGTCGCAAAGTCCTGACCGAGTTCGTAAAAGCCGGCGCCCCCCCGGAAATCTTGACTGAAGCGCATCCGCATATCGGCACCTTCCGTCTCGTCACGATGGTCGAGAGCATGCGCGAGACGATCGAGGCACTCGGTGGCGAATACCGCTTCTCCACCCGCGTCGACGGTCTCGACATCGTCGAGGAGGCCAGCACGCGCCAGTTGCGCGGTCTCCATCTCAGCACCGGCGACTATCTCGAAGCGAACCACGTCGTCTTCGCGGTCGGCCACAGCGCGCGCGACACGTTCGAGATGCTGCATGCGAAGGGCGTTCATGTCGAGGCCAAGCCGTTCTCGATCGGCGTGCGCATCGAGCATCCGCAGTCGTGGATCGACGAGGCCCGCTTCGGGCCGTGCGCGGGTCACCCCGATCTCGGCGCGGCAGCGTACAGCCTGTCGCACCACTGCAAGAACGGCCGCACCGTCTACAGCTTTTGCATGTGCCCAGGCGGCACCGTCGTCGCGGCAACCTCCGAAGAGGGCCGTGTCGCGACCAACGGCATGAGCCAATATTCGCGCAACGAACGCAACGCGAACTCGGGCATCGTCATCGGCATCGACCCCGAGCGCGACTATCCCGGTCACCCGCTCGCCGGGATCGAACTGCAGCGCCACTGGGAATCGCGCGCCTATGTCGCCGGCGGCTCGAACTACAAGGCACCCGCGCAACGAATCGGCGACCTGCTCGCCGGCCGCGCGTCGACCGCGCTCGGGTCGGTGATCCCGTCGTACAAGCCGGGCGTGCACATGACTGATCTGTCCGAGTGCCTGCCGGAGTTCGCTATCACTGCGCTGCGCGAGGCGTTGCCGGCATTCGGCCGCGAGATCCCCGGCTACGACCATCCTGATGCGGTGCTTACGGGGGTCGAGACGCGCACCTCGTCGCCGGTGAGGATCACGCGCAACGACGATTTCGTCAGCCTGAATACGGCAGGATTGTTCCCGGCGGGCGAAGGCGCCGGCTATGCGGGGGGTATTCTTTCCGCCGCGGTCGACGGCATCAAGGTCGCGGAGGCGGTCGCGCTCAGCCTCACTGCCTGACGCCCGAAACGAGCGCCCGAATACCACCCCGGCGAAGGCCGGGGCTCAATCGGGGGACGTCGATGACAGAGGACGATCCTCAGTTACCGCGACCGTTCCAGTTGGGCCCCGGCCTTCGCCGGAGTGGTGGACGTGCTCGCCCGTATGGGCGCAGAACCAGCCCGGAATGGCGGCGAAGTCACTTCACCTGACGAGGCCCCGTCTCGATCAACCACGCCTTCGGCAACCCGGTCGGCTTCGCCACGCCGTCGAGCCGTCGCGCGCTGACCAGCGCCACGCGCTTCAGGATCATCTGGTCCTTGAACGCATCCATCCCGCCGCCGGTCGGCTTGGCGAGGATCCGCTTCACCACGTCCATCCCGGCGATGACGTGCCCGAACGCCGCATACCCGGGATATCCCGCACGCGCGTCCATCGCCGGCGCCGGGCCGATGGTTATGAAGAAATTACCCCCTGCCGAGGCCGGGTTCATCCCGCGCGCCATCGAGATCGTTGCATCGCCGTGCTTGATCCCGGTCATCGCCGTCGTCTCGAGCGGGAACGGCGGCAGGATCCGCCGTGCATCCGTGCGGATTCCAGCCTGGATGAACCCTGTCTTCGGCGAAGATTTCTGCCGGCTCGCGCGATAGAAATCGGTCCCGTCGAAGCGTCCGTCATCGACATATTCGAGAAAATTCTGCGTCGTCTTGGGCGCATGACGCGCGTCGAGCCCCAGCAGGATCAGCCCCTCCGATGTGACGATCCGGACCCGCACGATCCCGGGCCTGGCCGCCGATGTGCCGCGCGACGCAGGCTGCGCCCCGCCCGCGGTCGTGAGGCTCAACACCCCCGCCAACCCGATGATAAAACGGCGCATGTCGAGTATTTCCCATAGCGGCTGATCGAGGCCCGCTAACCGCCCAGCGATGCCGACGCAACATCGGCCGGCATGAGGCACCCTGTCCGACGACGACGCGCTCTTGAAATTACTCTCCGAGCCGGCCAACTCTCGACCGTCATAACCCATAAGAGAGCCGTAACAGCCCATGACCAACGAAACCGTTCAAGCCGCGGAACCCCAGCCTTCCGATACGCAGCCTGCCGAAACGCACGCCTTCGAGGCGGACGTCTCGCGACTGCTGCACATGATGGTGCACTCGGTCTATTCCGATAAGACCGTGTTCCTGCGCGAGCTGATCTCGAACGCGGCCGATGCCTGCGAGAAGCTGCGCTACGAGGCGCTGAGTGCGCCCGACCTGCTCGGCGACGAGGCCCGCACGCAGATCGCGATCACGCTAGACCCCGACGCCAAGACGCTGACGATCGAGGACAACGGCATCGGCATGACCGCCGAGGACATGGGCGAGGCGCTCGGCACGATCGCGCGCTCGGGCACCAAGGCGTTCATGGACCGTATCGCGGCCTCGACCGGCTCGGACGGTGCGCAGTTGATCGGCCAGTTCGGCGTCGGTTTCTACTCCGCGTTCATGGTCGCATCGAAGGTCGACGTGATATCGCGCCGCGCTGGCGTCCACACCGCGTCGGTCTGGTCGTCGGACGGTCTCGGCACCTACACGATCGCGCCCATCGACACCGCCGAGGCGCCCGCCCGCGGGACTCGCGTCGTGCTCCATCTGTTGGAGGACGCGACGTCCTTCACCGAGCGCTATACTGTCGAACGGCTGATCAAGGACCAGTCGGGCCACGTCCCCGTCCCCATCACGCTCCGCGAAACGCCCGACGCCGAGCCGGTCGAGATCGCCGACGGCGCCGCGCTCTGGACCAAGCCGAAGTCCGAGATCAGCACGGAGGACTATGCCGATTTCTATCGCAGCGTCTCCGGCCAGTTCGACGAACCCGCGCTGACGCTGCATTACCGCGCGGAGGGGCTGCACGAATATTCGGTGCTCGCCTATGTCCCCGGCGCCAAGCCGTTCGACCTGTTCGATCCCGACCGCAACGGCCGCATGAAGCTGTACGTGAAGCGCGTCTTCATTACCGACGACGCCGAGGTTTTGCCGCGCTACCTGCGCTTCATGCGCGGGCTGGTGGATTCGTCCGACCTGCCGCTCAACGTCTCGCGCGAGATGATCCAGGAGAGCCCGATGCTCGCCGCGATCCGCAAGGGCGTCACCGGGCGCGTGCTCGGCGAACTCGACAAGCTCGCGACCCGCGATGCGGATGCCTATGCGAAGATCTGGGAGAATTTCGGCGCGGTCCTGAAGGAAGGGCTGTACGAGGATTTCGAACGGCGCGAGGCGCTGCTGAAGCTCGCACGGTTCAAGACCACGACGTCGGCCGGCGCATGGCGCTCGGTTGCCGACTATGTCGCCGCCATGAAGGACAACCAGACCGCGATCTACTACGCGGTCGGTACCGATCTCGACCGGCTCGAAGCCTCGCCGCAGCTCGAAGGGTTCCGCGCGCGCGGGATCGAAGTGCTGCTGCTGCCGGACTCGGTCGACGGCTTCTGGGTGACGGCGGGTATCGATCACGACGGCAAGCCGTTCAAATCGGTGACGCAGGGCGCTGCCGATCTCGGCCTGATCCCGCTGGTCGACGGCGCCGAAGCACCGACGGCCGACACCACGCCGCAAGTCGCGGACTTCATCGCGTTCGTGAAGACGACGCTCGCCGATGCGGTCTCGGAGGTCCGCGCGTCGGAGCGTCTGACCGACAGTTCGGTCTGCCTCGTCGCGGCCGATAGCGGCATGGACCGCCAGCTCGAGCGGATCCTGGCCGCGAGCGGTCAGGCGATGCCCGCCGCCAAGCCGGTGCTGGAGATCAACCCGCGCTCTGCGCTGATCGCCAAGCTGGCCGCGCTCGGCGAGGACGAGACCGCGCTGCGAGAGGACGCCGCGCACCTGCTGTTCGACGAAGCGCAGATCGCCGATGGCGAGCGCCCGGTCGATGCCCGCGCTTTCTCCGCCCGCCTGTCGCGGCTGTTCACGCGCGCGTTGGGCTGAGCGACCTAGACCACGGTTCCGCAGATTTGCGGAACCGTGGTCCAACGACTACCCCGCTCCCAAGACGAAGGAGCAGGACATGTCGCCCATTCTAGATCGCCGCCAGATACTGACCGGCGGCGCGGCCATTGCTGGCCTCTCGCTCGGCTCGACCGCCGCACTCGCGCAGAACGACCGGATCGAGAGCCTGATCGCGAAGATGACCCCGGCCGAAAAGGCGGGCCAGCTCAGCTGCTTCTCCGATCAGATCCGCCCGATCGGCGTGCCGTTCAATCCCGGTCTCGCGACCGGCGGCGCGGCCGAGCAGATCGCGCGGATCAAGACCGGCCAGATCGGCATGCTGTTCAACGGCGTCGGCTATACCGGCGCGAAGGCCGCCCAGGACGCGGCGATGGCAACCCGGCTCAAGATCCCGCTGATCTTCGCCGGCGACGTGATCCACGGCCTTCGCACCGCCTACCCGCTGCCGATCGCCGAGGCCTGCGCGTTCGATCCCGACCTCGCCGAGCGCACCGCGCGCGCTGCGGCACTGGAAACCACCGCGCTCGGCATTCACTGGACCTTCGCGCCGATGGTCGACGTCGCCCGCGACCAGCGCTGGGGCCGCGTCGCAGAAGGATCCGGCGAAGACCCGTATCTGGGCATCCAGCTAGCCAAGGCGCGCGTGCGCGGTTTCCAGGGGGGCGACCTGCGCGATCCGACCCGCGTTGCGGCCTGCGCCAAGCATTTCGCCGCATACGGCGCGGTCTCGGGCGGCCAGGATTACAATTTCACGGAAATTTCGCCCGCCACGCTGCACGAGGTCCATCTCGCGCCGTTCAAGGCTGCGGTCGACGCAGGCGTCGCGACGTTGATGAGCGCGTTCAACGATATCGATGGCGTTCCTGCCAGCGGCAATCACTGGCTGATGACCGACCTCCTGCGCGGCGAGTGGCGGTTCCGCGGCATGGTCGTCGGCGACTATACCGCGGACGAGGAACTGATCGCGCACGGCTATGCCAAGGACGGCCGCGACGCCGCGAAGAAGGCGTTCATGGCCGGGATGGACATGGCCATGCAGTCCAACCTGTTCAATCTGTGGCTACCCGACCTCGTCGAGAAGGGCGAAGTCCCGCTCGCGCGGCTCGACGAAGGCGTGCGCCGCGTGCTCCACCTGAAGGATGCGATCGGGTTGTTCGACAACCCCTATCGCTCGGTCAGCCGGAAGGCCGAACGTACCAGCGTCTCGACGCCCGCCATGCTCAAGCTCAGCCGTGAGGCCGGCGCGCGGTCGATCGTGCTGCTGAAGAACGACGGCGACCTGTTGCCCTTGAAGAAGAACCCGGGTCGGATCGCCGTGATTGGCCCGTTCGCGGAGGATCGCAAGAACGTCGTCGGCACCTGGGCGTTCATGGCCGACGAAAAGCTCAACGTCTCGATCGCGCAAGGGCTTCGCGCACGCGGGCTAACCGTGACGACGGCGCAGGGTTCCGAGATCGAAGCCCCCCTGCCCGGCGGGATCGCCACAGCGGTCGCCGCTGCGAACGCTGCGGATATCGTCCTGCTCGCGGTCGGCGAATCGCAGCTGATGTCGGGCGAAGCGCAATCGCGCACCGAGATCACGATCCCTGCCCCGCAGATGGCGCTCGCCGAAGCCATCGCGGCGACGGGCAAGCCGGTCATCGTCCTGCTCCGCCACGGCCGCGCACTTGCCTTGCACGGCGCCGTCAAGGACGCGCCCGCCATCCTGGCGACGTGGTTTCTCGGGTCCGAAAGCGGTCATGCGATCGCCGACGTGCTGTTCGGCGACGTCAACGCGTCCGCCAAGCTGTCCGCGAGCTTCCCCAACGAGAGCGGCCAGGAACCCTATTTCTACAATCACAAGAACACCGGTCGCCCGGCACCGGATGCGGGCAGCCAGGAATACAAATCGCGCTACCGCGAGACGAAGAACGAAGCGCTCTACCCGTTCGGGTACGGCCTGAGCTACACCAGCTTTTCGGTCTCGAACGTCGTCGTCCCGGCGCAGATGACCGACACGCTCGCCGTCACCGCCACCGTCACCAACACCGGCGCGCGGGCCGGCGACGAAGTCGTTCAGCTCTATATCCACGACCGCGTCGCCAGCCGCACGCGGCCCGTCCGCGAACTCAAGGGATTCGCGCGCGTCTCGCTGGCACCGGGCGCATCGAAACGCGTGACGTTGACCTTGAAGCGCGATGACCTGCGGTTCTGGGGGGACGGCGATTGGGTGATCGAGCCGGGGCTGTTCGACCTCTGGGTCGCGACGAGTTCGGTCGCCGGCGAGAAACAGAGCTTCGAACTCGTATAAGCTGTTCTCCCGCCTCGGCGGGGGGAACACGCTACATCCGCACGACCCGGTTTCCGATCCGCTCGGCTTCCTCGGGGTCGTGCGTGACCATCAGGATCGGCAGCTTGAGCACGTCGCGGACATGCTCGATCGCCAGCATGATCTCCTCACGGCGGGCTCGATCGAGCGACGACAGCGGCTCGTCGAGCAGCAGGAAGCGCGGTTGGCTAAGCAGCGCTCGGCCGATAGCTACCCGCTGCGCCTCGCCGCCCGACAAGGTGCGCGGCCAGCGGTCGAGCAGATGGCCGATTCCGAGAAAGCCGATGATGTCCTCGAACCGCTCAGCCTCGCCGCGTACGCCGTAGAGCAGGTTTGCGCGGACGCGCATGTGCGGGAACAGTCGCGCTTCCTGGAAGACATAGCCGGCGCGGCGGCGTTCGGGGGGGATGTCGACGCCGTCGCCGAACAGCGTCTCGCCGTCTATCGCGATCCGCCCGCGATCGGGCCGGAGCAGTCCGGCGACCATGTTCAGGACGCTCGACTTGCCGACGCCCGAGGGACCGAACAGCACGGTCGCCCCCTCGCCTGCGTCGAGCGTCAGCGATACACGCGTATCGCCGAGCCGCTTCTCGACATCGATCTCAAAGGACATGGAGCCCCCGTCCCGCGCGCCGCGTCAGCAGCTCCGAAGCGATCAAAGCAACGAGCGACAAGCCCACGGACACGCATGACAATCGCCACACCATCGCGTCCGCCCCCGGCTGTTGCAACGCGGAGTAGATCGCCAGCGGCAAGGTCTGCGTTTCACCCGGTACGTTGGACACGAAGGTGATCGTCGCGCCGAACTCGCCGATCGATCGCGCGAAGCCGAGCACCGCGCCGGCCAGCACGCCGGGGATGCTGAGTGGTAGCGTCAGCGTCCAGAACACGCGCCAGGGCCCCGCGCCCAGCGTCCGCGCGGCATTCTCCAGCCGCCGGTCGACCGCCTCGATCGAGATCCGCATCGCGCGCACCATCAGCGGCAACGCCATCACCCCCGCCGCGATCGCCGCGCCGGTCCAGCGGAACAGCACGGTGATCCCGAACCAATCCTGGAGCCACGCGCCGATCGGGCCATTGGGTCCGAACGCGAGCAGCAACAACCATCCGGTCACCACCGGCGGCACCACCAGCGGCAGATGGATCGCCGCATCGACGATGACCTTGCCCGGGAAGCTGACGCGCGCGAGCAGCCAGGCCAGCGCGAAAGCGACCGGCAGGGTCACCAGCATCGCCACGCCGCCGACCTTCAGCGACAGCGCGACGATTCCCCATTCGGCCGCGTCAAGCATTTAGCGCGCGGAGAATCCGTAGCGCACGAAGATCGCCTTGCCCTCGCGCGAAACGAGGAATCGCCGGAAGGCCTCGGCATCGGAATTGGTCGATGTCTTCAGCCGCGCGACCGGATAGGTAATCGCCGGGTGCGTGTTTTCGGGGAAGACGCCCGCGATGCGGACATTGGCGGACGCCTTTGCATCGGTCGCATAGACGATCCCGAGCGGTGCCGCGCCGCGCTCGACCAAGGCCAGCGTTGCGCGGACATTCTCAGCGCGCACCACCTTCGGCGAGACCTGCGCCCAAACGCCGAGCTTCTCCAGCGACGCCTGCCCGTATTTCCCTGCCGGCACGGCGGTATCGGCCATCGCCAGTGGCCCGACGGTCAGCACCCGCGCGAGCGCGGCGGGCGGACGGACCGGGATGCGAACCGTGCTGCTCGCTGGCGCCGCGACCACAAGCCGATTGCCGAGGAACGTCACGCGGGTCGTAGCGACGATCAGGTTCTTCTTCGCGAGCTCGTTCATCCAGTCTTCGTCGGCCGAGACGAACAGATCGGCGGGCGCACCGGATTCGACTTGCCGGGCCAAAGCCGACGACGCGGCGAACGAGATGGTCGGCTTGACGTGACCCTTCTTGGCCCACTCATCGGCCGCGGCGGTCAGCGATTCCTGCAGCGATGCGGCCGCCAGCACGAGCGGCGGACGTTGCGCCTGCGCACCACTAGCCACAAGGCTCGCCGAAATTGCCGTGGCGACGATCAGATACCGCATTCGCTTTCCTCGATCAGATGCCCAATCATATTCCTCGATATAGAGGGCTCGATCATAACGCCATTGGTGGCGGTATGTTGCGCGGGGCGGGAATGGCCAAGCTGTCCCTAGGGTCGAACTCCACCCGTGTTCCGAATTGCGCCGCCCCGCCTGTTACTCCGTCATCCTGACTTTCGTCAGGATGACGGGATCCGTGGCATCGAACCCGTCGTCACCCGTCAGCTCGCCGTCACGCGTCCCGTCCGTGCCAGCTTGCCCCAACCGACCAGCGGCCCACGCAGCGCCTGCGCAATCGCCTTCAGCACAACGTAGTACATCACCTGGCGATAGCCGATCCGCTGCGGGATCAGCAGCCACAGCAGCCGCCAGCGTTCCTTCCGCTCCAGCGCGAACGCGATCGTCGCGGCGAGCAGGTCGATCGCAGTGAAGATCAGCCAATAGGCGAGCATCGTATAGACGTCGTGGCTGGTCTGCTCCCAGCCATGCGCCTGCACCGACAGATAGGTCGAGGCGAAGCTGACCAGCAGCGCGAGATCGATGATCGGCGAAATCGACGCGAGGATGATCTGGAACACGATCGCCTGCGGCAACCCGACCCAACCGAGCCCGCGCGGATGCGACCGACCGATCGCCGAGCGGTGCTTGTACAGGCACTGCAACGTCCCGAACGCCCAGCGGAACCGCTGCTTGGCGAGCGCACGCATCGTCTCTGGCGCCTCGGTCCAGGCGATCGCGAACTGGTCATACTGGACGGTCCAGCCATGCCGCTGGATCGCGATCGTCAGGTCCTGGTCCTCGGCGAGCGTGTCGTCAGGATAGCCGCCGACGCTGCGGATCGCCTCGAGCCGCCACGCGCCGACCGCACCCGGCACGACGGTCATCGCGTTCAGCCGCGCAAGCGCACGCCGTTCGAGATTCTGCGCCGTGATGTATTCGAGCGCCTGCCATTTGGTGATCAAATTGACGCGGTTGCCGACCTTCGCGTTACCCGCGACCGCACCCAGTTCGGGATCGACGAACCACCGCGCAAGGCGGGCGATCGTCATCGGTTCGAACTGCGTATCGGCGTCGAGCGCGATCACGATCTCGCCGCGTGCCAGTTCGAGACCGCGGTTGAGCGCGCGCGCCTTGCCCCCGTTCTCCAGCGTCAGCAGGCGGACGCGGTCGTCTCCGGCGAACGCTTCGGCGACGACGCGGCTGGTGCCGTCGCTCGACCCGTCATCGATCACGATCACCTCGATCGAGACGTCCTTCGACGCCAGCACGCCCTCCACGGCGCGCACGATCACGCGCTCCTCGTTGAACGCGGGGATCATCACCGTCACGAACCGCGACGGATCGATCGCCGGGAACACCGTCTTCAGCTCGCGCCGCGCCTGGATCAGCGCGAGCGCCGAAAGTGCCAAGGCGCGCAAAATGCCGATCGTGATCGCGATCCCGAAGATCCAGCGGAGCGCGACGACGATACCGCCGAGCGTGCTGAACAGCGCGAGGTCGGCGACAGCGGCAACCCGGTCGCTCGACGAGATGGCCGGCATCGACTGGTTGCGCGACAGCCCGGCAAGCGTCGACACGGGGACGAAGCTGTAGCCCATCGCCCGCAGCCGCTCGATGATGATCGGCAGCGCGGCGACGGTCTCGGCGCGGTTGCCGCCGGCGTCGTGGAGCAGGATGATGTTGCCGCTGCGCTCGGGATTGCCCGCCTCGACGCCGGCGATGGTCCGGTCGATGATCGCCTGCACGCCGGGGCGCTTCCAGTCGTCGGGATCGACGTGGAGGCCGACCGAGATATAGCCGCGCTTCTGTGCTTCGAGCGCAGGCAGGATCTCGTCCGCGGTGCTCGGCTCGGCATCGCCGAAATAGGGCGCGCGGAACAGCCGCAACGACCGCCCGGTGAACGCCTGGAACAGCCGCTGCGTGGTGTTGAGTTCGTATTTCACCTGCCGCTGCGAGACGTTGGCGAGGTTAGGGTGCGTATAGGTGTGGCTGCCGATCTCATGGCCTTCGTTGACCATGCGCTCGAGCAAAGGGCGCTCGGTCAGCGCATTCTCGCCGATCACGAAGAACGTCGCAGACGCATGCTCGCGCTTGAGGACGTCGAGGATCTGCGGCGTCCATTCAGGATCGGGCCCGTCGTCGAAGGTTAGCGCGAGTTGTTTCGGACGATAGCCGGTTCGCACCACGACGTAGGGCGACGGCATTCGGGTGAAGACGACGTCGGCGATCGTGCCGTCCTTCGCCGGCACCGCGTCGCGAATGCCGGTGACCGGCTCGGCGGCGATCTTGAGGATTTCGCCGCTGCCTTCGATATCGACATTGGTGCCGGCCGGCATCTTGTCGATCGAATCGGGGATCGGCAGCTTGCGATGATCGCGACCCCAGATCGACCAGAGCCCCGGATCCTCCGACCCGAGACGCCAGAGCGCGACGCTACCGAGGCCAGCCTTTTGCAGGAACGCGATCTGATTGTACGCCGACGCCGCATCGAGCAGCCACACCTGATGCTTCACGCCACCCTCGGAATAGGCAAAGCTGCTGTTGCCGCTGGTCTTGTCGAAGGTCGGCACCGTGCCCGAGTCCGCTGCGTTCTGCCACGCTTCCTCGACGTCGAGCGCATCGCCGTTGCCGGCATCGGCGCCTGCGTGCCAGTCATAGGCATAGGAGCCTATCGCCACGACCAGCTTGGCGGGGGGGATGCCGCGTGCCGCATCGGCCACCATGTGCGCGAACCAGCGCTGCGACGCGATCGGGCCTGGCGCCCCGCTCGTTTCGTGCTCGTCATACGCCATCAGGAAGATCTTGTCGGTCACCTTGGCATAGGCGGGCAGGTTCCAATCCGGGTTGGCGACCGGCGCGGCGATCGCGACCACCCAGCCGCGGCTGGCGAACCGCGCGCGCGTCTCGGCGAGGAACGCGCGGTAGTTGGGCTGTGCCGACGCGGGCAGATCCTCGAAATCGTAGAACACGCCGCCGGCGCGGTTGGCGCTGAGGAATGGCACGAGCTTGTCGAGGAAGGCCGCGCGTGCCTTCGGATCGGCGAACAGCGCGGCGCTGCCGGCACCGTCCCAGTTCCCGTCGACCGCGTTCTGCACCATCGGCAGGATCACTGGCCGGTGGACCGCCTTGTTGAGAATTTCGCGACCCGCCTGATCGCGGAACACGGTGATGTGGTGATCCTTGCCGGTGATCGAGACCCAGCCGGGGATCAGCCAGTCGAGCTGTTCGACATGCCGCGCGAGGCTGGCGGTGCTCGCTTCGTCCCACGGCGCGTGGAAGGCGATCGCGAGCGCCGGGTTGGCGCCGTTGCCGACACCCGGCTTGGCCGCGCTCGTCCCGAACAGTTGCTTGGCGTAGTAATTCAGGTCGCGCCGTGTCTCGCGAAGGATGCCACCGCGCGGCGCGGGCAGCTTGTGGAGCGCGGGGTGCTCGGGCTCGATCGGCAGCAGCGGCGCGGTGGGCACCGCACCGATCGAAACGGCGAACATCGCGATCGATAGCAGCAGCAGCGCGACGAACGCCGCGACGCCAAAGGTGAACCGCCGCCGACGACGGCCGCTTGCATCATAGAAGACAGGATTGAGCGACATGTGGGGGAGTATCAACCGACGGAAGGAAAACGGCAAATTTCTATTTTAGGCCGCTACAGCGCGGTTCCGGCGGACGCTGCTGAAAAATCCGTCACGCTGCGGTGGATGAACCCGTGATCACTGCATCCCCTCCCGCGTGCGGGAGGGGACCGAGGGGTGGGCGCCCGGCTTGAACCAACATTGCGTCCGGTGATGGCGCGAGCCCACCCCCTACCCCTCCCGCATGCCGGAGGGGAGTAGTCAGATCAGCGGAACTTGCCGCTGAGCGATACGCCGATGATCCGCGGCTCGTTGAACACCGCCGCCATGTAGTTCTCGATCACGCCCTTGAGGTTCTTCTCGCCGGTGATGTTGCGCGCGAACACCGCCAGTTCGTACGCATCGTCGGGCGCGGCGTAGCCGATCTTCAGGCCACCCTCGAAGTTGCCGTTCGCGGTGAACTCCTTGGTCTTGTACAGCACGAACTGCGTATAGCCCTGGATGTTGAAGTCGCCCGCGATGAACGCGCGACCGCCATTGCCGAGCGGCTGGTCGTAACGCGCGTTGAGGTCGACGTTGTACTCGGGCGCGTTCGGCAGCGGGTTGCCATTGATCTGCGCGAACGTGTTGGCACCGACCTTGATCGTCGGATCCTCGACCGTGCAGACGACGACATTGTTCAGGATGCAGACCTGCGCATAGACGTTCTTGTCGCGGATCTTGCTGTGCAGCAGGCTGAGGCCTGCGCCAAGCGTCAGGTTCGGCACCGGCTTCCAGTTCGCCTCGGCTTCCATCCCGTATGCGTCGGCCTTGTCGGCGTTGAACAGCACGCCGTTGCCGTTCACATCGTTGCCGTTGAGCTGAATGTCCTTGACGCGGTAGGCGAAGACCGTCGCGTTCAGGCTCAGCGTGTTGTTCAGGAGGCGGCTCTTGACGCCACCCTCCCACGACAGAATCGTCTCCGACTTGGCGGTCGTGAAGTCGGAATTGAACACCGCCGAACGGCCCTGGATCGTCGGCCCGCGGAAGCCTTCGGCAACGCGCGTGTACAGGCTGACGTCCGGGCTCGCCTGATACAACAGGCTCGCGTCCCAGCTTGGCTTGGTCGCCTTGAGGGTGACGTTGGTGCGTCCGCGATACGTGACGACGCCCGCTGCTGTGTCAGCGGTCTTGAGCAGTTGCGTGCGCTTCTTATCCTCGGTGACGCGACCGCCCACGGTCAGCGTCAGCTTGTCGACCAGCTCATAGCTGACCTGCCCGAAGCCCGCCCAGGACGTGTTGACGTCGTGCAGGCGTACCCAGTTGTTGGGGTTGCGTGCCGCTGTCGCCAGGAAGAATCCGCGCTGATAGAAGTCGGTGATATCGCGCGTGTCGAAATACAGGCCGCCGACCTGCCAGTTGAACCGACCGCCGGGGGTGCCCGCAAGCCGGACTTCCTGCGACCACTGATCGAGATCGCGGATCTGGCCCTGCGACTGGCCAAAGCCGTTGGCGACGCCGCCCACCGGGAAGTTCGCGCCGGCACCGCCATCGGTGTCGCCACGGCTGAACCCCGAGGTCGTCTCGTACGCGGTGATCGAGGTCAGCGCAGCGGGACCGAAATCGTAGGTCGCGCGGGCCGAGCCGCCATAGGTGTTGTAGCTCTGCGGGTTATCGTTCCCTTCGTCGTACGACACCACGTTGCGCGGCTCGGCCGAGACGTCGTTCGAGCCCTTCTTGAGCGCACCGCGGTGGAACAGCGTCGAGGTGCCATCATACCAGCGCGCATGGCCCGACAGGTCCAGCGTGAAGCGGTCGCCCGGGGTCAGTGCGAGCTGCACGCGGACGTTGCGATCGTCGAAGCCGCCCATCGCGTCCTTGCGCGGCGTCGCGGTGTTGTCGGCACTGACGCCGGCGAACCGGTTGTCGACATAGTTCTCGCGGTGCTGGATCAAAGTCGACAGGCGGATGGCCAGCAGGTCCTTGATCAGCGGACCACCGACACCGGCGTCGAGGCTGACGCTGTTGTACGAGCCGACCGAGGCCGACGCGCGGCTCTCGAAATCGTTGGTCGGCTTGTTGGTGTCGAACTTGATGATGCCGGCGGTGGTGTTGCGACCGAACAGCGAGCCCTGCGGACCGCGCAGCACTTCGACCTGGCGGACGTCGAATACCGGATTCGACTTCAACACGACATGCTCGAGTATCACGTCGTCCTGGATGATCGTGACCGGCTGCGAGGCGCCGAGGTAGAAATCGATGTTGCCGAGACCGCGGATATAGAAACGCGGGAAGATGCGGCCGGTCGTCGATTCGACGTACAGGCCGGGGACGCGGCCCGACAACGCGAGCAACGTGTCGTCGCCGCCTGCGGTGTAGGCGCGCAGCGCATCGCCCGACGCGACGCCGACCGAGAGCGGCACCTTCTGGAGGTTCTCGGAGCGGCGCTCTGCGGTGACGACGATGTCGCCGAGACCGTCCGCCGGAGCAGCCTGCTCCTGGACGGGCGCCGCATCCTGCGCGAACGCCGCCGAACCAGCCAGCACCGAACCGAACGCGACGCCAAGCATCAGCGCCGACTTAACGACCGAAATCTTCAAAATTCTATTCCCCAATAGTGCGGCGCCGTCCCAGACGACCGACCGCACATCCCAAGATACAACGTCGCGGCTTGTCATCGACCGCCCTCCCCGGACGGCTCGACGACGCCTCGCGACGCTCACTCCCCGATCCGGCCGTTAGGGGGGGATTGTGTTGGTATGATGACAGTTGGTTACGGCGTGTTTTCGCACGCAGCGGTTTGCAGAATAGTGCGATATTTTTGCCGCTCGCGACCGGCGGATACGCGATGCTAGCTTCGCGTCATGAACTTGCTGATCCGATTCTGGCTGTCGATCCGAGGCTCGGGCTGGTTCGAACCTAGCATGACCGGTGGCATCTTCCCGTTCCCCTTCGCCTGGCAGGCCTGGGCAATCATGGCAGCTTGGATCGTCGCGATCGCGGCAACCGTGGCGCTCCACGGCGAAGCCGCTTGGTTGACGCGAATCATCCTGTGCGTCGGCTACATCGCGTTCGGAATCGCGACGTACGAATGATGGCCGCGGATGTTGATGCGCTGTTCTAGGACGGCCAGACATTCTGGGTTTGGTTTGCCGAGCGTCCCAAAGTTACTCCTCCACTCCGGACTGGTTCGACGCTTGGCCTCTAGAGACAAGGGTAGCATGTTTCCCCGCGAAGGCGGGGACCCAGACTGGGCTCCCGCCTTCGCGGGAGAACAAGGAAGGGCAGACCGTCATTCGACCGCGCGTGCATCGCGCCGCGGCAAAGCCGTGTCGTCCGGCTTGGCGCTAGCCTCAGCTAAGCGCTGCGCCGCTTAGCCTCAGACGCCTACGCGTCGTCGCCCATTCTCAGCGCAGCAATAAACGCCTCCTGCGGGATGCTGACCGAACCGTATTCGCGCATCTTCAGCTTGCCCTTCTTCTGCTTCTCCAGAAGCTTCTTCTTGCGGCTCGCGTCGCCACCATAGCATTTGGCGGTCACATCCTTGCGCATCGCGCTGATCGTCTCGCGCGCGATCACCTTGCCGCCGATCGCCGCCTGAATCGGGATCTTGAACAGATGGCGCGGGATCAGCTCCTTCAGGCGCTCGACCATGCCACGGCCACGCACTTCGGCGGTGCCGCGGTGGACGATCATGCTCAGCGCGTCGACCGGCTCTTCGTTGACCAGGATGCCCATCTTGACGAGGTCGCCCTCACGGTAGCCGATCTGGTGATAATCGAAGCTCGCATAGCCCTTCGACATCGACTTCAGCCGATCGTAGAAATCGAACACGACCTCGTTCAGCGGCAGCTCGTAGGTCGCCTGCGCACGACCGCCCACATAGGTCAGGTTCTTCTGAATGCCGCGGCGGTCCTGACAGAGCTTCAGGACGCTGCCGAGATACTCGTCGGGGACGTAGATCGTTGCCTCGATCCACGGCTCGCTGATCGTCGCGATCTTGTTCGGCTCGGGCATGTCGGCGGGGTTGTGCAGCTCGATATGCGTCGTGCCGGACGGATCGGGGTGGGTCAACTCGATCTCATAGACGACCGACGGCGCGGTGGTGATCAGGTCCAGATCATATTCGCGCGTCAGCCGCTCCTGGATGATCTCCAGATGGAGCAGCCCGAGGAACCCGCAGCGGAAGCCGAAGCCGAGTGCCGCCGACGTTTCCATCTCGAACGAGAAGCTCGCATCGTTGAGGCGCAGCTTCGAGATGCTCTCGCGCAGCTTCTCGAACTCGGCGGCATCGACCGGGAACATTCCGCAGAACACCACCGGCTGGACTTCCTTGAAGCCCGCGAGCGCTTCGAGCGCAGGCCGCTTGGCGTCGGTGATCGTGTCGCCGACGCGCGTCTGCGCGACCTCTTTGATCTGCGCGGTGATGAAGCCCATCTCGCCGGTGCCGAGCTCGGTCAGCTGCTCGATCTTCGGGCGGAAACAGCCGACCCGGTCAACCAGGTGCATCGTCCCCGTCTGCATGAACTTGATCTGCTGGCCCTTCTTAAGGACCCCGTCGATCACGCGGACAAGAATGACGACGCCGAGATACGGATCGTACCAGCTGTCGACCAGCATCGCCTTCAGTGGCGCCTCCGGGTCGCCGCTGGGTGGCGGGATCTTGGTGACGATCGCCTCGAGGATCTCGACGATGCCGATCCCCGACTTTGCCGACGCCAGCACCGCCTCGGACGCATCAATGCCGATCACGTCCTCGATTTCCTTGCGCACCTTCTCGGGCTCGGCCGCGGGCAGATCGATCTTGTTGATCACCGGCACAATCTCGTGGTCGTGCTCGATCGACTGGTAGACGTTGGCGAGCGTCTGCGCCTCGACGCCCTGCGCGGCATCGACCACGAGGAGCGCGCCTTCGCACGCGGCCAGGCTGCGGCTCACCTCATAGGCGAAGTCGACATGGCCCGGCGTGTCCATCAGGTTGAGGACATAATCGAGGCCGTCCTTGGCGTGATACGCAAGGCGCACGGTCTGAGCCTTGATCGTGATCCCGCGCTCCTTCTCGATGTCCATGTTGTCGAGCACCTGCTCGGACATTTCGCGCGCGGTCAGGCCGCCAGTTTCCTGGATCAGCCGGTCGGCGAGCGTCGACTTGCCATGGTCGATATGGGCGATGATGGAGAAATTGCGGATGCGGTCGAGCGGAGTCATGGCGCGCTCCTAGCAGCGACGCCGCGTGCGCGATAGACGGCCGACCTAAAGCTTGGTCGCGATCAGATGATAGCAGCGCGCGACCTGCCGATACGGGTCCAGCCGGCCCGCCAGCCATTCGGCGCGCAATACGTCCTCGGGATCGTCCGCCAAGATCGGACCAGCGTGGTGATCGGTAAAGATGCCGATACCCGACCATTCGACGATCCCGGCGCCCGCCTCGCTCAGCAGCCCCTCGACCGTTGCACGCGTATGATTGCGCATATGCAGGCTTGATCCAGGTTGCCGGCCGGCCCCGATAAAAGAACCGCCATCCCGGTGCAGCTTGCCGCCGCGAGCTCTTTCAATCGATCGTGCGTAGGATATTTGTCTTGAACGTTCGGCATGTCGCGGCTAGGGGGCTCACCGGCAATGTTGTCGGGGCGTGGCGCAGTCTGGTAGCGCACTGGTCTCGGGGTCCAGGGGTCGTAGGTTCGAATCCTATCGCCCCGACCATTGCCGATTTTTCGGGGTTCAGCCCCGCTTTCCCCGAACATTATGCATCCTACGCTGCGATCTCCGCCGTCGCGGGCCAGGCTGTGACACTTGCATAAATCGCCCGATTTCTCAGCCCCCCGGCTGGCCTGATCGCAGTCTGGCGCGCTACTGTTCAGTCGTATGACGCGGACAGCACGGGAGAGGATTGTCGTGATCGAGGTCAATTTCGACGGGCTGGTGGGCCCGACGCACAATTATGCGGGGCTCTCGATCGGTAATCTGGCGTCGGCGAACAATGCGGGCGCGGTCTCGGCGCCCCGGCTTGCCGCGCTCCAAGGCGTCGCGAAGATGCGGCGGTTGCTTGCGTTGGGGTTCAGGCAGGGCCTCTTTCTCCCACACGTCCGCCCGAATACCGACTGGTTGCGCGCGCTGGGCTTTGTCGGCAGCGATGCCGAAGTGCTTGCCTCGGCCTGGAACGCCGACCGGGCTCTCGTCGCGAACGCCTTCTCCGCATCGGCGATGTGGACCGCGAATGCCGGGACGGTATCGCCTGCCCCTGATACCGCCGACGGGCTCTGCCATATCTCGGTGGCGAACCTGTCGACCATGCCGCACCGTGCGAGCGAGTGCGGACAGACCGAGCGTCAGCTGCGGCTCGCGTTTGGCGACGCGCGCTTTTTCCGCGTCCATTCGCCTGTCCCCGCAGCCTTCGGCGACGAAGGCGCGGCGAACTTCATGCGGATCGTGCCGCAAGCGGGCGGCAGCGGCGTCGAGATCTTCGTCTATGGCGAGGGGCACGCCGGAGGCTTTCCGTCCCGCCAGTCACGCACCGCAAGCGAAGCGGTCGCGCGTCGCCACGGCCTCGACCCCGCGCGTACCCTGATCGTCCGGCAAAGCGACGCTGCGATCGCAGCCGGTGCATTCCACAACGACGTCGTCGCGGTCGCCAACGGGCACGTCCTCTTCACCCACGAGCACGCCTTCGCCGACCCGCAGGCGTTCTATCGCGACTTACACCGGCTCGTGCCGGACGTGGTGATCCTCGCCGTGCCCGCCGACCGGGTCAGCCTGAAGACCGCGATCGGGACCTATCTGTTCAACTCGCAACTCGTCATCGCGGCTGACGGTACGATGACCCTCGTGCTTCCGGCCGAAGCGCGGGAGGATGCCGCGGTATGGGGCTGGCTCACCGAACAGGTCGCGGATTGCGGTCCGATCCGCCGGCTCGAAGTCGTCGACGTCCGGGAATCGATGCGCAACGGCGGCGGCCCCGCCTGCCTGCGGTTGCGCGTCCAAGTCGGCGAGGACGCACTCGCCTCGATCGATCCCCGGTTCCTGCTGAACGATACGATCTGTACCCGGATCGAAGACGTCGTCGCCCGCGAATGGCCGGAGGCAATCGGCTTCGACGACCTCGGCGATCCGCAACTGTGGGAACGCTGCGCGCGCGCGCGCGCCACGCTAACCCGAACGCTCGGCTTCGACGCCGATGAAATCTGAGCGTTACTAGGGAGAAGCGCCCCGCCCGTCCGTGCGACACTCTCGTATCCGGGCGGGGCGCCGTGGACGCTTCATCGATCGACGCGCGTCTCTATGGGCAAGCTAACACGGCCTGCGCCGTCGAAAACTTCCGTTCGTCAAGTTTGGCGGTCGTCCATCCCGATTATTGCCCGGTATGCCGATGATCCGCTGCGCCCTGATCTCAAGAGGCACCAGTCGCGGCGGGAAGCTTGACCTTGCGGAGCGAGGCGATCACCTGCCGTGCACCCGGCGGTGCCACCTGAACGAATAGCTCGAACAGTGCCTCGTCGGTGAACTGCTCGATGTCGGTGCCAAGCGGCAAGGCGATGGCCTGCCGGCTGCGGGCGCCGGGTTGCGCTTCGATCACGATCGTCCGCCAGGCCATCCCGACCGGCGGTTCGCCGTCGACGTCGTTGAACTCGCCCGGGATCATGTTCCGGAGTCTCAACCGACGGTCCGTATGCTTGGCAAACCACGCACCGTCGCCCGCGGCGGCGATCTCCACCGCTATCGTCTGTCCATTCATGCCGCTTCCTCACATCGACCGGTATCGCCGATCATAGCGACCCGGTGTTGCCGCACCACGACAGATGCAAGCCAGAAAATCCCAAGATCCAACTTCCTATTGATAATAGTTATCATAAACATTAGCGGGGCGGTTCTCAATAAGGAAACCTCATGACACGTCGTCGCTTCGGCACCGCCCTTCTGCTTGGTTCTACGCTCGCCGCATTGCCGGTGCAGGCGCAAGTCCGCACCGAGGACGGCGAAACCGGCGCCATCGTCGTGACGGGGCAGCATGCGCGTGGTCAGGCGTCGTCGGGTACCAAGACCGACACGCCGCTCGCCGAGACGCCGCAGTCGATCAGCGTCATCACCGCCGATGACATTGCGGGGCGTAGTCTCCAGAATCTCAACCAGGCGCTGCGCTTCGTCGCCGGCGTCACCCCGGAAACGCGCGGCTCGAGCGGCGAGGTCTACGACCAGTTCAAGCTGCGGGGGTTCGACGCGCCGGTCTATCTCGACGGGCTGAAGCAGTTCGCCAGCGCGTCCGGCTACGCGTCACCGCAGATCGACGTCTCGCGGCTCGATCGGATCGAGGTCATCAAGGGCCCCGCTTCCGTACTTTACGGCCAGTCCAGCCCCGGCGGGCTCGTCGCGGAGTCGAGCAAGCTGCCGCTCGACCAGGCGTTGTACGGCGCCATCGGCGGTACCTACGGCAATTACGACCTCTATCGCGTCGATGGCGATATCGGCGGCCGTGCCGGTGCGGGCGTCCTTTGGCGGATCAACGGCAGCGTCAACGGTGCCGACACGCAGCAGAAATTCGGCAAGCGCGAGCGCCAGACGATTTCGGGTGCAGTGACCGTTGGCGCGGGCAGTTCGACCAGCTTCACGCTGCTCGGCGCCTATTCGCACGACCCGTACAACGGCGATTACGGCGTGTTCCCGGCCAGCGGCACGCTGATCGCCAACCCCAACGGCAAGCTGCCGACCAGCTTCGACGGTGGCGAAGCTGGCAACCGGTTCAGCCGCGAACAGGCCGCGCTCACCTACATCTTCCGTCACGATTTCGGCGGCGGCTGGGCGTTCCGCTCGTCGGGCCGGTATCAATACGTGAAGTCGAACCTCGGCCTGATCTATACTGCCGGCGCCCTCGATGCGACCGACCCGACCCAGCAGACCTATAGCCGCGCCTCCTATGCGACGCGCGAACAGCTCAACAACTGGACGTTCGACAACCAGCTGACCGGCACGGTGCAGACCGGTCCGGTCAAGCACACGCTGTTGTTCGGTGTCGATCGCCAGGTCGCGCATTCGGCCGAAGTTGCCGCGTTCGGCTCCGCGCCATCGCTCAACGGTTTTGCCCCGGTCTACGGTACGGTGGTGGTACCGACTACGCCGGAGGCGATCGGTAGCCAGCCTCCGATCGACGCGCGCCAGCGTCAGCAAGGCCTTTACGCGCAGGACCAGATGGCGCTCGGCGACCTCCGCGTCGTAGTCAGCGGACGCCAGGATTGGGCCCGCGCGCAGCAGATCGGCGCTGCGGCGAAGAACGATGAGAAGTTCACCTATCGCGCCGCCGCGCTCTACACGCTGCCGTTCGGTCTGGCGCCCTATGTCAGCTATGCGACGTCGTTCGAGCAACAGGCCGGCACCGTGCTGCGTCCCGATGGCAGCTTCGGCATCGCCGATCCGTCGCTCGGCAAGCAGCTCGAGGCCGGTGCCAAGTTCACCGTGCCCGGCACGCCGATCCTGCTGTCCGGCGCGTGGTTCCGGATCGATCAGACCAACGTGCTGACCTCGACACCGACGTTCTCGGTCTCGACGCAGACGGGCAAGGTCCGTTCGCAGGGCGTCGAGTTCGAGGGTACGGCGCCCTTGCCCTACGGGTTCGGCGCGCGCGTCGCCTATAGCCGCCAGCGCGTGAAGGTCACGCAGGACCTGAACGATCCGACGCGCGTAGGTCGCGGACTCGAGACCGTCGGACGTGGCGGCACGACGCTCGCGCTGAACTGGTCCCCGCCCGAGGGTGGCCTGGCTGGGCTGACGATCGGCGGCGCGCTGCGCCATGTCGACCAGGTCTATGCAGGCGTCACGCCGGGCGAAACCGTCGGGCGCAGCAGCCCGTCCTACACCGTGTACGACGCGCTGATCCGCTACGACCTGGCGAAGTTCGCCCCCTCGCTCCGCGGCCTGAGCCTGGCGGTCAACGGCG
>Ga0265798_10003245_pt1 | contig 23258 bp, 19 predicted proteins | sample P3T30metagenome_FD_192430 | JGI IMG/M metagenome (GOLD analysis project Ga0265798, IMG submission 192430) | Plant litter microbial communities from East Loma Ridge, Irvine, California - P3 T30 | ecosystem: Environmental > Terrestrial > Plant litter > Unclassified | place: USA: California... | reverse complement strand
ACATTTTTATCAAAAAACGCTGTCGACTCTGCTGCTGCGTGACCTAAAAAGTCAATTTTTATCATTTTAAAGCCACAGGCTTTCAGTTTGCCTATCATATAATCTACACGCTGCAATGTACCCGGATGCGTAGGATCTATGGCACGTGCGCCATCAAACTCAAAATACTTACTACCCGTTTTGGTCCATATATCACCATAGTTATAATTACTGCCCTCCACCTTACGGTTTGGACCGTCTTTCCAGCCCCAGTCAGTAAACGGAGCCCAGTACACGCCGGGCTCAAGGCCCTTACTTTTGCAGTAGTCTGCAAACTGTTTTAGTTTAATAAAATCGCCCCTGCTCCCGCCGCGGTCAAAATTATCCCAAAAAGAATCAAGGTCTACATAAGCCGTATTACCAACCCTGAATTGCGGAATGGAGTCGGCAAAAAAAGCTGCTACAGCCGTAGTATTTTCGGGAGTTATCTTATCCATAAGTACACCCCAGCTGTTCCACCCCACAGGTGTAGGCTTATCCCAGTTCTTTACAAAGGGTGGTTCAATAATTCGGTTGGCTTTAGCGTAGGTTTCCATACCGGTACGCCAGTCGGCAAAATAGCCTACAAACATTTTAGGCGATGTTACCGTTGCTCCTTTTACCATGCCGTGGGCTATGCTGTCTCGCGTAACGGCCTGCTCACTATAACCTGCCCAGGCGGTTAAGCTTACCTTATTATTGTTATTATTGGTTTGTACAGCGCTTTTCCATACGGTGTGCTCCAGCGACCCAATTATAAGCCCTTTGCGCGTAGCATTATTAAATAGTATACCTACTTCTGCACTATTATTTTTTTGGATACTGCTTACCGGCTTAGATTCATAGCTAATAAAAGCATCATTATCAAACGGCACAAAAACCGTGTACAGATTATCTGCGCAATCAAAACCTGCCTGAGCATTTGTTAGCGGTGATAAATAATTGGTCTCAATATTTTTACCCGATACCTCAACCTGCGTAATAAAGTACGCTTTATCATTATAGGTATAAAAAAACTGCGCCGCGTCCGGTTGGCCAGTACCTTTATATGTAATAGTATACTTAACTCCCTTACCCAATGCATCGGTAAAATTTTCTTTATTGATTTTTGGTGTTTTATAATCAGATGCCTTAACATTTTTACCGGCTACGCTAAATACAGCCTCCGCATTACTCAGTAGCGTAACACTATTATCTGTAACAGTATATGTTGCATTCAGGGTATTGAATATAATAGCGCCTGTGTTACCATAAGGCATTTTATATTCTTTTTGGCAAAAGGCAGATGTATATAAAAAACAAATGAGAAATGCAAAATGCATTTTACCTGTAAATGTAACAAGTGGTCTTTTCATTGGTTTTATTAGCTTGTTTTATTGTTCTATTCTATTCTACAATATTACAACATTTAATTAAAGAAAAAACGTTTTCTTAAAAATTTTGCCCCAAAATTTTTATTCCGAAAGTTTATACCTTATATATAAACCACTTGAAAGAGGCGTTATTTATAGTTTCTTTAATCAACATAAAAGTTTTGTTGTGTAACTTTGTAAAAAGCATATTTAGGTATGGCTAAAAAAAACAGAAAGAGCGAAGAGTTCTGGAATACCCTTACACACGGCACGGGCGCAATACTATCTGTAGTAGCGCTGGTACTATTAGTAGTATATTCTGCCGTTTATGGCACAGCCATGCATGTGGCAGCTTCTATAGTATTTGGTACCAGCCTTGTTTTGCTATATACCGCATCAACTATTTATCATGCCGCATGGAAACTTAAATGGAAACGCCTGCTGCAAAAAATAGATCACTTGTGTATTTATGTGCTTATTGCCGGCACGTATACCCCCATAGCGCTGCTGGGCCTTAAAGGTACCTGGGGCTGGAGTATATTTGGTTTTATATGGGCCTTTGCCATTGCAGGTTTTATATTTAAGTTTTCTCCTTTACGCAGGTTCGAAAAGTTGTCTCTGGCTCTTTATGCACTTATGGGCTGGCTTATAATTATTGCCGTAAAGCCCTTGATAGCTAATGTGGCGCCCGGCGCACTGCTTTATCTTCTTGGCGGCGGATTGTGCTATACCTTTGGCATTTATTTTTATGCTAAAGAAAAAATTCCCTACAACCATACCATTTGGCACTTGTTTGTGCTGGGCGGCAGTGCATTGCATTTTTTTGGCATATTTATATATCTTATACCCTGATTTATTAAAAATTACTAACTTTATACATAGCTGCTAACGCTATTAAAATAGATTTATTTGGAAAATAATACAGATCCGTTTGTCTTTTTAAAGGGCGGCGGTGAAATGGGCAAACGCATCCGTAACTTTAACTGGGCTTCTACATCTGTGGGGGCTCCGCAATCATGGCCTCAAAACCTGCGTACTACGCTGTCGCTTATGATGTCTACAAAATTCCCAATGTTTTTATTTTGGGGCGATGAGCTTGTTCAGTTTTATAATGACGGTTATATAAAAATACTGAACTATCAGGACAGGCACCCCTCTGCACTGGGCCAAAATGCAGCACAATGCTGGGAAGATGTATGGGATATTGTGGCCCCTCTTATACGCACCGTGCAAGGCGGTGAAGACGTATATATGGAAAACCTGATGATAAATCACAGGCACCAGGGTACACGTAAAGATACATTCTGGACTTTTAGTTACAGTCCGGTTTGGGATGATGAAGGTGGCGTAAGCGGTGTTGTAGTTATTTGTAATGAAACAACCGAAACGGTTGAAAATATAAACAGCCTTAACCAAAGTAAGGAAGAACTGGAATTTGCCATTGAAGCTGCCGAACTGGGCATTTGGGATTTGGACCCCGCCACTGGAAAATTCACCGGAAATACGAGGCTCAAAAAATGGTTTGGGCTTAGTGCAGATGATGAGATTCCGTTAGAGCATGCCACAAATGTAATTGATCAAAAAGACCGCCAGAGGGTTATTGACAGTATTTATGCTACAATGCAATATAAATCTGGCGGAAAATATGATGAAGAATATACCATAAACAATCCTAAAACCGGAACTAAAAAAATAGTACGGGCACTGGGCCAGGCCTGGTTTGACAGTGATAAAAAAGCATACCGCTTTAACGGTACCCTACAGGATATAACCGCCCGCCGCAATGCACAGCATGAAATTGACAGGGCTAACCATCTTGCCGCACTGGCAACAGAAAGTGCAGGCATAGGACTGTTTCAGGTAGACCTGCATAATGGCAAAATTGAATACAACCGTGAGTTTGCCTACATACTTACAGGTGATAGCAACAAAAATCTTGATAACAGAGACGACTATTTATCTTACATACATAAAGACGACCTGCCCGCAAGGGCAATAGGTTTGAGTGAAGGAGACCGTACTAATAAATACCTGTATAATATTAGATCCGTATGGGATGATGGCTCTGTACATTACGTTACAATATCCGGTGCCCGGACCTTTGATAAAAACGGCAAGCCCCTAACCTTCTCGGGTACAATAAAAGATATTACAGATCAGGAGGAGCAACGCCTGGAACTGCAACGCAGCGAAGAGCGTTTTAAAGGTATGATTGAGCAGGCGCCCGTGGGTGTTTGTTTGCTTACCGGAAGAGAAATGATTATAGAAGTAGCAAACGAAATCATGCTTGATTTTTGGGGTAAAGATGCCTCTATAATCGGCAAACCTTTTGCAATAGCGGTGCCGGAGCTTGTTGGGCAGCCTTTTTTAGATATATTAGATAATGTTTACACCACAGGTGTTGCCCACGAAGGCAATGCCGAACCGGCAATACTCAATCAAAATGGTGTGCTGGATACATATTACTATGACTATACCTACAAGCCATTGTTTGATGAGAATGGACATGTTTATGGTATAATGGATATGGCTGTAGACGTTACCGAAAGGGTAAAGATTCAGCAGCGCATTGAAGAGAGCCAGCAACAGATACTTACATCATTTGAGCAGTCGCCTATAGGTATTGCTATACTTGATAAAGATAGCCTTAGATTTACCATGTGCAATCCTTTTTATGGAGAGCTTGTGGGCCGTACTCCCGAAAACCTTATTGGCAAAACTTTACTTGAAGCATTACCGGAGCTGGAAGGACAGGGCATTGACGATTTACTTTATGATGTTATAGATACCGGGACACCCTTAATAGCAAATGAATTTGGTGTTACACTCCTGCGTGACGGTAAACTGGAAGAAATATTTGTAAACCTTACCTACCAGGCGCGACGGGATAAAAATGGCACCGTAACCGGGGTATTTGTAGTTGCTACAGATGTTACGCAGCAGGTTGTATCACGCAGAAAAGTAGAAGCCAGTGAGGCACGCATACGCTCTATTATTGCGTCGGCACCTGCAGGTATGGGTCTTTTTGTAGGCCGTGATCTTATTGTGGAATTGCCTAACCAGACTTTTATAGATATTGTGGGCAAAGGTTGGGATATTGTAGGTAAACCGCTGCGTGAGGCAATGCCGGAGTTACTTACCGAAGGACAGCCGTTTTTACAGATACTTGACGATGTGTACACTTCCGGAAAGATGTTTCAAAGTTACGGATCACTGGTACAGATTGTTAAAAATGGTGTAATGACCTATAATTATTATAATATTACCTACACCCCACTGTTTGATGAAAATAATGAGGTTTATGCTATACTGGATATTGCTATAGATGTAACCGAAGCCGTAGTGGCACGCCAAAAGCTTGAAAATGCCGAGGCTACATTGCGGGGCGCTATTGAGCTGGCACATCTTGCAAACTGGAGCTACGACATTAAAAATGACATATTCAGTTTTTCCCCAAGATATATGGAATGGCTGGGTTTTTCTGAAAATACAAAATCTGCTGACCAAGCTTATAAACCACTACCGCCTGAATACAGAGAAAGTGTGGAAGCAGCTATTAAAGCCTCTATAGCACCGGGATCTAAAGGCATTTATGATAACGAGCACCCTATAATACACGAGCGCACGGGCCGTATGCGCATTATACATGCACAGGCACAGGTGTTTTATGACAGCCTTGGCAACCCGGAGTTTTTAACAGGCACCGCGCAGGATGTAACTAAAGAGCGTAAACTACAGCAACAACTGGAGTTTCAGGTACAGCAGCGCACAGAAGAACTGCAGGTTATGAACGAGGAGCTGGAGACTACTAACGAACAGCTGTTAATGAGCAATAAAGAACTGCAGCAGTTTGCCTACATTGCATCGCATGACTTGCAGGAACCATCAAGAAAGATAGCCATTTTTGCCAATATGCTTAAAGACAGGCTGGGCAGTGCTGATGAAAAATCAATTTTTTATCTTAATAAGATAAGTACATCGGCAGAGCGTATGGGTGTTCTTATACGCGATGTTCTAGGCTATTCTCAATTATCAAAAGAAGATGCCTATAAGCCTACTGATATCAAAAAAACTGTAGATGATCTGGTTATAGAGTTTGAACTTTTGATGGAGCAAAAAAACGCCAAAGTACATTATGATATGCTGCCGGTTGTAGAAGCCATACCGCTACAAATGTCTCAGCTTTTTGGCAACCTTATATCCAACTCCCTTAAATATTCAAGGGCGGGTGTAGCACCCGAAATATACATTAAAACAGAACAGATAAACGGGCAGCAGGCAGGTCAGTATCTTGAAAAAGAGCCTTTAAAAGCGTCTGTATATTACAAGATAGAATTTAAGGATAATGGTATTGGCTTTGACCAAAAATATGCCGATAAGATTTTTAATATCTTCCAGAGACTGCACACAAAAGAAGAATATTCAGGTACAGGCATAGGCCTTGCCATGTGTAAAAAAATACTGCAAAACCACGGGGGTAACATTCTTGCTGACAGTACCGCAGGCCAGGGCACAATGTTTACCCTAATAATTCCTGAAAAACAGGATATACATGAACCCATAACGTTTTAAATAAAAAAAGCGGCTCATTGTTTGAGCCGCTTTTTTATTATACGTATAAAATAGATTACTGTATTCCTTTTACAATTTCAAGAAAATCATTAGCCTTAAGCGATGCGCCACCTATAAGGCCGCCATCTACATCGGGCTTAGAAAAGATCTCTGAAGCGTTGTCCGGCTTAACGCTGCCGCCATAAAGTATAGACGTTTCTTGTGCCACAGCAGGGCTCACATTTTCTGCTACAAGGTTACGGATGAACGCATGCATCTCCTGAGCCTGTTCAGGGCTTGCAGTTTCGCCTGTACCTATCGCCCAAACCGGCTCATAAGCAAGTACTATGCTGGCCCAGTTTTCTTGTGATATATGGAAAAGACCCTCCCTTAACTGACTTTCTACCACATTAAAGTGGTTGCCACTTTGCCTGTCGGCAAGTTCTTCACCAAAACAAAAAATAATGGTAAGGTTGTGTGCAAGCGCAGTGTCAACTTTTTTAGCAAGCAGCTCATTTGTTTCACCAAAATAAGCACGCCTCTCAGAGTGGCCTAAAATAACAGTATTTACCTTAATACCTTTAAGCATATTAACCGAAACTTCGCCGGTATAAGCGCCGCTTTCTGCCTGGTGCATGTTTTGTGCGGCTACTATAATGCTGGTTCCGTGTGTTTTTTCTACCGCAGCCTGCAGGTTTACAAAAGGTGGCGCAATTACAATCTTTGCCGTTGTAAATTCAGGTTTTTTAGCCAGTAGTTCGTCAATAAGTGCTTCGGTCTGGCTAATATCGTTATTCATTTTCCAGTTGCCTGCAACAATCTTTTTTCTCATTATTTTAGGTTTTTTAAAGTCTCAACAAGTTTAACATCATCTGCCTCAATAGCTTTAAAGAGGGCAATTTTACCATCTTTATCTACAACCATGTAGCGCGGAATCCAGTCCAGCTTAATGTCGGCTGCAAAAGCGCCTTCATTCATTTTTTTGCCCACATGGTAGTTATCGCCATTGGCGCCATATTTTTTTATTCCTTCTTTCCAGCGGGTATCTTCGCGGTCATAGCTTAAAAACAAATATACCGCCTCAGGAAACTGCTCCTGCAGCTTGTGCACCTTAGGCATGCCTTTAATACAATCAGGGCACCACGATGCCCAAACGTCTATTACAACTGTTTTGCCTTTGTATTGTGCCAGTATGTCTTTAAACGCTATTTCTTTACCGTCAACCGAAGTCATTTTTGCGTTAAGTGCTTCAGCGCCAAAATTGGTTTTATCCTGCGCCTGCGTGCATGAAGCCATAGCAAGTAGTATTATGGGTAGTAAAAGTAAGTTTTTCATCTTTTTAATAAAATTTAATTATAACAAATTTACGACAAGCCTCTTAAACAAGCGGTACTATTTAAGACAATCTTATTTTAGGATCAAGGTAAGCATAAATAACATCTACAATAATGTTTATAACCACAAAAGTAGCCGCTATTACCAGTACACTCCCCATAATAACGGGCAGGTCGAGCGTATTGAGGGCTTCTACCACCTCTTTGCCCAGGCCGTTCCACCCAAAGATGTATTCTACAAAAACCGCGCCTGCAAGCATGCTGGCAAACCAGCCGGATATTGCCGTCACCACTGGGTTAAGCGCGTTTTTAAGCGCGTGGCGGCGGATGATGTTCAGCTCGCTGAGGCCTTTGGCGCGCGCGGTGCGGATATAGTCCTGCCCCATTACCTCCAGCAGTGAGTTACGCATAAGTTGTATAACCACGCCCAGTGGCCTTATGCCAAGCACTATGGCGGGCAATATAATGTTCTTCCACTTAATGTGAGAGCCTTCGCCAAAATCGTCTACCTCATATAGGCTACCGGTCATGTCGAGATGGGTGTATTCATGCAGTAAAAATCCGAAAACCCACGCAAACAATATGGCCGCAAAAAATGATGGCAGGCTCATACCCAGCGTGCTTACCAGTGCGATGGTGCGGTCTATCCAAGTGTCTTTGTGTAATGCCGAAACCACGCCCAGGGCTATGCCTATGGTAATGGCTATAACTATGGCAAAGCACGCCAGTACTACGGTATTGGGCAATGTATCGCCTATTACCTGAGTTACTTTTTTGCCGCTTTTCTGGAAGCTTTCGCGCAGGTAAGGGGTTTTTAAAACGGTAGTTGTACCGCCTATTGTAAGGAGTCTTGCTGCCGAGTATTTACCTTCTGCTAAAAAGGTGTAATCATCTGCATTAGTACTGTGGAACGACAGCGGCGAAAGATCATTTAAATAATAAAAATACTGGGTACTTATGGGCTGGTCAAAGCCATATTTTTTACGGATTTTGGCCAGCTGCTCGCTGTTTTCGTTTTGGTCGAGCATCATTCGGGCAGGGTCGCCGGGCAGTACCGTAAACAAAAAGAAGATGACCGTTACCACTCCAAAGAGCGTTAACAGCGCGTAGCCCGTTTTATGTAGCAGGTACCGAATCACACTTTTTTAGAGTAAGCCTGTTTAAAAAAGCGGATTAAAAACTTTACATTTATAAATGCTGACACCAGCATTAAGGCAATACCTAAAATTTTTAGGCAAAGGCTCAAAGTGTCATCCTGAATTTTATCTGATTGAAGTGCAATGATAAAGCCTATAAAATAAAGCACAACCCCAATAAAAAAAGGCCTGTATTTGCGTTTAGCGTCCATATTTTATTTTTTAATCGCCTGTTTTAGTTCAGAGGCTACAAACTTACGTTCGTTTATGCCGTCCCACTCCTTAATTTTATTTCCGTTGTACTGGTAAATAACGCCCGGTGTATCGTTTTGCATACCAATGGTCTTCCAGAATGTACCCACATCAAGCACTTTGTACGGGTACTGTTTACCCGCGAATTTAAAGAAATCCGGAATCAGGTCGGCCTCCTCATCCATAAATATGATCAACAATTCTGGGAAGTCTTTATCCTTCACCTTCATTTCTGTAAGCTGTTTGGCCGTTTCCTTACAATGCTCGCAACCCGGTGCAAAAAGCCCTATGATTTTTTTGCCATTATCAGCCGAAGCAAAATATTGGGAAAACTGAGATTTTACAGCCTTCGGCCCCGCATCTGCAACAGGAGCTGCCACCGCAGCCGCAGGGGTTTCTGCTTTATGGGTTGTATCGGCGGGCTGCTCTACTGCAGGGGCTTCAGCCGGGCTGCTTGCCGGATCGGGTACATCTGTTTCAATAGGTGTTAATGTAATTTCGGTTGCTTTTGGCTGTATGGGTGCCAGCATAAAAATAGCCAGTATACAGGCAAATACAACTGTTGTAACTACCCAAAAATTAGTACGGTCTACCCAGCCGTTAAGCAGTTTTAATAACCATACTAACAAGCCTATAGCTACAATGTTTTTTATAATGGCCTCAACCGGGGTCATGGGCAATAATGCACCAAAACAACCACAGTTACCGGCGTTTCCTTTAGTTGCAATTTCATAGCATAACTCTATTACAAATATGGCTAAAAGTGCTATGGTAGTGGGAATTATTATTTTTTTTAGGTAATGCGGCTGCAACAGCAAAAAACCAAGTGCAAATTCAAAACCGATAAGCGTACGTGAAAAATATACCGCAAGCCCCTCTGAAAAGCCCAGCGGGATAAGCTGTTTCATTTCAAAAGTGGTTATAGCAAAATAAGGTGAATCATATAATTTAGCCGTTGCCGATAGCAGGAATAAAAATGCTACTACTATGCGAAGGATTAACGGCAGGTGTTTTTTAATGTTTTCCATTGGTTATAAAGCTTTTTCCAAAAATAAGGCTTAAGCCTGTAGTATTTGTTAATGAGTTGTTATTGCGCAAACCCGGAGTGGATAAGTGCAAAAACAGCATAGTTAAGCATATCCTGGTAGTTGGCATCAATGCCCTCGCTAACCAGCGTCTTCCCTTTGTTGTCTTCTATCTGCTTAACGCGAAGCAGCTTTTGTAGTATCAAATCAGTTAGCGAACTTACGCGCATATCGCGCCAGGCCTCGCCATAATCATGGTTTTTGGCCAGCATCAGGGTCTTGGTAAGATGAACTTTTTCGTCATACAAACGTGTGGCTTCATCGGTTTCAAGGTCGGGCTGGGTAGCAACGCCAAGTTCCAGGTTAATAAGCGCCATAATACTGTAGTTGATGATAGCAACAAATTCACCTGTTTCGTCTTCGTTAACCATGCGCACCTCGTTTTCCTGAAGGCTGCGTATGCGCTGGGCTTTTATAAAAATCTGGTCGGTTAAAGACGGCAGTCTCAGTATGCGCCATGCCGCACCATAATCGGTCATTTTATTAATATAAAGCTGCCTGCAAACGCCTATAACGCGGTCGTATTCCTGTGAGGTGTTACTCATTTTAAGTGCTATCTTTGTAATGAAATTTTTTCAAATGTACTAAAAAAATAGCTTATGTACATCAACTGCAACGGCAGGCTTTTAGACCTTTCTTCACCCAAAGTTATGGGTATCCTTAACTGCACACCCGACTCTTTTTTTGACGGTGGCAGCTACCACAATGAAAACGAACTGCTTGCACAGGCCGGCAAAATGCTGACCGAAGGCGCCACTATTATAGATGTAGGGGCTTACTCCTCTAAGCCTAATGCCGAATTTGTGAGCGAAACTCAAGAGCTTGAGCGTATTGTGCCGGTGGTTGAGCTGGTTTTAAAGAATTTTCCGGACACTATTATTTCGATAGATACGTTTAGAAGTAAGGTGGCCGAAGCATGCATACAGGCCGGGGCCGCCATTGTGAATGATATTTCAGGAGGGCTACTGGATGAAAATATGCTGGAAACTGTGGGGAAACTGCGTGTACCGTATATAATGATGCACATGCGCGGCACCCCCCAAACTATGGTCAAGCTGACTGATTATGATGATATTGTGCAGGAAATGCTGCTGTACTTTAGCCAGCGCATAGCCGAAGCGAGAAAGCACAATATAAACGATATTATTATTGACCCCGGCTTTGGCTTTGCCAAAACGCTACAGCAAAATTATGAGGTAATGAGCAAGCTGGAACTGTTTAACATTACAGGGCTGCCGCTGCTATCGGGTATATCGCGAAAGTCGATGATCTATAAACTGCTGGGTAGCAACCCGCAGGGGGCGCTTAACGGCACCACCGTGTTGAATACTGTATCTTTAATGAAGGGTGCTAAAATACTACGCGTTCACGATGTTAAGGAGGCTGTAGAGGCAGTTAGGATATATGAGGCGATGTTAAGCTAATTTAAAAATGCGCTGTTATGAAATCAATCTTAGTAATGCTGCTTATATGCTGCGGTGCGTTTGCGCAGCAGGGTACTTATGTTTCGCCACCGGTGCATGAAACTTTTGATCGCGGAGAACTTATAATGCGCGCTACCTATAACGACAGCATTATGCCACGTTATATTGATGGGGCTTTTTATTATATCAATCCTAAAACCGGTAAAAAAATATTTGAAACAGGTTTTGAAACCGCGTATCCTTTTAACGAAAAATGCGCTATTGTGAAGCAGCATGGAAAATGTGGACTAATAGGACTTGACGGTGCTTATATAGTAAATCCTGAATATCATGGTTTTGAATACGCAAATGCATACAAATCATTGGTATTTAGTAAAATTACACCTGACCTTGAGATTGAACTGGTAGAGGTTAGCCTTATCACACTTAAGGCAACAAACATTATTGAGGGCGAGATACCGCCTGGATATTATGGACAGGAATATTACAGGGGAGGATATGTAAGTAACATGCAGGTCTATAAAACCGGTAATATTACTGCAGGGAAATTAACAATTGACACTATTTTCAGTAGCTATAAGGTAAGGGTAACACCCTTAAAAAATAAGCTTGAAGTTAGGTTTGGCAGTTTTCCTGATGTGGTTTTAACTGGCGATGAACTTGGCTATCATTATACTGTACAGCAGCCATGCATTGCACAACCTGCCCCTATGCTTGCAGTAGGCGTGCGCGATGATACTAAATGGGTATATTATGTTCTGCAACATAATGGCACTTTTAAAAAAGTCGCTGAAAATAAATATAGGCCTGCCCTTCCTGTTATTAGTATTACCGAGGATCGCGAAATTTTAGTTATGCACAAAAACAAGTTCAACATCATTTATGATGACGGTTCTATGCTAAGCCATGACTATGATTTTATAAGCGGCAACATGGCTGTAAGAGAAAAGGATGTATATATTGTTGATAAAGGGGTAGAATATCTATATTACAAATGCAAATTGTAAATATAGAACCCATCAAATATATTACAGGTATTTTTTACATCTGAAAATTTTAAGCGCATCCACTTAAATCAGACAATTTAAAATTGCAGTAGAAATCAGATTCCCCATGATTTCCAAATGCCGGCTCCATCTCAGGACGAGATAAAACGTTTTAGTAATCTACCAAAAGCTTGTAAAACAACTCACGAAAACGTTTGATTTTTTATTTTGAAAATGTAGCGGGGCAGCTATATTTTGAATTAAAATGTGCTTCAATTAGTCCGTTTTTAAATGTATGATGGGTTTTTGATAAACAGCTATTTTGCAATCCTGATAAAATAGCCGCGTAATTTTATCAAAACCAAAATATTTATCAACCAAACATTTTACACATGAAAAACAAACTACTACTGGCAAAGGCCTGCATGTCTTTGCTTTTACTGGGCGGTGTTGCCACACAGGCACAAACAGTAACCCCTTGGCTTACTAAAGGAGACCAGAGCGCCCTCCTGGCACAACAGGGCACTGTAAACTTTGGTGGTAACAGCGGCACTAACGCCAACACCATTACCGTAACACCTGGTACTACCTATCAAACCATCGACGGGTATGGCTGGTGCCTTACCGATGGCAGCGCACAGGTAATTGCCGGCCTTAACGCTACACAGCAAAACAACCTGCTGCAAGACCTTTTTAACCCCAGCACCGGTGTTAGCAGTAATGTGGTGCGTATAAGCATAGGCGCATCTGACTTAAGCCAGTACACGTATAGCTATGACGACACCTATGGCGACACAGCGCTAAACAACTTTAGCCTTAACGGGTTTACAAATGATTATACTGTGCCCATCCTTAAAAAGATACTGGCCATTAACCCCAACATCAAGATACTGGCTACACCATGGAGCGCACCGTACTGGATGAAAAGCAACAACGGCTGGGTGGGCGGCAGCCTTTTAACGGCGAACTATGGCGTGTATGCCAACTACTTTGTAAAATACATGCAGGCCATGCAGGCGCACGGTATAAAGATTTGGGCTATAACGCCTCAAAATGAGCCCGAGAATCCCTACAATGAGCCCAGCATGACCATGAACGCAAGCGAGCAACAAAATTTTATTAACAACAACCTGGGTCCGGCACTGATGTCGGCAGGGTTCGGGTATGTAAAAATTATTGCGTTTGACCATAACTGCGATAATACCTCTTACCCTACCACAGTGCTTAACAACAGCCCTTATGTAGACGGCGCGGCCTTTCACCTGTATGCTGGTGATATTTCGGCCATGACCACTGTAAAGAACAATACCGGAAAGAATGTATATTTTACTGAGCAGTATGTGGGTGGCCCAGGCAACTTTAGCGGCGATTTTGGCTGGCACATGCAAAATATCATTATTGGTGCTTCTAACAACTGGGCCAAGGTTGTTATGGAGTGGAACCTTGCTACCAATACCTCTTATGGACCACGCACAGCGGGTGGATGCACTAACTGTATGGGCGCCATTACAGTAAATAACAGCAGCAGTTATACTAAAAATTCGCCCTACTACATGATTGGACAGATATCTAAGTTTGTAAAAAATGGTGCAGTACGCATAGGCACAAGCATTAGCGGATCGGCTGTTAAAGCGGTATCCTTTAAAAATAACGATGGCTCTATTGTGGTGGTGGCTTACAATTCATCGGGTTCGGCCACAAGCACTAAAATTGTCGTGGGTTCTAATGCCTTTACCTACTCTATTCCGGGTTCATCGGCAGTTACCTTTAAATGGGCCAGCGGCAGCAACCAGGGCTTTGCGGGGTATTATAATGTTATATCTAAGTCAAGCGGAAAAGGCCTTGATGTGGCAGGAGCATCAACGGCAAGCGGTGCTACCATACAACAATGGGACATTACAGGCGGCGGCGGCAACAACCAGCGCTGGAGGTTTGAAAGCGCAGGAAATGGCCAATATTATATCAGGGTAAAAAGCACCAATATGTACCTTGCGCTTGCCAGCAACAGCACGGCAGATGGTATACTGGTGCAGCAAAAAAGCTTTGCAAACGATAATTCTTATAAATGGACGGTTACCAGCGTGGGCAGCGGCTATTACAAAATCGAGAACGTAGCCGGAAACAAGGCACTCGATGTAAAAGATAACTCGCTGGTTAATGGCGGTGTAATGCAGGTTTGGGCATATGGTGGCGGCAACAACCAGCAATGGCAGCTTAACCAGGTAGAAACCAATGCCCGTATGATGGCGCCCGGTATGGAAGAAACCACGGGTAACGAAGTGGTAAGCATGTCTATCTTCCCAAATCCGGCAGCTGATAAAATTACACTTGTTACACAAGAGGCAGGTACTTACACTATAATTGGCCTTACAGGCAATACCATCTCAACCGGAGAGGTTGTAAAAGGTGAAAATGCTATTGACATTAACGGACTAGCCAGCGGTTATTATATGGTGAAATTCGATAACGGCACGGGGGGTACGCAAACGCTTAAACTAATAAAAGAATAGTCTAAAATTTTTATTTATTATTTATTACTGAACCTCATCGGGGAATTTTTCCGGTGGGGTTTTGTTTTGACCGCAGCCTGTCTCTACGGGATACCCCAAATAAAAAAAGGCCGCCCAAGTGGACAGCCTTCTTAATACTTTGTACTAATATCTTACTACTATTTAACGTCCATAAGTTCTACGTCAAAAATAAGGGTAGCATCCGGTGGTATAACGCCGCCTGCACCACGAGAGCCATAGCCCAGGTGCGATGGTATTACAAAACGGGCTTTATCGCCTACCTGCAGCAGGGCAATACCTTCATCCCATCCTTCAATAACATGCCCCTGCCCTAACGGGAAATCAATGGGCTGCTTGCGCTTGTATGATGAATCGAACTCGGTACCATCGGTTAAAGCACCTTTGTAATGTACCGATACTTTTTTGCCTTTTTCAGCTTTTGTACCGTCACCTTTCTGGATTATCTTCCAGCGCAGGCCGCTTTCGGTCTTATCAAAGCCGGCAGCAATTTTATCTAACGCTTCATCTGCCTGCTTTTTTTGGTCGGCAATACGCTTTTCGCGAGATCCTTCAAACGTGCGGAACGCCTCAATGGCATTCCAGTTTTTAGCCTCTTCGCCTTCGCGGATAATTTCAAGCGACTCAATTTTATCGCCCTGTGCAATGGCATCAACCACATCCTGGCCTTCTACCACATTGCCAAACACAGTGTGCTTGTTGTCTAACCATGGTGTAGCCACGTGTGTAATAAAAAACTGGGAGCCATTAGAACCGGGGCCGCTGTTAGCCATGCTCAGTACGCCGGGGCCGCTGTGCTTAAGTTCCGGGTGAAACTCATCGTCAAACTGGTAACCCGGGCCACCTGTGCCTTTGCCCTGTGGGCAGCCACCCTGTATCATAAAATCAGGAATTACACGGTGAAACGCAAGCCCGTTGTAATATGGTTTACCTTGTGGTTTTTCGTGGTTTTCAAGGTTACCCTCAGCCAGACCTACAAAGTTACCTACTGTACCGGGTGTTTTATCGTGTGTAAGCTTCACCAGGATGGTACCTTTAGAAGTATTGAATTTTGCGTAAATGCCGTTTTCCATTTGTTGTTTTGTTTTGTGACGGCACAAATTTACAAAATTATTCGTGCAGCCATGTCATAACAAAAAGGTAAATTTGGGCAACCTATAAACAAGCCATGAATAAAGAAGATAATTACCTGAATATTAACCGCCAGGCGTGGGATGCCAAAACAGCACATCATGTGGCATCTGACTTTTATGATATGCCCGGTTTTTTAGCCGGGAAAAACACGCTGAACCAAATTGAACTGGAGCTGCTGGGCGATGTGCGCGGTAAAACCGTGCTGCATTTGCAATGCCATTTTGGGCAGGATACGCTGTCCTTCTCCCGTATGGGGGCTATTGCTACAGGTGTTGATTTTTCTGAAACAGCAGTAAGTAAAGGCCGCGAACTTGCAGCACAACTGGAGCTGGATACGAAATTTATTTGCTGCGATGTATATAGCCTGCCCGACGTTTTGAACCAGCAATTTGATATTGTGTTTACCAGTTATGGCACCATAGGCTGGCTGCCCGATGTTGATAAATGGGCAGCGGTAGTATCTAAATTTTTAAAGCCGGGGGGCAAATTTGTGTTTGTCGAGTTTCACCCCGTGATATGGATGTTTGATAATGATTTTACTAAGGTTACCTACAATTACTTTAAAGATGAGGCCATTATTGAGGAAGAAACTGGCACCTATGCCGAGAAGGAAGCCGACCTGCGCAACGAAACCATAAGCTGGAACCACAGTATTAGCGAGGTGCTGGGAGGGCTACTGAATCATGGGTTTACCCTTGAAAAATTTAATGAATATGATTATTCTCCCTACAGCTGCTTTAACCATCTAGCGGAGTTTGAACAGGGTAAATTCCGCGTAAAGCACCTTGGCAATAATATTCCCATGGTGTATTCTATCTTAGCTACTAAAAAATAACATCAGCGTTACGCTTCACTCGGCGCATAGCCAAATTGTTTTTTAAAGGCATAAGAAAAGTGCGAGAGGTTTTCGAAGCCTGCTTCGATATATACTTCAGTGGGTCGCAGCTTTTTATTTTTTATCTGGTGGTGCGCCAGCTCGAGCCGCTTTTGTGTGAGCCATTTTTGCGGGGTGGTATGAAAGGCTTTTTTAAAATCGCGCCTAAAGGTGGTAAGGCTCCTGCCGGTAAGGTAGCTAAACTTTTCCATGTCCATATTAAACATAAAGTGCTTTTCCATAAAGCCTGTAAGCTCTATTTTGCCCGGTTCCTCAAAATTTGCCAGTAGGCTGTCAATATCCGGAGTAATGGTGCGCAGTATGGTTATGGCCTCCGTTATTTTAATGTCGGCAATTTCTTCAGGCAGCTGCTCCCCTATCTCAAAATACGGTATAAGCGATGCCAGGCAGCTTTGCAGCAGCGGGTGGGCAGTAAAGGTAAATATACCCGGTAATGGCGTGGCATTCTCTTTTACCTGCCTGTTTTTATAAAAGTTCTTTAGCCTTTGGGCCGTAAGGTGCATAACAACCGATTTGTGCGGCTGCCCCCCGGTGGGGCTGTTTATTATGGTGGCCATACGGTGGCGGGGTATCAAAAAGATATCGCCCTCTGTAAATAAATAGGCGCCATCGGTCATTATAATTTTTGTTTCGCCGGATATGAACCAAATGAGCATGTGGTCGTTAAAAACAAGGTCGTCTACAGAAAAACCACCTTTATAGGACGACAATTTAATTTCGGGTGTTATATATATTGACTCTCTTTTCATAACGTATAAAAGTACAAAAAGGGCCGCAATATCAATTGCAGTCCTTTTTATTAAGCCAGTTACTTTGCCTCAAAAGCAACGCCGGTCATTATTTCACTCTTTTTCCAAAGCTGGATTGCGTTGTTAGCATCTACCGCATAAGGCTTAACCCCTTTAAGCGTAGACGGATCATTATATACATGCACGATATCGCCATTATCTATAGGGGCAACATCACAATCCTCGCAATAAACGCCACTTACTTCATTAAGCAGAGGGCTTACGGCACACCAAACCGTTGTAGCTGCACCCTGTTGCACGGTTTTTAACGATGCTGCCATTTGTGGTGTTACGTTGCCATCAGCATCCAGCATACCCATATCCTGAAGCAGCTGATGGCCGTCACGGTTCAGGTCGGTATCGCCCACGGCACCCGGATGCAGCGAATAAGCCTGTATGCCAAACGCAGCGCCACGCGCACTTGTTTCTACAGCAAACAGTATGTTAGCTGTTTTCGACTGGCCGTACCCCAGTAATGTATCATATTTGCGTTGCTCAAAATTAGGATCTTCAAAATTAAAGGGTGCCACCTGGTGCCCAAAAGAAGATACGTTTACCACCCTTGCCCCATTGGCCTGCTTAAGTGCCGTCCACAACCTTGCGGTAAGCTGAAAATGCCCCAGGTGGTTTGTAGACAGCTGCGACTCATATCCGCGGGCATCGCGCCTTAATGGCACCCACATTATACCGGCATTATTTATAAGAAAGTGCAATGGGCTACCGGTTGCTAAAAAACGCCACGCAAAGGCATCTATAGTGTCCGGATCCATAAGGTCCATAGGCCAGATCTCGGCATCAATGCCTTCTAAATTCTTTTTAGCCTTATCTACATCTCGGGCCGGTACAATAACTTTGGCTCCTGCCCTAACAAAGGTTTTAACCGTTTCTAAGCCAATGCCTGCATAGCCACCCGTTACTATGGCAGTTTTACCCTGCAGGCTTATGCCCCTGATGACATCTGATGTGGTTGTGGTGGCATTAAAGCCGGAATTTAGTGGCTGTTGCAGTGCCCCATTGTAATTGCTAACTGTTGTTGTCATGATAAAATTATTTATTTTGTTAGGACAAAGTTAGGTGGCATGTTTGCTATAGGCTTTGTTTAAAACGTCGATTTTACTTTGTTTAAAACGTCACTTATCACATTAAAATTAAAGCAGATAATTACTACATTTGCTGAGACGTAAACCCAATTGCCATGCACAGCCTTTTTGACCCGAAACAAAACCAGGATATACTTAACCGCATTGACATGCTTATGCCTATTAGCCTGAGCGAATGGGGTGTAATGACCGTAAGCCAGATGATGGAACATTGCCAGATGCCACTTATGGTAGTATATGGCACTAAGAAACTTAAGGTTAACTGGCTGGTGAAATTATTTTTTAGCAGGAGTGCAAAAAAAATGTTTACCGGCGAAAAAAAGTTCAGCAATAGCCTGCCTACCGCCAAAGAATTTAAAATTACCTACGAGCCCGATTTTGATGCAGCGAAAGAAGGCCTTAAGGAGCTGGTTTCAAAATTTAGCCGTGACGGCCATGCCGGCATTGTAGTTACCAGCCATCCGCTTTTTGGGCATATGACGTATGAACAGATAGACTCTGCGCAATGGAAACATCTTGACCACCACCTTAGGCAGTTTGGGGTTTAAAATCAGGCGTGAAATTTTTGAATAGGAAGCAGATATGCTATTTATAAATTTGCGACAGCGTAATAAAAACTATGGCCACAAGCGCTAAAGCAATACCTGTGTAATTACGGCCTGACAGCTTTTCTTTAAAAATAATGATACCTACAAGGCTACCCAATACTATAACCCCCATATTCATGGCAGCAAACACCGTAGAAGGATTTTCGGCAAAAGCCTTATGAGCTTTTAGGTAGAACAATATATTCCCAAAATTGAATATTCCCACCAGCGCACCATAGGCAAAGTTCATGAGGCTAAGTTTCTTTTTAAGAAAAATAAGCTCATAACAAACAGCCAGCACGGTTATAACTAATGCTCCAAAAAATATAATAACTAATGATGTGGTATAAGGCACTGTTTTAATGAGGGCAATTTGTTTAAACAGCGTATCTATAACACCAAACCCTACCAGCACGAGCGCAGGATAAGCCCATTCTTTAGCGGGTTTATCAGCCTTTTTAGAGAGGATGAGCGCAAGCGCAGGCAGGCCTATGCACAAGCCTAAAATTTTATAGGCATTAAACTCTTCTTTAAAAATTAGCCATGCAGCAAGTATGGGTATAAAAAGGCTTAGGCGCTGGGCCGCATCGGTGCGCACAATACCCACATGCCTTATAGAAAGTGCCAGTACAAGAAATACAGAAGGCAGCATAACCATAAGCGGAAGATAGATTTCCCATGGCGACGAAGTATTTAAAACCGTAAAATCTACAGGGAAAAATAAATAGCTGAGCAGCAGGGCAAATATATAATTAAATCCTACCACCTGCCCCGATGATACATTATGTGTACGGGCTATTTTAAAGATTACCCCAACCGAAACGCTGCAAAAAATGCTGAGCAGTAAATAAAGCATCGATTAAAATTTTGGCAAAAATAAGATAAGATATGATGTTATACACCATTATTAGCCTATAAGAATTTAAGAAGTGTATACCTAAAACTTATAATCCACTTTTTAAAGGTTAGTTTTTTGTGGCATCATTATATACATCCTGCAGCATATCTTTTGCCGATGAGTATTTAAAAAGTTCCGGTTTTGCAAGTATTGAGTTAAAGTAAATATCGCGTGCAAGCTCGCTGCCACCTTTTTCGGCTATGGCCATAAAATGCGATATAACCGCTTCATAATAATCACCTACATGCACGGCGTTATAAGTGCTTTTTTCTACATCATTTTCGTATTCAAAATCAGGATAATCAAAACCTGTAAACTTGTAATAGGGCATGCCGTTAAACTGAGGCAATTTGGCTGCAAACTCCATAAGCTTCTCCGGTTTTTTTAATTGGTTAAGCACCCTGAAGCGTGTAACCAGCGCATGCGACATATTAAGGAAAAATATGCCTTTTTCGGTATCATTTTTAAGGCCCAGCTTATCAGTTTCGATGTTTACCTTACTCATGTCCATTTCGTTAGAAAGAAAGCCCACACCACCTTCCAGCATACGGTAGTAGGTGTGTACCAAAAGGCGTTCATCAACTTTTTTAGCCAAAACCTCTTTAGCTATCTGCTCGTCGGTTTTTGTATTTAGTGAGTCATTCCTGCTGTCTTGTACTTCGGCAATAACATACCAAATTTGTAACTCTTCGTTATCTGGCCGGTTTAAGTACTTTGGTGAAAGCAGGTTTTTATCGCTTCCGTCAAGAACAGTCAATGTTTCGACCACACGCTTTAATTTTGGCGTAGACAATGTTTTTACCTGCTTATCAAAGTCCTCGCCGTTAGCATTTACATTTGTGGCATATACCTTACATAATGCCACAAGGTTTTTAAAGTCCTTATCGGCAAGTTTTACCTGTGCAAAAATATTTAATGAGGCCAGCAATAATAGTACTGATACAGCGGTTTTCATAACAAGGATTTGGTTAACAAAAGTATATTTTAATTTGGATGCCGCAAGGCTTTACATCATATTGTTTACATTTGATAAAAAATAATGCACATTTGCTAATGCCCCGCATTTTTATGAAAAAGCTTTTTATAATCTTTATACTTTTTACTGGTTTTGCCCATGCGCAGCAGGAAGATGCCTGGGTATATTTTACAGACAAGCCCGATACGGATTACTATATGGCAAACCCGTTAGAAATGCTGAGCCAAAAAGCCCTTGACCGCAGAGCAAACCAAGGTATTGTATTAGACAGCAAGGATGTGCCTATCCATTCGGCTTATGTTACCGGCATAGATGCCGCTACCGGTATTACTGTAATGGCAAAAAGCAAATGGCTGAATGCGGTGCATGTGCGAGGCACACAAGCCCAAATAAATGCTCTGGAAAATCTTACGTTTGTAAATAGTATTGATTTTGCCAATCACTCACTTAACAACGGCCGTTTTATGCAGCCCACACAAACCGGGGCTACGCAAACCACACTCGAAAACTTTAACTATGGAACATCGGGAGAGCAGGTACAAATGCTTAATGGCCATTTGCTGCACCAGCAGGGCTATACCGGCGATGGCGTAACCATTGCCATTATGGACGCCGGCTTTCCGGGGGTTAATACCACACAGCCATTTGCCCAATTAATAAACAACAACCTTATATTAGGAGGGCATAACTTTGTGGCTAACTCTACTAACTTTTACACGGGTGGCAACCATGGCACCAGGGTCTTATCTACTATTGCAGGCTATACCCCCGGCCAGCTTGTGGGCAGTGCCCCCGATGCTTTTTATTACCTTTTTATTACCGAAGATTATTTGAGTGAAAACCCTGTGGAGGAATCATATTGGGTAGAGGCCGCCGAAAGGGCCGATAGCCTTGGGGTAGATATTATAAGTACATCATTGGGGTATTTTGACTATGATAACCCGGCCTATAATTATACGTATAACGACCTTGATGGTGAAACCGCATTCATTACACGCGGTGCAAATATTGCCTTTACCCGCGGCATGTTCCTGGTAACATCGGCAGGTAACGAGGGCGCGACACCCCAGCCCTACATTGGGGTTCCGGCCGATGCTATAAATACACTTACCGTAGGCGCAGTTGATGCCACAGAGCAGTATGCATACTTTAGTTCTGTTGGGCCATCTGCAGATGGGCGCATTAAGCCCGATGTTATGGCTAAGGGGCTCGCCGCAGTAATTGCCGATATCGATGGTACTATTACTACCGGTAACGGCACCTCATTTTCGGCACCTATTTTAGCCGGTGTGGTTGCGTGCCTGTGGCAGGCTGCACCCAATAAGACCAATGCCGAACTGCTGCAGATTATTAGAGAATCGGCCGACAGGTATAATAACCCTAACGCACAATATGGCTATGGCATCCCTGACTTTTCTACAGCGTTGCAGGCTGCGCTTGGATTAAAGGATGCCGACCCCGATAAATTTATAGTATATCCAAACCCTACAACAGGTGCCACCTATATATTAAACGCAGGTAGTAGCGGTACTGTTACCCTATATAACAGCTTAGGCCAGCAGGTGTACAAACATGAGCTGGGCAATGGCAATACCTTAAACCTGCACAACCTCCCGACCGGATTTTATAGTTTTGTTATACTATCTGGCAATAAAACACAATCAGGAAAATTAATTAAGCAGTAAGTCGTGAGCAATAAAATAACCCAACTCTTTAACATACAATACCCTATAATACAGGCCGGCATGATATGGGCCAGCGGATGGAAACTGGCCAGCGCCGTGAGCAATGCAGGCGGCCTTGGCATACTGGGCGCAGGCTCTATGTATCCGGAAGTATTACGGGAACATATTCAGAAATGTAAAAAAGCCACAGATAAGCCGTTTGGGGTAAATGTGCCCATGCTGTACCCTAACATCCAGGAGATAATGGATATTATTGTGGAAGAAGGCGTTAAGATCGTATTTACATCAGCCGGTAACCCCAAAACCTGGACGGCTTTTTTAAAGGAAAAAGGTATTACCGTAGTGCATGTGGTGAGCAGCGTAAAGTTTGCCCTGAAATCGCAGGAAGCCGGTGTAGATGCCGTAGTAGCCGAAGGTTTTGAAGCCGGCGGGCACAACGGCCGTGAGGAAACCACCACCCTAACCCTTATACCCATGGTAAAGGCGCAGCTTACCGTGCCGCTTATAGCTGCCGGTGGCATTGCTACAG
>Ga0265798_10003244_pt1 | contig 23261 bp, 18 predicted proteins | sample P3T30metagenome_FD_192430 | JGI IMG/M metagenome (GOLD analysis project Ga0265798, IMG submission 192430) | Plant litter microbial communities from East Loma Ridge, Irvine, California - P3 T30 | ecosystem: Environmental > Terrestrial > Plant litter > Unclassified | place: USA: California... | reverse complement strand
GACCCGCTGGATGCTGGCAGCTGGACGAAGTCTACGACGCCCGTTTTCACCAAAAACCCCGCCGGCAACGCCTACGGCCCCGGCCACAACGGCTTCTTCACCTCGAAAGACGGCACCCAGAACTGGATTATCTACCACGCCAACCTGCAAGCCGGCCAGGGCTGCGGCGACCCCCGCAGCCCGCGCATGCAGCCCTTCACCTGGAAAGCCAATGGCTCGCCCAATTTTGGCACGCCCGTGGCTACGGGCGTGGCCCTGCCCCGGCCCGCCGGCGAATAGATACTAGCTTACCGCGGCCCGGTGGCCTCAATGCCCCGGCCGCCTTGCCCGCCCAGTGGGCTAGCCCGCATTTTTCACCTGCTTAGTATGCTGATTATCAATATATCTCGCGCCGTGCTAGCCGGCAGCTTGCTCCTGGCTGGCACAGCGGCCGCCCAGCGCACCCTGCCGCGCGCCAAGCCCCCAGTGCCGCGCAAGGCTGCCGCGCCCGCACCGGCCAAGGCCAGCGCGGGCACGCCCATCGCCAACCCGGTGCTGGCTGGCGACTTTCCCGACCCCTCGGTGACCAAGGTGGGCAACACCTATTGGGCCACCGCCACCTCGTCGAACTGGGGGCCAACGTTTCCGCTGCTCAAGTCTACTGACTTGCAGCACTGGGCGCTGGTGGGGCACGTGTTTCCGGGCGAGCGGCCGGCTTGGGCCGACTATTACTTCTGGGCGCCCGAAATCAGCCACGACGCCAACGGCAAAACCTACGTCTTCTACACCGCCCACCAGCGCGGCGGCAACCTGGCCGTGGGCGTAGCCAGCGCCGACCGCCCCGAAGGCCCCTACCGCGACCACGGCCCGCTCGTGGGCCAGCCCGACGGCTCTATCGACGGCTTCCCGATGGCTGATGAGCAGGGCCAGCCCTACCTCATCTGGAAGGAAGATGGCAACAGCGTGCAGAAGCCGACGCCCATTTGGGCGCAGCGCCTGAGCGCCGACCGCACCAAGCTGGTGGGCGAAAAAAAGGAGCTTTTCCGCAACACTGCCCCCTGGGAGGGCAACCTGGTGGAAGGCCCCAGCATCGTGCGCCACGGCGGCTACTTCTACATGTTTTACGCCGCCAATGGCTGCTGCGGGGCCGAGTGCACCTACGCCATCGGCGTGGCCCGCGCCAAAAAGCTGCTGGGCCCCTGGGAGAAGTACAACCACAACCCCATCCTCACCAAGCAAGCCAACTGGACCTGCCCCGGCCACGGCACGGCCATCGAGCGCAACGGCCGCTGGTATATGCTGCACCACGCCTACCAGGTAGGCAGCCTGCAATACGTGGGGCGCCAGGGTATCCTCAGCGAATTTACTTGGACCAAGGCTGGCTGGCCCGAGTTTGTGCCCAACCCCACGGCGGCACCCGCGCCCGCGCCGGCGGCAGTGGCCGATGAGTTTACGGCCGCCCGGCTGTCGCCGGCCTGGGAGTGGCCTGTGGAAGACCGGCCGCAGTTTGCCCTGCGAAATGGCCAACTGCACCTCTCGGCCCAGCCCGACAAGGGCGGCGCGGCGCTGGGCTTCGCCACGCTGGCGGCCAACTACACCGCCACCACCACGCTGCTCAACCCGGCTAGCCTGCCGGCTGGCACCACCGCCGGCATCGCCGCCCTCGGCGACCCCCAAAACGCCATCAGCCTGCTAGCCGGGGCGGGCAAGCTGCAAGTGCAGGAGGTGCACGGCGGCAAAGCCCGCCTGCTGGCCGAAATGCCCTTGCCCACCACCGGCGCCGCCGTGCACCTGCGCATTCAGGCCCAGAGCGGCAACCTCTTCCGCTTCGCCTTCAGCCCCGATGGCCGCAACTGGACCGAGTTGCTGCCCGGCACCGAAAGCGCCAACGGCCAGTCACTGCCGCCCTGGGACCGGGGCGTGCGCGTGGGCGTAGTAGCGCAAGGCCCGGCCTCGGCCACCGCCACCTTCGAGCGTTTCGAACTGGTGAATAAGAAGTAGCTTGGACTTTGCGAGTCCGAGCGCGAGCGTAGCGAGCAGTTTACGTAGCCGGTCGTCCGGCCGTAGTTGCTCGCTACACTCGCGCTCGGACTACAAAGTCCAAGCTACTTTTTGCTTAGCTTGTCGGCCAGCATTTTCATGAAGTAGCCGCCCACTACGGAGCGCGCCTGGAAGCCTACCTGCTTGGCATCGGTGGTTTCGTGCCAGTCATTGAGCGGCACGCGGCTGGGGGTGTCGTTGGCAAACTGCCACACAGGGTTGATGAGGGCCGCAAAGTCGGCCGGGTTGCTGGCCATCGTGGCGGTCCACAGTATCCAGTCCGATTTAGTGTAGGTTTTGCGGCTGTCGAGCGGCAAGCCGTAGCGCTGCTGGTGCTTGAGGTAAAAGGCGATTTCCTGCGGCGCCACTTCGGGTGGAAAAACGTTTAAGCCGAGCACTTTGTCCCAAACCAGGTTGTACTTCTGGCTCCACGAGCCGGGCGTTTTGTTGAAGGTCAGGGCATAGTGGTCGCCGTCCTGGGCCATTTGCACCCATTTCTTCGCTAGCCGGATGGCGAGCGCCTGGTTTTCATCGGCTACTTTGGTTTCGCCAAGTTGGCGGGCCATTTGGGCGTAGCTGGCAATGCCCAGGATGGCTTTTACCGAGAGGTTGGTATTGCGGGCCAGGTGGCCGGCGAAGTCGTCGGTGCACAGCTGGGTAGCGGGGTCAAAGCCATCGCGCTCCAAAAAGCTGACCCACTTGGTAAGCATCGGCCAGTGCTGGCGCGCGAAGTCGGCGTTGCCATCCATCCGCACGGTAGCGGCGGTGGTAATCAGCATGTTGCCGGCTTCTTCCACCGGCATGTCCTCGCCGTAGGTTTGGCCGTTGGCCAGCGGGTAGGTGCCCACGTCGTGGGCCGGAAAGTCCTTTTTCCAGCGCCCCGACTCGCTATAGTCGAAGATAAAGCGCAGCATACCCTTCGCCAGCTCGTTGTTATAGAGCAGGAACAGCGGCCCCGACGGATACGTGATGTCCACCGTGCCGATGGAGCCGTTGGAGAAATTCTCCTTCGAGAAAAACAGCACCTCGCCCTTAGGCCCGGCCACGATGCTGTGCGCCGCAATAGCCTGGCGGTAAGCCAGCTGGCACAAATCAGCGTATTGCTTACCGCCCGATTTTTGGGCATCGGCAATCAACTGCTGGTCAAAATCGCCGGCCTTGCGGCGCAGGCGCGGGTAGTCGGCCTCGGCGGCTTGCAGCGCCTTTTCCATGGTCATGGCCGGGTCGCGGCGCCACCAGGGCCGCAGGTTTTGGCCGAAGTACTGCACGGCGTACTGCTCATCATAGCCCAGCAGCAGGTGCTGCTCGGCGGGCGTCGCGGCTACCGCCCCGAGGTCGAGCACGGCAGCCTGGGCCAGGCGCTGGGCCTGGCCCTTGGTGGGGGCGGCCGTGGGCAGCGCGCCGGTTTTGGCGAAGGCGGTTTTCAGGGCCTGGGGGTTGCCGGCGCCGAGCAGGGCGCGGCCCGGCGCGGCGAGGTAGGCATAGCCCCAGTCGATGCGCACGTTGTCGCCGGCCGTGCCCAGCACGGGCTGGCTGGTGGTGCCCAGCGCCTGCCAGTGCAGGCTGCCGGCCGCGCCGGGCCGGGTGGTCACCTCCTGGTAGGGCGTGTTGCTAGCCAGCGTACCGGCCTCGCTCAGCAGCACTTGGGTAGCGTGCGCTTTGCCATCGGTGGCCGTGGCGGTGCAGGTGATGTAGCTCACGGGCCGGGCCACGGTTTCCAGCTCATCGAGCAGGAGCGGCGACAGGAAATTGACCGTCAGCCGCACCGCGCCCGCCTCGAAAGTATAGGTGGTTTGGGTAGCCGTGACCGTGACGGCCGTTTGGCGGGCCTTGGGCAGCGGGGCGGGGGCAGGCAGCGTTTCGTAAAGGCCCGCGTCGAGGTACTCGCCACCGCGGGGGCTGTTGGCGTGCAGGGCCAGCACGTTGTCGCCGGCGCGCAGTGCCTGCCGGGCAGCGGCCGGGATGGTAAAGAAGTCGTAGCCACTGTTGTAGCCGGGCTGCTTGGTGAGCAGCACGCCGTTGAGGTACACCTCGGCGTCATCGTCGTGTTGCATCAGCAGGCGCAGCTCGCCGGCAGTTTTGGGGTCGGCCACGCGCACGGTGCGCCGCACCCAGATGTCGCCTTCGGTCCAGTCGGTGCCGTGTTCGCTTTTATTATCGGTGAACGGCGCCGGGCCTTCCTGCCAGGCAGTAGCCACGAAGCCCGGCTTTTCCCAGCCCGCTGCGGGCTTCTTAAACGTATAGCGCGCCTTGTAAGGCTGCTCGCGCACGGTGGGCACCACGGCCCGGTACTGCGGCCCGGCCTGGCCCAAGAACTGGTACGCCCGGCCATCGACGCGCACCACGCCTTCGAGGCTCTGCGCCGTGCCGGTCCAGTGCTGGGTAGGCGCCCCGGCCAGCTCCTCCTGAAAGGCCCACACGCTGAAATACGGGGTGTGCGTGATGAGCGGGTAAGCGGGCGGCCGCAGGGCTTGCGCCGGAGCCTCGGGCAAGCTTAATATGCTCGCTACCAACAGTAATAGCGTTGCTCGCCCGGGCGCCTTTCTCAGAAACCGGTGGCGGGTTGGCCCCGGCTGGCCGGGGCGGGCGGGCGGATAAGTGGGGGCTAGCCCGCATGGGCCAGCCAGGTGGCCGGCCAGCGGCGCACTAGGGAATGGGTGGGACATGGGAAAAGGAAGAAGGAGCAAAATAGCAGCAGCGCCCCTTTTTTGCGCCCACCCGCCCGCCAAAACTGGTGCTAGTCTGTCGGGCATTGGGCTGGCATTCACCCAGTAAAAGCACGTGAAAGTAGTGGGCCGCCGCGTGGCCCGAATAGCGCAATTCAGTGCAACCTTTGCGCCGTCTGTTGCACTACCTGTTGCGGTGCGCTGAAGGCATGGCCTCAGTGGCGGGCAAATTTCCTCTTTTTTCGTGGCAAAAAAACGTGCTTCCATTGGCGACCTGGCCCGGCAGCTCCAGGTATCTACCTCCACGGTGTCGCGCGCGCTCAGCGGGCACCAGGTCATCAGCGAGGCGACGACCAAGCGCGTGCTGGCCTTAGCCCAGGAGCTTGGCTACCAACCCAATAACCTGGCCTCGGGCCTGCGCAAAGGCCGTAGCCAGCTGCTGGGCGTGGTGGTGCCGCACATCGACGGCAACTTTTTTTCGCAGGTGGTCAAAGGCATTGAGGCGGCGGCCAGCAAGGCAGGCTACCACGTGCTCATCTGCCAGTCGAACGAAGACATGGCGCACGAGCGTGCGAACCTGGAAACGCTCATGAATGCGCAGGTGGAGGGCATTATGGTGTCGCTTTCGCGCACGACCAACGAGTTTCGGCACTTTGAAAAGGTACGCAAGCGCGACATTCCGCTGGTGTTTTTCGACCGCGTGCTCGAAGGCCACGATGTGAACGCGGTGGTGCTCGACGACCGCGCCGGCGGCTACCGCGCCACCAAGCACTTGCTGGAGCAGGGCTACCGGCGCATCGCGCACTTCAGCGGGCCGCAGTATTTAAACATCTATAAGCACCGCCGCCAGGGCTACGAAGACGCTTTGCGCGAGTACGGCCTGCCCGTGGAGGAAAGCCTTATCCTCTTCGGCCACATGGATATGGCCGACGGCAATGCGGGAATGCGGCAGCTGCTGGCCCTGCCCCAGCCGCCCGACGCCGTGTTTTCGGGCAGCGATTTTTCGGCGGCCGGGGCGCTGGAAGTCCTCCACGAGCGGGGCCTGCGCGTGCCCGAGGACGTAGGCCTGGTGGGTTTCAGCAACGAGTTGTTTTCGCGCCTCACGCTGCCCCACATCACCTCCATCGACCAGCACTGCGAGTTGATGGGGCGCACCGCCACGGGCTTGCTACTCCAGATAATGGCGGAGCGGGAAGTGCCTTTCGCGCCCCGCCACGTCGTGCTGCAACCCGATTTGTTTGTGCGGGCCTCCTCGCTCCGCAACGGGGTGGCGGGAACACCCTAACCAGCATGCGTTCGAATCGTGCAAACGTTTGCACGGTAGCTGGCTCTTCGTGGGCCGGTTTCGCGCGCCGGGGCTAGTCATAGCGCTTGGGCTTATTTGCCTTTTAGCTAGTAGCTCGCGAGGCGTTGTTCTTTGCAAGCCGGGCCGTTGGGGGGCGCCCGCCGTAGCCTGGCACAAAACCGACACGCTGCCTCAGTTGCCTTTTCACCGCCAGCTGCCTATCAAGATAGACCGGTAATTTTCCGAGTACTTACGAAAGCTATTCCTCCCAATGAGTCAGCTTTTTCAGCAGTCTGGCACCAGCGTGGTGGGGGGCACCGCCGTGGCCGGGCGCTGGGGCACCGAGCCATCGGGGCGGGCCCAGGGCTCGGGCGAGGCTAGCGGCAGGGCCAGCAGGTGGGCCACGGTTTGGGCGCTGGGGTTGAGGTAGGCGGGCACGCCGATAGTGATGGCGGCCTGCGGCACATGCAGCCGCAGGGTGCGGTGCAGGCGGTCCCAGAGCGTGAGCACGACACCAAAGTTGCGCTGCGTTTCGCCCTGCACCACCGAGTGGTGGATGCCGTGGGCGCGGGGCGTCACCAGCACCCGCAGCAGCACCCGCTCCAGGCCGAGCGGCAAGCGCCAGTTGCTGTGGTGAAAGGCCGTGCAGGCCTCAAAAACTGCCTCGTAGGCCAGCACCGTGGCGGGCCGCACCCCCAGTAGCGCCGGCAGCCCCGCCCGGTACGGAATGCTGGCCAGCATCTCACCAAAATGAAACCGCCAGGCGGTGGTCACGTCCATATCCAGGTCGCAGTGGTGCACGCGGTGCAGGCGCCACAGCTGCGGCGCGTGCAGCAGCCGGTGCCAAGTGTAGGCCAGGTAGTCGAGGGCCAGCACTTCGAGGGCCGTGCGCAGCGGCGCGGGCAGGCGGGCCAGTTGCCGGGCCGGGCCTTGCGGGGCGGCGCACTGCGCCAGGGCCACCATCGCGGGCAGCAGCGTGAGGCGGGCGGCGGGCAGTGCGGGGGCGGCCAGCCCTGCATTGCGCAGCCAGCGCTCGGCGCGCGGGCGGGTACGCGGCCGCAGCGGGCGCCGGCTTTCGAGCAGCAGCAGGCCCGCGCCCACCAGCACGAGCGCCGGCGTGGCCCAGCGGTCGAAGCGCTGGAGCAGCGGGTGATTGAGGGAAAAAGGCATAGCTGGGAAGAGACAAGTAAAAGCGCGTTACCTGACATCGTACGCGCCCTACCGGCCCGTGGCTAGGCGAGCGGGCAGTTCCCAGCTTTTTAGGTGCTTAGAGGTCACCACGCACGGCATTCAGCATGTTGACGAAGGAAGCCTCTTACCGGGCCTGAGCTACCCAGGTTTGTCATGCCAGGCTACTGGCCTTGTTAGCAGGAAGTGAAAAAGGCAGCCCGTCTATTTGCCGCAGCCCAGCGAGCTACCCGGCCGGGCGCGCAACGCTGCCCGGCCGGGCGCGTACGTAGCAGGCCACGCGCACCCGCCTTTCGGGCCGCTGCCTTTGCCCCTTGGCTTGCTTATGTTTTTCCCGTTGGCGCTGGCCGCTGGCTGGCCAAACCCTAGCCTGCCGATAGGCGATGCACTCACAATCAGCATCATAATCCCTACCTACAACGAGGCCGCTACCATTGGGCCGCTGCTGCACTACCTGCGGCAGGCGGCCGGGGAGCCCGCGCCCGAGCTTATCGTGGTGGATGGTGGCAGCACCGACGCTACTTCCCAGCTTGCCCGGCAGGCGGTCGCCCGCCTGCTGGCTAGCCCGCGCAAAGGCCGCGCCGCCCAGCTCAACTACGGGGCGCAGGCGGCGCGCGGGGCGCTACTCTACTTTCTGCACGCCGACTCGTTTCCGCCACTGGGCTTCCTGGCCGACCTGCGCCGGGCGGCTAGCCAGGGCTACGCCAGCGGCTGCTACCGGCTGGCCTTCGACCACCCGCACTGGTTTCTGCGCTTTAGCGCCTGGTGCACGCGCCTGCCCCTCACGGCCGTGCGCTTCGGCGACCAAAGCCTGTTTGTGCGCCGCGAGGTTTTTGCGCAGCTCGGCGGCTACCGCGAAGACCTTGTGTTGATGGAAGACCAGGAAATAGTGCGGCGGCTGCGGGCGCACGGGCCGTTTCGGCTGCTGCCCCGGGCCGTGACCACCTCGGCGCGCAAGTACCTGGCCAACGGCGTATTTCGCCTGCAAGGCATCTTTTTCTCCATTACGATTCTTTACTGGCTAGGCCTCTCGCAGGCTAATCTGGTGCGCCTCTACCGCCGGCTTATCCGGCAGGGCAAGCTGTAGCTACTCGCCCGCCTGGGCTAGCCAGGCCGCCGCCGGGCAGGGCGCGGCCTGCCCATTTACCGCCGCTTATCACTACTTATGAACACTCCTATTGCCCCTGCCAACCACCTGCTGGTATTTGCCCGCGAGCCCGTACTGGGGCGGGTAAAAACCCGCTTGGCGGCCGGTATCGGCCCCGAAGCCGCCCTGGCTACCTACCGCGAGCTGCTGGCCCTGACCGCCGCCGCCGTAGCCGCCGCCCAGGTACCGGCTACCCTGTGGCTGGCCGAGGCGCCGGCCCCGCCCGCTGCCCCGGCCCGGCCCCGGCCCGAGTGGCCGGGCCTGCCCTGGCGCGTGCAGCCGGCGGCGGGCTCGCTCGGGGCGCGCATGGCGCACGCCTTCGGCGAGGCGTTTGCGGGCGGCGCGGCGCACGCGGCCGTTATCGGCACCGACTGCCCGGGGCTGACTGCGGCCTTGCTGCGCCAGGCTTTCGACTACCTGGCCAGCCACGACCTGGTGCTGGGGCCGGCGCACGATGGCGGCTACTACCTACTGGGAATGAACAGCTTGCACCCAGCTTTATTCGAGAATAAGAGCTGGAGCACCGCCACCGTGCTGCCCGATACCCTGGCCGACGCCGCCCGCCTGGGCCTGCGCGTGGCACTGCTGCCCGCGCTGCACGACGTAGACTCGGCCCAGGACTTGGCTACCTGGCGCGGGGCCACTCAGCAGCAGCCGCCGCCGTCGTAGTGGTAGGTGGCGGGCGACACAAACACGTCTTCGCGGCCTAGGGCTAGCAGGGCGGCGGCCGTTTTGTCGCATACGGCCAGCGGCTGGTTTTGCAGCAATACGTGGCCCTTGTGGTCGTCAAAATAATCGTCTTGCCCGTAGTAGATGGCCGTGCGGCCCGTGAAAATGCACGGCCCATCGGCCGGCATGGGGTCTTTGATAGCGCACACCTCCACGCTCTCAATGTAGAGCAGCTCAGCGGTGGCGTAGTGCTGCGACGAGAGCACGCGGTAGGCTCGCCGGGCGCGCACCTCCACGGTACCGAAGCCCACCTCGGTTATCAAATCCAGGTATTCTTGCAGCGGCAGCGAGCCGGTGAGGCACAGGGCGCGCAGGCGCTCATCGGCCCGCAGCTCGTCGCTGATGGGCTGCTCGCAGGTAGGGTCTGAGAGCACGAGGCGACCGTGGGGCTTGAGCACCCGGTAAGTTTCCTGAAGGGCGCGGCGCAGGTCATCGGTTTTGAAGATGTTGAACAGACAGTTTTGGGCGGCCACGTCCACGCTTGCATCGGCCACGGGCAGGTGCAGGGCATCGCCGGCCCGCAGGTCGATAAAACCGGGGCTAAACCAGTCGTTTTGGCGAGCGGCCTCCGCCATGTTCTCCCGCGAGGCGGCCAGCATCTCGGGCACCACATCTACCCCAATCACGGCCCCCGGCCGGCGGCTGAAATACGCGAATTGCAGCAGTTCCATGCCGCCACCCACGCCCACGTACAGCACCGTGGGGCTGCCGGTGAGGTCGCGCGGGTTCACGGTGCTGCCACAGCCGTAGTTCATGGCTAGCATGCGGGCCGGAATTTTGAGGCCGGGCAGCTGCCACACGGGGTTGGTAGTACAGCACAAACCCACCTGGGGCTCCTCGGCCGCCTGGCGATACACGTCGGCCGCCGTCTCTAAATAGCTCATAGTATGCTTTTTGCCTGATATATTTTCCACTCCGTGGCCTCGCCTGCCGGCACCCGGTGGCGAAGCTACCCAGGCTTGTACGGGCTACGTGGGCGGGCGGCCCGGCCCGGGTGGTCCGCGCCCGTAGCCTACGGCCCAGCTACCCAGCTAGCGGCGCACCCGGCGCCGGGCGGGCGGTAGTATCTTGCGGTACCTTCGCGGGCACTGGGCCACTGCCGGCCGCCCCACTTACTAGCCTCATGGACACGTACTACAACCCCGCCGACCTCAAGAAATTTGGCAACATTGGGGAGTTTCAGAAAGAATTTGCCGACAAGTTCTTTGCCTATTACGGCGCCGTATTTGCCGAAGGCGCGCTCACCGCCCGCGAAAAATCACTCATCGCCCTGGCCGTGGCCCACGCCGTGCAGTGCCCCTACTGCATCGACGCCTACTCGGCCGACACGCTCGAAAAGGGCTGCACCGAACCCGAAATGATGGAGGCCGTGCACGTTGCCGCCGCCATCCGGGGCGGGGCCACCCTGGTGCACGGCGTGCAGATGATGAATAAGGTCAAGGAGTTGTCGATGTAAAAAAGGGCGCGGGCATTACGCGCCCGCGCCCAAAACACGCTTATCCGCGAGCCGCCCCGCCCGCGCTACTTGCCGCTATGCTAAAATCTCTCAAAGCCACGGGTAATCAGCTGGCCGACCCGGCTTTTCAGCTCACCGTGTTGCGCCAAGACGTGGCCGAGGCGGGGCACCTGCCGCGCTTTGCCGATAAGCTGGCCGGGGCCGGGCTGTGGCCGCTGCGCCCGCTAGCCCCGGCCGTGCTGCAAATCAACGTGGGCAAAATGTGCAACCAGGTGTGCAAGCATTGCCACGTAGATGCCGGCCCCGACCGCAAGGAGATAATGACCCGCGAGACGATGCAGCTGTGCCTCAACGCGCTGGCCCAAACCGACATCCCGACCGTGGACCTCACCGGCGGCGCGCCGGAGATGAACCCCGATTTCCGGTGGTTTGTGGAGCAGCTTTCGGCCTTGGGCCGCCAGGTGCTGGTGCGCTGCAACCTCACCATCATCGTGGCCAATAAGAAGTACCACGACCTACCCGAGTTTTTCCGTCGGCACGGCGTGGAGGTGGTCAGCTCACTGCCCTTTTACTCGGCCGATAAAACCGACCGCCAGCGCGGCGACGGCGTCTTTGCCGACTCCATCCGGGCGCTGCAAATGCTGAACGCCGTGGGCTACGGCCAGCCCGGCAGTGGCCTGGTACTCAACCTAGTGTACAACCCGGCCGGGGCCTTCATGCCGGGGCCGCAGGCGGCGCTGGAGCAGCAGTTCAAGCGGGCCTTGAGCAAGGATTTTGGCATTGCGTTCAACAGCTTGTTTGCCATCACCAACATCCCGGTGAGCCGCTTTCTCGACTACCTCATCGAGTCGAAAAACTACGCCGGCTACATGGAAAAGCTCGTCACGGCCTTCAACCCCACGGCGGCGGCCGGCGTGATGTGCCGCAACACTCTTTCGGTGAGCTGGGATGGCGGCCTCTACGACTGCGATTTCAACCAGATGCTGGAGCTGCCGGTGGCTAGCCCGGCGCGCCACATCCGCGACTTCGACGCGGCCGCGCTGGCCCAGCGCGCCATCGTGGTCAACCAGCACTGCTACGGCTGCACGGCGGGCGCGGGCTCCAGCTGCGGCGGCACCACGGCGTAGGCCTGTTTTTCCTTCTTTCTGCGCCGCCCGTTTTCTGCTACTGGCGGCGCGCACCTTAGCTTGCCTGCATGAGAACAATGCTCCGCCACTGCTTGCTAGCCGAAGCGCTGGGCACGGCCATCCTGCTACTGTTTGGCACCGGCGCGGCGGTGGTGAATGAGCAAACCCACGCGCTGGGCCACGGCGGCGTGGCGGCGGCGTTTGGGCTGGTGGTGCTGGTGCTCATTCAGGGCCTGGGCCACGTGAGCGGCGCGCACGTAAACCCGGCCGTGACCATCGGCTTTTGGGCGGCCGGGCGCTTTCCGGGCCGGCGGGTGCTGCCCTACGTAGCCGCGCAGCTCGCCGGCGCGGGGCTGGGCAGCTTGCTGGTCAGCCTTTTGGCTACCGAAGGCTCTACGCTGGGGGCCACGCTGCCGGCGCACGGCGCGGGCCAGGCATTTGGCATTGAGGTGGGGCTCACCTTCTGGCTGATGCTCGTGATTTTGCGCGTGACGGCGGGCGCCTACGAGCAGGGCCTGCTGGTGGGGCTCACCATCAGCGCCACGGTGGGGCTCGAAGCGCTGGTGGGCGGCCCGCTCAGCGGCGCTTCCATGAACCCCGCCCGCTCGCTGGCCCCGGCCCTGGTGAGCGGCCACCTCACGGCGGCCTGGGTCTACGTGGTGGCGCCGGTGGCCGGCGTGCTGCTAGCCGTGTTTTTCGACCGCCTATTAGAACTAAAAGCGCCCGCCGCAGTACCCGCCGAGCCCGAAAAAACCTTAGTATCTTAGCCGGGGCGGGGCGCTGGCTCCGCCCTGTTTCTGTTTCCTTTTCCCACCTACATGGCTTCTCGTCGCTCTTTTATCAAAGGCTCGGCTACCGGGCTGGCCCTACTCGCCTTACGCCCCTCCCCCGCTGCCGCCGCTGCCCGCACTTATACCAACCCGGTGGTGGCGCGCAATTTTCCCGACCCCTTTGTGCTGCGCCACGCGGGGCGCTACTACGCCTTTGGCACCACTGGCCGGGGCCGCACGGCCGATGGTCGGGTATTCAACGTCTTGACTTCCAATAACCTAGTGGATTGGAAGCCGCAGGGCGGCGCGCTCATGCCCCCGGCGGGCAGTGAGGAATATGACTTTTGGGCGCCCGAAGTGGTGCTGCACGAGGGCACCTTCTACATGTACTACTCGCGGGGTGGCGGGGCCATCGGGGCCACGGTGGGGCACCGGCTGCACGTGGCCACCAGCACCCGGCCCGAGGGGCCTTACACCGAGCTGGCCGCCCTGCCGGTGGCCGACAGCCAGTTTACCATTGATGCCCACGCCTTTCAGGATACCGATGGGCAGTGGTACCTTTTCTACGCCCGCGACTTTACCGACACGGCCGATGGCTACTACCCCGGCACCGGCCTCGTGGTAGACCGCCTGGTGAGCATGACCAAGCTGGCCGGTGAGCCGCGCACGGTGCTGCGCGCCCGCCACAAGTGGACGCTCTTCGAGGCCAACCGCCTCATGCCGCTCTACGACAACCGCACCTTTGCGCAGTGGCACACGCTGGAAGGGCCTTTTGTGCGCCGCCACGCGGGCAAATACTACTGCTTTTTCAGCGGGGCCAATTTCCTCACCGACCGCTACGGCGTCGATTATTGCACCGCCGACCACATCATGGGGCCTTACGTAGACTCGGGCTCCGATGCCGGGGCTAGGGTGCTGCACTCGGTGCCCGGCCATGTGCGCGGCCCCGGCCACCACTCGCACGTGCTCAGCCCCGATGGCCGCACCGAATACCTGGTGTACCACGCCTGGAACGCCGCCATGACCGAGCGCGAGCTCTGCATCGACAAGCTAGCCTGGACGGCCCAAGGCCCGCGCTGCCTGGGACCCAGCTACACGCCGCAGCCACTGCCCAGCTAGGGGTGCCGGCAGTTGGGCTGGCCAGAGCACTTCTCGCTAATCTCGGCCTTAACACCCTGCTGCTCACAAGCGTATCGCTAATGCTATTTCCCGCAAAACATGCGGGCTAGGCCTTGGCAATACCGTATGGCTACCACCTTCCCTACTCACCCGCTGCGCACCGCCGCCGACCTCGACCCCGTGCTGGCCGCCATCGGCGATGCCCGCGTGGTGCTGCTCGGCGAGGCCTCGCACGGCACCCACGAGTACTACACCTGGCGCACGGCCCTGAGCAAGCGGCTGATTCAGGAGAAAGGCTTTCAGTTTATCAGCGTGGAGGGCGACTGGCCCGATTGCTTTGAGGTGAATGCGGCCATCAAGCAGCCGGAGGTAACCTACGGCTCGGCCGCGCAGCTGCTGGGCACCTTCAACCGCTGGCCTACCTGGATGTGGGGCAACTGGGAAATCGCGGCGCTCGTGGAATGGCTGCACCGCCACAACCAGGCCCGGCCGGCCGCCCAGCGCGTGGGCTTCTACGGCCTCGACGTGTATAGCCTCTGGGAATCTTTGCAAGCCGTGCTGCACTACGCCGAGCAGCAGGGCGACGGCGCGGTAACGGCCGCCCGCCAGGCGTTCCGCTGCTTCGAGCCGTACAGCGCCGACCCGCAGGAGTACGCCCGCGCCGTGGCTTTCGTGGCGGAAGACTGCCAGCACGAAGTCACCGACGTGTTGCGCGCCCTGCGCCAGCAAACCGCCGGCCGCACCTACGCCACGCTGCCCGAACGCGAGCAGGCCTTCGCCGCCGAGCAAAATGCCCTGGTGGCCGTCAACGGCGAGCGCTACTACAAGGCCATGCTGCGCGGCGGCGGGGCCTCGTGGAACGTGCGCGACGAGCACATGCTGGAAACCCTCACCCGCCTGCTCGACCTGCACGGCCCCGCCAGCAAGGCCATCGTGTGGGCGCACAATACGCACATCGGCGACGCCCGCTACACCGACATGGCCCGCGCCGACGAGGTCAACCTCGGCCAGCTAGCCCGCCAGCACCTGGGCCGCGAAAAGGTATTCAGCGTGGGCTTCGGCTCGTACGAAGGCCGCGTGATTGCCGGCAAGCAGTGGGGCGCGCCCCTGGAGGTGATGGCCGTCCCCGGCGCCGTGCGGCGCTCCTGGGAACACCACCTCCACGGGCAGCTGCAAGGTGAAAATGCCCTGCTGCTCGCTACCGAGCTGCGCAACCAGCCGCTGCTGCGCCAGCCCATCGGCCACCGCGCCATTGGGGTGGTGTACCGGCCGCAGTTTGAGCAGTTTGGCAATTACGTGCCCTCGCTCATCCCCGAGCGCTACGACGCCTTTCTGTTCGTGGACCGCACGCGGGCGCTGCACCCGCTGCCCACCACCGCGCAGCCCAACGGGCCGCCCGACCTTTACCCTTGGGGCGAGTAGCTAGCCGGGTGGCTGCACGCTGGCGCATCCTGGCTAAGGTTTTCAACAGCATAGCTCATAAATCCCTACGACTGTCCGGCTGACGAAGGAAGCAGCTTACCAAGCTCGCACGGCTTGTGCTGGCGCGATAAGATGCTGCGCAGGCTCAGCATGACAGCCGAATTTGGAGCGTATAGCAAACGGGTTTGGGAGCGTGCAAGAGCGACACGGACTTACAGCAGCCACGCTGCCCCGGCTAGCCCGCGTGAAACGGGCAGCCGGCCGCAGCGGCCGTACCACTCGGCACCGCAGCCACCGGGCTAGCCGCGCCCGTAGCGCGCACCTGCCGCATGAGGAAGCCGCTGGCCGGCTGGGTGGGCATGCGGGTGAGGTCAATGCGCAGGTCTTGCGGCGGCACCTCGTAGGTCATAGCAGTGGTGAGGAGCAGGGCGGTAGTTTTCAGGGCCTCGATGGTGAGCCACTCGCCGGCGCAGCGGTGGGTTTCGAAGTGGTCGCCGCCGCCCTGCGGGATAAAGTTGAACGGGCTGCCGTTCCAGTCACGGAAGCGGTCGGGCCAAAACTCGTCGGGCCGCGCCCACTGGCGCTCGTCGTGGTCGATGCCGTGCACGTCGAGCAGCACCAGCGTCCCCTTACGGAAGCGGTGGCCCTGCCACTCGAAGGGCGTGCGCACCCGCGCCCCCAGCAGCGGCGTGAAGGGGTAAAACCGCCGCACTTCCTGCGCAAACCACTCGGCTGCCTGGGGCTCGCCACTGCGCAGGCGGGCGCGCCATGTGGGGTGCTGGTGCAGCGCCACCGCCTGAAAGGCCACGAAGCGCCCGATGGCCACGATGGGCCGCACGAGGTTGAGCAGCTCCACGGCGGCGCGCTCGGTGGGCAGCGGGCGGTCGTCGAGGTCGCGAAACCCGGCCACGGCCGCCAGCGGCGAGTCGGGGCGGGCATACTGGCGACCGGCGCGCACGTTGTCGATGAGTTTGCCCACCCATTTTTCGGCGTGCTGGCGGGCCAGCTTGCCCCGGGCGTGGCGCGGCCCCACGCCACCAAAGGCGTCAATCATGGCGCTCAGGTCTTGAGCCAGCGGGGCAATATCCTGCTCCTCGAAGGGCAGGCCGGCCCAGGCGCAGGCAGTGCGGCAGAGTACCTGCTCGGCTTCGGGAAGCAGCGTTATTTCTTCCAGCTGCTCCCAGCGGCGCAGGGCGGCGCGCCAGTTTTCGGCAAGCTGGGTGGTGAAGCTGTGCAGGCTGCCCGGCCCCATCACCGACATAAACAGCGCCTTGCGGTGGCGGTGGCGGGCATCATCCAGGGTTTGCACGCCGTGCAGGCCCATGAGGGTGCTTTGGATGCGGCGGGGCAGCGCGCCGGTGCGCTGAAACTTGGTGTCGTCGTAAAACAGCGCTTCGCCCTCGGCGCCGCTCAGGCACACGGCGGGCTCGCCCATGAGGCGGAGGCCAAAAATATCGGACTGGTAGCGGTGGCGGCGCGTAGGCAAAAAGGTATAGCCTTCGCGCAGCAGCGCCAGGGTGCTGTCGAGCGCGCGGTCGTGCGGAATGGGTACCATGTGGAAAAGGAGTGGGTAGAAGAAGCTGGGGCTATTAGCTAGCCCCAGCGCCCGCACGTGGGCCGGGCGCCGGGGCTAGCCAGGGTACTAGTCGGTGAGCAGGCCCTCGGCCATCGCTTGCTTGATGAGCGCGGCCGTGTTTTTTACCTGCATTTTTTCCATCATATTCTGCCGATGGGTTTCGATGGTGCGCTTGCTCAGAAAGAGCTTTTCGGCGATTTCGCCCGTGGTGAGGCCCTGGGAGATAAGCTGGAGCACTTCTATTTCGCGGCGCGAGAGGCTGCCGGGCTTTTCGGCCGGCTCGGCGGCGGCGGGGCGAGCGCCGTCGCGCAGCTTGTGCAGGGCGGTGAGGCCAGCGGCGGTGCAGAGAAACTGCCCGCCGGCGGCCACGGTGCGCAGGCCGGTAATGATTTCGTCCACGCCCGAGCTTTTGAGCAGGTAGCCCTGTGCGCCCGCGTCGAGCATCTGGAAAATGTAATTCTCTTTGTCGAGCATGCTCAGGGCCAGCACCCGAATATCGGGGTACTGCTCGCGGAGCTGGCGGGCCGTTTCGGGGCCGTCCATGCCGGGCATATTCACGTCGAGCAGCACGACGTCGGTGGGAATGGTGGGCAGCTGGGCTAGCAGGTCGAGGCCATTGCTGGCCTCGCCCACGATTTCCAAGTCGGGCTGCCCGCTAAGCAGTAAGTGCAGGCCGGAGCGCACGATGTGGTGGTCATCCACCAAAAAAACTCGAATCATAAGTGCGTAAAAGGGCCTGAGTGGGAAGCTCCCTCAGCAAGATAAAACGAGAAAATGGCTCCAACTGCCGAGCCATATTAGTAGATTCTACCCGGCTGCGCCGGCGCAGCCGGGCTTATCAACAGGCTACCTCTCAGAATTATACGTCGTTACAAATCAACACTGCCTAGGTACCGCGCACCTTAATTATTTTGTAACGTGCCGCGCTAGGCGGCGTGGCGGGCGCCCGGCCTTTTGTTACGCCCGCGCTTTGCCGGCGGGCGGGGCTACCCCAGGGGGCGGGGCTGCGTACACGGCTTTTTGCCTGCCCTCATGCCAACTGATTTCCTGCCTACCCCGGCCGGCTCCGACCCCGGGCCGCTGCTACCTGAGCGCGTGCTGCACACGATGCCCTGGGGCGTGCTGGCGCTGGACCGGCAGGGCATCGTGCGCCTGCTAAACCCCTACGCCGCCCGCTTGCTGGGCTACCCGGCCCCCGAGCCAGCCCTGGGCCGGCCGCTGGCGCAGGTAGTGCCAGCGGGGTTCCCGGCCGAGCTGCTGCGGGTGCTGCACGCCGCCCTCACGGCGCCCGGCCCGGTGGGGGGCGAGTTTCACCTGCCCTACTGCCAGCAGTGGATTGAGGTGACCACCGACCCCGGCGCGGCCGAGGTGCTGGTGTACTGGCAGGATGTGACCCACCTCGTGACCAAGCGCCAGCAATACCAGGCCCTGGCCGAAAATACCCCCGATGCCCTCGCCCGCTGGGACACCAGCCTGCGCCTGCGCTACGCCAACCCCGCCCTGGAGGCTACGGCGGGCCAGCCCCTGCCAAAGCTAGTGGGCAAAACGCCGGCCGAAATCGGCCCCCTGCCCTTTCTCAACGACGGCTTTCCGGCGCTGCTGGAGCAGGTGCTGGCGACCGGGCAGCCGCAGCAGGCATACACCACGTTTCGCACGCCGCAGGGGGCGCAGTATTTTCAGACGCGGCTGGTACCCGAGCTGCACGACGGGCACATCCAGACGGTGCTGTCGCTGACCCACGACGTGACGGAGCTGAAGCAGGCCGAGCTGGCGGCGGCCGCGCAGGCGCACTTCAACGAGCAGCTGGCTACTACCTCGCCCGACCGCATTCAGGTGCGCTCGCTGGTGACCAACCAGGTATTGTACGTGAACCGGCCCGTGCTGCGCGAGCTGGGCTACAACCCCGACCAGGCGCTGGCGGCCCACGCCCGGGGCGAGGCGCCTTTTCCGGGTGCCCCGCTCGACGAGGCGGCGCTCGCAGCCTACTGGGCGTCCTTTGCCACGGCCGGGCCCGATGAGCTGCGCGTGGTGGAGCACCAGTTGCAGGCGCTCGACGGCTCGTGGCACTGGTACCGCATGCGCGGGAAGGTTTTTGCCCACGATGCCCAGGGCCAGCCCAGCCAGGCGCTGTCGGTGGTGAGCTGCATCACGACCGAAAAGCAGGCCGAGGCCAAGCTGCGGGCCGCCAACGACCTGCTCGAAGCCGTGTTCAACGCCACCCTCAACAGCCTGGAAGTGCTAGCCAGCGTGCGCGACGGCGCGGGCGAGCTGCTCGATTTTGAGTGGATATTGACCAATAAAGCGGCCCACCACCTGGTGCAGCGCACCGACCTGGTGGGGCGGCGCCTGCTGGTAGAAGAGCCCGCTATGCAAAGCAACGGCGTGTTTGAGCGGCTGCGGCAAGTGGTGACCCGGCGCCAACCGGCTGAATTTGAGCAGTATTACCCACACGAGGGGCGCGGCGAGTGGTTTCACGTAGTGGCCGCGCCGTTTGGCGATGGGGTGGTGGTGAACTGGCACGACATCACGGCGCGCAAGCGGGCCTCGGCCGAGCTGCTGCGCCTGCAAGTATCGCAGCAGCAGCAGCTGGCCAACGCCGTGCTCGATGCCCAGGAAGCCGAGCGCCGCCGCATTGCCGAAAGCCTGCACAACGGCCTGGGCCAGCTGCTCTACGCCATCAAGCTGCACCTGGAAGCCGTGGTGGTGCCCGCCGAGCTGAGCAGCCTGGCAAAGGCCAAAAGCAAGACCGAGCAGCTACTAACAACGGCCATTACCCAGGTGCGCAGCATTTCGCACCAGCTCGTGCCCATTGTGCTGAGTGATTTTGGGCTGGCGGCCGCCCTGCGCGACCTCTGCCAGACGCTGCGCGCGCCAGGACTGCACCTGCACTGCACCGTGGGCGAGCTGCCGCTGCTGCACTCTTCGCTGGCGCTGGCGCTCTACCGCATGGCCCAGGAGCTAGCCAGCAACCTGGCCCAGCACGCTGGGGCCACCCAGGCCGAGCTGTCGCTCACCGAGCACGCCGGCTGGCTGGAGCTGCGGGTGGAAGACAACGGCCGGGGCTTCGACCTAACCCAGGCGCTGCCGCCCGGCCTGGGCCTGCGCGCCCTGCGCGACCGTACCCAGCTGCTCAACGGTGAGCTGGCGATTAGCTCGACGCTGGGGCAGGGCACGCAGGTGACCATTCGGGTGCCGCGCACGGCCCTGGCGAGCTAGCCGGCGGCTACTACGCAGGAGCGCCCAGGCACCCTGCGGAAACCACGGAGATGGCCTCCGCATAAACCGGTAATTTACTTGCAAACACCGGCTTAACCTGGCCCGCGCAGTAACCCGGGCGGGCCGCTACGTCGTTAGGAACGCTTTCTTCCCCGTTTTTTTAGCGCCGCTCCCCTACCCGTTCCTTTTCCACCTTTGCCATGTTTGACAAGCAAACCACCCTCGCCGACCTGTTTGAGCTAAAGCTGCAAGGCCTCTACGACGCCGAAAAGCAGCTGGTAAAGGCGCTGCCCCTGCTAGCCGACAAAGCCACCGACCCGCGCCTGCGCATGGCCTTTGAGAAGCACCTGGCCGAAACCGAAAACCACGTGGCCCGCCTCGAACAGGTAGCCCAGGGCCTCAACCTCGACCTCGATGGCCCCGGCTGCAAGGCCATGACCGGCCTGCTAGCCGAGGGCCAGCAGATGCTGGCCCTAAATGCCACCGAGGAGGTGCTGGACGCCGCCCTGATTTCGGCCGCCCAGGGCGTCGAGCATTACGAAATAGCGCAGTACGGCACCGTAGTGCACTTTGCCAAGCGCCTGGGCTATACCCCCGAGGCCGAGATACTTACCAAGACGCTAACGGAGGAAAAAGCCACCGATGAGTCGTTGAACCAGCTGGCCATCACCTCCGTCAATGAGAAGGCGCTGGGCTAGCCCTGGGCCGGGCCGCGCCCGCTTTAGCCTAAGCCTCCCCGCGCAGGGGAGGCTTTTTGGTAGCTTACCGCGCCGGCCGCCGGCAACTACTTTGGGCTGGGCGGCCCAAAATGTTGTCACCACGGGGCCGGCAATGCGTATAGCCAGTTCGCCTTCTTTGTACTTGCCATGCTGCAACTAGACCAACTTTCGCTCAACATTCCGGACACGACCAAGCCCCGCGTGGTGGTTATCGGGGGCGGCTTTGGGGCCGTCAATCTTACCAAAAACTTACCCAGCGACCAGTTTCAGGTGGTGATGCTCAGCAAGCAGAACTACCACGGCTTCTGGCCCTTGCTGTACCAGGTAGCCACGGCGGGCCTGGAGCCGGAATCCATCGGCGAGCCCATTCGCAAGCTGTTTGACGACCACCACGACTTTCACTTTCGCTTCGTGCGCGTCACGAGCATCGACCCGGTGGCCAAGACCGTGACCACGCTCATCGGTAGCGTGCGCTACGACTACCTGGTAATAGCCACGGGCACCAAGTCGAACTACTTCGGCAACAAGCAAATTGAGCACAACTCTTTTGGCCTCAAGCACCTAACCGATGCCGTAAACCTGCGCAGCCAGCTGCTGCAAAGCTTTGAGCAGGCCAACCTCACCCAGGACCCGGCCCTGCGCCAGGGCCTGCTCAACATCGTGATTGCCGGGGCCGGCGCCACCGGTGTGGAGCTAGCCGGCTCGCTGGCCGAGATGCGCCAGCACGTATTGCCCAAGGACTACCCCGGCCTGGATTTTCGGCAGATGAACATTTACCTCGTCGATGGCCTCGACCGGGTGCTGCCGCCCATGTCGCCCGAGTCTAGCCAGCACGCCAAGGGCTACCTCGAAAAGCTGGGCGTCAACATCAAGCTCAACAAGCTGGTGGAGTCGTACGACGGCACCACGGTAAAATTTAAGGACGGCGAAGAAATTCCGACCCAAACCCTGGTGTGGGCGGCTGGCGTCACGGGCGCTACCATCGAGGGCCTGCCCGCCGAAACGGTGGAGCGCGGCCGCTACCTGGTCAACGACTTCAACCAGATTCAGGGCTATACCGACGTTTTTGCCATCGGCGACGTGGCCGTGATGAAGAGCGACAAGTGGCCCAAAGGCCACCCGCAGGTGGCGCAGCCCGCCATTCAGCAGGGCACGCTGCTGGGCGAAAACCTGGTGCGCCAGCGCCGCAACGAGGCCTGGAAGCCATTTAGCTACTTCGACAAAGGTTCACTGGCCATTGTGGGCCGCGCCCGCGCCGTGGCCGACCTGCCGGGCAAGTACACGCTCAGCGGCTTCATCGCCTGGATGGCGTGGCTGTTTGTGCACATTTACTACCTGGTGGGCTTCCGCAACAAGCTTATCGTGCTGGCCAACTGGGGGTACCGGCTGTTTACGTATCAGCGGGGCACGCGCATCATCATCCAGCCCTACGTCAACTCCGACGACAAAGTGGGCCAGGAGTACGCCCGCCAGCAAGCCATTGACTAAGGCCGGCTAGCGGGCCGCGCCGGGCTGCCTAAAAATATTTTTCGAGCCTGCGGGCCCGTTGTTGGCCGCCGGGCCAGCGGCGGGCCCGCAGTTGTTTTACGCACGTAGCCAAGCGGCCAGCAACGGGTACGGTGCTGGTTTCGGCTGGGGCTACCGCTTGGCAATAAAGCACTCACTACCAAGCTCAACCATAGCCAAATCAGCCATTATACGTACCGAGGCGAATCTCCCATCCTCAGCGCCCTCCCGTATGTTTGTTTGCTCCCGTACCATCTCGATTCCGGCCGAAAAAACAGCCCTCACCGGCCACCTCGGCCTGCCGCGCCAGGCGAAGGGCCTGGTTGTATTTGCCCCCGAGCGCGGCGGCAGCCAGCTCAGCGAGCGCAGCCGCTACCTCACGCATTTGCTACAGGAGGCGGGCTTTGGTACGCTGTGCGTGGCCTTGGGCACGCCCGCCGAAGCCCACCCCGACGCCCCGGGCGGCAGCGTGGAGCTGCTCACCCGGCGCCTGGTGGCGGTGGGCCGCTGGGTGCAGCGGCAACCCGAGTTGCGGGGCCACCAGCTAGGTTTCTTTGCGGAAGGTGCCGGGGCGGCGGCGCTGGCCGCCGCTACCGAGCTCGGTGAGCCCGTGGGCGCCGTGGTGGCTTGCGGTGGCTGGCCCGGGCTGGCCGGGCAGGCACTACCGCCAGTGCCCGCCCCCACCCTATTCCTCATTGATGCCCACGACCAGCCCCGCCGCCAGCGCGGGCGTGCCCAGCCTGCGCGGGGCGTCCCTAGCGAGCTGCGGGCCGTGCCCGGGGCCAACCGCTTTTTTCAGGAGCCGGGCGCCCTGGCGCAGGTTGTGGCGGCGGCTACCGGGTGGTTTGGCCGCTACATGCGCCACCCTAGCTTGAGCTATTAGCCAGGCTTGCGGCCACCGCGTGGGGCGGGCTTACCGCTTGCTTGATAGTCGTTTCTACGGTCTGGAATTCGTTTTGCGGCAGTAGCCTGGCGATTGGCCCGGCGAGCGCGTACCCCATTGGGGCTGGCGGGCGCGCTCGCCGGGCGCACGGTGACCAGCCAGCATAGTTGGCTTATTTTCTTCGGCTGTATCGTTTAGTGAGGCGCTACGCGATAGCGTCCCTAGTGACTATTAAGCAGCTATTACGGCCAGGCTACACTGCTGACGGGCTAGCCGGCAATCCGCAGCAGTGTAGCGGGACTAGCCGCCGGCACGCTAGGTGCGCGGCCCACACCGGAGGCTGCCCAGCGGCCTTTAAGAGAATGTTGAGAATTTTAAAGGAACGTCCGGCTGCGCTGGCCGAAGCAGCTCGCTTGCTTCAGTAGGCCCGTTC
>Ga0265798_10003242_pt1 | contig 23261 bp, 19 predicted proteins | sample P3T30metagenome_FD_192430 | JGI IMG/M metagenome (GOLD analysis project Ga0265798, IMG submission 192430) | Plant litter microbial communities from East Loma Ridge, Irvine, California - P3 T30 | ecosystem: Environmental > Terrestrial > Plant litter > Unclassified | place: USA: California... | reverse complement strand
CCTGATCCCACGACCCGCACCGCCGTCGACGCCGCGTCCCTCCTCGAGGGGCGCGGCGTCGTCGTGCGCGCGACAGGCGAGATCCTCGCATACCCCCTGGGGGTTCCCGCGGATACCCCCAGGGGGTAGCATCGACGGGAACGGAGGTGGCCGCCATGGTCGGGTACAGCGAGGGCAAGGACGACATCCTCAAGCGGCTGCGTCGCGCCGAGGGGCAGGTGCGCGGCATCGAGCGCATGGTCGAGGCCGACACGTACTGCATCGACGTGCTGACCCAGGTCTCGGCCGTCACGCGCGCCATGGAGACCGTGGCCCTGAAGCTGCTCGACGACCACCTCGCGCACTGCCTCGCGGAGGCGGCCCGCGAGGGCGGCCAGGTCGCGGACGACAAGGTGCGCGAGGCCTCCGCGGCCATCGCGCGGCTCGTCCGGTCCTGATCCGCCGCCGCCGCCGACACCCATCTACGAAGGAGACCCCATGACCACCACGAGCTTCCCCGTCACCGGCATGACCTGCGCGCACTGCGTCGCGAGCGTCACCGAGGAGGTCGGCGAGCTGCCCGGCGTCGCGTCCGTGGCCGTCGACCTGGTCGTCGGCGGCGCGTCCACCGTCACCGTCGAGAGCGACCAGCCGCTCGACCCCGCCGCCGTGCGCGCCGCGGTCGACGAGGCCGGGTACGTCGCGGAGGTCTGACGTGACGGAACCCGCATCCGCATCCGCATCCGCCGCCGGAGCCGCCGCCGGTGAGGTGCCGGACGCGCCGCCCGCGGACGGCGCCCTCCGCACGCGCGTCGACCTCGACGTGCAGGGGATGACGTGCGCGTCGTGCGCGATGCGCATCGAGCGGAAGCTCGGTCGGATGCCCGGGGTCGAGGCCGCGGTCAACTACGCCACCCACCGGGCGCGCGTGCAGCTGCCCGCGGGCACGAGCGTCGCGGACGCCATCCGCACCATCGAGCGGACGGGGTACCGCGCGTCCGAGCGCGCGGGCCGCGGCCGTGCCGCCGGGGTCGAGGCGGTCGAGCGCGCGTCGGCGGCGCCGGATGCGGCGACCGCCCTCCAGGTCGCCGCGAGCGACCCTGAGGCGCCTGCGGTCGCCGTCGGGTCGGACCCGGCAGGCCGACGCGCGACGCTCGCCGCCGATCCGGCCTCTCCCGCAGCCCGGACCGACGCCGAGCCCACGACCGCCACGGCATCCGTGGCCGAGGCATCCGCATCCGCGTCCGCGCCCGCCGCCCGCCGCCCCGACGCCGACGAGCTCGCGCTCCGGCAGCGCCTCGTGGTCTCGGCGGTCCTCACCGTCCCCGTCTTCCTCATGGCGATGATCCCCGCGCTGCAGTTCCGGGACTGGCAGTGGCTGTCGCTCGCGCTGGCCGCGCCCGTCGCCGTTTGGGGCGCCTGGCCGTTCCACCGGTCCGCCGCCGTCAGCGCCCGCCACGGCGGCGTCGGCATGGACACGCTCGTGAGCATCGGCGTCGCGGCGGCGTTCCTGTGGTCCCTCTACGCGCTCTTCCTCGGCGACGCGGGCGAGCCGGGCATGCGCATGACGATGAGCCTCGTCTCCGAGCCCGGCGGCGGATCCGGCGACGTCTACCTGGAGGTCGCCGCCGCCGTCACGGTCTTCCTCCTCGGCGGGCGCTACCTCGAGGCGCGGGCGGCCCGCGCGTCCGGCGCCGCGCTCGCGGCGCTCCTCGACCTGGCCGCGAAGGACGTGGCCGTGGTGCGCGACGGCGTCGAGCGGCGGATCCCCATCGACGCCCTCCGCATCGGCGCGGAGTTCGTCGTGCGGCCGGGCGAGCGGATCGCGACGGACGGCGTGGTCGTCGACGGGTCCAGCGCGGTCGACCGCTCGCTCCTCACCGGCGAGTCGCTGCCGGTGGAGGTCGGCCCCGGCGACGACGTCACGGGGGCGACCCTCAACGCCGGCGGCCGCCTCCTCGTGCGCGCCACGCGCGTGGGGGAGGAGACCCGGCTCGCCCGCATGGCCGCGCTCGTGGAGGAGGCGCAGACCGGCAAGGCCCGGATCCAGCGCCTCGCCGACCGCGTCTCGGCCGTCTTCGTGCCGGTCGTGCTCGTGCTCGCCCTCGGCACGCTCGCGGGCTGGCTGCTGCTCGGCTTCCCGCCGGAGGCCGCGTTCACCGCCGCGGTGGCGACCCTGATCATCGCGTGCCCGTGCGCCCTCGGCCTCGCGACGCCGACCGCGCTCCTCGTGGGCACGGGACGCGGCGCGCAGCTCGGCATCCTCATCACCGGCCCCGAGGTGCTCGAGTCGACCCGCCGCATCGACACCGTGCTCCTCGACAAGACCGGCACGGTCACGACGGGCGTCATGGCCCTCGTGCGCGCCGTGCCCGCGGCGGGCGTCGACGCCGACGAGCTCGTGCGCGTGGCCGCCGCCCTCGAGGCGCGGAGCGAGCACCCGGTCGCGCGCGCGGTCGTCGAGGCCGCGGGCGCCGGATCCCTCCCCGAGGTGTCCGGATTCGTGGCGACCGCGGGCCTCGGCGTGCACGGCGTCGTCGACGGCCGCGCGGTCGCGGTCGGCCGCCCCTCGTGGCTCGCCGACGCCTGGTCCGCCGAGCCGGACGCCGCGCTCGCCCCCGCTCTCCGCGACGCCGAGGCGGCGGGATCCACCGTGATCGCGGTCGCGTGGGACGGCGCCGTGCGCGGCGTCCTCGCCGTGGCCGACGCCGTGAAGCCCACGAGCGCCGAGGCGGTCCGCCGCCTGCGCGCGCTCGGCCTGCGCCCCGTCCTCCTCACGGGCGACACCGCGGGGGCCGCGCAGCGCGTCGCCGCCGAGGTCGGCATCGACGAGGTGATCGCGGGCGTGCTCCCCGAGGGCAAGCTCGACGCCGTCCGCCGCCTCCAGGCCGAGGGCAGCGTGGTCGCGATGGTCGGCGACGGCGTGAACGACGCGGCGGCGCTCGCGCAGGCCGACCTCGGCATCGCGATGGGCACGGGCACCGACGCGGCCATCGAGGCCGGCGACATCACGATCGTCCGCGGCGACCTCGTGCTCGTCGCCGACGCCGTGCGCCTCGCGCGCCGGACGCTCGGCACCATCCGCGGCAACCTGTTCTGGGCCTTCGCGTACAACGCCGCGGCGATCCCGGTGGCGATGCTCGGCCTCCTCAACCCGCTCGTCGCGGGCCTGGCCATGGCGCTCTCGTCGGTCTTCGTGGTGACGAACAGCCTCCGCCTGAGGTCGTTCCGCTAGCGGACGCCCGCCCGTGCGTCATCCACGGGCGGGCGTCACGGGTCGGGTGGGAGACTGGGGGCATGACCCTGCTCCCGGACGCCACCAGCACCGCCCTGCCCTTCCGCGTCGCCGACCTCTCGCTCGCCGAGTCCGGCCGCCACCAGATCCGCCTCGCCGAGAACGAGATGCCGGGCCTCATGGCCCTCCGCGAGGAGTTCGGCGCGTCGCAGCCGCTCGCGGGCGCGCGCATCGCCGGATCCATCCACATGACCGTGCAGACGGCCGTGCTCATCGAGACCCTCACCGCCCTCGGCGCGCAGGTGCGCTGGGCGAGCTGCAACATCTTCTCCACGCAGGACGAGGCCGCCGCGGCCGTCGCCGTGGGCGACGGCACCCCGGAGGCGCCCGCGGGCGTGCCGGTCTTCGCCTGGAAGGGCGAGACGCTCGAGGAGTACTGGTGGTGCACCGAGCAGATCTTCGACTGGTCCGGCGAGGCGCAGGCCGCCGACGCCGACTGGACGGGCCCCAACATGATCCTCGACGACGGCGGCGACGCCTCCCTCCTGGTGCACAAGGGCCGCGAGTACGAGCTGGCCGGCGCCGTGCCCGAGACGCCCGAGGACGCGAGCCACGAGTACCGCGTCATCCTCGACACCCTCCGCCGCAGCCTGGCCGCGTCCTCCGACCGCTGGACCCGCCGCGCCGCCGACATCCAGGGCGTCACCGAGGAGACCACCACGGGCGTCCACCGCCTCTACGAGCTGGCGCGCGACGGCGAGCTGCTGTTCCCCGCGATCAACGTCAACGACTCGGTCACCAAGAGCAAGTTCGACAACAAGTACGGCATCCGCCACTCCCTGCCCGACGGCCTCAACCGCGCCACCGACGTGCTCATCGGCGGCAAGGTCGCGTTCGTCGTCGGCTACGGCGACGTGGGCAAGGGCGCGGCCGAGGCGCTGCGCGGGCAGGGCGCGCGCGTCATCGTGTCCGAGGTCGACCCGATCTGCGCGCTCCAGGCGGCGATGGACGGCTACCAGGTCGCGCGGCTCTCGTCGGTCATCGAGACCGTCGACATCCTCGTCACCGGCACGGGCAACGTCGACGTCGTGCGCGTGGACGACATCCAGCGCATGAAGCACTTGAGCGTCATCGCCAACGTCGGCCACTTCGACAACGAGATCGACATGGCCGGCCTCGAGCGCCTCCCGGGCGTGGAGAAGGTGGAGATCAAGCCGCAGGTGCACGAGTGGCGCCTGCCCTCCGGCCGCAGCGTGCTCGTGCTCTCCGAGGGCCGCCTGATGAACCTCGGCAACGCCACCGGCCACCCGTCGTTCGTGATGAGCAACTCGTTCACGAACCAGGTGCTCGCGCAGATCGAGCTCTGGGTGCGCAACGAGCAGTACCCGATCGGCGTGTACGTGCTGCCGAAGCACCTCGACGAGAAGGTCGCGCGCCTGCACCTCGACGCGCTCGGCGTGGAGCTCACCGAGCTGCGCCCCGAGCAGGCCGCCTACATCGGCGTCGCCGTCGAGGGCCCGTACAAGGTGGACCACTACCGCTACTGATCCGCGCGGATCCACCCGGCGCCGTCCGTCCCCCCGGGGCGGGCGGCGTCGTCGCGTGCGGCACCGGCGCCGCGCGGGCGACGGGCGCCGCGTCAGGACCGGGCGGAGGAGCCGCGCACTGGGAAGCCGTGGGGGAGCCCCGCGAGGATCGGCTCCAGCGCCGCCAGCCGGTCCCGCTCGAGCATCAGCGCGCGGTGCTCGCGCTCGCGGCGGACCGCGCCGACGGCGATGACGAACGACTCGGGATCCGTCGTCGGCAGCGGCGACACGTGCGGCGCGGCCTCGTCGGCGAGCTCGAGCGCCAGCCGCGCGCGCGAGGCGGGCACCATCTTCTCCCGCTGGGTGACGAAGCGGGCGATGCGCCGGCCGAGCGCGTCCGGCAGCCGGCCCACGTCGGCCCCCGCCGCCCAGCCGGCCAGCTGCGGCGGCACGGGCGGGAGGGGACGCGGGTAGGCGGGCACGCGCTCGTGCTGCGAACGGGTGCCCGCGACCAGGTCGCCCAGCCGCTGCGACCGGGGCGACAGCAGCCCCACGAGCGCCGCGAGCCCGCCGAAGGTGAGGTAGATCTCGAGGATCCCCACGAGGGCCCGGGCGACCGCGTGCCGGAGCCCGATGCCGCCGCCGTCCGCCCGGACGATGCGCGCGCCGACGGCCCAGCGGCCGAGCGAGCGCCCGCGCGTCGCCGTCTCGACGATCACGGGCAGGATCACGATCGAGGAGACGATCGCGGCGATGGCGGATGCGGCGGCCGAGGCCTGGTCGAGGACGCCGGCCTGGAGGAGCAGCCCGATGCCGAGGGCGAGGAGGACCGCCAGCGCCAGGGAGGCGATCGCGTCGATCACGGCGCCCGCGGCACGCAGCACGAAGCCCGTGGGTCGCACGTCGAGGGCGACGGCCTCGCCGACCACGAGCGCGTCGGGATCGTCCGGGATGCCCGGATCGTGCGCGTCGGCTGCCGCCATGCATATAGTCAAGCAGATGGACCTCGACGCCTACACCGCCGCCCACCGGGACGACTGGGACCGGCTCGCCCGCCTCGCCGGCCGGCGCCGGCTCAGCGGACCCGACGCCGACGAGCTCGTCGACCGGTACCAGGCGGGCGCGGCCGAGCTGTCCGCGATCCAGGCGGCGGCCGGATCCACGGCGCAGGGCGACCGGCTCTCCATCGCGCTCTCCCGGGCGCGCATGCGCTTCACGGGCGAGACCACGAACGTCGCCGCGCGCATCCCCGCGTTCTTCGCCGTCGACCTGCCGGCGGCGCTGTACCGGATCCGCTGGCTCACCCTCGCGGTGGCCCTCGCGACCGTCGGGCTGGTCGCCCTCTACGCCACCTGGATCCTCCGCGACCCGAGCGCCATCGCGGCCCTCGGCAGCGACGCCGACCTGCGGAAGTACGTCGACGACGACTTCATCGACTACTACAGCGCCAACCCGGCGGCCTCGTTCACGGGCCAGGTGTGGACGAACAACGCGTGGATCGCGGCGCAGTGCGTGGCGTTCGGGATCACCGGCCTCTGGGTGCCGTACGTGCTGCTGCAGAACGCGCAGGGCCTCGGCACGACGACCGCCGTGATGTTCCACTACGGCGAGGGCGGCACGTTCTTCTCCTACATCCTCCCGCACGGCCTGCTCGAGCTCACGGCGATCTTCGTGGCCGCCGCCGCCGGCCTCCGCATCTCCTGGTCGTGGATCGCGCCCGGCGCCCGCACGCGCGGGCAGGCGCTCGCCGAGGACGGGCGCGCGCTCATCACGGTGGCGATGGGGCTCGTGCTCGTGCTCCTGGTCTCGGGGATCATCGAGGGCTTCGTCACGCCGCAGCCGTGGCCCGTGCCGCTCAAGATCGGGATCGGGGCCGTCTCGCTCGGCGCGTTCCTCGTCTACATGGTGGTCGTCGGCGGTCGGGCCGTGCGCGCGGGCGCGACGGGCGACCTCGACGAGTTCGAGGCGGGCGGTCGGCGGATCGTCGCGGGCTGAGCCCGATCGGATCCGCCGGCCGCCCGCCTCGCGGGTCGTGCCGACGCGGTCAGGCCGCGGGGTCCACCTCGGCCTCCAGCGGCGTCTCGGTCACCGACGTGCCGACGTGCAGGCGGAACGCGCCGGGCTCGCGCCGCCAGCCGCCGTCCCAGTGCGCGAAGGCCCGCGCGCCGACCGCGACCCGGACCTCGGCGGACGCGCCCGCCGCGAGCTCGACGGCGGCGAAGCCCGCGAGCCAGCGCACCGGCCGGTCGACGGCGGATCCGGGCCGCGACAGGTACGCCTGCACGACCTGCTTGCCCGCGCGGGCGCCCGTGTTCGTCACGGTGACGGTCGCGGTGATCCCGCCCGCGCCGTCCTCGGCGGCCCGCAGGTCGTCGATCGCGTGCGTCGTGTAGCCGAGGCCGTGGCCGAACGGGTAGGCGGGGGTCGCGCCGGAGCGGAGCCACGCGCGGTAGCCGACGTGGATCCCCTCGTCGTACACCACCTTCCCGTCGACGGGCGTGACCGAGCGGACGGGCACGTCCTCCTCGGTCGCGGGCCAGGTGGTGGGGAGGCGCCCGCCGGGCTCGACGGCGCCGAAGAGCACGTCCGCGAGGGCGCCGCCGAACTCCTGCCCGCCGAACCAGGCGAGGAGCACCGCCTGCACGTCGTCGCGCCAGGGGAGGAGCACGGGGGAGCCGGAGTTGACCACCACGACCGTGCGCGGGTTCGCGGCGGCGACGCGGCGCACCAGCTCGTCCTGGCGGCCGGGGAGCGCGAGGGAGTCGCGGTCGAAGCCCTCGGACTCGACCTGCGCGTTCGTGCCGACCACGACGATCGCGACGTCGGCGCCGGTCGCGGCCTCGACGGCCTCGTCCAGCAGGCGGTCGGGCGCCGACTCGTCGGCCTCGAGGCCCACCGTGATGCCGAGGATGCCCGCGAGCCCGCCCGGCATGCTGGTCAGCTCGAACTCGATCCGGAGGTCGACCGGCTCGCCCGCGGTCGCCTGCAGCGGCGCGGAGATCGACGGCGGCGACATGAGGCTCGCGCCGAGGTCCATGCCCACGGGCGCGGCGCCGTCCTCGCGGAGGAGCGCGCCGTCGGCGTAGACGCGGCCGCGGCCGGTGGCGCTGAAGCCGAACAGCACCTCGCCGGTGGCCGGCGGGGTCCAGCGCGCGGTGATCTCGATGACGGCGGCAGTGCCCGTCGGGGCGTCGCCGCCGAAGTACATGAGGGTCGTCGCGCGGCGGTCCTCGGCGAACATCTCGGCGCCGTCGGCGTCGAGGAAGCGCACGAGGGCGCCGGGCTCGCCCGTGCGGGGGTTGACGATCTCCGCGAGCGGCAGCTCCTGGATCCCCTTCTGCACGACCGCGCCGCGCGCGTACCGCACCTCCACGCCGTCGCCGAGCGCCTGGCGGATCCCGTCGAGCGGCGTCACGACGTGCTCCGGGATGACGGTCGCGCTGCCGCCGCCCTGGGTGCGCGCCTCGACGGCGTTGTGGCCGATGACGGCGACGGAGCGGAGCGCCGACGCGTCGAGCGGCAGGGCGCGGCCCTCGTTGCGCACGAGGACGGCGCCGGCCGCGGCGGCCGTGCGCGCGAACGCCACGCCGTCCTCGACCTCGACGGGCGCGGGGACGACGGCGTCGAACCCCTCGAGGGCGCCGACGCGGGCGGCGAGGCGCAGCAGGCGGAGCACCTTGCGGTCGAGGTCGGCCTCGGGCACGCGGCCGTCGCGGACGGCCTCGAGGAGCGCGTCGCCCCAGGCGCCGACCGGGCCGGGCATCTCCAGGTCCTGCGACGCGCGCGCGGCGTCGACGCTGCGGACGCCGGTCCAGTCGCTGACGACCACGCCGTCGAAGCCCCACTCGGAGTTGAGCGGCGTCTCGAGCAGGTCGTTCTCGGTGGAGGTCGTGCCGTTGATCGAGTTGTACGAGCTCATCACGAGCCAGGCGCGCGACTCCACCACGGCCTTCTCGAACGCGGCGAGGTACAGCTCGCGGAGCGCCCGCTCCGACACGACGCTGTCGGCCGTGAAGCGGTCCGTCTCGTACTCGTTGGCGACGTAGTGCTTGGGGGTCGCGCCCACGCCGTTCTCCTGGACGCCGCGCACGTACGCGGCGGCGAGGTCGGCGGTGAGCAGCGGATCCTCGCTGAACGCCTCGAAGTGCCGGCCGCCGTAGGGCGAGCGGTGCAGGTTGATGGTCGGGCCGAGCACGACGTCGACGCCCTTGCGGCGGGCCTCCACGGCGGAGGCGCGGCCGTAGCGCGCGGCGATCCCGGTGTCCCAGCTGGAGGACAGGGCGGAGGCCGACGGCAGGTTGAGCGACGGGGAGCGCTCGTCCCAGACCTCGCCGCGCACGCCGCTGGGACCGTCGGAGACGAGCATGCGGCGGAGGCCGATCGCCTCGACGGGCCAGGTGGTCCAGAAGTCGCGGCCCGTGACGAGCTGCACCTTCTGCTCGAGGGTCAGGCGTCCGGCGAGCTCCGCGAGCGCCGCGGCGTCCGGGTCGAGCGGGGTGGGGGCGTCGTGCGTGTCGTGCGGGTCCATGGGTGCTCCTGGGGTGACGTCGGCGTCGGGTCGAGTCTGCTCGCGGTCGGCGGGGGATGCGGGATCGGGGGCGCCCGTCATCGGACGCCCTTCACGCGGAAGGCGGCGGCCGCGCCGAGGATCCCGGCGGCCGCTCCCGCGAGGAACAGGCCCGGGTAGCCGGCGACGGCGACCACGCCGCCCGCGGCGGTCGGCACGAGCGACTGCGGGAGCGCCTGCGCGATGTTCACCACGCCGAGGTCCTTGCCGTTGTCGGCGTCGCTCGGCAGCACGTCGGTGATGAGCGCGAGGTCGACCGCGTAGAACGAGCCGATGCCCGCGCCGATCACGAGCTGCGCGACGTAGACGACGGCGAGGCTGGGCGCGAGGGCGAGGATCACGAGGCCCACGACCGCGACGAGCGCCGCGGCGGCGACGAACACCTTGCGGCGGCCGAGCCGGTCGCTCAGCCAGCCGGCCACGAAGGTGGTCGCGACCACGCCGATCACGTTGAAGAGCGTGGAGACGAACACGGCGTTCGCGACGTCGGCCTGCGCCACCCCGAGGTCGTCGATGAGGTAGAACGCGAGGTAGTTCGTGGCCGTCACGGCGCTCGCCGTGAGGAGGAAGCGCATGAGCCACGCCCAGCCGAAGTCGGGGTTGCGGCGCGGGTCGAACACGAAGGACCCGAGCACCTCCTTCACGCTGAGGCGGGCGGCCGGTCGCTCGGTGAGCACGCGGTCGTGGAAGACCAGCGCGAAGGCGACGACCACGGCGACGCCGATCGCGCCCGGCACGAGCACCTGCTGCGTCGTGGTCGTGAACAGCTGCACGATGAACGTGCCCACGACGAGCGATCCGTTCTGCGCCACCCCGATGGCGGCGGCCACCCGGCCGCGGTTGCGGGGGCGGGCGGAGTCGGCCATGACGGCGATGAGCGCGGCGATGGCGGCGTTGAAGCAGCCCTGCACTAGCATCCAGGCGCCGACGAGCGCGAGGACGGTCGTGGCCTGCGTGAGCAGGAACAGCGCGCCGTAGCCGAGCACGACGCCGCCGATGATCCACGGGCGCCGCATGCCGAAGCGGCCGGGCGTGCGGTCGGAGAGCCGTCCCGCGAGGGGGTTCACCACGAGGGCGACGAGCGCTCCGAGGCCGAGGACGAGGCTGAGGGTGCCGGCCGTGCTCCCGGGCGCGATCTCCGCGACCTTGAGGGCGAGCGACACGATGATCGGCGGCAGCAGCGCCACGAACAGGCCCAAGAGCGCGATGGGCATCCCGATCTCCGCCCGGCGGGAACCGGGCGGGCGGGCCGCCTCCGACCCTCCGTCGTGGGGACGCGACGCGCCCTCGGTCTGCGGGTGTCGGACTGCGTCGGCCACGGTGCCTCCTGATGTCGGGCCGCCCTCGTCGGCGGCGCGGCACGACGGTAGCACGACAAACCGACCCGCGGTAGGTATTGACGGGGCCCGCGGATCGCTAGGGTCGAGGGATGGCAGGGGCAGAGGGTCCGCGGCGCTACGCGAAGGGCGCGGCGCGACGCCGGGAGATCCTGGAGGCGGCGCTGGCCCTCATCGCCGAGCGCGGGTACTCCGCGTCGTCCCTGCAGGAGATCGCCGACGCCGTGGGCATCAGCAAGGCGGGCGTCCTCCACTACTTCGACTCGCGCGAGGCCCTCATCGCCGCCGTGCTCCAGGAGCGCGACGCGCACTCGGTGGCCGACTTCCGCCGGGCCGTGCCCGACGGCGACGGTGCCGACATGATCGGGATGCTGATCCGGGCCAGCTCGCACAACGCCGACACGCCGGGGCTGGTCGCGCTCTACTCGCGGCTCGTGGTCGACGCGGCCGGAGCCGAGCACCCCGCGCACTCCTACATCGCCGACCGCTACGCGCGCGTGGTGGGCGCCGTGGCCGACCAGGTGCGGGCGCTCGACGTCGCGCTGCCGGACGGCATGGACCCGGAGGGGTTCGCCCGCCTCGCGGTCGCCATCAGCGACGGGCTGCAGCTGCAGTGGAGCTACCGGCCGGACATCGACATGCGCGACGCGCTCGAGCGGGCGATCCGCGCGCTGAGCGGCGGGGTGCTCCCCGTGGCGTCCCCGGATCCGGCGGCCGCGCCCGCCTGACGGGCGCGCGCCGTACCCGTGGCGGGCGCGCCGCGGTCACGGGTCGACCGGGCAGGACGCCTCAGAGCCGCCCGGTGGCCTTGAGCCGGATGTAGCGGTCGGCGAGCGCCGGCGGCAGGTCCGCGGGCGCGCCGGTCACGACGTCGGCGCCGAGACGGCGGACGGCCGCCTCCACGCGCGCCACGTCGAGGAGCGCGCGCTCCGCGGCGGCCGCGCGGTAGACGGCGGCGCGTCCCGAGCGGTCGGCGCCGCGCTCGGCGAGGCCCGGATCCACGACCGCCGCGACCAGGACGTGGTGCGTGCGCGTGAGCTGCGGCAGCGCCTGGAGGAGCGCGCGCGAGCTGCCGGGGGAGTCGATGGCGGTGAGCAGCACCACGAGCGACCGCTGCGACACGATGCGGCGCACGAGCGCGGGCACGGCCGTCCAGTCGGTCTCGAGCAGCTCCGGATCCACGGGCGCGAGCGCGTCGACCATGCGCGCGACGACGTCGCCGCCGGCCCCCGCGCGGACCCGGGCCCGGACGCGCCGGTCGTGGGCCACGAGGTCGACCCGGTCGCCGGACCGGGTGGCGAGGGCCGCGAGGAGCAGCGACGCCTCGAAGGCCGTGTCGAGCCGCGTCTCGTCGCGGATCCGGCCCGCGGCGGTGCGGCCGGTGTCGAGCACGAGCACGACGCGGCGGTCCCGCTCGGGCCGCCAGGTGCGGACGACCACGTCCTGCCGCCTCGCGGTGGCGCGCCAGTCGATGGACCGCACATCGTCGCCGCGCACGTAGTCGCGCAGGCTGTCGAACTCGGTGCCCTGGCCGCGGACCATCAGCGCGGTGCGGCCGTCGAGCTCGCGCATGCGGGCGAGCCGGGACGGCAGGTGGCGCCTCGAGCGGAACGGCGGCAGGACCCGGACGGCGCCGGGGGAGACGAGCGTCGCCTGCCTGGCGGCGAGGCCGAGCGGGCCGGCCGAGCGGATCGTGACGCGCTCGGTGCGGCGCTCGCCGCGGCGCGTGGGCGTGAGGGTCAGGCGGATCGCGCGGCGCTCGCCCGCGGGGATCCGCACGCGGTCGCGCGTGGAGGACGCGCCCGCGGACGGCTGCCAGGCGTCGCGCACGACCGCCCGCAGCGTCCGGGATCCGCGGTTGGTCACGAGCAGCACGCTCTCGCCGGTCTCGTCGAGGCGGATCCGCGCGGGCAGGCTCCGCTCGAGCGCCACGGCCCGGGGGCTCGCCGCGAGCAGCAGGTCGGCCGCCACGAGGAGGGCGACCAGGAGGATCCAGCCCGCGAGGACCGCGTACGCCGCGTCCGGCCCGTCGCCGAGCAGGACGACGGGCGCGAGCCCCAGGAGGAGCAGCGCGACGGTGCGGCCGGTGAGGGCCATCTAGCGGCGCGCCACTAGATCGGCACCTGCACCTGCGCGAGCACGCTGCGGAGCACGGCGTCGACGGAGACGCCCTCGAGCTCGGCCTCGGGCCGGAGGGCGATGCGGTGGCGGAGCACGGGCAGCACCATCTCCTGCACGTGGTCGGGGGTCACGGCCTCGAAGCCGCTGAGCCAGGCCCACGCGCGGCTCGCGGCCAGCAGGCTCGTGGATCCGCGCGGCGAGACGCCGAGCTGCACCGACGGCGAGCGGCGGGTCGCCCGCGCCAGGTCGACCATGTAGGCGAGCACGTCCGGACCCACGCGCACCTCGCGGACGGCGGCCTGGGCCCGGCGGAGCCCGTCGGCGTCGAGCACGGGCTCGACGCCCGCGGCACGGAGGTCGCGCGGGTCGAAGCCCTGCGAGTGGCGGCGGAGCACCTCGACCTCGGCGTCGCGCTCCGGGAGGTCGAGCACGAGCTTCAGGAGGAAGCGGTCGAGCTGCGCCTCGGGCAGCGTGTAGGTGCCCTCGTGCTCGACGGGGTTCTGCGTGGCCGCGACGAGGAAGGGCTCCGGCAGCGGGTGGCTCTCGCCGTCGACCGTGACCTGCCGCTCCTCCATCGCCTCCAGGAGCGCGGACTGCGTCTTCGGCGGCGTCCGGTTGATCTCGTCGGCCAGCAGGATGCTCGTGAACACGGGTCCGCGGCGGAACGAGAACGCGCCCTCGCGGGAGTCGTAGACGAGGGATCCGGTGATGTCGCCCGGCATCAGGTCGGGCGTGAACTGCACGCGCGCGGTGTCGAGCCGGAGGGCCTGGCTGAGCGACCGGACGAGCAGCGTCTTGGCGACGCCGGGCACGCCCTCGAGGAGCACGTGGCCGCGCGCGAGGAGGGCGATGATCATGCCGGTCACCGCGCCGTCCTGCCCGACGACGGCCTTGCCGACCTCGGTCCGGACGGCGAGCAGGCTGGTGCGGAGGTCGTCGGTCATGGGTCCATTCTCCTGGGCGTGGCGGGCGTGGCGGGCGGGTCGGGCGTGGGGGCGGGGGCGTCGGATCCGGTATGGCCGGCGGCGCGTCCCGGGGCGCCGCCGGGAGCGGCGGCACGCGCGACGAGGCGCTCGAGCTCGGCGAGCCGACCGGCGAGGTCGACCAGCTCGCGGTCGCCGCGGGGCTCGTCGTCGAGGAGGAGCGCGCGGATCCGCCCGGCGTCCTCGCGGAGGGCGGCGGCGGAGGCGGCGACCACGTCGTCCACGCTGGCGAGGCGCCCGAGCGCGAGGGACGACGCGATGCGGTCGATCGTGCCCACCCGGAGCGCGTCGAGCGCGTGGCCGCGGGCGTCCGCCCGCTGGTACAGGCGCGCGCGCCCCTCCGCGGTCTCGTCGGCGCGCACCACGACGGGGAGGCGCTCCACCACGAGGGGCCCGAAGCGGCGTCCGCGCCACACGGCCGCGGCCAGCGCGGCGAGGCCGGCGAGCGCGATGGCCGGGGTCACCCAGCCGGGCGTGAGCTCGCCGAGGGTGGGCGGGGCGCCGACCGCGGCGTCGTCGGCCGACGGGGTGTACCAGACCAGCCGAGGTCGCTCGCCGAGCACGCCGAGCGCGAGGGCGGCGGAGCCCTGCTCCGCGATGCGGTCGTTGGTGAGGGTCGGATCGGCGCCCAGCACCGTCACCGTGCCGCCGTCGGCGCGCGTCGCGGGGACCTCGAGGAGCGCCCACGCGGTGCCCGTGTCGTCCGGGAAGCACGCGGTGACCCCCTCCGTCGCCGCGTCGACGAGGCGGAAGACGGGGGCGTCGGCGGGGATGGATCCGGCGGCCGCCGCGGGCGGGAGCGCGCAACCGGCCGCGAGGGAGCCGTCGGCCGACTCGGCCGCGCCGCCCGCGGCCACCGCCGGGGCGACGGCCCGCAGCGTGCGGAAGTCCGGCGCGATGAGCACGGTGCGCGTCGCGAGGCCCGCGACCTCTGCCAGCTGCTCGTCGTCGAGGCGGTCGGAGGTGGGGCCGAGCACGAGGGTCGCGGATCCGTCGTCGCCCACGGCCGCGCGCGCCGCGTCGAGCGTGCCGACGATCCGCACGTCGACGCCCTCGGCGGCGAGCACGCGCGCGAGGGCCTGCGTCCCGCCGGGAGCCGGGTTGTCGGGTGCGAGCGGATCCGTCTCCCGTGCCGCCCCGCGGAGCCCCAGGGAGGCCAGGGCGATGACGAGCGCGACGAGGGCGAGGACGATCCACCTGCTCGCGCGGCGGAGCGCGGCGCCGACCGTGCGCGTCTCCGCGGGCGTCGGCCCGTCCGCGTGCGGCCCGGCGTCGCCCGGGGCATCCGGTGCTCCCGGCCGTCCTGCGGCGCGGACGGGTGCCGGCGCGCTCACGCGGCTCCCGCGGCGACCGGCTCGCGCCGCACGGGCGTCGCCGTCCGGAGCTCGCGGTCGAGCGCGGCCAGCCGGTCGAGGGACTCCTCGGTCCCGGGGCGGTCGAGGTAGCGGACGCCGTCGAAGTCGGAGGCGGCCCGGAGGAGGCGGTCCGCGTGGGCGGGGTGGGCGTCCCCGGCGCGACGGGCGAACCCGCGGGCGGTCGTGCCGGGATCCACCATGACGATGGTGCGCTCGGCCTGCTCGCGCGCGATGGCCCGGAAGAGGTCGGAGACCGCGGCCGCGAGGTCGCCGGCGCGGCGGGCGGCCTCGGCGGAGCGGCGGAGCTCCTCGGCGGATCGACGGTCGTCGACGCCGAACAGGGCGCCCCGGTCGGCGGCCGCCCGGCGTCGGTCCCGCCGCGGGGCGCCGAACACGAGGAACGCCACCACGACGACCGCGACCACGACGAGCGCGATGAGGACCGGCACGACCCCGCCGAACCCGTCGCCGGCGCCGGCGAAGAGGCGCGCGATCCAGTCGCCCACCGCCTGCGCCGCGAGGTCGAGCGCGGTGGGCCGGGCGGCCTGGTACTCCGGCCGCCCGAGCTCGTCGCCGAGGAGGCGGCGCGCCTCGTCCGCGTCGGGGTCGAGCGGCACGGCCGCCGCGAGCGCCGCGGGGGCGGCGCCCCAGGACGCGAGGGCCGCGGGGGCGGCGCCCCAGGACGCGAGCGCGGCGACGAGCGTCACGGGCGGCCCGCGGTCGGGGCCGGGGCGGCGTAGGGGTCGCGTGCGCCGGGGCCGGTGGCCGACGGGGATCCGGCGGCCCGCTCCTCCGCGAAGCGCGCCAGCTCGAGGTCGAGGCCCTCCCGGCGCATGCGGAGGTCGATGTAGACGATGGCGGCGTTGGCCGAGGTGATGACGCCGGCGACGGAGCCGACGACGAGGCTGACCGCGAACACCACCACCTGCGACCCGACGTAGAACGCCGTGGAGGCGTCGAAGGCCTGGAAGTCGAGCTGGCCGTTGGGGAACAGCAGCGTCTGCAGGATGGAGCTGACGAGCGTCAGCGGCACCGTGATCACGTTCGTCGCGCTGGAGACGATGACCGAGGTGAGCAGCAGGATCCCCAGCACGCGCCAGAACGAGCCGATCGAGAGCCGCCACGACCGGCGCGCGGCGGCGAGCGGGGACATCCGCTCGATGACGATGGCGCTCGGCACGAAGGCGAGCCGGATGGACACCCACACCGCGACGACGACGAGGCCGAGCACCCCGAGCACGCCGACGAGGACGCCGATGGCGATCGCCGCCCCGCCCGCGACCACGAGGAGGGCCACGATCCCGGCGAGCACGCCCAGGACCACCGTCCACGCGCCCGTGATGGCGAGGCTCCAGAGCACCAGCGGACGGAGGCGGGGGAGCGTCGCGCGCCACAGCGCCCGCATCCGCAGGCGCTCGCCGAGCGTGCCGCGCGCGACCTCGTTCGCGATGACGCCCTGCAGGAACGCCGACGCCACGAGCGAGAGCACGAGGGTGACGAGGGCCGCGATCACGACGGCCGCGACGCCGCCCGCGATGAGCGGCCCGCGGTCGTCCTCGCGCGCGGAGAGGACCCGGGTGACCACGAACCCGGTCACGCCGCCGACGAGGACGAGCGACACGATGCCGGCCAGGCCCTGGACGACGAGGGCCGAGCCGACCGTGGCGGCGGGGTTGCGACGGAGCGTCGCGAAGGAGCCGGTGAGGATGGCGCCGAGGCCGAGCGGGCGCAGCGGCAGGAGGCCGGGCTTCGGCGGCGGTGTCCACCCGGCCTGCGGGCCGGACCACCCCGGAGGCGGGCCGCCCCAGCCGGCACCGGGAGCGGGCGGGGCGGTCGGCGGCAGCGGGGGCGCCGGCGGGATGCCGTCCGCCCGCGCGTCGCTCCCCGGCACCCGGTCGGGTCCGGACGGCGCGGCGCCGGGCGCCTGCCAGCTCTGGTCATCGCTCACAGTGCACCAGCCTCCCACAGGAGCGCGTCCCGGATGGGGGATGCGGCACGAGCGCGCGTCCGGCCGATCCCGCGGATCCACCGGCTACCCTGGGGGTTCCGAGACAGGGAACACGGTGCCATGACAGCACGGATACTGGTGGTCGACGACGACACCGCGCTCGCCGAGATGATCGGCATCGTCCTGCGCACCGAGGGCTTCGAGCCCTCCTTCTGCGGGGACGGCGGCCAGGCGCTCGCCGCGTTCCACGAGGGCAGGCCCGACCTCGTGCTCCTCGACCTCATGCTGCCGGGCCTCGACGGCATCCAGGTGTGCGACCTCATCCGCGCCGAGTCCGGCGTCCCCATCATCATGCTCACGGCGAAGTCCGACACGGCCGACGTCGTGAAGGGCCTCGAGTCCGGCGCCGACGACTACATCGTCAAGCCCTTCAACCCGAAGGAGCTCGTCGCCCGGATCCGCACCCGCCTCCGCCCCGCCGCCGCCGCATCGCCCGGCCTCCTCCAGGTCGGCGACCTCGTGGTCGACGTCGAGGGGCACGAGGTGCGCCGCGGCGAGGAGCGGATCAACCTCACGCCCCTCGAGTTCGACCTCCTGCACGCGCTCGCCAGCCGCCCGCAGCAGGTGTTCACGCGCGAGATGCTGCTCGAGCAGGTCTGGGGCTACCAGTACAAGGCCGACACGCGCCTCGTCAACGTGCACGTGCAGCGCCTGCGCGCGAAGGTCGAGGACGATCCGGACAACCCGCGCATCGTCATGACCGTGCGCGGCGTCGGCTACCGCGCGGGGGCAGCGGCCTAGCCCGATGCGCCCCCTGCCCGCGTGGCTCGTCGAGTGGAGGTCGTGGCCGCGCCGCCTCGTCCGGATCTGGTCGGTCTCCCTCCAGTTCCGCACCGTCCTCCTCACGGTCGCGCTCTCCGGCGGCACGGTCCTCCTCATCGGCGTGCTCATGACGCAGAGCATCTCGAGCGACCTCTTCCGGCAGCGCCTCGACACGGTGCTCGCGCAGTCGAACGGCGCCACCAGCCGGATGCAGGAGCAGTTCACCTCCTCCGACGCGTCCGACCAGACCGAGCTGGAGCAGCTGCGCACGCAGGTGTTCGACGAGCTGCGCGGCAGCGCCATCAACCTGTCCGACTTCGCGTTCCGGCGCACGCCCGGCACGGAGGCGCGCAACGTGCTGCAGAACGCGTCGACCGCGGACTACGTCGACAGCCTCCTGAGCGCCGACCTCCGCCGGGCCGTCGGCGCGGGCTCGGGCACGCAGCAGTGGCAGTCGGTCGCGATCCCCGTGGGCGACACCGGGCAGACGAGCCCGGGCATCGTGGTGGGCTCGAGCATCGACATCCCATCGGCAGGCCGGTACGAGCTGTACCTCGTCTACGACCTGGGCGACATCCAGCAGACCCTCGACTTCGTCGCCGGCACGATCCTCGTCGCGTTCCTCTTCCTGGTCGTGCTCATCGGCGCGATCGCGTGGGTCGTCGTGCGGCTCGTGGTCGCGCCGATCCGCGTCGCGGCCGACACCAGCCAGAAGCTCGCGGCCGGGCAGCTCGAGGAGCGCCTGCCGGTCAAGGGCGAGGACGTGATCGCGACGCTCGCCCGCTCGTTCAACGGGATGGCGGACTCGCTGCAGTCGCAGATCACGCAGCTCGCCGACCTCTCGCAGCTGCAGCAGCGCTTCGTGTCGGACGTCTCGCACGAGCTGCGGACGCCGCTCACCACGATCCGGCTCGCGGGCGGCGTGCTCTACGACCTGCGCGAGGACTTCAGCCCGCCGGCGGCCCGCAGCGCCGAGCTGCTGCACACCCAGGTGGAGCGGTTCGAGACGCTCCTCGCCGACCTGCTGGAGATCAGCCGGTTCGACGCGGGCGCGGTCGACCTCGTCACCGAGCCCACGAACCTCGTGCGTCTCGTCGAGGACAGCATCGAGGAGTTCCAGGGCCTCGCCGCGCAGAAGGGCTCGGAGCTCCGGCTCGTGGCGCCGGGCGGCTACTTCGACGCGGAGATGGACGCGCGGCGCGTGCGCCGCATCGTCACCAACCTCCTCGGCAACGCGCTCGACCACGGCGAGGGCCGTCCCATCGTCCTCACCGTCGACAGCGACCGCGACGCCGTCGCCCTCGCCGTGCGCGACTACGGCGTGGGCATGACGCACGAGGAGATGGGCCGCGTCTTCGACCGGTTCTGGCGCGCGGATCCGTCGCGCCAGCGCACCACGGGCGGCACCGGCCTCGGCCTCGCGATCTCGCTCGAGGACACGAACCTGCACCACGGCTGGCTGCAGCTGTGGTCGCGGCCGGGCGAGGGATCCTGCTTCCGCCTCACCCTGCCCCGCCAGCCCGACGTGCCGTTCGACCGCTCGCCCGTCGGGCTCCCGCCCGACGACACCGCCGACGAGGAGGACGCCCGTGTCCCCGCACCCTGACCCCCGCGGCCCCCGCTCCGGCGGCGCCCGCGTCCCGCGCGCCCGGCGCCGTCCCGCGCGCGCGGCGGCCGTCGCTCTCGCCACGGCCTGCGCCCTGCTCCTCGCCGGCTGCGTCTCCATCCCCTCGGGCGGCCCCGTCTCCGAGGGCGACCCGGCCGCCGTCTCCGACGAGGCCGGCGTGAGCTACCAGCCCGACGGCCCGCAGGCCGGCGACGGCCCGGACGACGTCATCGCCGGCTTCGTCGACGCCGCCACCAGCTCCGCCGACCAGTACGGCACGGCCCGCCAGTTCCTCGCCACCGACTTCGCGTCGCGCTGGGACCCCTTCGCGAGCGTCGTCGTCTGGGAGGGCCAGGCCGCGACCACCGAGGAGGTCGACGGCACCTACAGCTACTCCGTCACGACCATCGCCACGGTCGACGGCCAGGGCCACTACCGCGAGGTCGGCAGCGACCAGGAGACCCGGCTGTCCTTCCGCCTCGTGCAGGAGCGCGGCGAGTGGCGCATCGCCGACGCGCCCGACGGCATCGCGCTCCGCTCCACCTACTTCCGCGAGATCTTCAGCGCCCACGCGCTCTACTTCTTCGACCCGACCTTCTCGTTCCTCGTGCCCGACCTCCGCTTCTTCGTCACGCGCGCGTCGCAGAGCGTGAGCACGCGGATCGTCAAGGCCCTCCTGCAGGGCCCGTCGCCCTGGCTCTCCCAGCCGGCCGTGGTGACGGCCTTCCCCGAGGGCACGCGGCTCGCGTCGTCCGCCGTGACGACCTCGGGAGGCACGCCGCAGGTCGACCTCTCGACGGAGGCGCGCGCGGCCGACGACGTGACCCAGCAGCGCATGAAGCTCCAGCTGCGGCAGAGCCTGTCGGAGATCCCCTCGGTGCTCGACGTGCAGGTCCTCGTCGACGGCACGCCGCTCACCGTGGCGGACCTCGGCGGCCGCGGGCCGGTGAAGGACCCGCAGGCCGAGTCCCGTCCGCTCGTGCTGGCCCAGGGCGCGTTCGGCTACCTGGGCGGCGGAGAGGTCGCGCCCCTCGGCACGCTGGGGACGCGCGTCGTGGCGCTCGGTGCCGATGCGGCCACCCTCAGCGCGGACGGCAAGCAGGCGGCCGTGCGCAACGGGTCGGGCGTCTGGTCGGTGGGCGACGGCGAGCGCGACTCCGTCCTCGTGGACACGCGCCCGGGCCTCGTGCCCCCGTCGCTCGACGCGCAGGGCTACATCTGGTCGATCCCGTCGTCGGATCCGCGCGGCCTCGTCGCGTGGGGGCCCGACGGCGTCGGCCACCCGGTCGCCGTGAGCTGGACGGGCACCGGCCGGGTCGTCTCGCTCGACGTGGCCCGCGACGGCGCCCGCGTGCTCGTGCAGCTCGAGACGGGGGCCGGGCCGCAGCTCCTCGTCGCGTCGATCATCCGGGACGGCGGCGTGCCCACCGCGCTCACGGCGACCCCGCTCGAGCTCGCGTCGGCCCCGGGCACGCCGCTCGACGCCGCATGGGTCGACGAGCTCGAGGTCGCGACGCTCACGCAGTCGCCGAGCGGGGACCGGCAGGTGGAGCTGCACGAGGTCGGCGGGAGGTCCCGCGACATGGGGACCGCGGCCGACGGGGTGGGCATCGCGGGTGCCAACGACGAGAGCGGCCTGCGCGTCCTCACCTCCTCGGGCGCGTTGCTCACGCCGCGCGGCAGCACGTGGCAGCAGACCGCGACCGGCGTCTCCTTCCTCGCGACCAAGCGCTGAGGCCGTCCACGGATCCGCCCCCGCGCCCGCGGACGAGCCTCGCGCGACGGATCCTCCCGCCATGACGCCCGTCCTCCCGCCCCCGGTCCGCTCCGCCCTCCTCGACGCGCTCGCCGTGGTCGCGCCCGTCTCCTGCGCGGGCTGCGGGGCGCCCGATCGCGCGGTCTGCCCGGCGTGCGTCCGCGCGCTCGACGCGGCGCCGGCCGTCCGCGGCCTCGACCTCCCGGCGTGCGACGGTCCCGGCGGCCGCGTCCCGGCCGCGACGATCCCCGTCGGGTGCGGCGCCGCCTACGAGCCGCCCTGGCCCGCGCTCCTGTCCGCCCTCAAGGAGGAGGGCCGCACGGACGCGGCGCGGGCCATGGCGCCGGTCCTCGTCCGCGCGCTCGCCGCGGTCGTGACCGCGGCCGACCGCGCCGCCGCCGACCGTCGCGACCCGCCCCTCCTCGAGGCGGTGCCCGTGCCGTCGCCCGCCGCCTCGATCCGGCGCCGCGGATACGCGCCCGTCGAGGTCCTCCTCGCGCGTGCCGGGGTCCGTCCGCTCCGGGTCGGGTCCCTCCATCGTCCGCCGCTGCGCTTCACCCGTCGCCCCGCCGACCAGGCCGGGCTCGGCGTGGCCGAGCGCGAGGCGAACCTTCACGGGAGCCTCGTCGCGCGGGCCGACCTGTCGGGGCGGCGCGTCCTCGTCGTCGACGACGTCCTCACCACGGGCGCGACCCTCCGCGAGGCCTGCCGCGCGATCCGCGCCGCGGGAGGCGAGGCCGTCGCCTGCGCCGTGCTCGCCGCGGTCCCCGCGCGCGGCCGCGGGCGGGCACGCCGGGCACCGTCGTCGGATGGACGCTCCCTGTGCGCTTCCGATGCACTCGCGATCCACCTGCCGGATGCCTCGCGTCCGGACGGACCCGAGGTCTAGGCTCGCCCGAAAGGCGTGAAAGTGATCGCCCTCTTCCAGCGGGCGACGCGTCATGATCTGGAGGTACGTCATGGACATCAACATCACCGGCCGCAACGCGGAGATCACCGACCGGTTCCGCGTGTACGCCACCGAGAAGGCCGACAAGGTCGTCCAGCTCGCCGAGAAGTCCATCTCGCTCGACATCAAGGTCTCGCGTCACAGCGAGAAGTCCGGCGGATCCGCCGGGGACGACCGCGTCGAGATCACGCTCGTGGGTCCCGGCCCCGTCATCCGCGCCGAGAGCAGCGCCGCCGACAAGTTCGCCGCGTTCGACCTGGCCCTCGGGCGCATGCTCGAACGCCTGCGTCGCGCGAAGGACAAGAAGAAGATCCACCGTGGCAACCACCGCCCCGTCTCCCTCCACGAGGCGGCCACGGAGGGCTTCGCCCAGATCGACCTCGATCCCGCCGACGTCGAGCTCATCGAGCGCGTCAACGGGAAGAGCGTCGCGCCCGCCGACCAGCCCGCCGCCGAGGAGGACTACTGCCCGGTCGTCATCCGCACCAAGGTCTTCCCGTCGCAGTCCATGACGGTGGACGAGGCCCTCGAGCACATGGAGCTCGTCGGACACGACTTCTTCCTCTTCATCGACGCGGAGACGGACCGCCCGAGCGTCGTCTACCGCCGCAAGGGCTGGGACTACGGCGTCATCGGCCTCGCGGACGGCGAGCAGGAGCTCGCGGGAGCCGGGGCGGGCTCCCGGTCGCTGCGGCGCTGATCCGCGTCACCCCTCCACGAGGCCCCGCGCGCTCCGGCGTGCGGGGCCTCGTCGTGCCCGGCGCGTCCACCGTCTCCCGGGCTCCGCGCGACAGGGGGTCAGGTCGCTCCCGGGAAGGGCACCGGACGAGCCGGTACTATGGCGGAGCTCGTCGGCGGCGACATCCGCGCGCCGTCACGGCGGTCGTCGTCATCCGGCGCCCGCCCATCTACGCAGGGAGACACCGATGGCCTCAGTACTCGAGAAGGTCCTTCGCGTCGGCGAGGGGCGCACGCTCCGCAAGCTGCAGAACTACGCGAAGGCGGTGAACCAGCTCGAGGAGGACTTCACGCACCTCACCGACGAGGAGCTGAAGAACGATACCGTCGAGCTGCGCG
>Ga0265798_10003240_pt1 | contig 23277 bp, 23 predicted proteins | sample P3T30metagenome_FD_192430 | JGI IMG/M metagenome (GOLD analysis project Ga0265798, IMG submission 192430) | Plant litter microbial communities from East Loma Ridge, Irvine, California - P3 T30 | ecosystem: Environmental > Terrestrial > Plant litter > Unclassified | place: USA: California... | reverse complement strand
TCCTGCGCACGCTCGGCCCGGGCAAGGTCGAGCAACGCGCGGTCGAAGAGCATGACCACGAGCTGCGCGGGGGTGGCGGACTGCACGGACTTGCGCAGGTACTCGGCCTTCGCTCGGCCGGCGGTGCTCTGCTGAGCGCTGAGGAGGGTCATCGGTTGCTCCCGCTGTTCATGGTCGGCAGGGTCGCGAGCTGGCTGGTGAGCCAGGTGCCCTGGGTCTGCAGGTTGGAGAGGGTGACCTCGAGGGCCGCGTAGGTCTTCTCGAGGGTCGCGCGACGGGTGGCGAGGCTCGTGTCCCACTTCTCGATGCGCTCGGTGAGGCTCTTCGAGAGCGACTGCTGACCGGTGACTTTGGCCGTGATGACACCCTGGCGCGGGTCGGAGAGGCCCTGGGCGGTCTGCTCGACGCGGGCGCCGAGCGTCGCCACCGCGGCCAGCGTCTTCTGCGGGTCCTTCGCGAGCGCGGCCTCGAACTTCGCGGCGTCGAAGCTGAACACGCCGGCCTTGTCGACGGTGATACCGTACTCGCTCGGCGAGGCGCCGCCGATCGGGGCGATGAAGGCCGTGCTGAGCTGGTTCTTCGCCTCGCGGGCGGTGCCGTCGCCGGCGAGCGTGCCGCCGGTGGTCGCGCCGCCGTCGGAGGCGGAGGTGATCCGGCTGTTGCTGGTGATGTAGCTCAACGCGGCGGAGAGGTTCGCGACGATGCCACCGACCTTCGTGCTCACGGCCTTCGCGTCGCGCGAGACGGTCACGGTCACGGGGTTCTCGGTGGTCTCGGTGACGGCGAGCGCGACGCCGGGCAGCACGTCGGCGAAGGTGTCGCCGGCGGAGGCGACCGTCTGCGAGGCGCCGGTGCCGGGCCAGAGGGTCAGCTGCGCGTCCTGCGCCTCGCTCACGACGGCCGCGCCGTCGGCGGCGAAGAGGTCCGCCGCTCCCTCGGGGATGCCCGCGGAAGCACCGGCGTAGACCGAGAACTTCGCCTCGGCGCCGGTCTCGTTCGAGGCGAACTGCAGCCGGTAGACGGCGTTGCCGTCGTCGTCGGTGCCGGCCGCAACGCGGGTGGCGGTGATACCGAGACCCGACTGGTTGACGGCGTACGCGATGTCGTTCATGGAGCTCGAGGCGGCGGTGAGCTCGTGCCGCTGGCCACCGATCTCGATGGTGATGGCGCCGGAGGCGTCCGCCCACACGGCGCTCTTCGCGGTCACCGCGGTCTGGCCCTGCGCGAGACGATCGACGGTGAACTTCAGGGTTCCGGCTGCGGCGCCGTCGCCGAGCGTCGCGGTGACCGCGGCGCTGCTGCTCGTCGCGGCGGCCGCGTCGACCTTCGCGGCGCTCGTGAGCTTGCCGGCGTTGGCGGCGAGGTTCGCGACGGTGGAGTTGAGGGTCTGGTACGCGGAGACGAGCGTGCCGACCTTGGCCTGCTTCTGCTTGAGCAGGGTCTGCGGGTTGGCCTCGAGCTGCATCAACTGGTTGATGAGGTCGGCGGTCTTGAGACCGCTCACGAGTCCGTCGATGGCGGCCACGGGTGCTCCTCTGCGCGGAAGTGATGGGGGTGCCCGAGGGCGGCGGCACGTTACGACGCGACGCCGCCGCCCCCGGGCGATCGAGTTCCGGAGAACTCAGCCGAGCAGCGAGAGCACGCCCTGCGGGAGCGAGTTCGCCTGCGCCAGCATGGAGGTGCCGGCCTGCTGCAGGATGTTCGAACGGGTGAAGTTCGCCATCTCCGCCGCCATGTCGGTGTCGCGGATGCGCGACTCCGACGCCGACAGGTTCTCCTTCGAGATGTTGATCGAGTTGATCGCCGTCTCGAAGCGGTTCTGCGACGCACCGAGCTCGGAACGAGCGGTCGACACGTACTTGATCGCCGCGTCGATGCTGTCGAGGTTGGCCGTCGCGTCGGTCGCGCTCTCCCATGCCATGGCGCCGATGGAGGCGTCGGCATCGGAGCCCGCGGCGATCGCCTCGGTGGCGCCCTCCGTGTAGGCGACCAGCGCGCCGAGGTCCGCATTCGCGAGACCGACGGCGATCTGGTTGGAGGCGGAGGAACCGGCGCCGACCTGGAAGCTCAGCGACGCGTTCTCGCCGTCCAGCAGGCTGATCCCGTTGAAGTTCGTCGAGGAGCCGATACGGCCGATCTCCTTGACGAGGGCGTCGGCCTCCGACTTGATCGCCAGGCGCGAGTCGGCGTTGTTCGAGTCGTTACCCGCCTGAACCGCCAGGTCGCGCAGACGCTGCAGGTTCGAGTGGACCTCGCCCAGCGCGCCTTCCGCGGTCTGGACGACCGAGATGCCGTCCTGCGCGTTGCGCGAAGCGACGGTCAGACCGCCGATCTGCGCGCGCAGACCCTCCGAGATGGACAGGCCGGCTGCGTCGTCAGCGGCCTTGTTGATGCGCAGACCGCTCGAGAGCTTCTCGAGCGAGCTGGTCAGCGAGTTCTGCGTGTTGGAGAGGTTGCGGTACGCGGAAAGAGCGCTGACGTTGGTGTTGATCTGGAAACCCATGATGTCCTCCGTGGAATTGGGTGGTGATGCGCCACCCCATCCGTGGGGTGACAAGGGCCACTGTCGGCCCCTCGACCGGCTGCGTTAGCCGGAAGTCTCAGAAAAAATCATGATGCGATCGCAGCAGCAGCGCGTCGCGCATTCGCCGCATCCGTCATCATCAGGTCCGCGACCTGCGAGCGGTACGCCGCGCGGCGCGCCTGCACCGCCGCCGTCGCGGTCTCGACCACGGGCGCCGGCGTCTCGGTCAGCAGATCGCCGATCGACTCGCGGATCAGCTTGAGCGCCGCCGTGCGCTGCTGCGACACCGCGGAGTGGGTGACCCCGAGCTCCTCGGCGATCTCGCCGACCGTGCGGCCGCCGAAGTAGAGCTGCTCGACGATGGAGCGCATCTTCTCGGGCAGGGCGGCGACGGCGCTGCGCAGGGTGCGATCGCGCTCGGCCTCGGCAGCCTGCTCCTCGGGGGTGTCCTGGTCGGCGGCGAGGCCGGCCTCGACGATCTCGTCGATGACCCCCACGGTGCGGCCGGCATCGGCCATGGCCTCCTGCGCGCCGGCGCGGTCGACGCCCAGAGCGGATGCGATCTCGTCGATCGTCGGCGTGCGCCCGAAGCGCTTCGCGAGCGTCTCCTGCACCTCGAGCGTGGCCTTGATGCGCTTGCGCGTGCCGCGGCTGGCCCAGTCGGCCGAGCGCATGTCGTCGGCGAAGGCGCCCATGATGCGGCGGCGGGCGTAGGCCCCGAACGGCACGCCGAGCGCGGCGTCGTAAGCATCGGCCGCTTGCACCAGCGCGAGTGCGCCAGCGCTGGCGAGGTCGTCGCGCGACAGGTGCGTGGCGCGAGCGCAGACCTCGGCGACGAGGTAGCCGACGAGCGGCAGGTTGTCGACGACGAGCTGATTGCGTGCAGCCCGCGTCGTTGAATTGGTAGTGATCCGAGTCGCGTCCATGCTTCCCGAAGCAGCGTCATGAGTCCCGATCATGAGGCCCCCCTCAGGTGTGTGCAGTTGTGGGTCGTGCGTGCGGGCTCCCGATAAGCCCTAGGTGTCGGCCGTCCTGGCCAGGTCACACCCTGCCGGGAGGACGACAGGTGGTGCCATTCCCCCCTTCTGGGCCTCCCTGTTCGGGGGCGTCCCCGTTCTGGGGACGTGCGCAGGTGCGCCGATCCCCGCCGTTGCTGGGATCGGAGCGGATGCGGTCCTCCTAACGACCCACCGCCGAGCGCCGATAGTGGGGTTCGAAGCGGTGGGTGTTCTCCTGCCGTTCACCGACATTCGTCGCTCCGAGTCCCGAGCCGAGCGGCGGAACCCCTGGGACCCGAGCGGAGGAAGCGTGAGCGCCAACGAACTGTCGGCCGCGCTGTGGCGCGAACGCGAGCTGCTCGAGCTGCTCGCGTTCAAGCTCGAGGAGGAGCACCTGCTGCTCACCGCGGGCCGCACGCGCTGGCTGCAGTACGCCACCCGCGAGGTGGAGCAGGTCGTCGAGCGCCTGAGCGGGGCCAGCCTGGCCCGCTCGATCGCGGCGACCTCGCTCGCCGAGCTGTGGCGCGCGCCGCACGACGCCACCCTGCGCCAGCTCATCGAGCACGCCCCCGACGAGACCTGGCGCGAGATCCTCACCGGCCACCTCGCCGCGCTCACCGAGCTCACCGGGCAGATCCGCGAGCTGCGCGACGGCAACGAGCGCTTCCTGCGCCAGGCCGCCCGCAGCGCCGAGGAGACCCTCGCCGCCACCGACGGCGCCGGCAGCCGCTACGACGCCACCGGCGGGCAGGCGTCGGCCGCCCGCGGCGGCGACCTCTTCGTGAAGGACCTGTAGACCATGAGCACCTTCAGCGGACTCAACACCGCCTACACCGGCCTCACCGCGGCCCGCCGCGGCCTCGACGTGGTCGGCCAGAACATCGTCAACGCCAACGTCGACGGCTACACCCGCCAGCGCGTGACGCTGAGCTCGGTGCCCGCCGTCGGCAACCGCTTCAGCACCGGCGCCGCCTCGGGCGAGGGCGTGAACGTCGACGGCATCGCGCGTCTCGGCAACATCATGCTCGACAACCAGGTGCGCAGCACAGCAAGCGCCTACGGCTTCGCGAACGTGCGCGCCACGAGCTTCGCCAAGCTCGAGAGCTCGCTGCGGGAGCCGGGCGACGAGGGGCTCTCCGCTCGCTTCGACGCCTTCGCGGGCGCCTGGCAGGACGTGGCCAATCAGCCCGGCGAGGCCGCCCCGGCCGCCGTGCTCATCAACGAGGCGAAGGCGCTGGCCGGCCAGATCGCCACGGGCTACAACGAGGCCGTCGGCGAGTGGAGCCGCGTGCGCGGCGACCTCGACGGGCTCGTCGCCGAGGTCAACAGCGCCGCGGCGAGCGTCGCCGAGCTCAACGCGCAGATCCGCAAGGGCACCGCGCAGGGCGTCAGCGTCAACGAGCTCGTCGACCAGCGCGACCGGCTCGCAGCGGGCCTCGCGGAGCTGACCGGCGCATCCGTCCGCTCCGGCGAGGACGGCATGATCGACCTCGTCGTCGACGGCAACGCCCTGGTCGCCGGCGCCAAGTCCTCGGGGCTGGTCGCCGTCGGCGCCCCGTCGATGACCGGCGCCGCAAGCGCCGGCGTGCACCTCGAATGGGCCGCCCTGCCGGGCACGATCGTCTCGACCAGCGGCGAGGCCGGCGGGCTCGTCTCGCTGCTCGCGAGCGCTGCGGACGGCGGTCCCATCGCGAAGGCCGCCGAGCAGTACAACGCCCTCGCCGCGAAGCTCGCCAGCTCGGTCAACGAGCTGCACGCCGCAGGCAGCACCACCGGCGGTGCTACGGGCCTGGACTTCTTCGCCTTCACCGCCGGCGCGCCCGCGGCCACCGGCCTGACCGTCGTGCCGACGAGCGCCGCGGGCATCGCCACCGGCGTCGCCGCCAACGGTGCTGCCGACGGCTCGGTCGCCGCCGGCATCGCCGGGCTCTTCGGCCAGCCCGGCTCCGTGTCCAAGGACTGGTCCGACTACGTGACCACCTTCGCCGCATCGTCGAAGGCCGCGACCACGACGGCCAAGGGAGCGGAGACCGCCGCGAGCAACGCGCTCGGCGCGCAGGCCGCCGGCGCCTCCGTCGACATGGACGAGGAGAACGTGAACCTGCTCATGTACCAGCAGGCGTACCAGGCCTCGGCGCGCGTGCTCTCCGCCGTCGACGAGGCCCTCGACACCCTGATCAACCGAACCGGACTGGTGGGACGCTGACATGCAACGGGTCACGAATCAGACCATGGCCGCCAACGCGCAGCGCAACCTGCAGGCGAGCCTGCAGCAGATGGCGCGCCTGCAGGAGCAGGGCTCCTCGCAGAAGCGCATCCTCACCCCGAGCGACGACCCGCGCGGCACGGCCGACGTCATCGCCATCCGCTCGCAGCAGCGAGCCGCGGACCAGTACGAGCGCAACATCGGCAACGGCGAGGGCTGGCTGACCACGGTCGACACCGCGCTCGGCAACGCGACCGACATCTTGCAGAGCACGCTGCAGCGCACCGTGCAGGGCGCCAACGACGGCGCGCTGAGCCAGGAGGCGAAGAACGCGCTCGCCACCGAGATCGACGGTCTGCGCGACGCACTGCTCAAGGAGGCGAACTCGACCTATCTGGGCCGCAGCGTCTTCGCGGGCAGCTCGAACGAGGGCAAGGCATTCGCCGCCGACTACGCCTGGACGGGAACCGACGGCGCCTCGGTCGAGCGCAAGGTCGCCGACGGCGTGACCGTGCGGGTCGACGCGAACGGCAAGGACGCCTTCGGCGAGGGCGCGACCTCGGTGTTCGCCCTGCTCGGTGGCATCGCCGCCGACCTGCGCGCCGGCACCCCGGTGTCCGGCCGCATCGACCAGGTGCAGGGCGCCCTCGACGGCGTCATCGCCGCCCACGCCACCGTCGGCGCGCAGCACACCCAGCTGCAGCGCGCCGAATCCGTCCTCGCGACCGCCACGGTCGACCTCGAGGCGCAACGATCGAAAGCGGAGGACATCGACTTGGCCAAGGTCATCCTCGATCTCAACGTGCAGAGCACCGTCTACCAGGCGGCCCTCAACGTCACGGCTCGCGTCCTGCAGCCCAGCCTGATGGACTTCCTGCGATGAGCGCCTCGATCACCTTCGTCACGCCGCCGCTCGGCCTCGGCGACGCCGTGGAGTTCTCGCTGCGCGGCGTCGACGGCGCCGAAGGGCTCTTCGCCCTCGAGGCCGCCGATGGAGCCCGCCTGTTCGTGCTCGACGCCTCGCGCTACGTGCCCGACTACTCCCCCGAGATCAACGATGCGCAGGCCGGCCTCATCGGGCTCGAGCGCGCCGAGGACGGCCTCGCGCTCGTCGTGGCGAATCCCGCCGAGAGCGGCACCACCGTCAACCTGCTCGCGCCCATCGTGCTCAACCTCACCAACGGCCTCGCGGCGCAGTTGATCCTCGACGACCAGGACTGGTCGCTGCAGCACCAGCTCACCGTCGCGCAGCGGGCCGCGAGCTAGCAGCGGATGCGCGGGGCCCGCCCCTAGGCTCGTCACCATGCGAGTCACCAAGCGCGAGCACGCCTGCCAGATCCTCGAGCAGGACGGGCAGCGGCTCGTCATCGATCCGGGCTCGTTCACGGAGCCCTTCGACGTCGAGGGCGTCACGACCGTGGTGATCACCCACGAGCACCCGGACCACTGGACGCCCGAGCACCTCACCCGGATCCTCGCTGCGAACCCCGAGGCGCGCGTCTACGGCCCCGCCGGCGTGGTCGCCGCGGCCGAGGGCTTCGACGTGGGCGAGATCGAGGCCGGCGACGAGCTGCAGAGCGGCCCCTTCGCGCTCGAGTTCTTCGGCGCCGAGCACGCGGTGATCCATTCCTCCATCCCCGTCATCGACAACGTCGGCGTGCTCGTCGACGACGCCTACTTCTACGGCGGCGACGCCCTGCTGCCGCCCGGCCGCCACGTGCGCACGCTCGCCGCGCCGGCCGGTGCGCCCTGGCTCAACATCGGCGACGCGATGGACTACGTGCTCGCCGTGCGCCCGGCGCTCGTCATCCCGGTGCACGAGGCGCCGCTCAGCGGCATCGGTCACGGCTTCGCCGATCAGCGGCTCGCCTGGGCCGCGGAGCAGGGCGGCGGCCGCTACGCGCGGCTGGCCGTCGGCGAGTCGATCGAGGTCTGAGCCGCGGGCGGCGCGAGCCGACGCGCGAGCCGCCGCGCCAGGCGCACGAGGCCGCGCAGGGGCAGGCCCACCGCCTCCGCCGCAGTGCCCGCCAGCGAGCGGTCGAGGTGGCCGAGCGCGCGCTTGCGGTCCCAGGCCTGGCGCAGCGCGCCGCCCAGCGTGCCGGCCGTCGGGCGCCGGGCGGGCAGCCCCTCCGAGCGCCGCTGTGCGACGAGCGCCTCGAGCGTCGCGATCCAGTCCTCCGCCTCCTCGGCGTGGAAGTAGTTGCGGGCCAGCCAGTCCTCCGAGGCGTGGAAGGCGCGGCCCGCGCGCAGGTCGTCCGCGCCGCCGATCACGCCGCTGCCCTCGAAGACCGCGTTGATCATGCGATGGCTGACGCCGAAGTCGCCCAGCACGAGCGTCGGAACACCCATGCCGATGCTCTCGAGCGCCGCCGTCGAGCTCACGGTGACGAGCCCGCCCGCTCGGGCGAGGTGCTCGGCCATCGGCCCGGCCTCGACGACCAGGTTGGCGGGGGCGTCGGGCAGCTCGGCCAGCAGCGACGGGTAGTCCCACCGCTCCTCGTGCGTCTGCGCCTCGTCGCCGAGGGCTCGCACCTTCACGATCACGCGCCGCTCGGGCGCCGTGCGCGCGGCGTCGGCGAGCCAGCCGAGCAGCTCGAGGCGCTGCTCGCGCTCCTTCGGCACCTTGGCCTGCGCGGCGAAGACGAGGTCGCCGCCCGCGAAGGCGTCGGCCGCTCCCCCGGGCCGCGCATCCGCCGGTCGCTGCGGCAGGAAGCCGAGAGTCGCCAGCGCGAAGAAGGGCTCGATGCCGAGCTGCGCGGCCGTGGCCGTGAACTCCTCGCGCTCGCGCTCGCTGTGCAGCATGATGAGGTCGGTCTGGGCCCGGTAGTGGATCGCCTTCGGCCGCGCCGGCACCGTGATGCCGGGCATGCCGCTGAACAGCGCGGGCCGTCGGAACCCCGGGTCGAGCGCGCCGGCGGCGAGGATCGCCCGCACGGCCACGCGCACGACGGGGCCGCGCAGGGCCAGCAGCACCGCATCCGGCCGTTCCGAGCGGATGCGCTCCGTCAGCCCCGCGAGCGAGACCGGCAGCGCATCATCCGGCGACGTGCCGGTGCCCGCGAGCGCCGAGTCGAGCTGCGCGCCGCTCGGCGCCGCCGGCGTGGTCAGCACGGCGAGGCCGCGCGACCACCCGGCGGGCATCCGGTCAAGCACCGAGGCGCCCCACTTGACGTAGGAGTCGGTGTCGGCGAGCGCCAGGACCCGGATGGGCCCGCTCACTCGGCGCCGACGCGGCGGAGCTTCTGCTTCGGCGCGAGCTCGCCGGGGAAGACGCGCTTGACGCCGTCGCCGAGCGCCTCGCCGATGATGCGGATGTCGCGCACGAGGTGCTCGAGGCCCTGCGGCTCGAGCGACGCCGCGTGGTCGGAGCCCCAGAGGGTGCGGTCGAGCGTGATGTGCCGCTCGACGGCGACGGCGCCGAGCGAGACGGCGGCGAGCGAGATCTGCAGGCCGCGCTCGTGGCCCGAGTAGCCGATCGGCACGCCGGCGTAGCGGTCCTGCAGCGCGAGGATCGTGCGCAGGTTCGCCTCCTCCGCCGGCATCGGGTAGGTGGAGGTCGCGTGCAGCATGACGAGGTTCTCGGTGCCGAGCACGGCCACGGCGCGGTCGATCTCCTCGAGGGTCGACATGCCGGTCGAGAGGATGATCGGCTTGCCGGTGGCGCGCAGCGCCTCGAGCAGCTCGAGGTCGGTCACCGAGGCGCTCGCGACCTTGTGGGTGGGCACGTTGAGGTCCTCGAGGAAGGCGACCGACGGCACATCCCACGGCGAGGCGAACCAGTCGAGGCCGCGCAGCGTGGCGTGGTCGCCGATCTCGATGTACTGCTCCTTCGAGAACTCCACGCGGTAGCGGTACTCGAGGTAGGTCATGGTGCCCCACGGGGTCTCGCGCGGCACGTCCTTCATGTGCTCGGGCGTCGAGATCTCGGGGGTGCGCTTCTGGAACTTCACGGCCTGCGCGCCGGCCTCGGCGGCCACGTCGATCAGCTGCTTGGCCATCTCGACGCTGCCGTTGTGGTTGAGGCCGATTTCGGCGATGACGTAGACGGGGCGGCCGGCGCCGACCTCGTGCTGTCCGATGCGAACGCTCATGCTGTTCCTTCTTCCGTGGTGTCCGCGCCATCGGCGCGGGGGTCTGCGATCGTGCGATGGGGGGCGGATGCGGTCCCGCGTCGAGCGCGCGCGGCCAGCACCAGCTCGGCCAGCTCGCGCACGGCGCCGCGACCGCCGGATGCGGTGAGCACGTGCCGCGCCGCCTTCAGCACCGCGGGCGCCGAGTCGGGCACCGCGACGGGCCAGCCGACGATGCCGAGCGCGCCGAGGTCGTTGACGTCGTTGCCGACGTAGGCGACGCGCGCGAGATCGATCCCGCGAGCATCCGCCCAGTCCCGCAGCGCACGGGCCTTGTCGCGCTGGCCGTGCAGCACCTCGACGCGCAGCTTCGCCGCGCGGGCGGCCACGACCGGGTGCTCCTCGGTCGAGAGGATCAGCACCGGCACGCCGGCCTCGCGCAGCAGGCGCACCCCCAGACCGTCGCCGCGGTGCACGGTCACGAGCTCGAGCCCGTCGACGCCGATCGTGGCGGTGTCGGCGGTGTGCACGCCGTCGAAGTCGGTGACCACAGCGTCCACGTCGAGGTCGGGCGCGCGGGCGGCGTCGAGGAGCGGCGCCAGACGGCGCGCGACCTCGAGCTCGCCGGCATCGTCGATCTCAACGGCGCCGCGCGCGTCGACGGGCACCATGCCGACCCGCCCGAAGAAGCGGAAGCCGGCGGCGCGGAAGCCCGCCACATCCATGACGTAGAAGGCGCCCGTCTCGCGGAAGTGCGGCTCGCGGTCCTGCCGGCGGGGTCGGAAGGAGTGGTCGTGGTTGACGCCGGAGGCACCATCGTCGCCCCGCCGCCAGAGGAACTCGTAGGTCTCCACGGCGGAGAAGACGCTGTCGGCGACGCCGTCGCGCACCTGGCGCACCGCCTCGTCGAGGTCGGCCGGGTCGAGGAAGGGCGAGGTCGCCTGCAGGAAGACGAGCTGGCCGTCTTGCGCGCCCACCGCGTCGAGCACGTGCAGCAGGGCGGACTCGCTGCTGGCGGTGTCGCCGGCGAGCTCGGCGGGCCGCTCGACGATCTCGGCGCCGGCGGCGCGGGCGACCGCGGCGATCAGGTCGTCGTCGGTGCTGACGAGCACCCGGTCGATGGCGGCTGCGGCGAGCGCCGAGCGCACAGCTCGGGCGACGAGCGGCACCCCGCCGACGGGCAGCCGGTTCTTGCCGGGCACGCCCTTGGAACCGCCCCGGGCGGGGATGACGGCGATCGCGCCCATCCGCACCTCCTGCGAGTCCCGTCACGTGCCCCGATCGGGGCCGTGGCGGCGACGCTAAGCGCCGTCCGTGTCGCGCAGGTGGCCCGGTGGTGAACGACGGCGGTCCGGGCGCTGGCAGGCGGCGCCCAGCGGGGCGGCGGAGCGACCGGGCAGACTCGCGGCATGCCGATCACGCTGCGCCCCATGCCCGCCGAGCGCATCGGCGCGTGGCTCGAGGCGTCGCAGGCCGCCTACGCCGCCGACCGGGAGCGGGCGGGCGAACCCGCCGAGGTCGCCCGGTCCACCGCCGAGCGCTCGATGGCCACCTACTTCCCCGGCGGCGAGCCGCTCGCCGGCCACCTCCTCTTCGAGGCGCTGTCCGAGGGCGAGCCGGTCGGCGCGCTCTGGCTCGGCCCGCACCCGCAGCGGCCCGACGGCCGCTCGTGGTGGGTCTACGACATCGAGATCGCGCCGGAGCACCGGCGGCTCGGCCACGGCGCGGCGACCATGCGCGCGGCCGAGCACGAGGTGCGCTCGCGCGGCGGCGTCGAGCTGGCCCTCAACGTCTTCGGCTTCAACACCGGAGCGATCGCGCTGTACGAGGAGCTGGGCTTCGCGGTCACCAGCCAGCACATGGCGAAGGCGCTGTGATCGAGCGGATGCGGTCGCCCGCATCCGCTCGCAGCATCACGCCCCGGTCGCGACCGGCAGCTCGGGGTGGTTGGACCACTGGCTCCACGAGCCGGGGAACAGCAGCGGCTCGAAGCCCGCGAGGGTCAGCGCGACCGCCTGGTGGGCGGCCGTGACGCCGGAGCCGCAGTAGACGCCGACGGCGCCGGTCGCGCCCAGCGCGGCGAAGCGCTCGCGCAGGGCCTCGGGTGCGAGGAAGCGACCGTCCGACCCGACGTTCCCGGTCGTCGGCGCCGACTCCGCACCGGGGATGTGCCCCGCGCGCGGATCGATCGGCTCGACCTCGCCGCGGTAGCGCTCCCCCGCCCGGGCATCGAGCACGAGGCCCTCCTGCGCGAGCATGGCGACGTCCTCGAGCCGCAGTGTCGGCAGGCCGCCCCAGGCGAGCGTCGCGGAGCCCGGCGCGACCGGCGCGGGCTCGCCCTGCTCGAGCGGGTGGCCCGCATCCGTCCACGCGCGCAGCGAGCCGTCGAGCAGCCGCACGTCGGCGACGCCGGCGGCGCGCAGCAGCCACCAGGCGCGGGCGCTCGAGAGGTTCTGCAGGTCGTCGTAGACCACGACCGTGTCGCCGTCGTCGACGCCCCAGGCGCGCACGCTCGCCTGCAGCGCCTCGAGCGAGGGCAGCGGGTGCCGGCCGTCGGTGGGCTCGCCGTGCGCGGCCAGCTCGGTCTCGAGATCCACGTAGCGCGCGCCGGGCACGTGGCCGCCGAGGTACTCGGGCCGGCCGTCCGGGCGATCGAGCCGCCAGCGCACGTCGAGCACCCGCACAGGCCCTCCGTCGGCGAAGCGGCCCGCCTCCAGCGCGGCGGCGAGCTCGGCGGGGGTGGTGAGGATGCTGCTCATCGCCCCAGTCTGTCCGAGCCGACGTCGTGACGCAGGGTGCGGGTCAGCGCGCGTCGCGGTAGCGCCACATCGTCAGCGGACCGAAGACCAGCACGAAGCCGGCCGACCAGAGCAGCACGATCAGGAACGACGAGCCGAGCTCGGCGCCGCCCATCAGCTCGCGGGCCGAGGTGACGACGTGCGAGAGCGGGTTGACGCCGACGAAGGCCTCGAGCCAGCCCGGCAGGGTCGTCGGCGACACGAAGATGTTGCTCGCGAAGGTGAGCGGCATGAGCACCATCATCGAGACGCCCATGACGGCGCCGGAGGAGCGCATCAGCAGGGCGATGAAGGTCCAGATCCAGCCGATCGAGAACGAGAAGAGCAGCACGACGAGGATGCCGAGCATCACGCCGACCGGGCCGCCCTGGGGTCGCCAGCCGAGCAGCAGACCGACGCCGACCATGACCGCGGAGGCGATGAGGAAGCGCACGGTGTCGCCCAGCAGCATGCCGACGAGCGCGCTCGGGCGCCAGATCGGCAGCGATCGGAAGCGGTCGAAGACGCCCTTCTCGATGTCGTTGCGGATGGTCGTGCCCGTGTACATCGTGATCATCACGACCGACTGCACGATGACGCCGGGCATGAAGAACTGGATGTAGTCCTCGACGCTGCCCGCGAGCGCGCCGCCGAAGATGAAGGTGAACAGCAGCGTCATGATGATCGGGAACAGCGTCACGTCGAAGAGCTGCTCGGGTACGTGCCGGATCTTGAGCAGCGCGCGGTGCCCGAAGGTGAGCGAGGTCGACAGCGCGTTCGGCGCCGGCGGCCGCTCGCCGCTGACGAGCACGGCGAGCAGCGCCTGCTGCGCGGGCGTTCCGGTGTTGGCGCCGGTCGGCGCGGTCTCGGTGCGGGTGCTGTTGGTCTGCTCGCTCATGCTGCGGCCTCCTCGGCCTCGGTCTCGTCGTCCTCCGCGGTGTGCCCGGTGATCGAGAGGAAGACCTCGTCGAGCGTGGGCTGGCCCAGCGAGAACTGGGCCAGGGTGATGCCGGCGTCCTCGAGCGCGGTCAGCGCCCGGGTCACCCCGGCGCTGCCGGCCACGTTGGCGGTCAGCGCGCTCGGGTCGATCTCCTCGCGCACCTCCACGCCGAGCTCGCGGCCGAGCACGTCGCGGGCCGCGGGGCGGTCGGCGCGGTCCATGACCCGCACGACGAGGGTGCCGCTGCCGACCGAGGCTTTGAGCTCGGCGGAGGTGCCCTCGGCGATGACCTGGCCGCGATCGATCACGGTGATGCGGTCGGCTAGCTGGTCCGCCTCCTCGAGGTACTGCGTGGTCAGCAGCACGGTCGTGCCGCCGGAGACCATGGCGCGCACGATGTCCCACACCTCGTTGCGACTGCGCGGGTCGAGGCCCGTGGTGGGCTCGTCGAGGAAGAGCAGCTCGGGCGTGACGACGATCGAGGCGGCGATGTCGAGGCGGCGCCGCATGCCGCCGGAGTACTTCTTCACCTGCTTGTCGCCCGCATCCGTCAGCGAGAAGGCATCGAGCAGCTCCTCGGCCCGCGAGCGCGCGCCGCGGCCGCTGTAGCCGAAGAGCCGGCCGATGAGGCGCAGGTTGTCGCGGCCGGTGAGGTCCTCGTCGAGCGAGGCGAACTGCCCGGTCAGGCTCACCCGCCGGCGCACCTCCTTCGAGTCGCTCACGACGTCGCGGCCGAGCACCCTCGCGGTGCCGGCGTCGGGCCGGGTCAGGGTGGCGAGCACGCGCATGACGGTGGTCTTGCCGGCGCCGTTCGGGCCGAGCACGGCGTGCACGCCGCCCCGGGCGATGGCCAGGTCGACGCCGTCGACGGCGCGCGTCGTGCCGAAGGTCTTGACGAGACCCGAGGTCTCGATGGCGAGATCGTTCACGGTTCCTCCGTGGGATGACGACGAGCTGCGAGAGGGGCCCCGCGTGTCGAACGAGCGGAGCGGCGTGCGAGCGGATGCGCGGAACCGCGCGCACCCGATGTGGACACCGTACACATAACGCCGCGCGACGACAACCCCGCAGCGAGGACTCCGTGCGGGCGGGCGCTCGGCGCAGGACCCGCCGCATCCGACCGCACTGATTTCCCGGATGCGCTCGGAGCAGCGGAGAATGGAGCGGATGCGCCGCGACCGCGGCCGGATGAGGAGCGCCGCGTGACGATCAGCGAGGAGCGCCGCACGATGATCGTGAGCCGCGGCTTCGGCGAGCGCCGCCGCCAGCCCGATCCGAGCCTGCCGCCCGGGCAGCGCACCACCGAGGACTTCCCGGTGATGTCGGCCGGCCCGACCCCCGTGATCGCCCCCGCCGACTGGCGCTTCTCGATCGCCACGGAGCGCGGCACGGCCCAGTGGGGCTGGGACGACCTCACGGCCCAGCCGATCGACGAGATCACCACCGACATCCACTGCGTCACCCGCTGGTCGAAGCTCGGCACCCGCTGGCGCGGCGTGAGCCTCGACCACGTGCTGGCCGCGGCCGGCGGCACCGAGCAGGTCTCCGCGATGATCGACTGCTACGGCGACTACACGACCAACGTGCCGATCGCCGACCTCGTCGGCGGCAAGGCCTGGCTGGCCTTCGAGTTCGAGGGCGAGCCGCTCGAGCCCGAGCACGGCTTCCCCGTGCGGCTGATCGTGCCGCACCTGTACTTCTGGAAGAGCGCCAAGTGGGTGCGGGGGCTGCGCACCCAGGCCGTCGACGAGCCCGGCTTCTGGGAGGTCAACGGCTACCACCAGTACGGCGACCCGTGGCGAGAGCAGCGCTACTGGTGAGCGGCGACTGGCTGCCCGCGACCGTCATCGACGCCGACTGGCCGATCCCGACGGGGCGCTCGCTCTGGGTGCGGGTCGACGGCTGGCCCGGCAACCTCGCCGGTCAGCACGTCGACGTGCGGCTCACCGCCGAGGACGGCTACCGGGCCGAGCGCTCGTACTCGATCTCCACGCACGGGCCGAGCCCGGTGCTCGAGTTCGCCGTCGACGAGCTGCCCGACGGCGAGGTGTCGCCGTACCTCGTGCACGACATCGAGGTGGGCGACAGGTTCGAGGTGCGCGGCCCGGTGGGCCGCTACTTCGTCTGGGAGCCGGCGCAGACCGGTCCCGTGCAGCTCATCGCCGGCGGCTCGGGCATCGTGCCGCTCATGGCGATGGCCCGCGCCCGACGCGACTCGGGCAGCGACGCCCCGTTCAAGCTGCTCTACTCGGTGCGCGGCGAGCCCTACGCCTACTTCGCCGAGGAGCTCGAGCAGCTGCGCGGCGAGGCCTTCGGCATCGACTGGGTCTACACGAAGCGCGCGCCCGAGGGCTGGCACCGCCCGCCCGGGCGCATCGACCGCGAGCTGCTCGAGCAGCTCGTGATCCCGGCAATCGAGCAGCCGTCCGTGTACATCTGCGGGCCCACCCCGTTCGTCGAGGCGGCCGCGAACCTGCTCGTCGAGCTGGGGCACGACCCGGCGCGCATCCGCACGGAGCGCTTCGGGGGCTGACTCAGCCCTGCTGCTCGAACACCTCGCGGATCAGCGGAGCCACCCGGCTCGGCACCGGCGAGCGCAGCGCGATCGAGGTGCTGCTGCGCGTGACGCCCTCGATCGCCACGATGCGCTCGGTGAGCTCGTAGAGGTGCCCGGTGTCGCGCGCGACCACCTTGAGCAGCAGGTCCATGTCGCCGGTCGTGGCGTGCAGCTCGAGCACCTGCGGGATGCGCTCGAGCTCGGCCATGGCCGCGACGCTGCCGTGCTGGGCGATCGCGAGCGAGACGAACGCGGTCAGCCCGTGCCCGAGCGCCGCCGGGGCCACCCGGTGGCTGAAGGAGCGCAGCGCCCCGCCGTCGAGCAGGCGCCGTAGCCGGGCGTGCGCCGTGTTGCGGGCGACGCCGAGCCGGCGCGCGAGGGCGAGTGTCGTGACCTCGGGATCGTCGTCTAGGGCGAGCAGGATGCGCGCGTCGAGCGCGTCGAGACCGGTCATATCGTCACCATAGGCGTACGCACCGAGCGGATGTGCGCAGCTGGCAGCGATGACCTTGCGCATCGCGCCGCACGCCTCCAGGATCGTGCGGTGCAGCTGCGGACGAAGGACCCCGAGACCCTGGCGGCGCGCGCCCGCTTCCACTCCCCCGTCGAGGACGTGCTCGGCATCCTCAGCGGCACGCTGCTCGCCGCGCTCGGCGCGCACCTGCTGCACGCGGCGGAGCTCGTGACCGGCGGCGTCGCCGGCCTCGCGCTGCTCATCGCCTACGCCGGCGGACCGGCGTTCCCGATCGCCTTCGCGCTCGTCAACCTGCCGTTCTTCGTGCTCGCCTGGCGTCGCCGGGGCTGGGTCTTCACCCTGCGCTCGCTGCTCTGCGTCGGGCTGGTCTCCGGTTTCGCGGCGGTGCTGGGGCCGCTCATGGGGCCGGTGCACCCGCATCCGGCGCTCGCGCTCGTGCTCGGCAACCTGCTCGCGGCGGTGGGCATCCTGATGCTCTTCCGGCACGGCGGCTCGCTCGGCGGCTCGGGCATCCTGGCGCTCGTCGTGCAGGACCGCTGGGGCGTGCCGGCCGGCTGGACGATGCTCGCCTTCGACGCGCTCGTGGTGCTCGCCTCGCTGACCGTGAGCGGATGGTGGACCGTGCTGCTCTCCGCGCTCGGCGCCGCGCTGCTCGGCGTCGTGATCGCGCTGAACCACCGGCCCGGACGGTACGCGGTCGCGGCGTAGCGGCAGGGCGGTCCGCAACGGGCGCTCAGCGCGCAGCGCTCCGCACGCAGCGTCGGCGCTCAGCGCCGGTCGAGCACCACGTTCTCGGGCTCGCGACCGGCGAGCAGGTGCCCGATCTGGCGCAGGTAGAGCGCCTCGCGACGCGGCGCCAGCGCGGCGGTGTCGCCGCCGACGTGCGGGGTGATGATCAGCCCGGGCGCCCGCCACAGCGGATGCTCGGCGGGCAGCGGCTCGGGGTCGGTCACGTCGAGCGCGGCGCGCAGCCGGCCCGCGGTCAGCTCGGCGAGCAGCGCGGCCTGGTCGACGACCCGCCCTCGGGCGACGTTGACCACGAGCGCGCCGTCGGGCAGCGCGGCGAGCACGTCGGCGTCGACGAGGCCGACGCTCGAGGGGTTCAGCGCGGCGGTCACGATGAGCACGTCGACCTCGGCGAGCAGCTCGTGCAGCCGGTCGAGGCCGTGCACCTCCAGTCCGCGGTGGGTCTTGGCGCTGCGTGCCACCCGCACCACCTCGGCGACGTCGAAGGCGCCGAGCCGCCGCTCGATCTCGAAACCCAGCCCGCCGTAGCCGAGGATCAGCACCCGCCGGTCGGCGAGGCCGGGCGCAGACCTCGCGCCCCAGTGCCCGCGCTGCTGGTTGCCGAGGTGCCAGGCGAGATCCCGCTGGCCGGCGAGCACGAGGGCGAGGGTGAGCTCGGCGGTCGCGGTCTCCTGGATCGTGGCGCCGTTGGCCAGGCGGTGGCCGGCCGGGATGACGTCAGCGAGGTGATCCCATCCGATCGCCTGGGTCTGCACGAGCTGCGTGCGCACGCCCTCGAGCCGGCGGTGGATGTCGGGGCGCCCGAACGGCAGCAGCACGAGGTCGATCGACGCGCGCTCGGCGTCGGCGCCGAGGTCCCAGACGATCGGCTCGACACCCTCGGGCAGCGGCGGGAAGCTGGCGAGCAGCTCCTCGGTCGGGAACGAGACGGTCAGCGGGGTGGTGCTCATGCGGGAGTCCTCCAGAAGATGCGGGCGGGCCTGCTGCCGACGACGGCACGACGAGCGGATGCGCGCGCCGCTCCCATCCTCGCGGCACGGCGTCCCGATGCGCACCCCGATGTCGCGGGGCGCAACGCTCCGCGCGTCGGGTTCGCCTCCGGCGCCGCGGCCACGCCAGGATTGCGGCATGAAGCGCATCGGCATCCGCGACGTCGCACGCCAGGCCGGCGTCTCGATCAGCACGGTCTCGAACGCGCTCAACCGCCCCCAGGTCGTCACCCCCGCGCTCGCCGCCCGGGTGCGCCGCGCCGCCGAGGAGCTCGGCTACGTGCCGTTGCAGGCGGCGCAGCAGCTGCGCGCCGGTCGCAGCGGCCTGCTCGGCATGACGGTGATCGACATCACCAACCCCTTCTTCGGCGCGATGGTCGCCGGGGCCGAGGAGGCGGCGACCGAGGCCGGGATGCGCATCCTCGTCGGCAACAGCGACAGCGACCTCGAGAAGGAGCACGGCCACCTCGAGCTCTTCGAGCGCGTGCAGGTGGAGGGCGTCATCGCCTCGCCCTACGGCGCCTCGGTCGACGACCTGGACCGGCTGCGCCGACGGGGCATCCCGACCGTGCTCGTCGACGCGGTGGACGAGCGCGGCCAGGTGGCGTCGGTCTCCTTCGACGACCTCGCGGGCGGCCGGCTCGCCGTCGAGCACCTCATCGGCCTCGGCCGACGGCGCCTCGCCTTCATCGGCGGCAGCGACACGGTGCCGCAGGTGAGCCATCGCCTGGCGGGCGCGCGCGAGGCGGCGGTCGCGCACCCGGATGTGCGGCTCGAGGTCGCCTGGACGCACCGGGTGACGAGCGAGGTGGGCCGCGAGCTCGGCCTGCGCATCGCGTCGATGCCGGCGCACGAGCGCCCGGACGGCATCGTCACCACCAACGACCACCTGGCCTGCGGCATCGTCTACGGGCTCGTCGCGGGCGGCGCCCGAGTGCCCGAGGAGGTGGCGATCGTCGGCTACGACGACATCGAGTTCGCCGCCGTCGCAGCGGTGCCGCTCACCTCCGTGCGCCAGCCGGCCCGCGAGATGGGCCGCCGCGCCGCGGAGCTGCTGCTGCCCGCGCTCGGCCGCCGAGCCCCCGTCGACCCGGCCGACAGCATGGTCTTCGCGCCGGAGCTCATCGTCCGCGAGTCCACGGGCGGCCGCTCCTAGCTCGGCCGCGGGCGGCGTGCGCGCTTCGGGCGACGCGCTCCCTTCGGACGGAGTGCACGCTTCGGGCGACGCGAGCTCTGCGGAGCATCGCGGCGACAGCGGAGCGCTGGACCCGGTGCGGCGGCGTCGGATGCGTGCGGCGCATCCGCCTGGACCTCGCCGGCCGCAGCGGCGTCGGCTGCGGCCCGCGGCAGAGGCGGCGCAGCTTGAGAAAACGATTACCGGACTGCGAGACTGGGCGCTCCACCGCACGAGGGAGCGCGATGAGCACGGTCACGACGTCCACCGACGAGCAGGCGCAGCGCGTCGCCGATCGGGCCGCCAAGCGCGAGCGGATGCGCGGGCTGCTCGAGCGCGCCGGCGCGCGCGGGGTGCTGCTCACCTCCCACGAGGCCGTGACCTGGTACCTCGATGGACCGCGCACCCACGTCTCGCTCGCAGGCCCGCCCGTGCTCGCCGTGGCGGTGCATCCGGAGCGCGACATCGTCTACGCGCCGCGCAACGAGGCCGACCGCCTGGTCGCCGAGGAGCTGCTGCCGGAGGATGCGGAGGCGCTCGTGCGGGTGCCCTGGCACGAGCCGCTCGAGCAGGCCGCGCGCCGCGCCGCGGCCGACCCGGCCCGACGCGCGGACGCGGTGCCGGGCGATGGACTGCTGCCCGAGGCCGAGCTCGCCGCCGAGCTGCGCGCCGCGCGAGCCTCGCTGCTGCCCGGCGAGCTCGCGCGCTACCGGGCGCTCGGTGCCGAGACGGCCCGTGCGCTCGGCGACGTCGCCCGCGCCGCCCGGCCAGGCGACTCGGAGCGCGCGACCGCCGCGGAGCTGCACGCGGCCCTCGCGAGCCGCGGCATCGATCCGCTCGTCGCGCTCGTCGCGGGCGCGGCTCGGCTCCCCCACCGGCACCCGCTGCCGACCGGCGCCACCCTCGGCGACCGGGCGATGCTCGTGGTCTGCGGGCGCCGGCACGGGCTCATCGCGAACGCCACCCGCTGGCTGACGACGAGCGAGGCGGACGACGAGCGCGAGGCGCGCATCCGCTCGGTGGAGGCCGCCTACCTCGACGCGACGGTGCCGGGAGCGACGCTCGACGCGGTGCTCGCAGCAGGCATCGCCGCCTACGCCGCGGCCGGCTTCGACGCCGAGGAGTGGCGCCAGCACCATCAGGGCGGACCGACCGGGTACGCGGGGCGCGATCCCCGCGCGACGCCCGGCGCGAGCGACGTCGTGCAGGAGCGGCACGCCTTCGCCTGGAACCCGAGCGCGCCGGGCTGCAAGGTCGAGGACACGGTGGTGGCGGGCTCGGCCGGCATCGAGGTGCTCACGGTCGAGCCGGCCTGGCCGACGGCGACGACCGCCGGACGCGATCGACCGCTCCCGCTGCGGTTCTGATCACCGGCGCCGCCGACCCCGCCGGCGATACGGCTCGGGCCCGCCGCTGATCCCCTCGGCGCGGCTTCACCCCGGCGCTGTCGCGCCGCCGCACCCCCGAGTAGCATCGACGCATGCCCAAGAAAGCGCTTACCGATCCGGGCGACCTCATCGACGGAGCCCGCCCCGGGCGCTCCGTGCTGCGTCTCGTCGCGCGCCGTCCCGGGCGCATGGCGCTCGCGATCGGCGCCTTCACGCTCAAGGAGGTGCCGCTCTGGTTCCTGCCGGTGATCACCGCGGAGATCATCGACATCGTCGCCTCCGGCGGCGAGGTGTCGACGGTGCTGGGCTGGTTCGCCGTCGCGGGGGTGCTGCTGCTGCAGAACTACCCGAACCACATCGTCTACACCCGCAACTACATGACCGTGGTGCGCGACACCGGCGCCGACCTGCGCAACGCGCTCGCCGCCCGCCTGCAGAGCCTCTCGATCGGCTTCCACACCCGCGCGAGCGCCTCCGTGGTGCAGACCAAGGTCGTGCGCGACGTCGAGAACATCGAGCTCATGCTGCAGCAGGTCACGCATCCGCTGCTCTCGTCGACCATGGTGCTCGTCGGCGCCATCGCGATGACGGGCATCATGGTGCCGCAGTTCCTGCCCGTGTACGCGCTCACGGTGCCCTTCGCCATCCTCATCCGGCACGGCATGGCCCGCCGCTCGCGGCTGCGCAACGAGACGTTCCGCCGCGAGATGGAGGGCTTCGCGCAGCGGGTCGGCGAGATGGCCTCGCTCATGCCGATCACCCGCGCCCACGGGCTCGAGGAGACCGCGAAGTCGCGCGTGGCCGTCGGGGCCGCCGGCGTGCGCCGCGCCGGCCTGCACCTCGACATGCTCAACGGCCACGTCGCCTCGATCTCGTGGGTCAGCATGCAGCTGCTCGGCGTCTCCTGCCTCGTGCTCGCGGCCGTCTTCTCGCTCACCGGCATCCTGCCGATCACGCCCGGCGAGGTCGTGCTGCTCTCGACCTACTTCGCCCTGCTCACCCAGGGCCTCACCCAGCTGCTCATGCTCATCCCGGTCGCGACCCGCGGCGCCGAGTCGGTGCGCTCGATCGCCGAGGTGCTGCAGGAGCCCGACCTCGAGCAGAACGAGGGCAAGCGCTCCGTGCAGGCGGTCGAGGGCTCGATCGTGCTCGAGGACGTGCGGCACCGCTTCGCGGATGCGGACCGGGATGCGATCGACGGCGTCAGCCTCGAGATCCGCGCCGGCGAGACGGTCGCCTTCGTCGGCTCCTCCGGCTCGGGCAAGTCGACGATGCTCAACCTGGTGCTCGGCTTCCTGCGCCCGAGCGGAGGGCGCATCCTGCTGGACGGGCAGGACATGCAGCAGCTCGACCTGCGCACCGTGCGCACCGCCGTGTCGGTCGTGCCGCAGGAGTCGGTGCTCTTCGAGGGCAGCATCCGCGACAACGTCGCTTACGGGCTGCCGGACGCCGACGACGCGGCGATCCATCGCGCCCTCGCCGACGCGAACGCGCTCGACGTGATCGATGCGCAGCCGAGCGGATGGGACACCGTGGTCGGCGAGCGCGGCGCCCGGCTCTCCGGCGGTCAGCGCCAGCGCATCGCGATCGCGCGCGCTCTCGTGCGCGACCCGCGCATCCTGCTGCTCGACGAGGCCACGAGCGCCCTCGACCCGGAATCGGAGGGCCTCGTGCGCGAGGCGCTCGACCGGCTCATGCGGGGCCGCACCACCCTGGTGGTCGCGCACCGGCTCTCGACGGTGCGCGGCGCCGACCGCATCGTCGTGCTCGAGCACGGGCGCATCGTGGAGGTCGGCCCGCACGACGAGCTGCTCGCCCGCGGCGGCCGCTACGCGCAGCTGCACGCCAGTCAGAACGGATCGGTGCCCTCGTGAGCGCCCGCCACGAGCTCTTCCGCGACCCCGTCTTCGACGGCGCCACCGACCCGGTGCTGGTGCCGCACGAGGACGGCTGGTTGCTCCTCTACACGCAGCGCCGCGCGACGCATCCCGACCCCGGACCCGGCGTCGCCTGGGTGCACGGCAGCCGCATCGGCGTCGCGCGCAGCGAGGACGGCGTGGCATGGCGCTACCTCGGCGCACTCGCGGCGACGGACGACGGCCTCGAGCTCGCCGCGGGCCCGCTGCCGCCCGCGGCCGACACGCACTGGGCGCCCGAGATCATCCGCGCGGACGACGGCTGGCGCATGTACCTCACCGAGATCGACGGCGTCCCCGCGCAGTGGCCCGGCCACGCGCGCCGCATCGTCGAGTACCGCAGCGACGACCTGCGGCGCTGGCGGCGCATCGGCGCGATCCCGCTCGCGAGCGACCGGGTGATCGACGCGGCGATCGCCCGCTGCCCCGACGGCCGCTGGCGGCTCTGGCACAAGGACGAGGCCAGCGGATCGATCACGCGCGCCGCCGTGAGCGACGACCTCGAGACCTGGGCCG
>Ga0265798_10003239_pt1 | contig 23286 bp, 21 predicted proteins | sample P3T30metagenome_FD_192430 | JGI IMG/M metagenome (GOLD analysis project Ga0265798, IMG submission 192430) | Plant litter microbial communities from East Loma Ridge, Irvine, California - P3 T30 | ecosystem: Environmental > Terrestrial > Plant litter > Unclassified | place: USA: California... | reverse complement strand
GCGCACCGACTAATAGTTGTTGACAGTGTTGTCACATGAAAATAGAGTTTCACTATAGACGGCTGAGTTCCACCAAGAGAAACCGCGCCGCTATGCAAACCAGTGCAATTGGCCTCGCCGGGGTCAAGCATGAATAATAAGGAGACAGCTTCAGTGAAAAAGCACATCATCGCGTTGGCCGCCCTCTGCGCCTGCATGTCCGTCGCATCCGCGCAATCCAGCGTGACGATCTACGGTATCGTCGACGCAGGCATTACCCATGTGAACAACGATGGCCCGAACGGCGGCCGCACCACCGTGGAAGCTGGCCAGATGGCCGTGTCGCGCTGGGGCTTCAAGGGCGTGGAAGACCTGGGCGGCGGCCTGAAGGCCCGCTTCGGCCTGGAAGGCACCCTCCTGAACGACACCGGCGGCGCCGGCGTTGCCACGGGCAACCCATCCTCGACCAGCCTGTTCGACCGTGAAGCCACCGTCGGCCTGACCGGCAACTTCGGCTCGATCGACTTCGGCCGCCAGAACATCCTGGGCGTGCTGTCGGTCGGCATGGCCGATCCGATGGGCCTGGCCTTCGCCGCCACCAGCCCGAACGTGCTGTTCTCGGCAATGAACAACTCGGCCGTCTACGGCACCTACGGCGCCAACGGCGGCGGTACCGCGCTGCGCCAGAACAACTCGGTGCGCTACGTGTCGCCATCGTGGAGCGGCTTCGGCTTCGCGCTGATGCGCGGCTTCGGCGAACAGCCGGGCGACTCGCAGCGCAGCTCCTACCAGGGCGTGTCTGCCTTCTACAACCAGGGCCCGCTGAACGTCGCCGGCGCCTACGCGCGCATGAAGAATCCGACCAACACCGACCTGCTGACCTCGCACGCCATCGGTGTCAAGTACACCATGTCGCGCGCCGTGCTGAAGGGCACCTACTCGGCCAATGAGCTCGACAGCACCAACCGCAAGATCAGCGTGTTCGGCGCCGGCGTCGACGTGCCGGTGTCCCCGGCCATCACCCTGACCGGCGCCTTCTACAACACCAAGCGCTCGGGCGACCTGAAGGACGACTCGCAGCAGTATGTGTTCATCACCCGCTACGCGCTGAGCAAGCGCAGCACCGCCTACTTCTCGTACGCGCACGCTGCCACCGACAGCATCGTCACCGCCACCCAGATCAACCTGGCGCAAGGCGTGGTCGCTGTCGGCAGCGATTCGGCGAACCGCCTGACCGTGGGGATCATGCACTCGTTCTAAGTCTCGGCTGGAACATAAAAGCCGGCAGGGTTTACGCCCTGCCGGCTTTTTTTAGGTTCATCACAAGCCGCGCCATTGCACCTTGCCGGTCGCCGACTTCGGCAAACTCTCGCGGAACTCGACGATGCGCGGGCTTTTGTAGGCCGCCATGTTCGCATGCGACCAGTCGATGATGTCCTGCTCGCTCACGGTGCCGGCAAAGCCGTCCTTCAGCGCCACCACCGCCTTCACCGTCTCGCCGCGGCGCGCATCGATGGCCGCCACCACGCACACCTCGCGGATCGCCGGATGCCGGTACATCAGCGTCTCCACCTCGGCCGGCCAGACCTTGTAGCCCGAGGCGTTGATCATGCGCTTCAGGCGGTCGACCATGAAGAAGTAGCCGTCCTCGTCGACCCGGCCCAGGTCGCCGGTGCGCAGGAAGCGCTTGCCGTCGATCTCGACGAAGGTGTCGGCGCTGGCCTGCGGGTTGTTCCAGTAGCCCTGCATCACCTGCGGCCCGTGCACGATGATCTCGCCGACCTCGCCCACGCCCAGCGCGCGCATCGTATCCGGGTCGACCACGCGCGCATCGACGTCGCAGATCGGGATGCCGAGGCACTGCTTCTTCGGCCTGTCGTTCGGGTTGATGTGGGTCGGCGCGATGGTCTCGGACATGCCATAGCCCTCGATGTAGCGGATGCCCATCAGGTCCTGCATGCGCTGGGCGATCGCGTCGGGCATCGCCGCGCCGCCGCCGGACAAGCGGCGGATGCTCGACAAGTCGTATTCCATCACCCGTGGACTGGACAGCAGGTCGACCACCATGGTCGAGATCAGCTGGGTCGCGTTGATGCGGTAGCGGCGGATGCATTCGGCGGCCGTGTCGCGGTCCCAGCGCGCCAGCACCACCACGGTGCCGCCGCAGAAGATCGAGCCGTTCATCCCGCCCTGCATGCCGGTCACATGGAAAAACGGCAGCACGCACAGCGCCACCGAATCCTGCTGCGCGCCGAACCACTGGATGCCGGCCACCGTGTTGTACATCACGCTGCGGTGGGTGTGCATGCAGCCCTTCGGGTGACCCGTGGTGCCCGAGGTATACGGCATGCAGCACAAGTCGTCGGGACCTGCGACGAGCGCACCGGGCGTGCACGCGCGCGCCAGCACATCGCTCCACAGCACCACGCCGGGACCGTCGATGGGGCGGCGCGGCGCGGCCACGAAGTCCGGCACCTTGAGGTCGGTCTCGTGATCGATGTAGTCGGAATAGGCGGCCACGATCACGTGCTCCAGCCCGTGGCCGACGAGCGGCGCCACGTGCGTGTACAGGTCTTGCGGCGCGATGATGGTGGTGGCGCCGGTGTCGCGCACGTAGTGGCGCAGCTCCTCGGTCAGGTTCATCGGATTGACCGGCACCACCACCGCGTTCGCGCGCAGGATGGCGTAGTAGGCCAGCATGAACTGCGGGCTGTTCTGCATGTACAGCAGCACGCGGTCGCCCTGGCGCACGCCGCATTCCTGCTCCAGGTAACCGGCGATCTGCTCGGCTTCGAGCTTGAATTCGCGGTAGCTGAGCGGGGTGTCGTAGAACACCGAGAAGGTCTTGTCCGGATAGCGCGCCGCCGACACTTCCAGGTTGTGGAACAGGTTCGTTTGCGGCACGGTGAGGTGCCGCGGCAGGCCCGCGGGCCAGAAATCGTGGTGGCGCTCCGACATGGTCTGTCTCCTTTCGCGCTGCTTGCGTTAACGGTACCGCGCCAGCTCCAGCTTGGCGATCGCATTCCGGTGCACCTCGTCCGGGCCGTCGGCCAGGCGCAGCGAGCGCGCGTTGGCATACGCCTGGGCCAGGCCGAAGTCCTGGCTGACGCCGGCGCCGCCGTGGGCCTGGATCGCCCAGTCGATCACGGTGCAGGCCATGTTCGGCGCGATCACCTTGATCATCGCGATCTCGCGCGCCGCGGCCTTGTTGCCTGCCTTGTCCATCATCTCGGCCGCGTTCAGCACCATCAGGCGCGCGCTGTCGATCAGGATGCGCGACTCGGCGATGCGCTCGCGCCAGACGCCCTGGTCGGCCACCTTGCGGCCAAACGCCACCCGGTCGAGCGTACGCCGGCACATGGCTTCCAGCGCCATCTCGGCGCGCCCGATCAGGCGCATGCAATGGTGGATGCGGCCCGGGCCCAGGCGGCCCTGGGCGATCTCGAAGCCGCGCCCTTCGCCGAGCAGGATGTGGTCCAGCGGCACGCGCACGTTCTCGAACAGGACTTCGGCGTGGCCGTGCGGCGCATCGTCGTAGCCGAACACGGTCATGTCGCGCACGATGGTGAGGCCCGGCGTATCCGTCGGCACCACGATCATCGATTGCTGGCGGTGGCGCTCCGGATTCTCCGGGTCGGTCTTGCCCATGAAGATCATCACCTTGCAGCGCGGGTCCGCCGCGCCCGAGGTGAACCACTTTCGGCCGTTGAGCACGTACGCGTCGCCGTCGCGCACGATGCTGGCCGTGATGTTGGTCGCATCCGACGAGGCCACCTCCGGCTCGGTCATGGCAAAGGCCGAGCGGATCTCGCCGGCCAGCAGCGGCGCCAGCCAGCGCTCCTGGATGGCCGGGGACGCATAGCGCACCAGGGTTTCCATGTTACCGGTATCGGGCGCCGAGCAATTGAAGACCTCCGAGGCGATCGGCACCCGGCCCATCAGCTCGCACAGCGGCGCGTAATCGAGGTTGCTCAGGCCGGCGCCGTGGCCGGATTCGGGCAGGAACAGGTTCCACAGGCCCGCTTCTTTCGCCCGGGCCTTCAGGCGCTCGATGGTCGGCGGGACGATGAAGGCATTGCCTGCCTTGCGTGCGGTGTCGACTTCGTTCTTGCAGGCCGCCCGGGCCGGGACGATCTCGGACGCGATGAACTGCTCGACGCGGCGCTGCAGGTCGAGCGCGCGCTCGGAAAACTGGAAAGCCATATGTCTCCTGTTTATAGTTATCAGAACCGCAGGGTAAAACCAGGTTTTACTGCGGACGAGTGTAGCAGCGGGAAATTTGGAAGACAATGCGCGAACCGCAGAGCGAAATGGTATTTTCGGCCGCGGCGAATGCAGGGTTGACAGGGTGCTGTGCCTGTTTTACTGTGCAGAATCGAGACGCCGACTGTAGAACGGCGCACACAGGCTCACACATGACATCACTGGATAGCGGCACGGACGTGCCAGCAGGCTTCGAACGCCTGAAACGCGGCGGCCCTTACATGGCCAACCTGGGCGACTTGTATTGCAGCAGGGAGGGTGGCGCCATCATCATCGGCATGCGCATCTCCGAAAACCACACGAATATGCGCGGCATCGCCCACGGCGGCATGCTGGCCAGCCTCGCCGATTCGGCGCTCGGCCTGGGCCTGACCATGCATTGCGAGGGGCGCCAGTCCTTCGTCACCGTCAACCTCAGCACCGACTTCATCGACGCCGCCCGCCCCGGCGATTGGGTCGAGGCCCACGTCGACATCCAGAAGCTGGGCGGACGCGTGGCATTCGCCAGTTGCCAGCTGCAGGTCCGCGGCAAGCGCATCCTGCGCGCCAGCGGCGTGTTCGCGGTGATGAATGCGCTCACGCCGGAACAGCTGGCCAAGGGCTACTGAGCTTCACAGGAAGCGCACCCAGTTGCCCTTGTAGAGTATCGGCCCGCTCGGGCCCTGCGGATCCGGCGAGCCGCCGCGCGGCTCCAGCGACACCGCCAGCATCGTCACATCCGCGGCGAAGGCGCCGCCGTCCAGGACGAGCGTTGTGGCGCCGGGTGCGGCCAGCAGCCCCAGCGAACGCGGGCTGCCCTGGCGCGGCACCGCCCATAATTGCAGGCTCTTGTCCGCGGCCACCGGCGTCTGGCCCACGAACTGCACGCGCAGGCTGGCACGCCTGCTGTCGCCGCTGAGCAGCAGCACCGGCTGGGCCTTGTCGTCGGCCAGCGTGGCCACGTAGTCGGGCTGCGGGCGCTCGAACACGCCGCCCGCCAGCACCGCCACCAGCAACAGCGTGGCGAACGTCGCGACGCCGCCCAGCGCGCGCCAGAAAGCGAGCGACTCGCTGCGCCAGAACTGCCAGCCGGGGCGGCCAGCGCCCGCGCCGAGGTCCAGGCGCCGCGCGATGCCGCGCCAGACGCGCGGCGGCGGCCTCTTTGGCGGTGCGAGTTCGGCCATCGGCATCAGCCGCTCCTGCCACCCCGCCACCAGCCGGCGCAGCGCCGCGTCATGGTGCAGGTGGCCCTCGAAGCGGCGCCGCGCATGTCCCTTCAGCGTGCCGAGCACATACTCGGCGGCGAGCCGGTCGCGCAGGAGCGGCTTGTCACGCAAGTTCATGGCGCGTCCTCCTTGGCCAGGCATGTCTTCAGGCGCTCCAGGCTGCGCCGGATCCAGGTCTTGACGGTGCCCAGCGGCAGCGCCAGATGCTGCGCGACCTCGCTGTGCGAGAGGTCGTGGAAAAACGCCAGCCCGACAACCTGCCGCTGCATGCCTTCCAGCGCGGCCATGCACCAGGCCAGGCGGCGCGCCTCGCGGCTGATGGACAAGGCTTCCGGCGGCGTGGCGCCCGGATCGCGCGCCGCCTCCAGCACCTCGCTGTCGAAGCGGCCGGCGTCGATCTCGAACGGGTGGCTGCTACGCCGCAGCAGGTCGAGCGCCTTGTGGCGCACGATGGCCGTCATCCAGGTGAGCGGGGCCGCCAGCGCGGCCTCGTAGCTGCCCGCGTGCTCCCAGATGGCGACAAAACCGTCCTGCAAGGCTTCCTCGGCCAGCTCCGGCTTGCCCAGCATGCGCAAGGCGAAACCATACAGCCGCGGCGACGTGGCGTCGTACAGGAAGCGGAACGCAGCCGGCTCGCGCCTGGCGGCGCCGAGCAGCCAGGCGCGCAACAGCGCCGGATCGAGGCTGGAAGAATCGGACACGGCGCACCTTCCCGGTCAAGCCGCGTGCCGGAATGGACGCGTTAACCGAAAGTAGCACAGCCCGGCCGCCAGCAGCGTACGGCTGGGCTGCAACATCAGGCGTAGGCGCTGCTCATGTTCAGCGCGCCGTTGGCCCCGCGCGGGAAGAACCCGCCCATCGTCACCGATTCCCTGGTGAGGTAGACGATGTTCAGCACATCGCCAGGCGTACGGCTGAACGCGATGCCGTCCCGGTCCAGCGGCACGATGTTCGAGGCCGAGGCATCGCCGGCGATGACGATGCCCTGGTCGGCGTCGCCCCCGTTGTCGAGGCTATCGCGGGCGTCCGAGATTGCCCCCGCCGCCGTGCGCAGCGTGGGCGTGTCCAGCCCTTTCGCATACAGGACCGTGCGCACCAGGCCCGCGTGGTAGGCCTCCGCGGCCAGGATGCCGGCCGCCGCCTCGAGGAAGGTCTTGTTCTGGATGAGCGGCGATGCGCCCTTGTACGCCGTGACGCCGACGTCCTCGAAGATGAATGCGCCAAGCAGGAAATTCTCGTCGCTGGCATACGGATCGAAGGCTACCCCCGGCCCCACCAGCCCGGCCGCGCGCGCCGCATTCGAAAATGCGCCGTTCGGGTCCGTCCCGCCGATATCGATGGCCGGCTGTGCCACCGCGGCCGTGCCGAGCACCCTGCGCAAGAAACCCACGTGCGCGATTTCATCTTGTGCGATCTCCTTTGCGTATTGGGCGACCAGCGGATCCCGGAACGCGACCTGCCTGCCGCCCGTGACCGCGCCCTGGTTGCCGCTCCCGGCCAGCAGGCTGGCGGCGAGGCCGGCCCCGAACACCGCATACGAATAAAACTGCGCCTCCAGGTATTCGAGATTCAACGCGAAATTCAGGATATCCGTGTCGGTCGGCTGGGCCGCCTGCGCGACGGCGTCACGCACCGATCCGCCGCAGGCGCTGAGGAAGGTGCCGCCGACCAGGCCCACGCTCAGGCCGCCGATATTCTTGAAAAAGGAACGCCGCTTGTCCAGCTTCTGCTTGTGCGAGTCGAGCAAGGCGAGGGTGAGGTTCGTGTCCGTCATGGCTTTCTCCAGTGGATGAAACGTCGGGAACAGCGTCGGCCCCATGTCGCCATTTCAGACTGGAAATAGTCCGGGGCGCGTGCGCAGGCCGTACACCATGTACGCAGCCGCGCCCCTTTCGGATTCAACTATTTTGAGGCGAGCGTTTCTGGCGGCCTCCAGCACGAAAAAGCAAAAAGCGCGAAAATAGCGGGTTACGTTTTACTGCTATCTCACGCCATGTCCACACAAGCATCCCTGTCCGCGCCCGCGCAGCTCAGCATCAATCCGAAGCCGCTCGCGGTTTCGCTCTTCCTTATCCTGGTCGGCGCCCTGTACCTGGTGCAGGTGGTCGACGCGCGCCAGGCGGCCCTGTACGCCGTCGGCGCCCTGCTCGGCATCGCCCTGTACCACGCCGCGTTCGGCTTCACCTCGGCCTGGCGCGTGTTTATCGCCGACGGCCGCGGCGCCGGCCTGCGCGCGCAGATGATCATGCTCGCCGTCGGCGTGGCCCTGTTCTTCCCTGCCCTCGCCGCCGGCACGCTGTTCGGCACCCCGGTCACTGGCCTGGTGTCGCCGGCCGGCACCTCGGTGGTGGTCGGCGCCTTCATCTTCGGCATCGGCATGCAGCTGGGCGGCGGTTGCGCCTCGGGCACGCTGTACACGGTGGGCGGCGGCAGTACGCGCATGCTGGTCACCCTGCTGTTCTTCATCATCGGCTCGGTGATCGCCACCGCGCACATGCCTTACTGGACCTCGCTGCCGCAACTGAAACCGATCTCGCTGGTGACGGAGCTCGGCGTGCTGCCGGCGCTGCTGCTGAACTTCGCCGTGTTCGCCGCGATTGCCGGCATCACCGTGATCGTCGAGAAGCGCCGCCACGGCCGCCTGGTCAACCCGAGCACGCCGGCCGCGCGCCGCGCTTCGTGGATCCTTGGCCCATGGCCGCTGGTGGCCGGCGCCATCGCCCTGGTGCTACTGAACTTCGCCACGCTGGCACTGGCCGGCCGCCCCTGGGGCGTGACCTCGGCCTTTGCGCTGTGGGGCGCGAAAGCGGCCAGCGCCATCGGCATCGACGTCGCCAGCTGGACCTACTGGTCGACCAAGGCGAATGCCGCCGCACTGGCCGCGCCCTTGTCGAGCGACGTGACCACGGTGATGGACATCGGCATCGTGCTCGGCGCAATGCTGGCCGCGGCCCTGGCCGGGCGCTACGCCCCGGTGTGGCGCCTGCCGCTGCGCTCCCTGGCCGCAGCCGTCGTCGGCGGCCTGATGCTGGGCTACGGCGCCCGCCTGGCCTACGGCTGCAATATCGGCGCCTACTTCAGCGGCATCATCTCGGGCAGCCTGCACGGCTGGCTGTGGCTGGTGTTCGCGTTTGCCGGGAATGTCATCGGCACCCGCCTGCGTCCCCTGTTCGGCCTCGAAGTGGAACGCGTCAAGGCGAGCGGCTGCTGACCAGGCGCAGGGCCAGTACCCAGCCGATGGGCGGCGGCGCCCAGCGGCGTCGATGCCGCCAGCGTGCGCGCGATGATCTCCTCCACATACGGCGCCGGCGCCAGATTGTCTGGCCGAGACCATTTCCACGCCGCCAGGCACCAGGCCGGCACGCACAGCGGCAGCAGCGTTTTCCAGTGCGTCCGTTCCGCCAGCAGCAGGCCGCCCAGGCCGAGGGCAAAGGCCAGGCTGGCCGCGCCATCGTGTCCGAGGCCGAAGCACAGCACCGCGGCGCCGGCCAGCACCGCGCATGGCAGGCTTCCGGGCGCGCGCGCCAGCATCAGCAGCAGGACCGAACCGAGCAGGCTCGCAGGGTGGATCAGCACCGGCCCGAGGCGCAGCCAGCGCCGGGCGCCATCGATCTCGACACCGGCGAACGGCAGTGCGCATGCGATCAGCAGGACGGCGCCGCTCGCCCAACGCGCATCGACCGTGAGGAAGAAGTCCGCCACCCGCCCCGGCGCGGCGAACAGCGCCGCCAGCACGAAGGCGCCCGCCTGGATGGCGAGCGCGCCATCCGGCGCGCCGGCGACGCGCAGTGCAAGCGGACTAAGCACCGCGGCGACCGCCACCAGGACCGGGACGGAGGACGGGCGCAGTCGCATCGAATCTTCTCCTTTTAGTTAAATAATAGTAACGCTTGAGTGCGGAACTGGGAGAAAATACGGCACCTTCGGTTTTCCTCGTATCGCGCCATGCTCCGTCCTTCGCTCGTCGTTCTTTGCCTCGCCGCCCAGCCTGTCCTCGCCCAAACCGCCGCCGGATCTGGCGACCCTCAGCCAGTCCGCAAGGAAGAACCCGCGCCGCAGAAGGAAAAAATCCAGCGCGTCGAGGTCAAGGGTGCGCATACCTACGACGCGCGGCGCGACGATACCGCGAGCCGCATCGTGGTGTCGAGCGAAGAAATCCAGCGCTACGGCGACACCTCGGTGCTGGACGTCTTCAAGCGCCTGCCCGGCATCACCGTCAGCGGCGCCTCGGGGCGCGGCGGCGAGATTCGCATGCGCGGCCTGGGCAGCGGCTACACGCAGATCCTGCTGAACGGCGAACGCGCGCCGGCCGGCTTCTCGATCGACCAGCTCTCGCCCGATGTCATCGAACGCATCGAGATCCTGCCGGCGGCCAGCGCCGAGTTCTCGACCCAGTCGATCGCCGGCACCATCAACATCGTGCTGAAGAAAACGGTGAGGAAAGCCCAGCGCGAGCTGAAGCTGGGCGTGGGCAAAAGCGCAGACGCGACCAACCCGAACGCCAGCCTGCAGCTGTCTGACCGCGCCGGCAAGCTGTCGTACTCGTTCAGCGCGAATGCCTCGGCCTATGAATTCGACCGCGACTCGCCGGTCGAGGAAAGCCAGCTCACCCCGAGCGGCGAGACCGTCCTGCTGCGCCAGAGCGCGCAGGAAGACCGCGGCCGCTCGAAGAACCTGAACCTCGCACCGCGCTTCACCTGGAGCGGCGAGAACGGCGACACCCTCACCTGGCAGAACCTGTTCAACTACAACCGCAACAGCTTCCACGGCGACGCCGCCATCGCCACCCTGCTCGGCCGGCCGCCGCTGTACGACGTACGCGACACGAACAATCATGCCAACAACACCTTCCTGCGCTCGGACCTGAACTGGGTCCATGCCTTGGCCAGTGGCGCCAAGCTGGATGTCAAGGTGGGCGTGAGCGGCATGCGCAACCGCGGTACCTGGCGCGAGTTCGATTATTCGTCCGCTGCGCTGGCGCGCGATTCCACGGTGCTGACACGCACCTCGGAGCGCGGCGTCAACTCCACCGGCAAGTACGCCACCAAATGGCGCGAAGGCCATGCGCTGTCGGCCGGCTGGGACGGCGGCGTCACGCGCCGCGACGACAGCCGCGTCGAGGACGAACGCTTCCCCGTGAGCGGACGCGTGGCGCTGGCCGACGAACAATACGATGCCAAGATCGAGCGCCTGGCGCTGTTCATGCAGGACGAATGGAACATCACGCCGCGCTGGTCGATGTACGCCGGCCTGCGCTGGGAAGGCCTGCAGACGACCAGCGAAGGCAATACCTTCGACACCAACCGCAATCGCAGCAGCGTCTGGAGCCCGCTGGCGCAGACCCTGTACAAGCTGCCCGACAGCCGCGACCAGGTACGCCTGGCCCTGACGCGCACCTACAAGGCGCCGTCGGCCAGCAGCCTGATTCCGCGCCGCTTCACGACCCCGAACAACAGCCAGACCGACCCCGACTTCCGCGGCAATCCGGATCTGAAACCGGAACTGGCGACCGGCATCGACGCCTCGTACGAACACTACTGGGGTGAAAAGGCCTTGTTGAGCGCCAGCGTGTCGATGCGCCGCATCGAAGACTACACGCGCCAGGGTTTGATCCTGGAAGCCGGCCGCTGGATCCAGACGCCGGTGAACGACGGCAGCGCCACGACGCGCAGCCTCGAACTCGAAGCGAAGCTCCCGCTGTCGTCGCTGCGCGAGAACGCGCCCGACGTCGACCTGCGCGCCAGCGTCGCGCGCAACTGGTCGCGCGTGGACGCCGTGCCCGGTCCGGACAACCGCCTCGACCAGCAGACGCCCCTGTCGGCCACGCTCGGCATCGACTGGCGCGCCCGCGGCGGCAAGCTGAGCGCCGGCTCGAGCTACGCCTTCAAGACCGGCGGCCCGGTGCGCATCAACGTCGACCAGTGGGGCTACCAGAGCGTGCGGCGCGACCTCGACATGTACGCGCTCTACAAAGTCAGCCCGCAATACCAGCTGCGCGTGGCGCTCTCGAACCTGCTCGCGCAAGACTACATCGGCGACTCGCGCTATGTGGACGAGAACGGGACGCTGCGCCGGACCAGCATCTATCCCGGCCGCGCCATGGCTCGCATCACCGTCGAATCCCGTTTCTGAACAGCGAATAAAAAAACAGCTGGGTCAGGATTCCAGCCGCGAGGCGATGTCGATCAGGCGGGGGCGGACTTCCTGCAGCAGAAATTCCTGCGAGACGCTCGACGATGGTCCGCCGCAGTTCACCGACATCAGCTGGCTGCCGCCGATCGGGAAGAAGCCGACGGCGATGCCGTTCACGTCTTTTTGCCACTCGCCGAACGAAGTGGCGCAGCCGTATGCGGCGTAGTCGCGCAGGCCCTTCTCCAGGCCGTCCCGCATGGCGGTAAAGGCGAGTTCGTCGAGCTCCAGGCAGCGGCTGAGGATATCCTTGCGCTCCTGCTCCGAGGCCTTGACGAGGTAGGCGCGGCCGATGGCCGATGCGGCCAGCGGCATGCGCGAGCCGACTTGCAGCGACAGCGACAGCGCCGCCGTGCTGCGGCAGACTTCCACGTAGATCATCGACAGCCGGTCGCGCATCGCGATCGACACTGTGGTGCCGGAAAAGTCGGCCAGCTCCTGCAGCATGGGACGCGCCAGCTGGCGGATGTCGAGGCGGGCCAGCATGGCGCTGCCCAGGCCCAGGGTGGCAGTGCCGAGCATGTAGCGGCCGCCGCTTTCCTGGGTCAGGTAGCCGAGCTTGGTGAGGGTGAAGGTGAAGCGGGTGACGGTGGACTTGGGCAGGCCGCAGCGCTCGGCGATCTGCTGGTTGGTCAGGCCCTTGTCGGCGGAGCGGAAGCAGGAGAGTACTTCGAGCCCGCGTGCCAGGGCCGTGATGTAGTAGCGGTCCTCGTTGTTCTTGGCGCTGTCGAGAATCCCGGCCGGCTCGGCATCGTCATCGTTATTCGTGCGCTGCGTGTCGCTCAGTGGCATGGCTTACCCCAGGTTGGCGTTCTTGTTTGTTCGATTCTTTTGCGGCGGCGCGAAAGCTTCTTTGCGAGATGGGTTCCGCGTGGCAAACTGAAGCGGTTTCGTTCCGGTTTGTCGTTTCGTCGGGTGGGCCTTCGGGCCCACGCGGTCGAATGGCAGAACATCGAAACGCCAAGCTTGCCGTCTCAGATCCATGGAGGTTGTGCGGCGAATCATCGGGTCGTACCGTGCGGGCACAACTGCCTGCGCGGCCCGGCCCACCCTACGCAGCGGTGGTGAACAAATCGTTGCTACCGTTGCAAAAGTATCGTATGCTTTTTTCGTTCCATTTTACATCGCTTTGTTTCACCTAGCAAAACAAATGATCTGAATACCCATGGGTTCCACCGAGCCCACGCACAGGAGTCAGAAGCATGGCATTAGCTCAGGTTCAGTCGAGCACGAACGAAACGAAGGGCCGCGAGGCCACGCTGTCTTCTCCATCCAGCGACGCCCTCCGCGTCCACGAACACTTCTACATCAACGGCCGCTGGGTTGCACCGCGCGGCCATCGCAGCATCGAGGTCATCCAGGCCTCGAACGAAGCCGTCATCGGCCGCGTCCCGGAAGGCGTCGATGCCGATGCCGGCGGCGCGGTCGCCGCTGCCCGCGCCGCCTTTGAAACCTGGAGCATCACCACCCCGCAGCAACGCGCCGCTTATCTGGTGCACATCGCCGATGGCCTGCGCGACCGCGCCGACGAACTGGCGCACCTGATCGCGCGCGAAGTCGGCATGCCCCTGAAACTGGCGAACCTGATCCAGGTCGGTTCGCCGATCGCCATCCTCGATAGCTACGCGACGATGGCCGCCGAATTCGAATGGGAGCACACGGTCGGCCATTCGCGCGTGCTGCGCGAGCCGGTGGGCGTGGTGGCCTGCATCACGCCCTGGAACTACCCGCTGCACCAGATCGCGGCCAAGGTCGGCGCCGCGCTGGCCGCCGGCTGCACCGTGGTCCTGAAGCCTTCGGAAACCGCGCCGCTGAACGCCTTCGTACTGGCCGAGGTCATCGCGCAATCCGGCCTGCCCGCCGGTGTCTTCAATCTCGTCAGCGGCTACGGGCCCGGCGTCGGCGAAGCGCTGGTGCGCCACCCCGACGTGGACATGGTTTCGTTCACCGGCTCCACCCGCGCCGGCCGCCGCATCTCGGAAGTCGCCGCCGGTACCATCAAGCGCGTGACGCTGGAACTGGGCGGCAAATCGGCCGCGCTGGTATTGGAAGACGCCGACCTCGCCGCCGCCGTGAAAGGCACGCTGAACGCCTGCTTCCTGAACAGCGGCCAGACCTGCTCGGCCCACACCCGCATGCTGGTGCCGGAAGCGCGCTACGAAGAAGCGGCGCGCCTGGCGGTCGAAGGCGCGAAAGCCTTTACGGTCGGCGACCCGCTGCAGCCCGGCACGCGCCTGGGCCCATTGGTAACCGAAGCCCAGCGCCACCGCGTACGCGGCTACATCCGCGCCGGCCTGGAAGATGGCGCCGAGCTGCTGTGCGGCGGCGCCGACGTTCCCGCCGGCCTCGAATCGGGCTGGTACGTGCAGCCCACCGTGTTCGGCCGGGTCCACCCCGACAGCACCATCGCCCAGGAAGAAATCTTCGGCCCGGTCCTGTCGATCATCACCTACCGCGGCGAAGACGAAGCCGTGCGCATCGCCAACGGCACGCCGTATGGCCTGGGCGGCGCGGTTTGGGCCGGCAGCGACGAGCGCGCGATCGCCGTCGCGCGGCGCCTGCGCACCGGCCAGGTCGACATCAACGGCGGCGGCTTCAATGGCCTGGCGCCCTTCGGCGGCGTCAAGCAGTCCGGCAATGGCCGTGAACTGGGCCGCTACGGGCTGGACGAATTCCTCGAATACAAATCGCTGCAATGCCGCGCACTGAAGCAAGGAGACGCTGTCCGATGAGTGAAACGAAGTACCAGCACGCCAGGGCCGTCCTGTGCCGCACCACCGGCGAACCCGTGGTGGTGGAAGAAATCGAGGTCGAGTACCCGCGCCGCTTCGAGGTCATGGTCAAGATGGCCGCCTGCGGCATCTGCCACAGCGATTTGTCGGCGACGAATGGCACCATCCCGATGCCGGCCCCGCTGGTGCTCGGCCATGAAGGCGCGGGCGTCGTGGTGCGGGTGGGCGAAGGCGTCACCGAATACGCGGTCGGCGACCATGTGCTCAGCTCATTCGTGAGCATGTGCGGCAAATGCCGCTGGTGCCAGACCGGCCGCCCGCAACTGTGCGACCAGGCGGCGAAGGCGGCGATCTCCCTGCCCGACGGCACGGTGCGCACGCGCGGCCTCGATGGCCAGCCCCTGAACATCTTCTCGGGCTGCGGCGTGATGGCCGAATACGCTACCCTGCACGTCGATAACGTGGTCAAGATCGCCCAGGACGTCGCCCTCGATTGCGCCTGCCTGGTCGGCTGCGGCGTAATGACCGGGGTCGGCGCCGCCATCAACACAGCCAAAGTGGAGCCGGGTTCGATCGCGGTGGTCTTCGGCTGCGGCGGCGTGGGCCTGAATGCGATCCAGGGCTGCCGCATCGCGGGCGCGGCCACCATCGTCGCGGTCGACATGTCCGACGCCAAGCTGGAGATGGCAAAGGAGTTCGGCGCCACCCACGTGCTGAACGCCGCCACGCCCGACCTGGTAAAAGCCGTCAAGAAGCTCACCGGCGGCGGCGCCGACTATGCCTTCGAGTGCGTCGGCAAGGGCGAGATCGTGGCCCAGGCCTATGGCGTGCTGGCCAAGGGCGGCGTGGCGGTGGCCGTCGGCGTGGCGTCGCAAAAGGACAGCACCACGATCCGCACCGCCAGCCTGACCTTCGAGGAGAAAACGCTCACCGGCAGCTACTTCGGTTCCGCGCGCCCGCGCCAGGACTTCCCGCGCTTGCTGGCCCTGTACCGCGCAAAGCGCCTGAAGCTCGACGAACTCATCACCCGCCGCTACCGCATCGACGAAGCGCCGCAGGCATTTGCCGACCTGGCCGCAGGCCGCAACGCGCGAGGGGTCATCATGTTCGAGTAATCCGCTCTCCTCATTTACTTCTCACTGCACGGCATCCAAAAGCAGCATGGCATACATCATTGCGCGCCCATCAGAGGCGCACATATAAAACAATGGAGACAAGATTTTGGAGCTTTTCCTGCAACAGGTCCTGAATGGACTCACCCTGGGCGGCGTGTACAGCCTCGTCGCGCTCGGCCTCACGCTGGTGTACGGCATCCTGCACGTACCCAATTTCGCACACGGCGCCTTCTACATGGCCGGCGCCTATGCCGCCTTCTTCATCATCGATAAACTCGGCCTGAACTACTGGTGGGGCATGCTCGGCGCCGCCGTCACCGTGGCGCTGATCTCGGTTGTGTCGGAACGCCTGGTGTTCCACCCGCTGCGCAAGGCGCCCTACCTGCACCACATGATCGCCTCGATCGGCATCCTGCTGTTCCTCGAGGCCGGCGCCCAGGCCATCTGGGGCGCGGACTTCCACCGCATGGCCACGCCGTACAACCAGATCCTCACCTTCGGCGGCCTGACCATGCCGGCCCAGCGCCTGCTGATCATCGGCGCCGCCTTCTTCCTGGTCGTGCTGCTGCAACTGTTCCTGAAGAAGACCGTCACCGGCGCGACCATCGTCGCCATGGCCCAGAACCGCGAAGGCGCGGCCCTGGTCGGCATCGACGCCACCCGCGTTGCGATGCTTACCTTCGCCATTGCCGGCGCGCTGGCCGGCATGGCCGCGGTGCTGTACGCGCCGATCAACCTGGTCTACACCTCGATGGGCCACCTGGTGATCACCAAGGCCTTCGTCATCATCGTGCTGGGCGGGATGGGCAGCGTGCCGGGCGCGATTGTCGGGGGCCTGATCATCGGCTTCGCCGAGGCCTTCGGCGCCTTTTACATCTCGACCGACTACAAGGACATCATCGCCTTTGCGCTGCTGGTGCTGATCCTGTCGCTGCGTCCGCAAGGCCTGTTCGCGAAAGGGGCGCACTGATGAAGCTCATTCATCCGGTAACGGGATGGCTGCTCCTGCTGGTACTGGCGCTGGCTTTCCCCTTCCTGGCCGGTAACGACTACCACCTCACGGTGATGTCGACCGCCTATATCTACGCCATCGCCACCATCGGCCTGAACCTGATCACGGGCTATACCGGCCAGTACAACCTGGCCCACAGCGGCTTCATGGCCATCGGCGCCTACACGGTCGGCATTTTGACTGTCGACCACGGCATGTCGTTCTGGCTGGCCTTTGCGCTGTCGGGCTTTGTGGCCGCCGGCATCGGCTTCTTTGTCGGCATCGTCTCGCTGCGCCTGAAGACCCACTTCTTCTCGATCTTCACGCTGTGCGTGGGCTACATCATGTACCTGCTGATCGAGAAATGGGAAAGCCTGACCCACGGCACCGTCGGCATCATGGGCATCCCGGCGCCCGAAAACATCGGCCCGCTCGACTTTTCCGAGCCGCGCACCCAGTACTACCTGGTGCTGTTCTTCCTGGTGGCCAGCCTGTGGATCATGCACCGCATCGTGCACTCGCTGCTGGGCCGTACCTTCATGGCCATCCGCAATGGCGACGACCTGGCCCAGGCCCTCGGCATCAACCTGATGCGCAACAAGCTGCTCGCTTTCATGCTGTCGGTATTCTTCTCCGGCCTGGCGGGCGGCCTGTACGCCGGCTACGTGCGCTTCCTCGGTCCCGGCGTGGCCAGCGTCGAGCACACCTTCGACATGACCATGTACATGCTGGTCGGCGGCATCGGCACCTTGCTCGGGCCTTTGCTCGGCGCGATCTCGGTGCCGTGGCTGACCCAGTACCTGCAGGTGCTGCAGGAGTACCGCTTCGTGGTGTTCGGTCCGGTGCTGGTCCTGCTCGTCATCTTCCTGCCGTACGGGATCGTCGGCACTTACCTGAACCGCCAGCGCCGCAAGGCCGCGCTGAAGACCGTGCCGCCCGCGGCCGCGCCGGAGGCGGGTTCCTCTACCCCCGCACCGAAGCAAGGAGCAAACCATGCTTAAGATCGACAACCTGACCAAGCGCTTCGGCGGCCTGTGCGCGGTGAACCAGGTCAGCGCCAGCTGCGAGCCAGGCACCATCAACGCCATCATCGGGCCGAACGGCGCCGGCAAGACCACCTTCTTCAACCTGGTCAGCGGCGCGATCGCCCCGACCTCGGGCAAGGTGATCTTCAAGGGCGAGGACGTGACCGGCCTGCGCGCCGACCAGGTGGCGCGGCGCGGCATGGCGCGCACCTTCCAGACCACGACCCTGTTCGATACGGCCACCGTGCTCGATAACCTGATCGTCGGCCACCGCCTGCGCACCGGCTCGACCCTGGTCGACGCCGTGCTCGGCACGCGCCGCATGAAGGAAGAAGAGCGCCGCTGCCGCGACAAGGCGCGCGCGGCGCTCGACTTCGTGGGCCTGGCCCACATCGAGGCGCGCATCGCCGGCGACATCTCGCAGGAGGAAAGGAAGCGCGTGGCGTTTGCGCTGGCCCTGTCGACCGACCCGAGCCTGCTGCTGCTGGACGAACCGGCCGGCGGCGTGAATCCCGAGGAAACCGAAGGCCTGGCGCGCCTGATCCGCAAGATGGCCGACAGCGGCCTGACGATCTGCCTGATCGAACACAAGATGGACATGATCATGAATTTGGCCGACAAGATCCTGGTGCTGAACTACGGCGAGCGCATCGCCGAAGGCACGCCGGCCGAGATCCGCGCCAATCCCCTCGTGATCGAAGCCTACCTGGGGAGCGAACATGCTTAAACTCGACAAGGTGAATCTCTCCTACGGGAGTTTTCGCGCCCTGCACGACGTGACCCTGCACGCCGGCGAGGGCGAGCTGGTGGTGCTGCTCGGCTCGAATGGCGCGGGAAAAAGCTCGATCTTCCTCACCATGAGCGGCTTGAACAAGGCCTCCTCCGGCTCGATCCACTTCGGGTCGCAGAACCTGGTGGGCCGCAAGCCATCGCAGATCGTGGCCGATGGTTTGATCCACTGCCCGGAAGGCCGCAAGCTCTTCCCCGGCATGTCGGTGCTGAAGAACCTGACGCTCGGCGCCTACGTGCACCGCGGCGACAGCAAGGGCACCCAGCGCACGCTGGACGAGGTGTTCGAGCTGTTCCCGATCCTGCACGAGAAGAAGGACATGCCGGCCGGCTCGCTGAGCGGCGGCCAGCAGCAGATGGTGGCCATCGGCCGCGCCCTGATGGGCCGCCCGAAAGCGCTGCTGCTCGACGAACCCTCGCTCGGCCTGGCGCCGCTGGTGGTGAAGCAGATGTTCGAGGTCATCGCGCGCATCAACAAGGCCGGCACCACGGTGCTGCTGGCCGAGCAGAACGCGTATGCGGCGCTGAACATCGCCAGCCGCGCCTATGTCATCGAGCAGGGCCGCATCGTGCTCGAGGGCGGGCGCGAGGAGCTGCTGAACAATGCGCAGGTGCGCAGGGCCTATATCGGCGCATAGATGCGCGGGGCATCAATACACAGCTTGACGAGCTGGATGCATTCGACAGAGTATTCATGAGTACCACCCACAACAAGCAAAACCAAGGAGACACCACCATGAAGTTGCAAGCCAAGTTCACCCGCCGTACCCTCCTCGCCGCCGCCGCCAGCCTCGCGCTGGCCGGTGGCGCCGCCCACGCCCAGGAAGTCATCAAGATCGGCTTCTCCGGTCCGCTGAGCGGCGGCGCTGCCCTGTATGGCAAGAACGTCTTGTCGGGCATGGAAATGGCGGCGGCCGAGATCAACGCCAAGCCGCTGGAAATCGGCGGCAAGCGCTACAAGGTCGAGATCGTGGCCCTCGACGACAAGTACAACCCGGCCGAAACCGGCATCAATGTCCAGCGCCTGGTCCAGCAGCACAAGACCGCCGCCGTGCTGGTGCCGCACTCGGGCGGCGTGTTCGCGGTCCAGGCCTTCAACGAAAAATCGAAAGTGCTGCTGCTGGCCTACACCAGCCTGCCGCAGGTGACCGAGCGTGGCAACAAGCTGACCATCCGCATCCCGCCCGACTTCACCGGCTACATCATGCCGTTCACCAAGGCCATGATGGCCAAGCACGGCAAGAACGTGGCGATGGTGCAGGCCGACCACGACTACGCGAAAGCCTGGTCGGCGGCCTTCAAGCCGGTGTGGGAAGCGCAAGGCGGCAAGGTCGTGGCCGAGAACCCGATGTCGTACAACAAGGCGACCGACTTCTACAGCGGCGTGAGCCGCGCGATGCAGGCGAAACCGGACGTCATGTTCATCGGCGGCGCCTCCGAGCCGACCGCGCTGGTGGCCAAGCAGGCGCGCGAACTGGGCTTCAAGGGCGGCTTCATCATCCTCGACCAGGCCAAGATCGACGAGATGGCCAAGGTGGTCGGCGGCATCGCCCCGCTGGAAGGCTCGATCGGCGTGATGCCGCTGGCGAACGACGACCGTCCGGAAGCGGTGGCCTTCACCCAGCGCTACCGCAAGCTCAATCCGGGCAAGGACCCGAGCACCGAGATCAGCCTGAACTACTCGACCGTGCACGCGACCGTGGCGGCGATGAAGCTGGCCGGCACCACGACCGACGCCGCCGCGATTCGCGCCCAGATGGAAAAGGCGTACACGACGCTGCCGGCGATGTACAACCCGAACGATATCGATGGCCTGGACAGCAAGGGTGGCACGATTGCGAACGTGATCCTGGGGACGGTCGAAGGCGGGAAGATCAAGGGGCAGTTCCTGCGCGCGCTGAACGCCGGGAAGTAACTCGAAACGATACAGCCCACGTGGCTGTTTCGATTGAAAAGGCCGTTGCCGTCACTGGTAACGGCCTTTTTCACTGAACCGGCAATGCGACCAGAAGCATAGCAGGCCTTATGCGCCTTGGGCCTCCGCCGCCGGGGTAACTGGAAACATCCAGTCGTACGCAATGTTGAACAGGAATCCGTACACCAGGTAAAAGCTCACGATTGCCAGGTCCATCAACAGCGCAGCCCACAGGCCGATACCCAAGTACCAGGCAATCATCGGAATCAGCATGACGACCAGACCCGCCTCGAACAGGAAGGTGTGGGCGACGCGGATCGCCATTGTTTTCTGCACGCTGCCGCGCAGATACAGCATGGCGCGGTCGAATCCCATGTTGAACACGAAATTCCAGAGCGTGGCGATGGTTGCCGAGGCAATGCCGATGACGCCCATGTGATTCATCGGCTGGTCGAAGACGACTGCGGAACCGGGGATGAAGATGGCCAGGGCCAGGGCCTCGAACATGAGCGCGTGTCGAACGCGGTCGCGGAAGGTAGGCATAACGATTTCTCTTTCTGCCAGCGGCCGCGGGTGGTAACCCGCGCCCACTGGTGTCTTGCAATCGCGGAGGGGCTGGAATGCCTGTGTCCGCATACTGGATTGATGTATCGAAGCATCATCGCATACTCAATAAATGTATGCATAGCGCCAAAATCGGTGCATCATGCTCCAGATATGAAACATACGAACTGGGATGATTTACGGCTGCTCCTGCTGATTGCGCAGGAAGGCAGCTTGCGCGGTGCGGCCAGAAAGGCAGGACTGAGCGCACCGACCCTGTCGCGCCGGCTCGACGAACTGGAAGAAGCGCTGGGACAAAAAGTCGTCGAGCGCTTCCAGGGCGGCTGCATTCCCACCGCCTTCGGCGCCGACATCATTGCCTGGGCCGGCCAGATGGGCGAGATCGCGCTGGAAATCGAACGTACGCGCGATCACCAGGATGCGCACACGGCGTCGGGCACCGTGCGCATCAATACCGACGAGTGGCTGTCCTACTTCCTGACCACTCGCTTCGCGCGCTTTCACGACGCTTATCCGAACGTCGAGGTGGAAATCGTGACCTCGCACCGGCCGTACAGCCTGGCGCGGCGCGAAGCCGATATCGCGATCCGGCCTTATCGCCCCGAACAGCTCGACCTCGTCGCGCGCCAGCTCGGCACCCTGTCGTTTGGCCTGTACTGCAACCGGGAGGTGGCAACGCGCCATGCGGCAGCCATCGCCAAGCAGGAGTGGTCGAGCTTGCCCTTCGTGGGCTTCGACGAACCGCGCGCCGAGTTCCAGTCGGACCGCTGGCTGCGCGCCCTGCCCGGTGCGCCGCCGCCGTGGATGCGCTGCAGTTATGGGCTCGGCATCCTGGATGGCGTCGCCCACGGCGCCGGCCTCGGCGTGCTGGCGACCTTCCTCGCCGGTGACCAGCAAGACCTGGTCGCGGCGATTCCCCGTATTCCCGAACTGGACCAGGATATCTGGCTGTCGATGCACAGCGGCCTGCGTGCAAGCGCGCGCATCAGGGCGGTGGTGGATTTTGTGGGGCAGGTATTCAGCGCGTACCGAGAGACGGGGCGCTGATCCTGCACGCTGGCCGACAAGCGGCCAGGCCTTCGTAAACAAGCCGACGGTAGCAGACCGTCGCGGATATCCGGCATCGCGTATCCATTTCCGATGTGCAGACGCTACGCGTCCATGCTTGCTTCATCCTTATCAAGCTTTGTTTGCAAAAAGTGGTGCTCAGAATCCAGTTTCAATGCATCCGGATCTTCCGCAATCTGCGCTTATTCATATGGGTTTCGGGCTGGTCTGGGTGGTGGTGCTGGTCCTAAACCTGCAAACGCAGCCATCATCAGTATGCCTAGCCAGCGTAATCGCTCTTTCCAATTCTCTGGCTGCGAAGTTGTACCCGATGAGGGTTCTGTGTTTTCGTTATCCACTTGGAAGATCACTTTCGTTTGAGTGCTGTCGCTTATCAATGGCTCACCGAAGGTTGGAAGCTCCATTGCGCGTATTTTCAATTGCAGCGCATACCTTTTAGCATGCGCGTGCGCCTATCCCTATAGCAACTCATCGAGCGATTTCCTGGCATATTCCAAGGGCCGGATAAATCATCCAGCCAATTAGAACTGAACCATGTTTTCGACTGCCATCGCTGATCAAATAAGCGATTGAACCATGAACGTATGCATGAACAGTCGCCTGTTGCGAACCTCGAAAATCGAGTATATCTTCGGATATTAAACTTGCAAAACCATCGTTCCTGACATCCAACGGGAAGAATCCACGACTTTAGGGTAAATAATGAAAAGACTCTTGGCAACGATCTTTATGCTCGGCGGATTAACCGCCTTGCCCCATTATGCGTTCGCGCAGCCTGCAGACAGCAAGGCGCAAATCGAGCAGGTAGTCGAAACCTTCCGCACCGCTATCCTTAATAAGGACGAGGAAACATTCCTGAAATTGTTCTTGAAAGAGGACATTACCTGGGCCGGTGTCACTACCGATGCGAGTATCGAAAGGCTGTACGCAAACCGGCCGAAACCTGACATGCAGCGGCCTTTCAAGTTCTTTACCAGCAGCCCGCGAAAATTCATCAGTTCGATTGTCAAGGAGAAGGGCAAACTCGCCGAAATCTTCTCGAACGTGCGCATCGACAGCGATGGCGAAGTCGGGCAGGTATGGTTCGACTATGTCTTCATGTCCGGCAGCTACAAAGAAAACTGGGGCAAGGAAAGCTGGCAAATGGTGCGCACCAACGATGGCTGGAAGATTGCGGCAGTGGTATGGTCGCAGGAACTGAATCCGACCCCGCCGCCCCCGCCAGCGAGGCACCATGAATTTCTGAAGGACAGCGTTTTCCACTTCCGGATTTGGCAGCGGCACACCTGCCGCTGCCATCGCGAAATCAATAAGCGCTCAGCCTCGCCCAGCGGTCCGCATGAAAGCGCGCATCGCCCAGCAATTCCTCCAGCACCCGCGCGCGCTTCATGAAGAAGCCGATCTCGAACTCGTCGGTCATGCCGATCCCGCCGTGCATCTGCACGCCTTCC
>Ga0265798_10003238_pt1 | contig 23291 bp, 20 predicted proteins | sample P3T30metagenome_FD_192430 | JGI IMG/M metagenome (GOLD analysis project Ga0265798, IMG submission 192430) | Plant litter microbial communities from East Loma Ridge, Irvine, California - P3 T30 | ecosystem: Environmental > Terrestrial > Plant litter > Unclassified | place: USA: California... | reverse complement strand
GCCGAGCCATGCGTCTGATCCGAGAGGGCGCAATGAACGACGGCGGCGTCCAGACTCTCAGCGCACAACTGGGGTATAGCACCCGGCACCTGCACCGAACCCTGTCCGCCGAACTGGGTGCGGGTCCACTTGCGCTTGCCCGGGCGCATCGGATGCATCTGGCGCGCAGCCTGCTTGTCGGCACGCAGATGTCGATCACCGATATCGCCTTCGCCTCCGGATTCAGCTCTGTCCGACAGTTCAACGAGACCGCCTCGAAGCTCTTTGGCGCCGCGCCGCGGGAAATTCGCCAGCGCGCGCATCAAAGGCGTTCTACCGACCCAAGGTTTCCGACCGACGCCGAATCCTCGGACCATCAGCAGGGGGATGCTGGTTCGTCCCCGCAGCTCTCACTCCGGCTGGCACTGCCGGTCCGCGAACCCTTCAATGCCGTGGAGGCCTTCACGTTCCTGGCCCAGCGCGCGATCCCTGGAGTCGAAACCACACAGCTCGACGGCGAGGCTCTGGTCTACGCACGGACATTGCGGCTCCCCCATGGTCCAGCCGCTATCGAAGTCACGGCAACGCAGCTAGACGCTGAACAGGCAGGATCCTGGCAGCTGGAGGTGGAATGCGAACTGAGCGCCTGGGCGGACATTCCCGCCGCCGTCGCTGGTGCTCGCCGGATCTTTGACCTTGACGCCGACCCGCTCGCAGTAGCGGATGCGCTCTCCACCGATCCCGCCCTTGCTCCCCTGGTGGCTCAGTCCCCTGGATTGCGGCTTCCCGGGACAGCCGATGGTCCCGAGTATCTGATCCGCGCGATCGTCGGGCAACAGATCTCGGTGGTAGCGGCGCGGACTCATCTGACGCGGTTGGTTGACGCGCTGGGCACTGGGTATGTATCTAGCTTTGCCGGGTTATCGCTCCTGTTCCCCATACCCGAGCAGATTATCGCGGGCGTCCCGGACCCCCTACGCACCCAATCAGCTTCTTCTACACACCTTGATCCTGACAGGCCACTTCGCCTTCCCGCCAGGTCTATTGCCACGGTACGAAGTGTGTCGAAAGCTCTGGCGTCGGGTGAGATCCTGTTGCACCAGGGCGCCGACAGCAAAGAGCTTCATGATCAGCTGATCGCTCTTCCGGGGATCGGTCCATGGACGGCCTCCTATCTGATGCTCAGAGTTCTGGGTGACCCGGATGTCTGGATGACAGGCGACGTGGTGCTGCTGAACGCGGCCAAGAAGCTCGGCCTCCTCGACCCGGAACTGAAGAAGTCCACGGCGCATCGGACACTGCAGGCCCACGCTCAACGATGGTCCCCGTGGCGTTCCTACGCCGCGATGTATCTCTGGAAAGCCGCCAGTCAGGATGCTTCCGAACAGCAGCGAAAGGACACCACCCCATGACACTTCTCCACGCCACGCTCGGCACACCAGACGGGGCTTTCACGCTGGTGGTCAATGAGAGCCATGTTCTGGCATCGGGCTGGACCTCGGACATTTCACAGCTGGTCCAGCTGATTCACCCCAAGCTTCGCGGGGGTGATGAGCTTCGTCGGGGTAATGGGGACGCGCCCTCGGGTGTCGGAGCACCCGAGACCGGCAGCAATCAGACCCTTGAACATGGCGTCCGGGCGGTGGAGGCCTACTACTCAGGAGACATCGGCGCACTCGACGGCGTGCCGGTGCAGCAGCGCTCCGGACCGTTCCGGGAACACGCTTGGGAGGTGCTGCGCGAGGTTCGGCCTGGCCATCCCCTCAGTTACGCCGAATATGCGCGGCGGACTGAGCGTCCAGCAGCGATTCGGGCGGCGGCGGGAGCTTGCGCGAAGAATGCTGCCGCCCTGTTTGTCCCCTGTCACCGGATCATCCGCACCGATGGTGGGCTCGGAGGTTTCCGCTATGGGGTTGAGATCAAACAGAGTTTGCTCCAGCGGGAAGCCGACCTGGCACGGTCTCACCCCGCAGGTCCCAGGCTCGAGTCGCCTGCACGGTAACCGCCCTCGGGCCGGTGCGCCGGATGGTGCCCTCTGCCATGAGCATCTTCGCCGCGAAGAGACATTCACCGGTGTTGTACTGGGCTTCTTCGAAGAAACTCAGGTCCACACAGCCGGTGCCGTCGTCCAGGGTGATGAATACGACCCGCTTGCCCGAGGCCATCGGCGGGGTCTGCGTGGCGACCCGGATGCCGGCTACCCGCACGGTGGCACCGTTGCGCAGTGAGAGCAGGTCTTCAGCGAAGGTGGTACCCGCCGCCTCAAGCACCGGACGGTGGAAGTCCATCACATGACCGCTGGTATCCAGGGAGGTCAGGTCCAGCTCGGTGGTGACGATCTCCCGAGCTTCCAACTCCCCCGCACCGGTGGGCATATTGGCGATCTCCACATCTCCGATGGGCAAAGAGAGCTGGCCCTGCACCTGCCGTGCCGGAAGCTTCTTGGCGTACTCCAGGTTGGTGGACTCCACCCACTGGATGAGGTCCTTCCGGCCCTTGCGTCCTTCGGGCAGGAGGCAATCCAGAGCACCGACCTTGACCAGGTCCCGCAGCGTGGAACGTTTCAACCGGGATCGATCCCGCAGATCGGCAAGCGAGGCGAAGGGTTGTTCTGCCTCGATCCTGCGCAGCTCGGCCTTGGATATCCCCTTCAGCCCCACCAGCGACATCCGGATGCCCCAGACCGGAAGTCCTGCCACAGAGGTCGCCTCCACGTGATAGCTGCTGGTGGACCGATTGACGTCCATCGGCAGCAGCGGAATTTTGAGCCGACGCGCCTCGGAGACCAGCAATCGCAACGGGTACATACCCGGGTCATGCTCGAACAGGCCGCAGAGGAAATGGGCGGGGTGATGGGTCTTGAGCCAGGCCGACTGGTAGGTGGGCACGGCGAAGGCAGCGCCATGGGCCTTGCAGAAGCCAAAGCTGCCGAAGCTGAGCAGGATCTCCCAGACGCGGTCGATCACTGCGGCGGAATACCCGCGCTTGGCTGTCTCCTCGCGGAAGAAGGTCTCTACCGGTCCGGACTTGTCCTTGCTCATGGCCCGGCGCAGCTCATCAGCCACGTCCAGGCCGCAGCCGGTCATCGTGTCAAACATCCGCAGCACCTGTTCGTGGAAGACCACCACGCCGTAGGTCTCATCCAGGATCGGAGCCAGGTCGGGATGCGGGTATCCCACCTCCTCATAGCCGTGTCGGCGTTCCAGGTATGGCTTGACCATGCCGGATCCCATGGGCCCGGGGCGGAAGAGTGAAATATCCACCACGAGGTCGTTAAGTGTCTCGGGGACCAGCTTGCCGATCAGTTCCCGCTGACCAGGGCTCTCGATCTGGAAGCAGCCCAGGGTGTGGGTGGATTGGATCATCGCGAAGGTGGCGGGATCGGCATAGTCCACGTCTTTGACCATGTCGATCACCTCACCGGTGGTGCGTTCTAGCTCGGTCAGCGCATAGGCGATCGCTGATTGCATCCGCACACCGAGGATGTCGAGCTTGATGAACCCCATAGGGTCCATATCGTCCTTATCGAACTGACTCATCGGAAGCCCATTGACTCCGGAGCGCTCCACCGGGGTGAGTTTGAGCAGGTCGTTATTGCCCAGGATCACGCCGCAGGGATGAGTGGAGATATGTCGAGGCAGCCGATCCAGGCGCTCGGAGAGATCCACCAATAGATCCAGCTGTTGGCGCCCGGAACTTCGTTCGGTCTCAATCCGCTCGGCCAAACTTTGGAGCTCGGGCTTCTCCTCCAGGGCGCGGCGGAACTCGCGGGCAGGGAAACGCCACATGATCTCCGCCAGCTGATCGATCTCTTCCTCGGGAAGCCCCAGCGCCAGCCCCGCATCTCGGACTGCACCGCGGATCCGGTACGCGTTCTGCATGCTCATCAGGGTGACCCGCTGGGAGCCGAAGCGTTTGAACACCGCTCGGTAGATCCGGTGCCGTTCGGAGGATTCCACATCAATATCGATATCGGGCAGGGTGGAGCGCCGGCGGGAGAGGAAGCGTTCAAAGATCAGTCCGTGCTGGAGCGGATCGATCGGGCTGATCCCGAGAGCGTGGACCACAAGGGAAGACACCGCCGATCCGCGGGCCGCAGCCCTGACCCCCATCTCTCGGATGAGCCGGGCCACCTCGGCCACGGTCAAGAAGTAGGGGGCGAACCCCAGATCAGCGATGATGCTCAGCTCATGTTCGAGCCGGGCGCGGGCCTTGCCGGTGACCTCGGCGGCCAGCATCTGCGCCAGGCCCTCCTCGCACCGGACACGCAGCTCTTCATCGGGATCGCCTTCGATCCCGATGACCGTGGCCTCCGGGACCTTGGGCTGACCCCAGCTCATATCCCTGACCGGATCCAGCTGACATTGCTGTGCCAGAGCTGCGGTACTGGCCAACAGGTCCTCGGCCGATATGGAGGTGGTGCTTGCCGCGCAGATCTCGGCGGCCAGGGCTTCCATCTGCGCAGCGGGCTTCAACCAACCCTGATCCGTGGGCTGCAGGGCCGAGGTGTGGTGCAGATCCGAGAGCACCCGCACCGCATCCAGCACATCAGCAGTGGCAGCCTCATCGGTGCTCAGCAGCCGCACCGCATTGGTCAACACCGGGGTGACCCGGCTGACCTGTGCCGCGCTGAGCATCCGCACCGCATGAGCGGTGGAGAGCGCCTCACCGGGAGGGGCCAGGTGTGAGACCACCTCTACCCTGAGCGCCTCGCCGAGCTCATCGCGCCACTGCCGCAGCAGTGACCGGGTGCTGCGGTAATCTCGGGACGCTGCGGCGAGACCGATTTCGCTTTCCGGCCCTGCCAGCACAAACAGACGACGCCGGACCTGTCCTGCGGCCGGGGCGGAGAATTCGGCAAGGTCCTGCAGGGTCACGCGGGCAGGTTCGCCCTGGGGATGTTCGTGGGCGCGCGAGATCAGCTGGCAGAGGGCCGCATATCCACCCTCGGCACCACTGGCGAGCACCACGGCCCGCCCGCGATCTTCAACCACCAGACTGACCCCGAGGATCGGGGCAATCTCATGGGCCACGCAGGCGCCGATGTGTTTGACCGCTCCGTAGAGCCCATCCCGATCGGTGATGGCCAGCGCCGTCATCCCATCGGCGACGGCGGCAGCCACCAATTCCTGGGGACGATTAGTGCCGTAGTGGCTGCTGAAGGAGCTGGCCACATTGAGGTGGGTGAAGGTCAATGGACCCTCACCAAGCGCCAGCGCCCAGAAGACACATGGCGGCTGACATCGAGGGTGTGCACTTCGGCGACCTCCGTCTGGGAGACGGCTTCGAGCTGGATCTGCAGCCGCCACATCTCATGGGCGACCAGTCCAGGGCGGCCACGTTCAGCACGCGGCTCTTCCAGCCACCAGCTGCGCCGCTGGTACCAGCGGATCGGTGCTTCAACCACGAGGTGCCTCCGCTCTTTCCAGATCACCCGATAGGGCAAGGACTGCTCATCGCATTCAATGTCAATGGATTCAGTGAACGTGACCGCTCCACGGCGGGGTGCTCGGTCAGCTTCGGGGCGAATAACAACGGACATGGGCAGGCTCCTCTTTCATGTCTCCAAGAGGTATGACGAAGCCGATGGGAAGCCCGGGAGCCTCATCGTATTCGAACATACTTTCGATAGCAACAGGAGTGAGCCTAGGGTCCGGCACTGACACGCATGGGTGCACACTAGGGTCATGGACAAGCCAGCTATATCCGAGCATGAGATGGAAAGCGCGATACTCGAGCTGCTCGCGAAGCGCGCCGAGATGGCGACGATCTGTCCCTCAGAGGCTGCCCGCGCCCTGGGCTGCGAGGCGTGGCGAGATCAGATGGACGCGGCCCGGGCCGCGGCGCAGCGCCTCGAGGCCGCCGGTGCTGTGGACATCACCCAAGGCGGTGAAGTGGTCGACCCTGCGACTGCCAAGGGGCCCATCCGCATCCGTCGGCGCCAATCCGGCACGGAGGCTGGCTAGTCCAGAGGGCGCAGGTCCCATGCGGCAGTATCACACTGGCCGTCGTCATTATTGCCCGTGGCAAGCACGCGGCCGTCTGCGCGAAGTCCGAGGGTGTGGGTGGAACCGGCTGAGATGGCCACAATGTCCCGCCAGTCTGCAATGTCACACTGCCCGTGAGTGTTGTCGCCGGCCGCGAGGACCCGGCCATCGGCACGCACCGCCACGGTGTGGTGGCTTCCCGCCGATATTCCTACCGCGTCGGACCAAACGGGAACGTCGTCAACCCCTGCGGCTCGATCTCCGACTGCGAGCACCTGACCTTCGCTGGTGAGGGCGACAGTATGCAGATAGCCTGCGGAAATCGCGCGCAGGTCGCGCCATCCAGACACCTCACACTGGTTCCTGCGGTTATTGCCGACAGCTACGGCCCTACCATCACTCGTGAGCCCCACGGAATGCCAGTCACCTGCCGCGACAGCCACAAGCTCACTCCACTCGCCGACGTTGCAGGCACCCTCGTTGTGCCGGCCCGCTGCGCGGGCGGTCCCGTCGGAGAAGACCGCGAGAGTTCGCCGCCAACCGGCAGCTACACCTACGGCATTGGTCCAACTCTCGACGTCGCACTGGCCGTCGTCGTTCCATCCCGCCGCCAGTACCGTCCCGTCCTCTCGCAGCAACACGGTGTGTGATCGTCCAGTATTGGACGCCGTGTGGACATTGCCGAGAGCAATCGCGACGACCTGAGTCCACTTCTCAACCTCACACTCCCCTGAGGTTGCGATTCCCGCGGTCAGCACCGAGCCTGTCGACGTCAGTCCAACGGAATAGCGACGCCCAGCGGCGATCCGAGCGTATGGATTTAGCTTAAGCATCTCTCACGCATCCTCCCAGAGCCTCGCCCGTTAGATCGTCCGGGACATCATCTCGCTCAGCCGACCCCGAGGGCACTCTGAATGGGTCCGGAGATGAAATAGAGCACGAACAATGCCGCGGTGACATACATCAACGGGTGGACCTCTCCCCATTTGCCGCGGAAGACCTTGATCGCCACATAGCTGATGAAGCCCGCACCGATGCCGTTGGTGATCGAGTAGGAGAAGGGCATGACCACGATGGTCATGAAGGCGGGGATCGCCATCTCCACCTCGGTCCAGTCGATGCGCACGATCTGCTGCATCATCAGGAAGCCGACCAGGACCAGGGTGGCTGAGGCTGCCTCGGTCGGGATCACGGCCGCCAGTGGTGCCAGCACGATCGTGGCAAGGAAGAGGACACCGGTGACCACGTTCGCCAGACCAGTCCGGGCGCCGTCGCCCACACCGACGGTGGATTCGATGAACCCGGAGTTCACCGAGGTGGAACCCACGCCGCCGCCGATGGTGCCGACCGCGTCAGCGACCATGATGCGGCGGGAGTGTGGGATATCGCCGTCGTCATCCTTGATCCCACCGGCGTTGGAGACACCCACCATGGTGCCCAGCAGGTCAAAGAAGTTGGCCAGCAGCAGGGTGAAGATCGCCAGCGTGGCCGCGACCACGCCGATGCTCTGCCAGGATCCCAGCAGGTTGAAATCACCGATCAGGCTCAGATCAGGCATGGTCAGCCAGTCCTGGTTGAGCGTGGGCACGGTCAGGCCCCAGCCATAGGCGTTCTGGGTGCCATCCTCGGCGGTCTGCGGGCCGATGTTGAACACCGCTTCCAAGGTGATTGCCAGGACGGTGGCGCCCACAATCGAATACAGGATCGCGCCACGGATCTTGGCGGCCCACATGGCGAACAGCGCAAACATCGCGATGAGGAAGATCAGGATGGGCCAGCCGTAGAGAGACCCGCCGACGCCGAGTTCAAGCCCGGTGCTGCCGTTGTTCTGGATAAAACCGGCGTTGACCATGCCGATCAGCGCGATGAACAGTCCGATGCCCACGCTGATGGCGGTCTTCAGCGCGCCAGGAACGGCATTGAAGATGGCAGAGCGGAAACCGGTGAGCACCAGGACCAGCAGGATCACGCCTTCGATCACCACCAGTCCCATGGCATCGGCCCAGGTCATACCCGGGAGCACCACGATGCCGTAGGTGATGAACGCCGAGAGCCCCAGGGATGAGGAGACCGCCATCGGGAATTTGCCGATCACGCCCATCAGAATGGTCATCAGACCTGAGATCAGCGAGGTGGCAGCAGCGACGGCGGGCAGGTTCGGCTCTGATCCGCCCCCGAGGAAATTGCCGGTGGAGTCGGCGGAGGCGCCGATGATCAACGGGTTCAACACGATGATGTAAGACATCGCGAAGAAGGTCGCCAGACCGCCGCGCACCTCGCGGCCGATGCTCGAACCACGCTCGGTGATGTGGAAATACCGATCGAGGGTCCCGCGGGGGTTCGATGCGGAAGACGGGGAGGCAGGGGTCTGAGTGCTCACGGGGCACTACCCTATGGCCACTCGAGCACTTCCGCCCAGCGGAATCGGCCTGGAGAGACCGGCATCACGCCGAGGACACCTAGCCAGACCGACCCTGCCGGGTGAGTGATCAGCCGATTCGACCGGTATGCATGAGCTTCCACACCGAATCCTCGACCTGGTTGCTCGCAGCCATCGAGGTGATCAGTTCCGCGACCCTGCTGCCTCGAAGCCCCGCTGCGGTCAGCTGCTCGTCACGGACGAAGGTGAAGACTCCGGAGACCGGGAACGCCGTGATGAAAGCCGCCAACTCTTCCTGCCGACCAAGAACGGACTGGTAGGCAGCTGATGCGAAGAAACGACGACGGGCCAATGGGTCGGTAAAGGCGATCTCAAGAATGACCAGGGACACGCGCTCATCGGCGACAGTGTGCTCGACGTTCGGTGCAGGTGGGTTCGGCGTGCTGTTGTCATGCGCTTCAGGAGCGTGGATGCGCACCTTGACCACATCGTCGCTGGCACCAGCAACGGCTGCAAACTCGTTGCGCAGGTACTCTTCAAGCGCCCCTGCCTGTCCCTCTCGCGGAGAGAATTGCACGTGCAGACGATCCAAGGGGTCCTGAGCATTCGGCGTCGCGTCGGTCTGCCTGTCGAATACTGTGGTCGATCCGCTCGGCAGCGCGTAGGCCGCCGTCTCCTCGAACACGTTCTGTTCGTCGGAGAACAGGATGCTTGCGGCGTCCTGGAAGACGGCCTGGGTCTCCTGTGAGGTCCAACCGATCTCCACGGCACCATCGAGCTCGTAGCCGGGCAGCGCGCCGACATTCTCGGGACCTTCCCACAGGTGGGCATCCTGGCGTCGCGAGAAGTGATGCTGCACGTACCAGCCCAGGCCTGGAACCCTGGAGCACAGCGGACCGTGCGCATCACGCCAGTACGCGCGGAACGACTCCTCCGGAACGGCAAGACGGCCGAGCACGGTGGTGTAGGAGTTGATGCTGATGGACGCGTCGCGTGCGCCGTGGTCTGGAAGTGCTGTGGTCATGGTCGGAATTCCGTTCCTCGGTTCGGTGGCCTGGCCAGCGAACTGCTCACCGGACATCTTGGGGACCTCTGTCCTCAACCGGGGCTTCGTGGTGGTTGTTCCCACTCAGGCCTCCGAGGCGACGTCGCCCGGTCGGTGATCACCCGACGTCGAGCCCGAAGCGAACCCCGGTCAGTTCTTCCGAGAGGTCCCAGAGCCGTTTCGCGAGCGCGGGGTCGGCGGCCCTATCCGTCCGGCCCACCAATGTGGGGTGACCTTGGAGCTCCCAGCGCCCATCGGGGCCGACATAGCTTCCCGCCGGAATGTCCACAGTTGCGGCGAACAGGGTCGGCAGAGCACCCTGGTCGCTTGTCTGGGCGAAGAGCCTTCCGGCAAGGCTCACTGCAGAGACTATGAGTTTGCTGCGGCCCTTGATGCCGAGATTGGTGGATGAATATCCCGGGTGCGCGGCCATCGAGAGCACTGGCGAACCGGCCTGCTCCAGCCGGTGCTGGAGTTCCTGAGCGAAGAGCAGATTGGCCAGCTTGGACTGCCCATAAGATTCCGGTAGCGAGTACTTGCGCTTCTGCAGACCAATGTCATCGAAGTGAATGTCGCCAGCCTTATGCGCACCGGAGGACAGCGTCACAACGCGTTCGGTGATGTGTGGCAGCAGAAGGTTGGTCAGTGCGAAGTGGCCCAGGTGATTGGTCCCGAACTGCATGTCGAAACCGTCTTTGGTCCGCGTCCCCCGACCTCCGGCAACACCAGCGTTGTTGATCAGGATGTTGACCTCGCCGGTCCAGTCCTCGGCGAAGGCCCGCACTGAGGACAGATCGGCGAGATCGAGCCTGCGCACCTCAGTGCTTCCGGTCATGGCCTGGGCCGCCTCTTCGCCGCGTTGGGCGTCCCGCACTGCAAGAACGACATGCGCGCCTGCCACGGCCAAAGCTTTCGCCGTGGCAAGCCCCACCCCGCTGTTGGCTCCGGTGACAATGACCGTGCGCCCCTTGAGGGAGGGCAGATCTGCGGCAGTCCAAGGTTGTTGAGTCATCACCCGAGACTACTGATGAGTTTCTTCAGGAGAAACTCACCAGTAGTCCCCGGTGAGCGACTCTAGGCGCGCTCCACCGGCAGCCATAGCTCTGTGGTGGCGCTGCTGAAGTCTTCAGCGCGATCAAGGATCGCCACGATCGAGGGCCCGGAGCGCAGCCGCCAGGGATTGGACGGGAACCAATCCGTAGCTGTGGCAGCCCATGTGGTCTGCAGCGCGCCGGGGTAGGGCCCAGTCGTGCGGAAGACCGCCCAGTCACCGGCCGGCACCTCGATGACGCTGAGGTCTTCCGGCGCCGAGGTGTCCGCAGCGACGGCAACGCCATGCAGATACGTCAGTTCAGTGCCTTCGCGGTAATCCGGATCCACATCAGCACTGACCTGCAACAACCCTGCCGGATCGGTGTTGCTCAGCGCCTTCAGCCGGGCGTGCTCAGCTTGAGGCAGTGAAGCGATATGCGCCTGAATGTGTTCATTGGCGCCGTGGTGGATGAGCGGAACTTGAGCGGCGTGGCCGATGAGGCGGAAGGCTGGTCGATCGGCGATACGAGTTTCCATGGGAATGTTCCCTTCGACGGTCAGGTGGAACCTGAGTTGTGTTTGTGAGCGAATGGGGCCACCGTGATTGCGCGCCTCAGCCGGACTGATCCCATGCACTGCGCGGAATGCTCGGCTGAACGCCTCAGTGGAGCCGTAGCCAAAGCGCACGGCCGTCCCAAGCAGATCCCTGTCCGCAAGAACCTCTGCCGCAGCAACAGTCATGCGCCGTTGTCGGATGTACTCAGACAACGGCATACCTGCCAAGGAAGAGAACATCCGTCGCAGGTGGTACTCGGTGGTACCGAGGTCCCTGGCAAGCACGACGACGTCGATCTCCTCGGTCAAGTGTTCCTCGACAAAGCTGACGACCTGGTTCAGAACTGCGATCACGGTGTCTCCCTTCTCGATCCAGTCTGTCCATCGACTCAAACTCGCACCCAACTATCCCAGTCCGAATTAGTCGCAGCTGACCCTCCCCGTGGCTACCCCGGTCTGAGCACCCGGCACGATGGTGCGGACACGGCGTCTTCACGATTGAGTAATCAACTCGAAACACCGTCTCCATAGGCTTCAAAACGTGTATACGACCGCGTCCACAGAAGCGGATACGCCGGTTTGAAGGGTTGTCCTCGCCTGCGGGGCAACTCAGTCCACGTTCAGAAGACTCACCATCAGGAAATGGGACCATGAAAATCACTGCTGTGCGGTCGACCACTTTGACCGCCGTCGTTATGACTTCCGCGATAGCCCTCACCGGATGCACGGGTGAACCTGACCGAGATGACGAATCAGTCATCAGCATCGCCACTCAACGGCAGCCACACCTCTACGCTCCATACGCGTATGAAGACTTCGCCCCGGAAGGCACCACCATCGAAGTCGTCCCGATGGATACCTCTACCGACCAGATGACCGCGCTGCTTTCCGGTGATGTGGACTTCGCCCTCATGGGGGTCCCCACGGTGATCACCGGGGTCTCGGAGGGTTCTGACATCACGCTCATCGCATCAGGCGCCGATGGTGGCAGTGGTCTGATCGGCGACTCTGAGATTGAAGGGGCTGCCGACCTCGAGGGCAGGACAGTGGGATACGTGCCCGGATCCTCCCAGGAGATGGCATTCCGGTTGCTCGCCGAAGAGGCTGGCCTGGACCCCGACACCGATATCGACATGGTCAATCTCGGCTACGCCGACATGCACGAAGCGCTCAGCAGCGGCGACATCGACGCGTTCGCGGGAGCAGAGGTGGGAGTCTCACTGTCGCTTCTCGACGGCGCCGAACCCGTGGAAGACATCTATGACACCCCTCTGGGGCCCGTGAACATCGGATTGGCGACGACCGGCACGTTGGCCGAGGAGAACCCCGAGATGGTCAATGAACTGTTGGGCATTCATGAGGAGGCGACCGCGCACCTGGCCGAAAATCCCAGCGAATGGATCGAAGCAGTTCAGGGGCAGTTCTCCTTCGAGGGTGAAGTGCTTGAACAGGCAGTGGAGAACATCTGGCTTCGTTCAGATATCGACGAGGCCTACCGAGGAAACATCGACGAACTTGCTCAGCAGATGCAAGAACTCGAGATCATCTCTGAGGCACCAGCTGCCGATGATGTCGTCACTGAAATGGAGTGATCCAACGTGACTGCCATTGCCTCGGCTTCATCCACCACTATCAAAGACGCCACTCCAAGCCCGCAGTCGACAGGCACAAAGCGCAAACGCTGGTCCCCCAGGGCGCTCCTGCTCGCCTTTCCAGTACCTATTGCAGTACTCGTGTTCTGGAGCCTGGGAGTCCAGTTCGGGTGGAACCTGCCCTTCGGCATCCGAATGGCGCAGCTGCCCACCCCCTCTCAAGTGGGCCTGAGACTTACCGACCTCTTCTTCGGCGGCCTGGTGCCTGGGCCCTACAGCGGAGACATATTCCGGCACATCTGGGCCTCACTCGTGCGCGCTGCGAGCGGATTCGGACTCGCCGCCGTACTGGCTGTTCCGTTTGGGATTCTCCTCGGGAGATCCAAGACTGTCACGCAACTCTTCGAACCCCTCATCAACGTGGTGAGACCAATCCCAGTCACCGCATGGGCGCCCCTCGCGCTCATCGTCATCGGCATCGGTGACCGCTCAGCGATATTTCTGGTGTTCCTTGCAGCCTTCTTCCCCATGCTGATCAGCACCTCAGCGGCAGCTGCCCAGGTGCCGCCACGGCTTCTGGAGGCGGCCGCCATGCTCGGCATGAAGCCCTGGAAGAGGCTCCTCTACGTTGTGGCCCCGGCCTCGGTCCCGGGAATCTTCAGCGGATTACGCGTCGGCCTGGGATTGGCCTGGGCGCTGCTCGTGGTCGGAGAAATGACCGGGGTCAACATCGGCCTGGGCGCCATGATCATGGAGGGTCGGGTGGTGTCGCAGATCGACTTGATCATGTCCGGGATGATCATCATCGGGATACTCGGCTTCCTCACCGACCGATTCCTTGTTTTCGCACTGAAGGTCATCTCACGCAACCGGCCAGTCCTCCAGGAGATCAAATGAGTACATCGACTGAATCCACATCGATCTCACACGGCACCACCACGGGTGCTCTCTCGTTCAGCAATGTCGGCAAGCGCTATGGTGACGGCCCGTTCGCAATGCGGGGCTTCAACCTCGAGGTCAGTCCCGGAGAGCTCGTCGCCATAGTCGGAGCAAGTGGTTGCGGCAAGAGCACCGTGCTGCGCTTGATTGCTGGCTTTGAGTCCCATTCAGAAGGCGAGATCACCCTGGACAGCAGGCCTGTGTCCTCGCCGGGGCCTGATCGCGGGTTCGTCTTCCAAGACTATGGACTGTTCCCCTGGCTCACCGTGGCGGAAAACGTAGAGCTGGGTCCAAAAGAAAAAGGGCTTCCTCGTGCCGAGATGCGTGACTTGGTCGAACAGTACCTCGAACTCGTGGGCCTTGGTCGTGTCAGGGAAAAGTATCCTCACCAGCTCTCCGGCGGCATGCAACAGCGCGTCGCAATCGCGCGGGTTCTGGCAAACAGACCCACTGTGATGCTCATGGATGAACCCTTCGGCGCTCTGGATGCTCTGACCCGGGAACAGATGCAGGAGGACCTTTCCCGAATCAGACGCTCAGTGGGGACCACCGTGCTGTTCGTGACCCACAGCATCGAAGAGGCGGTGCGACTTGCCGACCGAGTGGTCATCATGACCGGCGGTCTGGCTCACGGCGTCTCCGGCCATATTCGACGCATTTTCGAGATCGACCTTGGACCCGATCGTGATCCGACAAGCGTGGAATTTACTGATCTAGAGCGGATGATCTCCCGAGAGGTCCACGCCAAAGATTGATTGCGGCTTAGAGCACATCCACCTTGCGACCGGCGAGCATGCCGACCGCTGCCATCACCACGACGGCGGCGACGATGATCCACAGGACCGGCGACCAAGACTCGGTGACCTCGAAGAGGCTTCCCGCCAAGAGGGGGCCGATCGCCGCGAGCAAGTATCCGACTCCCTGAGCCATTCCGGAGAGTCGACTCGCTTCCCCGGAGGTGCGGGCACGCATGCTGATCAAGGTCAGTCCGACCAGCAGGTTCCCGCCCGAGGCGAACCCGACGATCAGCGACCAGGCAGGCATGGCTGCGGGAAGCATGATGATGCCGAGCACGCCTATCAGCATGATCGCGGCAAGGGCGACGAGGACGAGGCGCTGGTCACGTGACCGCTGCATCACAGGTCCGACGACGAGGCTCGCGATGATGCCGATGGCTTGGTATGCACCGAGCCAGAACCCTGCACTGGTCTCGGAGATTCCATGCGAGGTCTGGATCGCGGGGAACCAGGTGAGCATGAGATAGAAGATGCCCGATTGGAGCGCGAAATACGCGGTGACCTGCCAGGCAACGGCTGAGCGCCACATTGAGCCACTCGGAGGCTCAGGGGTTACCACGGGTCGGTGCTGCTCGGCAGCGGCTTGCCGCGAAACCCTGAGCCGGGTCCCCCAGATTCCTGCAGAGATGAGCGCGAAGATCGCAGAGACCCCGAGGGTCAGCTCCCAGCCCTGCGCAGCAGCTACCGGGACCGCGGTCCCGGAGGCCACGGCGGCACAGCCGACCAGCACGGCCGTGTAGAGGCCAGTCATCACAGGTACACGAGTCGGGAAATCACGTTTGACCACGGCAGGGACAAGAACATTGCCCACGCCGATCGCCGCGCTGAGGATGATTGTCCCAGTGAAGAGGGAGAAGCCCCCCAGCGGCAGTGAGCGCAGCAGGGTTCCGAGTCCCAGCAGCACCAGAGACACGAAGATCGTTCGCTCGAGTCCCCAGCGGCGGCCCGCCGCGGCCACAAAGAGTGCAACCACACCAAAACCAACGGCGGGTATCGCTCCGAGCAGTCCCAGAGCAGCAGGTCCGAGCCCCGTATCTGCACCGATTCGTTCGATGAGTGGGCCCACAGCGGTGATCGCGGGACGAAGATTGGCCGCCACGATGAGCACCGTGACGATCAGCATCAGCTGCGAATGACGTCCCGCTGGCGGCTGCGGGGCTTGACTCATCTCCGACTCACTCGTCGAAGGACTTCCCGGTATTCAGATGTGGGCGCTGGCTCTTGATGATCTTCATCGGGAACGCCGAGTCCGTGCCCTGAACTCCAGGGATGGTGAGGACCTTCTTCGTCAGGAAGCGCTCATAGGCATGCAGATCCGCGACCGCCACGCGGACGAAATAGTCCGGGGACCCGAACAGCCGAAGCAGCTCCAGCACTTCGTCGAACCCGGCCATGGTGTCCTCGAAACGTTCCACAGTTTCGCGGTCACCCCATTTGAGCTCGATGTCCAGACCCACTTCAAAGGACTGACCCAGCGCCTCGGGATTGATGTCAGCCGTGTATCCGAGGATGATCCCGTCAGCTTCGAGTCTTTGGACTCTGCGTAGACACGGTCCGGCGGTGAGTCCCACCTTCTGCGCCAGAGCGGCGTTGGAGATTCGTCCGTCTTCACGCAACGCGGCAATGATTGCCCGATCCACACTGTCCATGCGCCGATTCTTGCACCAGATACGGCTGCGGAAGCTCAATTATCGGAAATTCCCACATTGTGGAAACTTCGGTACTCCACCGTGATCACGGTGATCCACGAATCTATGAGCACTCACATGTTTTTCACAGGAACGTTGATAACAGCTAGGTAACGGACCAAATTGCCCGGTATTCCGGGGTTTTCCATCCCGAAGTCCCCTTTGCCCCTCGGTTGACGCAATCAAATCGAGACCATTTACTAGTACACGGACATCTTCTGTGATGCCGCTGTGATGACTGGGCCTCCTTCCCAGGCCCCTCACACGGACCCCAGAAGCACCGGAGTCGGCTACCCACCACCGTCCATACCGACTCGGGTGAAACTTGACCGCTACACGTTATGAAGGCGGACGGTGACACGAGGACGGCCCGGGAGGGTCACGAGTGCAGGGACTTCGGGATTTAGCCTCTATGCAGACCAAGCAGTCTTTCAAGAAGGTTCTCGGCGGCGGACTCGCAGCTGCCACATTGGCCGGCGCAGCCGTCGTCTCACAGGCTCCAGCGGCAAGTGCCGCAGGTCAGTGGGACCAGCTCGCTCAGTGTGAGTCCGGTGGCAACTGGTCCATCAACACCGGCAACGGTTACTACGGTGGCCTGCAGTTCTCCCAGCAGTCCTGGCAGGCAGTGGGCGGCTCCGGTCTTCCCAGCGATGCCAGCAAGTCCGAGCAGATCAGCCGGGCACACCAGCTCTGGGAGATGCAGGGCTGGGGCGCATGGCCTTCCTGCTCCTCACAGCTCGGTCTTTCCGGCAACCCAGGCGGCGGCGGCGGCTCCGCTGCTCCTGCACAGCAGGAGCAGGCACCGCAGCAGCAGCAGGCGCCCCAGCAGGAGCAGGCACCTGCTCCCGCCGAGCAGGCACCACAGCAGCAGGCCGCTCCCGTGGAGCAGGCTCCTGTCGAGCAGGCACCCGTTGAGCAGGCACCACAGACTCAGGTCCAGTCGGCTCCCGCTCCGCAGACCTCGACTCAGCCAAACACTGATGTCGAGCTCTCCGGCGAGACCTACTCCGTGCAGTCAGGCGATTCGCTCTCCAGCATCGCCGCTGAGCTCGGTGTTGAGTGGACCGATCTCTGGGGCGCCAACACCGACCTGGTCGAGGATCCCAACGTGATCTTCGTGGGCGATCAGCTGAAGCTGCCCGTCGCAGGCTGAATGAATTGATGCCTTCGGGCATAGTACTAAGGGGCGTCAGCATCAGCTGACGCCCCTTAGTCGTACCTCCGTCCTGAAGATCACCCCGTCGCCTATCCGTCCTGAGGAAGCTCTTGCGCTCACGCCGCCCATTAAAACTTCTGCCCCCAGCCCTGGCCGCCGTGACGGTCGGATCTCTGGTCCTTGGGTGCTCTGCTCTTCCAGGAGATGACAGCGCGGAGGAGACAACAGAAGCGGATCGCTGTGAACCGGTGACCCCAACTCAGGCGCTTCCCGCAGAACGAGCGGTGTTTGGGCTCAATCCCGACTGGGCAGTGGAGTCTCTGCAGGACTTCGCGGATATCACGGGCGTGTCCCCGGGTGCAGCCGTGACCTTCATCGATATGCCTTTCAACTCGGAAGACTCCACGAATGTCTTAGCTGCCGCTGATCAGGTGGCAGGCATGGGTGGAGTACTGATGCTGACGCTTGAGCCGCACGAGGGACTTGGCGCGGTGAACGACGAGTCCGTCGCCGCGTTGACCGAGCTGCTCAGCGAGGTCAACGCGAAGGGCGTCCCCGTGCTGCTGCGCTTCGCCCATGAGATGAACGGGTCCTGGTACCCCTGGGGTCAACAGCCCGAGGCCTACGTCGAGGCATTTCGTACCGTCGCCACGGCCGTGCGCGAGGATACTCCGGGTACCGAGATGATCTGGGCGCCGAATTACGGCGGGGGCTATCCCTTCAGCGGCGGAGAGTTCGAAGCTGAGCCGGGAGCGTCTGATTTCGCGCTCCTGGACACCGACGGCGATGGTGAGCTGACCGAGACAGACGACCCCTATGCGCCCTACTACCCCGGCGACGACGTGGTCGACTGGGTTGGCATGTCGCTCTACCACTGGGGCAGCACCTATCCATGGGAAAGCAGCGAAATGCCGGAGGACGACAAGTTCTCCGACCAGTTGCACGGGACCTACGACGGTCTTGCGGGGGACGAGAGCATCCTGCCCGACTTCTATTCGATCTATTCGGAGGATCGGGACAAACCGCTGGCCATCCCTGAGACAGCCGCATTCGTGACGGCCGACGCCAGCCCGGAACTGGCCCTGGACATCAAGCGCGCATGGTGGAGGCAGATTTTCTCTCCTGAGATGCATTCCGAGTTCCCGAACCTGCGAATGGTCAATTGGTTCAACTGGGACAAATACGAGCCTGAAGTCGACGCGACAGTCCGCTGGTCGGTCAGCACGGATCAGCAGATCGCTGATGCTTTCCGTGAAGACCTTCCAGAGTGGATGGCGCAGGCCGACGACGTAGCCAGCTGCCCTGCACCTGATTGATCAGCGCAGCGGTGACGCCTGCAGCCCGTCGGCCTCCACGCTGATCACAACTGTCCCATGGACATCCGTCCGGTAGACCGCGGCGCCGACCTCTTCCAGCGCAGCGATGATCGTCTCGGCAGGGTGGCCGTAGCTGTTGTCTTCCCCGACTCCGATCAGCGCAACAGCAGGGTCCAGCTCCTCAATGACCTGCGTTCCCCCGTTGGCAGCTCCATGGTGAGCCACCTTCAACAGGTGAACTCCGGCAGGCAAGCCCGTCTTGCGGATCATCGCGGCGGCAGCTTCTTGCTCCATATCACCGGTGACCAGCAGCCGCAACGGAGTCTCCGGGGATCCGACCGAGGCTGCCGACAGCCTGGAGTCAGAGATCTGGAAAAGTGACACCATCGAGTTGTCGTTCGCCTCCTTGTGGTGGTCCTCAGCCGCCCACACGGTGACCGTTACGGTCACGTCCCCGGTGTATCGAAGCGAATCCCCCGCCTGGGCGCGCAGGACCGGAACATCGTCCGGAAGAACTGCTGCGGCCGCGACTTCCCGTGACAGGTTCCAGTCCTCGCTCGCGGAGTAGAGGATCTGTCCGACCTCTCGGTGGGCGAAGATGCCTTCGGCTCCCCCGTAGTGGTCTTCGTGTTCGTGGGTCACGAGGAACGCATCCACGGCACTGACCCGGAGTTGGCGCAGACAGTCATCTGCCAGAACCGGGTCCTCCCCCGCGTCCACGACGATCCCGGCTTCTACTCCGGTGCGCACCACCAGCATGTCTCCCTGTCCCACATCACACAGCGCCACCCGCCATTCCCCGGGCAGACCTGAAGGACCCAAGGCAGCAGCAGGCAGGACCAGCGCTAACATCGCCCCAGATGTGACCGCCAAAAGGCCCACGTACCAACGTCGGAAACGATCCACGAGTCCCACCACTAGAACCACTGCCGCGCTGAGATAGAGAACCACCAATCCCCATCCCACGGGACCCTCGGGCCAGGGCGCCAATGCCTGTGGCAATGACGCCGCCGCACGTCCGATCCACCCGATGGATGCTGCGGCGAGGCCGCAGCACCAGAGGATCGGAACTGCCAGCCATGGCATGGTCGTGGAGATCACGGCCGCGAAGGTCCCGGGGATCGTGATCAATGGGACGAAGGGCGCCGCTAGGACGTTGGCTGGCACGGCATAGGTGTTCATTGCGGCTGAGAGCGGCAAGAGAACAGGAGTGACGAATAGCTGCGCGGAGAAGGCCAGCGCCAAGGGTGCCGCCACTATGGTCGGCAGGTAACGTTCCAACTGCTCGCGGATCCGCGTTCCGATGACCACGATCCCTGCTGTCGCGGCCGCTGAAAGCTGGAAGGCGGGTTCCCTTCCGTAGTTCGGATCGAAAACGAGCAGCAGCAGGACACAGAGGCAGAGCAGCGAGAAGGCGGACCTTCCCCGACCGGCGAAGAGTGAGATCGCGGCGATGCTGCCCATGACTCCGGCCCGTATGACACTGGGCTCAGGATGGACCAGGAGGATGAAGAACACGAGCCCCAGCAACGACACCGGCACGCTCGACCAGCGTGGCAGCCTGAGCATCCGCACCAGACCCATCAGGGTTCCCATCACGAGTGCGCAGTTGGCACCGCTGACAGCTGTGAGATGACTCAGCCCTGCAGCTCGCATGGCTTCGGTGAGATCCTCGTCCTGGGCGGAGCGGTCGCCCAAGATCAAGCCGGGCAGCAGAGCTGGCGCATCACCCACTGCATGCGTCGAGGCCCGCGTAGTGGCAGCCCTCAACTCGTTGAAGACCTCGGTGAACTCGGTGCGACGATCGGGAGCAAGCCGCTCAAGCTGTTCGCCGAAGGGATACGCCACAGCTGTCTCTCGCTCACCGGGATCAGTCGGGCTGAGCCTGACCATCCCTTCGTAGCGATGTCCGGCCACCAAGGGCGGATCGGGGCCCGTGAACTCATGGATGATGACCACCGGTGCATCCACTGCTGTGTGAGCTTGCTGTCCTGGCCAGCGTGCGCTGAGCACTTTGGCGTGGGCGAGCACGCGGTTTTCACCGCCGAACCCTGACTCCTCCAGAATCTCAGGCTGTCCCGACACTCTGATGATGACTGTCACAGGTGCCTGATCTTCGATCGCCTGTTCCCACCCGCTTTCACTGTGCTCCCTGCCCTCCGTGCTCGCTTGCAGCGCCACGGCCCCGGCCACCACGCAGCACAGCAGGACATGCAGAGGTACCGGATCGGTGACGAGCCGGTTCAACAACCAGGCCGCCACAGTCAGCAACACGCCGGCAACCAAGCAGGCCCATCCGAGCTGGCGCGCCTGTTCCCAGGGGATCAGAACACTGATCAACGCGGCAGCCCATGCTGCCAACGCCGCGGGCAGCAGCCGCAGGTCAAGTGGCCTGGCCGTGTTCACCAGGTCACCAGTCCTTCGACGTTCTCCAGAATGACCGGTCCGATACCGCTCACCGCGGCAAGTTCCTCCAGTGAAGTGAACGGTCCTTGGGTCTCCCTATGGGTGATGATGCGCTCGGAGAGTGCTGGACCGATCCCGGGAAGCTCGTCGAGCGTGGCCGCGTCCGCGGTATTGAGGTTGATCAGTTCCGACGCACCCGGTCCCGATGGCACACCTTCGCCCTGATCTGGAGTGCCGCCTGGGTTCGCGAGCTCGCCTGGCAGAGCGCCACCGTTCTTGACCTCCTCCGGGGTCGGCACCCAGATCATCGTGCCGTCCTGAATGGGTGCAGCGAGGTTCAGGCCCCCGGGTTCCGCCTCGGCTGTCATCCCGCCTGCTGCCTCGATCGCCTCATGGACCCGAGAGCCGGGAGGCAGTTCCACCACTCCGGGGTCCTTCACCGCGCCACCGACATGCACGACGGGAGAGTCCCCCATCTCGCTGCTGCCTGCGCCAGCAGCACCCGCACCATCAGCAACGTCATCAGCACTGCTGGCAGTCCCACCCTCGCCGCCTGTCGGGACGTCGGGATCGACACCGTCGGTCCCGACGGGATTCGACTCGCCAGCGGAGCTGGAGCCCGCGTCGTCGTCCGTATGGTTCTCCAGGGTTGGAGGCTGTGGAACCTCAGCCGTGCCCGGGACCGTGTTGTTCAGCCAGGAGAAACCGAGCCAGGTCAACAGCGCCAGGATGATCACCAGGACACCGGTGAACTTCAATCGGATCCGCGCAGGCGCGCTGTGGGTGGCTTCGCGTTCCGCTCGCAGCCGCTCCCGCCGCGTGAGCTGCTCCTCCGACCAGGCCTCCATATGGCCACGTTAGAACTGGCACTGGCGCGGACGGGGAGGGTCAATCGGATCTGTGGGCTGCCGTGCGACAGAAATCCAGAGGGAGGCGCTGGGGAAAAGTCACGGTACCGAGCCGCGCCAGCACGCGCCGCGCGAAGGCACAGAGAACTAGGCGGGGCCTGGGCTCAGGGGGTAGGACTCAGGAGGTAGGGCTCAGGGAGACTGCAAGCGCTCCGAGGCCGAGGTGGGCGCCCAGTGCTGGCGGAAGGTCGACCACCGGGACTGGAGCCGCGGAGAGCGGCCGCAGGGCCTCTGCCAGCTCCAGGGACTGAGCCGGATTGCCGAAGCCGTGGATCGCCAAGCGCGGCGACTCCATCGTGTGAGCATGCTCGGCGACTCGACTCTGGAGTCGCTCGAGCGCCCGCGGCATGGTGCGGGGTCGCTCCACGGGATGAATCTCGCCGTCGACCAGCTGCAGCAGCGGTTTCACCCATAGCAGCCCTCCGATCAGGCTCGACATGGCATTGATCCGGCCACCACGTCGCAGCTGATCCAGGTGCGGCAGCACGAAGAGTGATTCAGAGGCATCCGCAGTGCGCGAGGCGGCTGCGGCCACGGACTCAAGGGTTCCTCCCAGCTGGGCCGCCATCGCGGCGTCTAACACGCTATGACCGAGGGCGAGTCCCGCCTGGCCCGAGTCCACCACAGTCACGGGGAAATCCAACTGGGCTGCAGCCAGCCGTGCAGACTCGACGGTGCCAGACAGCTGGGCTGAGAGGTGGATCGAGACCACACCCGCGTAGCCCTGGGCCTGAAGCTGCTGATAACACCGCAGCAACCTGCCTGGGGAGGGACGTGACGTGCGCACTGCAGTGCCCTGCGCGAGCGCCAGCGGCAGGTCGCGATCCAGTTCTTCACTGGTCTCCGGATAGATCTGGTCCCCGATCATCACCGGGATGGGGACCGAGATGATGTTGCTCCCCACCTGGCCGAGGACCAGCTCCTGGGTGCCGCGATCGACCGGAAGCGAGCAGGAGGAATCGGTGACAATCGCGATTCGCCCCTTCTTCTTGCGCAGGTTGGGCTTGCGCCCCGGCACGGCGGCACGGCGCCGCAGAAGATCTGCCTCGACGGCTTCGCGCCATCGGGCCAGGCTCTGCTGGCAACGTTCCCCCGGCCGGGAGGCCATCAGCCTGTCACTACATTGACCAGTTTCGGTGCGCGCACAATGACCTTGCGCACTCCCCCGCCCTCGGCGATGTAGCGCTGGATCTTCGGCAGGGCCAGGGCTTGAGCCTCAAGGTTCTCCGCGCTGATATCCGCGGCGACCTCGATCTTCTCGCGCAGCTTGCCCTGCACCTGGATCACCGCAGTGACAGTGTCCTCGACCAGCAGCGATTCATCCACGGCCGGCCAGATCGAATTTGCCACGGAGGGCTCATGACCGAGCATCGCCCACATGTCCTCAGCGGTGTAGGGAGCCACCAGGGAGAGGATCTGCGCAGTGACCTCGGCGGCTTCGCGGACGGCCGGATCGGCTGCCCCCGCGCCGGAGTCGATCTCTTTACGTGCAGCGTTGACTAGCTCCATGA
>Ga0265798_10003237_pt1 | contig 23293 bp, 17 predicted proteins | sample P3T30metagenome_FD_192430 | JGI IMG/M metagenome (GOLD analysis project Ga0265798, IMG submission 192430) | Plant litter microbial communities from East Loma Ridge, Irvine, California - P3 T30 | ecosystem: Environmental > Terrestrial > Plant litter > Unclassified | place: USA: California... | reverse complement strand
CGGTGATCCGGTGGGGTTTTTTGCTTTGTGCGCGCGGTATCTCATCGAGCTCGCGTTCTCATTATGCGACGGACTTGGGCCCCGGCCAAGGGGGACGCCTACTCCCGCGGCGACGGTTTTGCGGGTAGCGCAGGGAACCACTGCAGCATTCGTTCACTACCATCCTCAGAACCGTCGCACCGGCGCAGGCCAGTGCCTAAGTTGACTTGGTTTTGAAAGGTGTTCTCCACACCTGAACACACCTAACCTCCAAAACTGTTCCATTTCAGAACAGCTGCAACACCCGCTTCCCCTGTCTCATCCATGGCACGCCCTTTGCTGTGACAGATCTGACCAGTGTTCAGACAAGGGACAGCTCATGCAACTCCGCGCCGCCATCCAGCACGCATTCCTCCCTCGTCATCCGACGTCCGGCGTCGGATTCCTTGTCGCCGCAGCCGTGCTGACGCCGTGCGCCGCCGCCGCGGACCCCGAGCGCATCGACAAGCCGGCGGCAGTGATCCCGGTGGTAGAGGTCGTTGGCCTGGCGCCCTTGCCCGGCCTCGGAATCGAGCGCGACCTGCTGCCGTATCCGGTACAACTTGCCACCGACAAAACCTTCCGCAAAGCCGGCGGCGAAAACCTGGCCGAGTTCATGTCGCGCAATCTTACCGGCGTGAACGTTAACGAAACCTCCGGTAGCCCGTTCCAGAACGACCTGACCTTCCGGGGGTTTCGTGCCTCGCCGGTGCTGGGCAGTTCGCAGGGCATCTCGGTCTACCTGGACGGCGTGCGCGTCAACGAAGCCTTCGGCGACGTCGTCAACTGGGACATGCTGCCCGAGTCGGCGATCGGCAGCCTGCTGCTCGTTCCCGGCGCGAATCCCCTTTACGGTTTGAACACCCTGGGCGGCGCGCTCGCCTTCACCACCAAATCTGGCCTGAGCCACCCCGGAGGCGAGCTCGAACTGTCGCTTACCGACGAAGGACGGCGGCGTGCCGACCTGGCCTATGGCTGGCGCGGCAACAACGGCTGGCACAGCTTCATTGGCGGCACCTGGTTCGACGACGACGGCTGGCGCGACCATTCGTCCGGCCATCTGGGCAATATGCTGGTGAAGGTCGGCCGCTCGCTCGGCGCCACCGACTGGTCCGCCACACTGCTGGGCGGGCGCAGCCGCCTGCTCGGCAATGGCCTGCTTCCGGAGCCGCTGTATGGGGATGACCGGCGCGCCGTGTACACCCACCCCGACACCACCCGCAACCGCCTGTTGCAGGCTACGCTCAACCTGACCCACCGCTTCAGCACGGACACCGAACTGAGCGCCACCGCCTATGCCCGCAACAGCCGCCGCGACACGGTCAACGGCGACGTCAGCGAAGAATACGACGATTACGTGGAAGATTGCGAAGACGGCTTCGACAGCAGCGGCGCGCCGCGCGAGCCGGACGAGTGCGGCTTCACCCAGGCCGAAGGCGCGGCCCTGCATCCCGGCGTACTGAATACCACCAGCACGCGCCAGGAAAGCCGCGGCCTCAGCGCCGCCTTCAGCACCCGGCGCGGACCCTGGCGCCTGGACGCCGGCATCACCTTCGACCACAGCGACGTCGAATACGCCCAGTTTGAACAAGAGGCACTCGTCACGGACACGCGCGAAGTGATTGGCGACCCTGACGAAGAGCGCGAACCATCCTCCTCGGTCATCGGCAATTCGCGCACCTGGGGCGTGTACGCCGCAGGCAGCTGGGCCATCGACGCCGCCACCCAGCTGACCGCGAGCGCACGTTTCAACCGCGCCCGCGTCGAGAACACGCTGACCAACGAACGCGGCGTTCAGCCGCGCGAACGCTTTACTTATACCCGCCTGAACCCCTCGCTCGGCATCACCCGCCAGGCCGGCAATGCGACGGTATTCGCCAATATCGCGCAGGGTAACCGGGTGCCGACCGTCATCGAGCTCGGCTGCGCCGACCCGGAAAACCCCTGCCGCCTGCCGGTCGGCCTGCAAGCCGACCCCTACCTGAAACAAGTGATCGCACGCACCGTCGAGGCTGGCGTGCGCGGCCGTCTGCAGGACGGCAGTTACTCGCTGTCGCTGCACCGCACAGTCAACCGCGACGATATCCTTTTCCTTAGCTCGCCTTCGCGCCAGGGCTATTTCGCCAACTTTGAGCGCACCCTCCACCAGGGACTGGACCTCACCGCGGCGCAACAAATCGGCCCCTTCGGCCTGCGCCTGGCTTATAGCTACCTCGAAGCAGAGTACGACGCCGACGGCGAGCTGTTCACCGGCGCGCGCAATGTCGAGGTGCGGCGCGGCATGCGATTGGCCGGCCTGCCGCGGCACAGCGGCAAGTTGTCGCTCGACTGGACCGCAAGTTCGCAACTGACTTTCGGCGCCGAGCTGCAGGCATCCAGCAGCCTGATATCACAAGGCAACGAGGACGGGCTGATCGAAGACCTGGAAGAAGGCGAAGAGCCCGAGCGCGCCGACTGGCGGGTGCGCGGCTATGCCCTGGTGGGCCTGCGCGCCAGCTACCGCCCGACGCCAAAATGGGAATTGTTCGCGCGCGTCAGCAACCTGTTCGACCGCCGCTACGAAACTTTCGGCGCCGTCGCCCCCGACCTGTTCCCGAACGGCCGGCAGCTGCGGCCGCACGAAGATGAGGTCGATTCCGAACATGCCCGCTTCGTGGCGCCGGGTGCGCCGCGTACCTTCATTGCCGGCGTACGCTACACCTTCTGAACCTTTTCAGAAGGTGTAGTCGGCGCTGACCCCCGCCATCCACTGGCGGCCGGGCGCCGCTTCGTAATAGCGCCGGTTGCTGTCGCCGACGATCACCGAGCCGACGTAGTCCCGATCGAAGACATTGTTCAGCCGTACGAACTGCTTGAAGCGCCAGCGCTCGACTGACTGGCGCGCCTGGACGCGCAGGTTGACCACCGCATAGCCTGGCGCGGCGTTTTCCCGGTTCGTATCTTCCACATAGATCTTGCTCGAGGCGATGGTCTCGACTGCCGCATCGAGCCGTTCGGCTGCATCCTTCCATGCCAGCTCGGCATAGGCGCTGGTGCGCGGCACACCTGGCAGACGCTTGCCCGCGGCGACATTGCCGAAGCCGGTCTCATAGGTCGCACGCAGCACGGTCAGGGCGGCGCGTGCGCTGAAGCCGGCCCCCAGCGCGGATTCCAGCGACAGTTCCGCGCCGCGGCGCAAGGTGGAACTGGCATTGCGATACGCCGTGCGGCCGCCGGCGGCACTCTCGACCACCATCTCGCCGTCGGTGCGCGCCTGGAACAGCGCCGCATTCATACGCGTGTCCTCGCCCAGCCGAAGTTTGGCCCCCAGCTCCAGGTGCTTGCTGTGCGCCGGCGCCAGCCCGAAGTTGAAGCCGCCACCGCCGCTCGAATAGAACAGCTCGTTCAAGGTTGGCGTCTCGAAGCCGCGCGCAGCGCTGGCGTAGACGTTGAGCGACTCCGACACCTTGTACAGCACGCCCGCGACCGGGGTGATGCGGCTGTAGTCGACCGAACCGCTGTCGACGCCGTTGCTGGCGAAGCGATCGTCCACGTTTACCTTCAGGCTGCTGCGGCGCAGGCCGGCCGTCAGCACCCATGGCCCGCCGGCCCATTCGGTCTGCAAGTAGGGATCGAGGTTCGACAGCGTGTCGATCTCGCTGCGCCGCAGTGCGCCCTTGACGCCCAATTGCGCGCCGGCGAAGTTCTCGAAGCCCTGCCGGTCATCGCGCGAGCGCCCGTATTCGAGACCGGCAGTCGTGCTGAGCTTGCCACCGGCCAGCTCGCGCACCGCAATCCACTGCAGCTCCGCACCGTAGAAATCGCGGTCGAAATCAACCACGCCGCCTGAATGGCTGGGCGGCGCCTGGAAGCCGCGCGAAAACGCCTGGTACTGGATCACTTGCCGCTTGCCCACATAGGCCGTGATGCGCACGCGGTCCGCGCCGAAGCGCTGCTCGAAGGCGGCGCCGGCCTGCCGGTGATCGATGCTCTTGCGGGTGTCGTAGCGGTCAGCCAGCGTGCGGTTCGGCATCTGCGTATCGGTGCTGTCGATTTCGCCCGCGCGCGGGTCGCGCCGGAAGGTGGCCCAGGTGACGCCGAGCGGGTCTTGCGTGTCGTCCTGGTCCAGGCTGCTGGCGGTGATGGTCAGGCGGCTGGCCGCGCTTGGGCGCAGGCTGAGCTTGGCCAGGGCCTGCTCGCGGCGCGCGGCGCTGTGGGCGCGGTAGCCATCGGTATCGAAGCGCGAGGCATCGATCACGTAGCCGACGCCGCCGGCCTCGCCCTGGGCATTGAGGTCGACCTTGCGGATGCCGTCGCTGCCGCCCGAGATGGTGGTCGCGAGCGTCGGCCGGCCCCGCCCATCGCGGGTGAACAACTGCACCACGCCACCGGAGTGGTTCCCGTACAGGGCGGAGAACGGTCCGCGCAGCACCTCGATGCGCTCGGCCATGTCGAGATTGAAGCTAGCTGCCTGGCCCTGGCCATCGGGCATCGAAGCCGGAATCCCGTCGGCAATCAGGCGCACGCCGCGCACGCCGAAGGCGGAGCGGGCGCCGAAGCCGCGCGACGAAATCTGCAAGTCCTGCGCGTAGTTCTGGCGGTTCAGCACTACCAGCCCTGGCACCGCCGCCAGCGCTTCCGAGGCATTCACCCGCAGTTGGGCATTACCGATGCGCCCGGCATCGACGACATCGATCGCTGCCGGGAAGTCGAAGCTGTCGTGCTCGATGCGGCTGCCGGTGACGACTACCACCGGCACCGTTTCCGGATCCGGATCTGCGGCCGCGTTCGCGGAAGCAGCCAGCACGGCGCCAGCCGCATACATCAAGGCAAGCGGCTTGCGCCGCAGGGAAAGCTTGGCCATGCACGTCTCCGGAAATGCCATGCGATTGACGAAGCAAGTTCTCTGCCATGCGCGGCGGAGCCGGAATGGCACGGCGCTTGCATAGGGTGGACTCTGCAGACGCTGCGCGCGGCTGCCCGGGGAGAGGGCGGCAAGCAAGGCGCGCCAGCTGTTCCAAAACAGGACAGCCGGCTTGCCAGTGTTTCAGTTCCGGACATGCACGGCGCAGCGAACCGGACGGGGACCCACCAACAACAGGAAGAGGACGACATGAATCTCGCGGACATCAGCAAGCTCGGCGTTGCCAACCCCTTCAAGCAGCGCTACGACAACTACATTGGCGGGGAGTTCGTGGCGCCCTTGCGGGGCGACTACTTCCCGAACCTGACGCCGATCACCGGCCAGCCCTTCTGCGAAGTGGCGCGCTCCGGTCCCGAGGACATCGAGCTGGCGCTCGACGCCGCCCATGCCGCGAAGGATGCCTGGGGCAAGACCTCGCCCGCCGAACGCGCGACGATCCTGAACCGCATCGCCGACCGCATGGAGCAGAACCTGGACGTGCTGGCCACGGCCGAGACCATCGACAACGGCAAGCCGATCCGCGAATCCACCGCCGCCGACATCCCGCTGGCGATCGACCATTTCCGCTACTTCGCCGGCTGCATCCGCGCCCAGGAAGGCTCGATCGCGCAGATCGACCACGAAACCTACGCCTACCATTTCCACGAGCCGCTGGGCGTGGTCGGCCAGATCATCCCGTGGAACTTCCCGATCCTGATGGCGGTCTGGAAGCTGGCCCCCGCGCTGGCCGCAGGCAATTGCGTGGTACTGAAACCGGCCGAGCAGACCCCGGCCTCGATCATGGTGCTGGTGGAACTGATCGGCGACCTGCTGCCGCCCGGCGTGCTAAACGTGGTCAATGGCTTCGGCCTGGAAGCGGGCAAGCCGCTGGCCTCGAACAAGCGCATTGCCAAGATCGCCTTCACCGGCGAAACCACGACCGGCCGCCTGATCATGCAATATGCCGCGCACAACCTGATCCCGGTCACGCTCGAGCTGGGCGGCAAGTCGCCGAACATTTTCTTTGAAGACGTAATGGATGCGGACGACGACTTCTTCGACAAATGCCTGGAAGGCTTCGCCATGTTCGCGCTGAACCAGGGCGAGGTCTGCACCTGTCCCTCGCGTGTGCTGATCCAGGAATCGATCTACGAGCGCTTCATCGAACGCGCGCTGGCGCGGGTGGCGGCAATCAGGCAAGGCAATCCGCTCGACGCCGCCACCATGCTCGGCGCCCAGGCCTCGCAGGAGCAGCTGGAGAAAATCCTGTCCTACCTCGACATCGGCAAGCAGGAGGGTGCCGAGGTGCTGGCGGGCGGCGAGCGCAATGCCTTGCCGGGCGACCTGAAGGAAGGCTATTTCGTGCAGCCCACCGTGTTCAAGGGCCACAACCGGATGCGCATCTTCCAGGAAGAGATCTTCGGGCCGGTGGTCGCGGTCACGACCTTCCGCGACGAAGAGGAAGCCCTGGCGATCGCCAACGACACCCTGTACGGCCTGGGCGCCGGGCTGTGGACGCGCGACGGCAGCCGTGCCTTCCGGGTCGGCCGCGCAATCCAGGCCGGGCGCGTGTGGACCAACTGCTACCACCTGTATCCGGCGCACGCCGCCTTCGGAGGCTACAAGCAGTCCGGCATTGGGCGCGAGAACCACAAGATGATGCTCGACCATTACCAGCAAACGAAGAACCTGCTGGTGAGTTACAGCCCCAAGGCACTGGGGTTTTTTTGAGTGATCCGCGAGCGATGTGATGGACAGTGCACCCGAACGCGTGGTCGCCACCGATGCCGCACTGGCCCTGATCGGCCAGTTGCGCGCGCGCCATGGCCCGCTGATGTTTTTCCAGTCGGGCGGTTGTTGCGACGGCAGCGCGCCGATGTGCTATCCGGCAGGCGAGTTCAGCCTGAGCGACAGCGACGTGCGGCTCGGCGCCCTCGATGGCGCGGACTTCTACATGGGCGCCGAGCAGTTCGCCTATTGGGAACACACGCAGCTGATCATCGACGTGGTGGGCGGCAACGGCGGCATGTTCTCGCTCGATAACGGTACCGGCCAACGATTTCTCACCCGCTCGCGCCTGTTCAGCGACGCCGAGCTGCGCCGGCTGCCCGCGCCCGGGCGCGGCGCCGCGGCATGAGGTTTTTTCATTCGACACGAAGGACACCATGAAAACGAAAGCAGCCATTGCCTGGAAAGCCGGCGCACCGCTCTCCATCGCCGAAGTCGACCTCGAGGGGCCGCGCGCCGGCGAAGTACTGGTAGAGATCAAGGCGACTGGTATCTGCCACACCGATTACTACACCCTGTCAGGCGCCGACCCGGAGGGCATCTTCCCGGCCATCCTCGGCCACGAAGGGGCCGGCATCGTGCTCGAAACCGGGCCCGGCGTCACCTCGGTGAAGCCCGACGACCACGTGATTCCCCTTTACACACCGGAATGCCGGCAGTGCAAGTTCTGCCTGTCGCGCAAGACCAATCTGTGCCAGGCGATCCGCGCGACCCAGGGCCGCGGCCTGATGCCCGACGCCACATCGCGCTTCTCGCTCGACGGCCAGCAGCTGTTCCACTACATGGGCACCTCGACCTTTTCCAACTACATCGTGGTGCCGGAAATCGCGCTGGCGAAAATCCGCCCGGATGCGCCGTTCGACAAGGCCTGCTACATCGGCTGCGGCGTCACCACCGGCGTCGGCGCCGTGGTGTTTTCGGCCAAGGTGCAGGCCGGCGCCAACGTGGTGGTATTCGGGCTGGGCGGCATCGGCCTGAACGTGATCCAGGGCGCGCGCATGGTGGGGGCCAACAAAATCATCGGCGTCGACATCAACCCGGGCCGCGTCGAGATCGCACGCAAGTTTGGCATGACCGATTTCGTCAACCCGAACGAGGTCGGGAACATTGTCAACCACATCGTGCAGCTCACCGACGGCGGCGCCGACTTCAGCTTCGAGTGCATCGGCAACACCACGGTGATGCGCCAGGCGCTCGAGTGCACCCACAAGGGCTGGGGCCAGTCATTCATCATCGGCGTCGCCGCGGCGGGGCAGGAGATTTCCACGCGGCCGTTCCAGCTGGTTACCGGACGCGAGTGGAAGGGCTCGGCCTTCGGCGGCGCGCGCGGCCGCACCGATGTCCCCAAGATCGTCGACTGGTACATGGACGGCAAGATCAATATCGACGACCTGATCACCCACACCTTGCCGCTCGAACGGATCAACGAAGGCTTCGAACTGATGAAGAGCGGGCAGTCGATTCGCTCGGTGGTGTTGTACTGAATCCGAACTTAACGCAACGGGAGAGATCACCATGGATGATGCAGTCAAGGATGGCATAGTCAACATTCACCCTGCCGTCGATCACGGCATTCCGCCGGCGATGCCGGGTTTCAGCGGCGGCACCTTGACGTGCCGCTGCAGCAGCAATCCGGTCACGGTCGAGATCACGAGCCAGGTCGCGTACAACCACGTATGCGGCTGCACCAAGTGCTGGAAGCCCGAAGGCTCGCTGTTTTCGCAGATCGCCGTGGTCGGGCGTGACCGGGTCGCAGTGACGGCGAACGAAGACAAGCTGCAGGTGGTGGACGACAGCGCCACGATCCAGCGCCACGCCTGCCGCGATTGCGGCGTACACATGTATGGGCGCATCGAGAACACCGGCCACGCCTTCCACGGCTTCGACTTCGTGCACACCGAGCTGTCGAAGGAGAAGGGCTGGGCGCCGCCGGAGTTTGCCGCCTTCGTCTCCTCGATCATCGAGTCAGGCGCGCTGCCGGAAAACATGGGCGCGGTGCGCGCGCGCCTGAACGAGATCGGCCTTCCGCCCTACGACGCACTGTCGCCGGCGCTGATGGATGCGATCTCGACGCATGTGGCCAGGAAGAGCGGCATGCTCAAGGACGCCTAGGCCGCCACGACAACCGGCACGGCGGCCCTGGCGTGGCCGTGCGGCTCACCCTCGGAGACAGGCATGAAGCGATTCTTTTGGTTGCTAATGGCGGCGGCACTGGCGGCGCCCTCGGTGGCGCAGGCACACGACTATCCCACCAGCGGCCGTGTCGAGTACGTGCTCGAGTGCATGCAGAAGCACGAGGGCAAGTACGAGTACCTCTACAAGTGCTCCTGCGTCATCGACCATATTTCCAAGCACATGTCGTATGACGAATACGTGGAGATGTCGACCGCCTTGCGCAACCAGACCATGGCTGGCGAGCGCGGCGCGCTGTTTCGCGACCCGGCGCCGGTGAAGGAGATGGCCAGCAAGTACAAGGCGCTGCAGGCCAGTGCCGCCAAGGCCTGCTACGTCGCGCAAGCTTGATCCATGAGTCTGCTGCATTGCCGGTTGCGTCACGGATGGCACAGTCCTGAGATGGGACTGTCACGAATCTGAACAAGGATGCGCCTTTAGACGCACGGAACGGGCGCGCCTGGGTTGGCACATTCTGTGCTGTGAAGAAGAGGGAGCACCTCACCAGGTCACGGCGTGCAAGGCCGATCGATGCGGCTGCCGATAAAAAACGATAGGAGACTTACCATGTCATTCGCGACAAGACTCATCCGCTGCTTGCCCTGCCTGGTACTGCTGGCCGGGCCGGCGCTGGCCGCTCCTTCCGATGTGGAGCAACTGACCAAGGACCCGAAGAACTGGGCAATGCAGTCCGGGAATTTCGCCAACCACCGATACAGCGAACTCAAGCAGATCAACAGCAAGAACGCCAGGAACCTGCAGGTGGCCTGGACCTTCTCCACCGGCGTGCTGCGCGGCCACGAAGGCGGTCCGCTGGTCATCGGCGACACGATGTACATCCACAGTCCGTTCCCGAACAAGGTATTCGCGATCGCGCTCGAAGACCAGGCCATCCGCTGGAAATATGAGCCCAAACAGGACCCTACCGTGATCCCGGTGATGTGCTGCGACACCGTCAACCGCGGCGTCGCCTACGCGAACGGCAAGATCTTCCTGCAGCAGGCCGATACCACCCTGGTGGCCCTCGACGCCAAGACCGGCGCCGAGCTGTGGAAGGTGAAGGTCGGCGATCCGAAGCTCGGTGAGACCACCACGAATACTCCGCACGTGTTCAAGGACAAGGTGCTGACCGGTATCAGCGGCGGTGAATTCGGTGTGCGCGGCCGTATCACGGCGCATGACATGAATACCGGCAAGGTGCTATGGAAAGCCTACAGTACCGGCCCGGACAAGGAGCTGATCGTCGACCCCGCCAAGACCATGACCTGGACCGACGGCAAGATGGCGCCGATCGGCCCGGATTCCTCGCTCAAGAGCTGGCAGGGCGACCAGTGGAAGCTGGGCGGCGGCACCACCTGGGGCTGGTACAGCTACGACCCGGCGCTCAACCTCGTGTACTACGGCAGCGGCAACCCCAGCACCTGGAATCCGCGCCAGCGTCCCGGCGACAACAAATGGTCGATGACGATCTTCGCGCGCGACCTCGACACCGGCATGGCGAAATGGGTCTACCAGATGACGCCGCACGACGAGTGGGACTATGACGGCGTCAACGAGATGATCCTGGCCGACATCAAGGTCAAGGGCAAGGACCGCAAGGCGCTGGTGCACTTCGACCGCAACGGCTTCGCCTACACCCTCGACCGGGTCAGCGGCGAATTGCTGGTCGCCGAGAAGTTCGATCCGGTGGTCAATTGGGCGACCCACATCGACATGAAGAGCGGCCGCCCGCAAGTGGTGGCCAAGTACAGCACCGACAAGAACGGCCCCGACTTCAACTCGAAGGGCATCTGCCCGTCGGCGCTCGGCACCAAGGACCAGCAGCCGGCCACCTATTCGCGCAAGACCGGCCTGTTCTACGTGCCGACCAACCACGTGTGCATGGACTACGAGCCCTTCCAGATCGAATACACGGCCGGCCAGCCGTATGTCGGCTCGACCCTGTCGATGTACGCGGCCCCCGGCAGCCATGGCGGCCTGGGCAACTTCATCGCCTTCGACGCCGGCACCGGCAAGATCGTCTGGTCCAAGCCCGAGAAATTCTCGGTCTGGAGCGGGGCCCTGTCCACCGCCGGCGACGTGGTGTTCTACGGCACCCTGGAAGGGCACATCAAGGCGGTCGACCACAACGGCAAGGAACTGTGGAAGTTCAAGACCCCCTCCGGCATCATCGGCAACGTCCACACCTGGGAATACAAGGGCAAGCAATACATCGGCGTGCTGTCGGGCATCGGCGGCTGGGCCGGGATCGGTCTCGCGGCCGGCCTCACCAAGGGCACCGAAGGCCTGGGGGCGGTGGGCGGCTACAAGGACCTGGCCAAGTACACCGAGCTGGGCGGCGTGCTGACCGTGTTCGCTCTTCCTGACCGCTGATCCATGCCGCGCCGCGCGGCGGCGTCCACGCCGCCGCTTCGACACACACTGGGGCGGCTGCCGGCGACCCATGCCGCCGGCCGGGCCTTTGTTTTGCAGGAATCGAGATGAAGACATTGACGAAGCGGGCCTGGCTCACCGCCCTGTGCTGGTCCCTTGGCGCCTCCGCCGCCGCGCAACCGGGCGCCGCGCACGCCGCCGACAATCCACCCTACCGGGTCGCCGGGGGCAACAAGGTCGACCCCCAGACCCTGGCCGGCTGGAAGACCTGGCGCGCCATGGCCTGCGAGCGCTGCCATGGCGCGGCCCAGGAAGGCATGGTCGGGCCCTCGCTGGTGGACAGCCTGAAGGTCTTGAACAAGGACCAGTTCAAGCTTGCCGTGCTGAAGGGCCGCATCGAGAAGGGCATGCCGAATTTTGATGGCAGCAAGATGGTGACCGAGAACATCGACAGCCTCTACGCCTACCTGAAGGGGCGCTCCGACGGCGCAATCGAGCCGGGCCGGCTGCAGGAGATCGGTAAATGAGGCGCCGGGCGCTCCTTGCCTCCATTGCGCTGCTGGCCGGCCTGCTGTTCCCGGCCGCGCCGGCTGCTGCCCAGGCTGGGGCGGCTGAGGCGCCGGGGGCGGACAAGGTATTGCGGGTCTGCCAGGATCCGAACAACCTGCCGCTGTCGAACCGGGCGCTGGAAGGTTTCGAGAACAAGATCGCGGCGCTGTTCGCGCGCGAGCTGGGATGGAAGCTGGAGCACACCTGGTATCCACAGCGCATGGGCTTCATCCGCAACACCCTGCGCGCCAAGGAAGAGCATTCGGAGCGCTACAAATGCGACCTCGTGACCGGCGTGGCCCAGGGCTTCGACATGGCCGCCACCACCCATTCCTACTACCGTTCCAGCTATGCGATGGCCTACCGCAAGGGGCGCGGCCTGGACGGAGTGCGCACATTGGACGACCTGCTGGCGATCGACCCCGCGCTACGCCGCAAACTGCGCTTCGGCGTATTCGCCGGCTCGCCGGTCACCGAATGGCTGCTGCGGAACGGGCTGATGGAGCAGGTGAACTGGTACCAGAGCCAGACCGGCGACGCCGAGCAATATCCGGGCGAAATTGTCGAGAAGGACCTGGCGAACGGCAAGATCGACGTCGCCTTCGCTTGGGGGCCAATCGCCGGCTACTTCGCCAGCAAGACCCGCGGCGCGGACATCGTCGCCGTTCCGCTGCAGTCGCGCCCGGGCATGAAGCTCGACTTCGAGATCGCCATGGGCGTGCGCCATGCCGACAAGGCGTTCCGCCAGATGATCGACCGGCTGATCGACGGCAACCACGACAAGATCGACGCGATCCTGGCGCAGTACGGCGTGCCGCTGGCGGCGCTGCCACCGCCACCACCACCAGCGTCATCGCCACCTTGAGGACACCATGATCCGCATCCCGCAAGAGCGCGGCGGCGCCGGCGCGCGGCATGGCATGGGTGTCCGGGCGATCGAGCCGTTGCTTGCCGCGCGCCTCCTGTTCATGCTGCTGGCGCTGCTCGCCGCCAGCGCCGCCCTGGCCCAGCCGGTGTCGCCAGCCGAGGCCCTGCTGTTCGAGACCGACCATCTGGCGCGGACGGCGGCGCCGGCGCTGCTGGTCTACGAGTTCCGCAAGGCCAGCAATGTCGAGCCGGGCTATTCCGACACGGTCGAGCTCGACCTGAGCCGCAAGGACGGGCACGTGCATGCGCGCCTGCGCTTCCTGTCCGGGCAACGCAAGCGCGACCTGCCCGACATCGACGACGCCCATGGCAATCCGGTGCTGCTCGGCTTCCTGGAACACGATATCGCCGAGATGAAGCGCCTGACGGGCGGCTCTACCACCTATTTCCGCAAGCGCATCCGGATGGCGCTGGCGAATGCGGCGCAGCTGGGCAAGCAGCCGATCGCCTTCGGGGGCAAGACGGTAGAAGCGCAAGTTGTCCGCATCCAGCCCTACCTGGACGACCCGCTGCATGCGCGCTTCGAAGCCTATGTGCGCAAGACCTATACCTTCGTCATCAGCGAGGCGGTGCCGGGCGGGGTGTACCAGATATCGACGTCGCTGGGGACGGGGCAGGGCGGGCGCACTTTCAAGGCGTCGGATGCAAGGAAAGGCGCGCAATCCGGTACGACCGGTCCAGGTACGACCGGTCCAGGTACGGCCGGTCCAGGTACGGCCAGTCCAGGCGCGACTGTTCGGGGCACCGCCGGTGCCAGTACGGCTAATTCAGGCAATGTTGGTCAAGGCACGGGAAGCCACGGCAAGGCTGGTCCGGGTGCGGCAAGTGCCGGCGCGGCCGGCCTGGGGGAGGCAAGTCCAGGCACGGGTAATCCCGGCGCGGCCCCTGCCGGCGCAGCTCGGGCCGCAACGCAGGCGCCCGGCGCCACCGGCAGCGTCACCCGGATCGACGAAACGCTCACCCTGTCCAGGGTCGCCGGTCCGAAGCGCTGAACCTGGCGCGGCGGGATACGCGCATACGTGACACCAGAGGACGCCATGACAGGCCTGAAAGTGCTCGCATTCGACTACGCCATCGCCGGCGGACCGGGCGTGCGTGCGCTGCCGTGCGCGCTGGAGCAGCAGGGCAGCATGCTGCTCCAGGCCTTGCTGGCCGACCTGGGCACGGTGCCCGGGGTCGAACTGCACACTATGCGGACGCCAGGTGACGCCGGCTGGCCGGCCGATACGGCATCCGGGGCGAAAACCTTCGGCGAACGCTTCGCCGACTGCGTGCAGGCCGCCGATGCGGTGTGGCCGCTGGCGCTCGACAGCGGCGGCGTATTGGAAAGCGTGTCGCGCGACGTCCTGCGCGGCAAGCGGATGCTGCTGGGCAGTGCGCCCGGCGCGGTGAAGGTTGCAGCCAGCAAGCGCGAGGTGGCGCGCGCGCTGCGCGACGGCGGCGTGCCGGCCGTTCCCGCCTACAGCCCGCACGCGAGCCTGCCGGACGTCGAGGGCGCCTGGGTCGTCAAGCCGGACGACGGCGCCGGCTGCCTCGACACGCGCCTGTTCAGCGACCGCGCGGCGGCGCTGGCCCACGTGCGCGCCCATGCGGGCCAGGATTACGTGCTGCAGCCCTTCGTCGCCGGCGAGCCCGGCAGCCTGTCCCTGCTGTGCTGCGACGGCCAGGCCTGGGTTTTGTCCTGCAACCGCGAGCGCGTGGCCGTGCGCGACAACCGCTTTCACTTTATCGGCAGCACCGTGAACGGCCTCGATGATGCGGACGGCGTACTGGCCGCACTGGCGCGACAGGTGGCCGCGGCCCTGCCCACGCTGTGGGGCTACGTCGGCGTCGACTTCATCCGCAGTGCGCTGGGGACGGTGGTGCTCGACGTGAATCCGCGCCTGACCGCCGCCTACGCGGGCTTGCACGCCGCAACCGGTTGCAACCCGGCCGGCCTGGTGATCGACTTGCTGAAAGGGCCGGACGCGCTGCCGCCGGCATCCATTCCCGCCACCCGGCGCCGCACTGTCCATGTCGACATCGAGAGCTTCGACCAGCCTTGATTGCCCGGCCACGCGAATCGATCATGCCAGCCTGCTTGCCGCGCTGACCAGGCAGCAAACGACACCAGTTCCCTTTCCACGCCGCTGCTGCGCCTGGGCCAGTCACCTGAGAGTGGTCGAGAGACCGTAGCGTCAGCGAGTTTGCGGGCAATGGCCAGACGTACGCCCTCGTGGTCGAATGACGTAACGGCGGCGCCGTTCGGTGGCTTATATCCGTTCGTTGACCGCATGGGCGGAATTCAGTCCACTGGACTAAATTCCCCGCCCACCCTACGGTGAATAATGCAGCGGCCAAGCCAGTATGGCCGCCCAGGGTCTTACTTGATCACCACGCCCCATGGCAGCTTGCCAACCGGTATATCGCGCAGCTTGCTGCGGGTGGCCGTGTCGATCACCGACACATTGTTGCTGCGCCCATTGGCGACATACAGCTTCTTCCCGTCCGGTGTGAGCGCCATGTTCCACGGACGCTGGCCGACCGGAATCGTGGCAACGACCTGGTTGCTGGCGGTGTCGATCACCGAGACGTTGGCGTCGCCGCCGTTCGACACATAGACCTGGCCGCCGCCCGGATGCACGGCGATGCCGTTGGCGCGCAGTCCGGCCTTGATGCGCGTGACGATGGCGTGTCGTTTGGTGTCGATGACGAAGACTTCGTTGGCGTTCTCGGCGGCGACGTAGGCGCGGCTGCCGTCGGGCAGGAAGCCGATGCCGCGCGGGCGCGCCCCGACCGCGATCTGCGCCACCTGCTTGCGGCTGGCGAAATCGATGACGTCGACGGCGTCGCCTTCCTCGGCGCTGACCAGCAGCAGGCGCCCGTCCGGGCTGAACACCGCGTGCTCCGGATTCTTGCCATGCACGGGTATGACGAAGGCCAGCTTGCCGCTGCGGGTGTCGGTCACCGCGATCTCGTTCTTGCCCTCGATCGCCGCCACCACCCAGCGACCGTCGGGCGAGATCGACACGCCTTCGGGCGATTCGCCCAGGCGCACCGCCGGTTCGAGCTTGCGCGCCTTGAGGTCGAGCACCTGCAGACTGTTGTTCGGCTGGTCGCTGACGTACAGCCGGCGTCCGTCGACGCCGACCGCCAGGCCGCGCGGCTTGGCCCCGCCCGGCATCTCACCGACCACCTGGTCGGTCGCGGTATCGATGATGGAAATCGTGCCGCTGCCTTCGTTCGGTACGTAGGCGAACGGGGCGGCCAGCAGTGACGCTGGCAGTGCAGCGGCGAGACATGCCAGGATGAAGAAACGAAGGGAACGGATCGACAGCATGCTCATGCATTCTCCACGGACAGGTTGAACTGCGTGCGGCACGGCCTGTGGAGCCGGCAGACGCCGCAGGCACTCAATGAAACAGCTTCTTGTCGGGATGCTGGATATGCAGGCGCTCCAGCTTGCGGTACAGCGTGTTGCGGCTGATAGCGAGCTCGCGCGCGACGCCGCTCATATTCCACCCATGGCGCCCCAGCGACTGCAGCAGCACCGTGCGCTCCGCACTTTCGAGCGCCGTCAGGGGCGGATCGGACGGGTTGCCCGGCGGCCCGCTTGCGCCGGTCTCAGGACTGACAGACGGCGCCGGAAGCAGCGCCGGCGCCACATCGACGAAATCCAGCCAGTATTCCTCCGGCAAATCCTGCAGGTGCAGGCAATCCGATTCGCGCAGCGCTATCATGCTGCGCAGCAGGTGCCGCAGCTGGCGCACGTTGCCCGGCCAGCGCAGCCGGTCGAGCGCGGCCAGCAAGGGCTCGTCGAGTTCCACCACGCAGCCCTCTTCGCACTCCTGGGCCGCTAGATAAGCCATCAGGGCGCGGCGGTCGGCGCGTTCGCGTAGGGGCGGCAGGCGCAGGGTGACGCCTTGCAGCCGGTAATACAGGTCTTCACGGAATTCGCCGGCCGCGATTTTTCGTGACAGGTCGCAGTGGGTGGCGCTGATCAGGCGAATGTCGAGTTTCACCGGGGCCTCGCCGCCGAGCGGCACGACCTCGCGTTCCTCGAGTACGCGCAGGAGCCGCGCCTGCAAGGTGAACGGCATGTCGCCGATCTCGTCGAGGAACAGGGTGCCGCCATTGGCCTGTAGCAGCTTGCCGCGCTGGCCATCCTTGCTGGCGCCGGTGAAGGCGCCCGAGCGGTAACCGAACAGTTCGCTCTCGATGAGCGACTCGGGAATCGAGGCGCAGTTGATCGCCACGAAAGGCCAGGAGGCGCGCGGCCCGGACAGGTGCATGGCGCGCGCGAACACTTCCTTGCCGGTGCCGGTTTCGCCCAGCAGCAGGGTCGACACGTTGCGCTCGGCGATGCGCCTGGCGATGGTGACATGGGCAGCCATGGCCGGGTCGCCGAAGTGCACGGTGTCGAGCGCGCTGGACACGGCCTGGACAGCGCCGGCGCCGGCGATGCCGCGCGGCGCCCGCCGCACGCCGGTGCCGGCGACCGGCTGGTAGACCACGGCGAAGAAGCGCGCGCTGTTGCGCACTTCGAAGATCGGCACCGGGTGGAAGGCGCGCCGCACGCTGCTGTCGACCAGGCCGGGGAAGGTGACGTTGAAGAGCTCGCCGATATCGTGTCCGACCACCTCGTGCGGCCCGGCGAAGCCGAGCTGGAACAGGGCGCCGCGGCTGGCCGCCAGCACCTTGCCCTCTGTATTCAGGGCGATGGCGCCTTCATGCAGGGTGCCGACGAATTCGGGCCGGTTGTGGAAGCGCAGGATGTAGTCGTGGCGGAACTGGTGCAGGAATACCCGGTTTTCGATCATCTGCACCGACATGCAGACCAGGGCCAGGGTGTGCTGCTGGGCCAGGCGCGATTCGCCGGAGGCATCGAGTACGCCGATTAGCTCGCCGTCGTGGTCGAAAATGGGGGCGGCGGCGCAGCTCAGCCCGATATTCCGGGACAGGTAATGTTCGTCGCGGTGCACGGTGATCGGGCGCCGCTCGACCAGGCAGGTGCCCATGCCGTTGGTGCCCTGCACGCGCTCGCTCCAGACCGCGCCCTGGGCCAGCCCGGTCCTGGAGGCGGCGTGGGTGAAGGCGGGGTCGCCGAAGTAATTCAGCAGCACGCCTTCGCGGTCGGTGAGCATGATGGCGTAGCCGGAGCCGGCCAATTGCTGGTACAGGTTGGCCATTTCGACCTTGGCCACCGCCTGCACGTCAGCGAGGCGCGCCTGGCGCTCCTGCAGCTCGACCGGCGCGACGACTTCGGGCTCGGCGCTCGTGCCCGGGTCGAGCTGGTAATCGTTGAGACATCGGATCCATGACCGGGTAATCCGGTTCACGGTATCCAATTGGTCGGTCGCGATCCGGTCCTGGACGACCGAACGGACGCGCTTGACGTGTTCAACGGCAAACCTCGACATATTGTCTCCTGGTCCGTAACTGGCGCCGCATGGCTACCGTTACTTTATGGACTGTTCTTCTGCGACGACATACCCTGGACCGCTTCAACCGAATACAGCATACACCCGGCGACCATGAATTGTCCCGCTACTTTAAGCCGAGGAAAGAACAAAAAATGCCACACAAGGCGCGTGCCAGACCGCCGTCAGCGAGTGGCCGATCGGCGGAACATTCGAGGATGCCGATGATCGGCGCAGCAGGAATCAGAGCCCGGCGCTGTCGTTGAGGTTCTTGCGCAGGTCGACCAACTGGTCGCGCAGCCCGGTGATTTCTTCCACCGAGCACTTGGTCGCGCACAGGACCTGTGGCATCAGCCTGGCCGCCTCGTCACGCAAGGACTGGCCCTGTTCGGTCAGGGACACGATCACTTGCCGCTCGTCGGCCTTGGCGCGCACACGCCGCACCAGTTCCTGCGCCTCCATGCGCTTGAGCAGCGGGGTCAGCGTGGCCGAATCCAGGAACAGGCGCTCGCCGATGTCCGACACCGTCAGCGCGTCCTGTTCCCACAACACCATCATCACCAGGTATTGCGGATAGGTCAGGCCGAGCTTCGGCAGCAGGCCGCGGTAGACGCGCATCATCGCCAGCGAGGTCGAATACAGGGCAAAGCACAGCTGGTTGTCGAGTGCCGGAGCGGAAGAGGGTGGCGTGTTCATCGTTCCAATATAGATCGCGTGCAAGCTAATTGCAAGCGACATTCAGTGCAAATTATGCGGACAACATAAGGGCCCGGCAAAACGCAGTTCATCCGCGCGTTTCGGCATTTCGTCGCATGCCATCTTTCGACATACAGACTCTGGACTACGATGATTCATCAACAACCATAAAGGGATGAGCCATGGACAAACCAGCAGTGCCGTTGACGCCGGTGGCGAACAACGAGCGCATCCAGTCCCTCGACGTCGTTCGCGGGTTTGCCCTGATCGGCATCCTGATGATGAACGTCGAGTTCTTCAACCGCGCCATTGCCGATCTCGGATCGGGCATCCCGGCCAGCGCCACCGGCGCCAACCTGTGGATCAGCTACTTCGCCCAGTATTTCGTCACCGGTAAATTCTGGACCATCTTCTCGCTGCTGTTCGGCATGGGCTTCGCCATCATGCTGACCCGCGCCGAGCGTGCCGAGCGCGGCTTCCTGGTGCCTTACATGCGCCGCATCGCCGCGCTTGCCGTGTTCGGGGCCTTCCACCATATCTTCCTGTTCGGCGGCGACATCCTGGTCAGCTACGCCGTCAGCGCCGCGGCCCTCCTGATCGTCATGTACGGCCGCACCAAGTGGATCCTGCTGGCGATCGTCCTGTGCATCGCCGGCGGCTTCGCCCCCAACATGAAATGGCTGTTCGGGATGGCCGGCGGCCTGGCCTTCTTCGGCCTCGTCGCCTGGTGGCTGCGCGGCGAGCAGCACATGAAGCGCTTCGCCCGGCCAGCGGTCCTGGCGTACATCCTGATGGTCATCGGCGCCATCGCGCTGATCGGCGGCGTGGCGACCTGGTTCATCCCGAGCGTGCCGATCGAAGGCCGCGTCATGATGCCGGTGGCCGGCTTCGCCCTGTTCACGCTCGGCTTTCTCACCAAGCGCTACCAGGGCGACAAGGCGGCGCGTCCGTGGCGCCTGGGCGTGGGCATCTACTGCTTCTCCTTCTTCATGATGACCGCCGCCGGCGCCGGGCAGTACTTCTTCCCGCAACCGGCGCCGGTCGCCGCCGCCACGAAAGAAGCGGCCAAGAAGCAGCAGGAGCAGGAAGCCGAACGCGCCAAGATGCGCAAGGAACGCGAGGAACGCATCGCGAAGGAAACCGCCGCGCTCAGCAAAGGCAGCTACGGCGAAGTCGTCGCCATGCGCGCCGAACGCTTCGCCGAGCACGCCGCGGGCGAAGTCGGCTTCGCGACCATCCTGATCGGCATGTTCCTGCTCGGCAGCTGGTTCGTCCGCGCCGGCATCATGGAGCGCGCCCAGGACCACCTGCCGCTGTTCCGCAAGCTGGCGTTGTTCGGCATCCCCGTCGGCGTCGGCCTGGGCCTGATCGGTTCGACGATCGCGATGCATCCGGTCCCGGGTTCGCGCGGCGCCGACGGCTGGCAGTTTGCGCAAGGCCTGCAAATGCTGGGCAACCTGCCGGCCTCGCTCGGCTACGTCAGCCTGGTCATCCTGATGCTGTACAGCGCCTCGGCCTTCAACAAGATCCGGGTGCTGGCGCCGTTCGGCCGCATGGCGCTGACCAACTACCTGATGCAGTCGCTGATCGCGTCGACCTTCTTCTTCGGCTACGGCTTCGGCAACTGGGGCGCCTCGCGTGTCGACCAGATGCTGTTCGTCGCAGTGGTCGTGGTGTTCCAGATCGCCTTGAGCCACTTCTGGCTGGCGCGCTTCCGCTACGGCCCGATGGAATGGCTGTGGCGCGCGGTGACCTACTGGACCATCCCGCCGATGCGCATCAAATCGTCGCCAGAGGCGCCTGCCGTGGCCACGCCGGCGTGAGGGGGCGGGTTCTAGTTGGTGCGGCGCTGCTGGTCGGCGCCGTGCTTCCCGCCGGCGCCCAGCCGCTCAAGGTGGCCGGCTTGAACCAGCCGGCCCGCATCCTGGTCGACAAGTGGGGCGTGCCCCACATCTACGCCGCCAGCCAGGATGATGCGTTCTTCGTGCAGGGCTTCAATGCCGCGCGCGACCGCCTGTTCCAGATCGACCTGTGGCGCCGCCGCGGACTGGGCGAACTGGCCTCGGTGTTCGGCCCCGCCTACGCCGAGCAGGACCGCGCCGCGCGCCTGTTCCTCTACCGCGGCGACATGGACGCCGAGTGGAAGGCCTACGGCAAGGATGCGCAGCGCACCAGCGCACGTTTTGTGGCCGGCATCAACGCCTATATCGACCACATCGCGCGCAAGCCGGAACTGCTGCCCTTCGAATTCCGCCAGTTGCGCTACCAGCCGGCGAAGTGGCGTGCAGAAGACGTGGTGCGGATCCGCAGCCATGGCCTGACGCGCAACCTGACCCAGGAGTTCGCACGTTCGCGCGTGGTGTGCCGCGCCGGCCTCGCGGCCGATGAGGTGCGCGCGCAGCTGTCGCCGCGCTGGACCACCCGCGTGCCCGAGGGACTCGATCCCTGCCTGCCGGACGATGCGCTCGAAGTCTTCCATCTCGCGACCGACAATGTACGCTTCGACGGCGCCACGCTCCAGGCGTCGCGCGTGCCCTTGCCGAATCAGGAGACGCTCGAGGGCAGCAATAACTGGGTCGTCGCGCCCTCGCGCACGAGTACCGGCCGCCCGATCCTGGCCAACGACCCGCACCGCGCCTACGGCGCCCCCTCGCTGCGCTACATCGTGCACCTGAGTGCCCCCGGCCTGGACGTGATCGGGGCAGGGGAGCCGGCGCTGCCGGGCGTGTCGATCGGGCATAACGGCAAGGTCGCCTTCGGGCTCACCATCATGAGCATCGACCAGGAAGACTTGTACGTCTACGAGACCAATCCCGCCAATCCGAACCAGTACCGCTACCAGGGCAAGTGGGAAGACTTCCGCATTGTGCGCGAACAGGTCGCGGTGCGTGGCGCGCCGGCCAAGGCGGTCGAGCTGCGCTTCACGCGCCATGGTCCGCTGATCTTCCGGGACGCCGGCACCCGCCGCGCCTTCGCGGTACGTACCGCCTGGACCGCGCCCGGCATGGCGCCTTACTTCGGCAGCATCGACTACATGCGGGCGCAGGACTTCACCCAGTTCCGCCGCGCGATGCAGCGCTGGGGCGCGCCGACCGAAAACCAGGTCTATGCCGATACAAGTGGGAACATCGGCTGGGTGGCGGGCGGCCTGGCGCCGGTACGGCCCAACTGGGATGGCCTGATGCCGGTGCCGGGCGACGGCCGCTACGAGTGGCAGGGCTTCCTCGACGGCGCCAGGCTGCCGTATGTGCTGAACCCGAAGCAGGGCTGGTTCGCCTCGGCCAACGAGATGAACCTGCCGCCGGGCTACCCTTACAAGGAGGTCAAGCTCGGCTTCGAGTGGCCGGACAATGCGCGCGCGCGGCGCATCGGCGCGGTGCTGTCAAACACGCCGAAGGCGAGCATGGAAGATATGGAGCGGTTGCAGAACGACGTCGTGAACCTGAACGCGCGCCGGCTGGTAGCCCTGCTCAAGCCCTTGTCGTCGCAAGACCGCGCAACGAGCGCCGCATTGCGCCTGCTTGGGTCGTGGAACGGCGAGGAGCGTACCGACTCGGCGCCGGCGGCGCTGTATGAAGTCTGGTGGTCGCGCCATTTGGGCAATGCCTTCAAGGCGGCGGTGCTGGCGCCGGCGGCGGCGGGTGCGATGGATGCGCCGCATCCGACCGTCCTGCTCGAGTCGCTCGAACAGCCGGCCCGGCGCTTCGGCCAGGATGCGGTCCGCAAGCGCAACGAACTGCTGTTGCGCAGTCTCGCCGCTGCCTGGACTGAGATGGAAGCCATGCAGGGGCCGGATCCGAAGCGCTGGCAGTGGGGCAAGCTGCACTTCAGTTTCTTCGTCCATCCGATGGCGGCGGTGCTCGACAAGGCGGGACAGGCGCAGGTGAACGTCGGGCCGTTGCCGCGCGGGGGCAGCGCCTACACGGTGAACGTGTCGAGCTACCACCCGGACAGCTTTTGGCAAGCTCACGGTCCGTCGTTCCGGATGGTGCTGGACGTGGGCAACTGGGACAATTCGCGGGCAATCAATACGCCGGGGCAGTCGGGCGATCCTTCCAGCCCCCACTATCGCGACCTGGCGGGCAGCTGGGCGGAAGGGAAGTACTTTCCTTTGCTGTATTCGGCTGACGCGGTCCGGAAGGCGACGAGCAAGGTGATCGAACTGGTGCCGGGGCGGTGAAAAGAGGCCCTTGCGGAGCGCTGCACGGTTTGCTATAGTGCGCCTCCGCTTCAGACGCGCCGCAAGGTGCGGGACGAAAAAGGTTAACGTAATCAAGTGGTTACGTTGGCAATGTCTCCAGAGAAATCTGAGTTGTAGCAAACAAGGGGTTGACGAGAATCGCGAAACACTGCATAATCTCACTTCTCTGCTGCTGACGAACACAACGCTTCGCACGGTGCAGCAAGGTAGTACAGAATACGATCTTTAACAATCAACAGTCGATAAGTGTGGGCGTTTGATGAAGGTGCCAAGGACTTCGGTTCTTGA
>Ga0265798_10003236_pt1 | contig 23300 bp, 21 predicted proteins | sample P3T30metagenome_FD_192430 | JGI IMG/M metagenome (GOLD analysis project Ga0265798, IMG submission 192430) | Plant litter microbial communities from East Loma Ridge, Irvine, California - P3 T30 | ecosystem: Environmental > Terrestrial > Plant litter > Unclassified | place: USA: California... | reverse complement strand
CACGCACGCTTCGCTCGGCCTGCGCTACCTGCTGGCGAACATGGGACCGCTCGCCGGGCAGACCCGGATCCAGGAATTCGTCATCGGCGCCAAGACCAGCGACCTGGTCGAGCGCATCCTCGCGCATGGGCCGCGGATCGTCGGTTTCGGGGTCTATATCTGGAACGTCGAGGAGACCACCCGCCTGGTGGCGCTACTCAAGCGCGTGGCGCCGCAAGTGACCATCGTGCTGGGCGGCCCCGAGGTCTCGCACGAGACGAACGAGCAGGAAATCGTCAAGCTGGCCGATTACGTGGTCACCGGCTGGGGCGACGTCACCTTCCCCAAGCTGTGCGGCGAGATCCTCAATGGCCCCAAGCCTTTGATGAAGGTGCATGCGGGCGTGCAGCCGCCGATGGCGGAGATCGCGCTGCCCTACTCTCTATATAGTGATGAAGACATCGCTCACCGCACCCTGTACGTGGAAGCCTCGCGCGGCTGCCCCTTCAAGTGCGAGTTCTGCCTGTCCTCGCTCGACAAGACCGCCTGGCCCTTCCCGATCGAGGAATTCCTGGCCGAGATGGAGTCGCTGTATGCACGCGGCGCGCGCCTGTTCAAGTTCGTCGACCGCACCTTCAACCTGAACGTCAAGACCAGCCTGCGCATCATGCAGTTCTTCCTCGATAAGATCGCCGCCGCGCCGAACGACCCGGTGTATGCCCACTTCGAGCTGGTGCCCGACCACCTGCCGGAAGCACTGAAGGAATCGATCGCCAAGTTCCCACCGGGCGCGCTGCAGTTCGAGATCGGCATCCAGAGCTTCAACCCGGAGGTGCAGGCCCTGGTGAGCCGGCGCCAGGACAACGCCAAGGCGGTCGACAACATCCGCTGGCTGACCGAACGTTCGAGCACCCACCTGCACGTCGACCTGATCGCCGGCCTGCCGGGCGAAGACGTGGCCAGCTTCGCGCGCGGCTTCGACCAGCTGGTCGGCCTGGGCGCCCAGGAGATCCAGTTCGGCATCCTGAAGCGCCTGCGCGGCACGCCGATCATCCGCCACACCGAACCCTTCGGCATGGTCTACGATCCCTACCCGCCCTACACCGTCCTGGCGACGAATAAAATCGACTTCCCGGCCATGCAGCGCCTGGTGCGCTTCGCCCGCTACTGGGACCTGGTCGCCAACTCGGGCCGCTTCGCCCACACCACCCGCGTGCTGCTGGCGGATGCGCCGTTCGAGAACTTCATGGCATTCTCCGACTGGATCTATTCCCGGACTGACGCCACCCACCGCATCGCGCTGGAAAAGCTGGCCAAGCTGGTGCAGGAATGGCTGGAACTGCGCGGCATGACGCGCAGCGATGCGGCCGCCCTGATCGCCAGCGACTACGCCGGCAAGGTCGATACCCCGGCGCCGAAGCCTGCCGCAGCCCCCACCCCAGTGGCGCCGATGCGCCAGGTTCGCCACCTGGCGGCCTGATACGCCCGGGAACTGTGTAGCAGCGTTAACGATTCTCTTTTACACTGGCGCAATGCAGATTGAAAATGCGCCAATATTAACCATCCAGCATCCCGAGTCCGGCGACCACGCCGCCACGGGACAATCTGTCGTTGCGAGCGGCGTCTGGCAAGTCCATACGCTGTCGCGGCGCGGGGTCCTGAAGGGCATCACCCGCACCCTGGCGGCGCTGAAGCACAAGGACACCCTGGCCTGGGACCTGTCCGGCATCGAGCGGCTGGACCACATCGGCGCCCAGATGTTCTGGAACGCCTGGGGCAAGAAGCGCCCCGCCCAGCTCATGCTCGACCCGCGCCAGGAAGAACTCTTTAACCGCATCGAGCAGGCCAGCGGCTTGAGTCTGGCGCGCCACCGCAGCAGCCCGCTGCAATGGATCATCGTGCTGGGCGCCGGCATCCTCAACTTCTTCGAGCACCTGAAGGCCTTCATCGGCCTGATCGGCCTGGTGGTGCAGGACCTCGGGCGCTTCATCCGCAGCCCGCGCACTGGCCCCTGGCGCGAAATCTCGGCCAATATCTACCACTCCGGCTTCCAGGCGCTGGGCATCACCGCGCTGGTGGGCTTCCTGATCGGGGTGGTGCTCTCTTATTTATCGGCGCAGCAGCTCAAGATGTTCGGCGGCGACATCTACCTGGTCAACATCCTCGGCATGTCGGTGGTGCGCGAACTCGGGCCGCTGCTGGCGGCGATCCTGGTCGCCGGCCGTTCCGGGTCGTCCATCACCGCACAATTAGGCGTGATGCGCGTGACCGAGGAACTCGACGCCATGCTGGTGATGGGGATCTCGCACGGCTACCGCCTGATCATGCCCAAGGTCGTGGCGCTCGCCATCTCGATGCCGCTGCTGGTGGTCTGGACCGACGCCATGGCCCTGATCGGCGGCATGGTCTCGGCCAAGGTCGAACTGGGCTTGGCGGCGCGCTACTTCCTGCAATCGCTGCCGGAAGCGGTGCCGGTGGTGAACTACAACATCGGCCTGCTCAAGGGCGCGACCTTCGGTGTGCTGATCGCGCTGGTGGCCTGCCACTTCGGCCTGCGCATCAAGGCCAATACCGAGAGCCTGGGCCGCGGCACCACCACCTCGGTGGTCACCGCGATCACGGTGGTGATCGTGGCCGACGCCGTGTATGCCATCATCTTCAGCGGAGTGGGTTTCTGATGCCAGATGTGAAACGAACTCCCCAACGCCTGAACCTGCGCCCCGACGAGGAAGTCGGCGCGCCGGTGGTCGAGATCCGCAAGCTGTGGACACGTTTCGGCCGCACCGTCATCCACCAGGACCTGAACCTCGACATCTACGATGGCGAAATCCTGACCATCGTAGGCGGCTCGGGCACCGGCAAGACCGTGCTCCTGCGCCAGATGCTGGGCCTCGAGCGGCCATCGCAAGGCTGCGTCAAGGTGTTCGGCGAGGACATCAGTGAAGCCACGCCGGAGCAGCTGCAGGACATGCGCAACCACTGGGGCATGCTGTTCCAGCAGGGCGCGCTGTACTCGGCCCTGACCGTGTTCGAGAACATCGCCTTCCCGATGCGCGAGCTGCGCGCGCTGCCGGAAGACGTGATCCGCGACGCCGTGCTCCTGAAAATGGACATGGTGGGCCTGGGGCCCGAACACGCCAACAAGATGCCGTCCGACCTGTCGGGCGGCATGGTCAAGCGCGCCGCACTGGCGCGCGCCCTCGCCCTCGAACCGCGCCTGCTGTTCCTGGACGAGCCCACCGCGGGCCTCGACCCGGACTTGTCGGACGCCTTCGTGGCGCTGATCCAGACCCTGCACCGGGAACTGAAACTCACCGTGGTGATGGTCACCCACGACCTCGACACCCTGTTCGCGCTGTCTTCGCGCATCGCGGTACTGGCCGAGAAGCACGTGCTGGCGGTGGGACCGTCGTGCGACGTGCTGCGGGTCGACCATCCCTTCATCAAACACTTTTTCCTGGGCCCGCGCGGCCAGCGTGCACTCGAGGTGCTCGAGGAGCGCCAGGCCCGGGATGACATGGAATCGGAGAACTGAATATGGAAAACAGGTCGTACGCCCTGATGACGGGGGTCTTCACGATCGCCCTGCTGGTTGCGACGGTGCTGATCGGGCTGTGGCTGAACCGCGACCGCACCGAGATGACGCCCTACGAGATCGTCACTACCCAATCGATCCCCGGCCTGAACCCGCAGGCGGCGGTGCGCTACCGCGGCCTCGAAGTCGGGCGCGTCGACGAAATCATTTTTGACCCGCGCGTCACCGGCCAGATCCTGATCCGCCTGTCGGTCGAGCAGGATTCGCCAGTCACCACCACCACCTTCGCTTCGCTCGGCTACCAGGGCGTGACCGGGATCGCCTTCATCCAGCTCGATGACGACCGTACCGGTTCGCCGCGCCTGGCGCAGCGCGAAGACCAGGTGGCGCGCATCCCGCTGCGTCCAGGCCTGCTCGACCAGCTGGAAAAGCGCGGCCTGGCGATCCTGGAGAAGACCGAGCAGATCACCGACAGCCTGTCCAAGATGGTCTCGCCCGAGAACCAGCAGAGCATCGTCGGCGCTTTTGATAGCATCGGCAAGGCGGCCGACGCCTACGCCGCGATCCCGCAGAAGCTGGAGCCGACCCTGGACCGACTGCCGGCGCTCACCGCGAAGCTCGATCGCAGCTTGACCTCGTTCGACTCGGCCGCAACGAGCGTCGACCAGACCGCCGACAGCTACAAGCAGCTGGCCGATCGCCTGCAGGGACCGGACGGCCCGCTGGACCGCATCAACGGCGCCATCGGCTCGCTGCAGGCCGCCACCAACGAACTCGAACTCGAGACCCTGCCGCACGTCGTGCAGATGACCGACGAGGCGCGCGGCGCCCTGCGCGCGGTGAAGCGCACCGCGAATTCGCTGTCCGACCGCCCGCAAGGCATCCTGTTCGGCGCACCGAGCGCCCAGCCCGGCCCGGGCGAGCCGGGCTTCGCGCCCCCGACCAAATGAGGACCACCGTGACCCCGACCCGTACTCTCAGCATCCTCGCCGCCGCCCTGATCCTGGCCGGCTGCGCCGGCAGCAAGACCCAGGAAGCCACCACCTTCGACTTCGGCCCGGCCGCCGCCGCCCTGCCGGCCGGCGCCCAGCAGACCAGCGCCACCCCTGCCCTGGCAGCGCTGGTGGTGATGGACGCCACCGGCCCCGCCGCGCTGGAAAACGAGCGCATGTACTACCGCCTGAACTACGCCAATGCGCTGGAGGCCCGCACCTACGCCAACAGCCGCTGGGCCAGCAACCCCCTGCAGATGGTCACCCAGCGCATGAAGGCGCGCCTGGCGCAATCGGGCATGAAGGTCTTGTCGGCCACCGATGCATCGAGCGGCGTGCCGCTGCTGCGGGTGGAAGTCGACGACTTCGTGCACGCCTTTCCCAGCGCCGGCCAGAGCGAAGGCCAGATCACCCTGCGCGCCTCGCTGTTCAGCGACCACCGCCTGCTCGACCAGCGCACCTTCACTCGTTCCACGCCGGCCCCCAGCGCCGACGCACCCGGCGGTGCACGCGCACTGGCCGCCAGCACCGACGCCGTCGCCGCCGACATCCAGGCCTGGCTGGCGACGGTCGACACCACGAAACGATGACCGATCCGCAAGCCGTCGTCGACTTGCGCGAACGTCCGCGCGAAGGACGCGGCTCGCCGATCTCGCGCGCGGCGCTGCTGGCCTACCTGCTCCTGATCGTCTACGCCAGCTGGTATCCGTTCACCGGCTGGCGCGACAACGGCCTGCCGCTGTTCACCTTCCTGAACATGGCCTGGCCGCGCTACTGGACCGGCTTCGACGTCGGCGTCAATATCGTCGGCTACATCCCCTTCGGCGTGCTGCTGGTGCTGTCGACGTACCCGCGCCTGCGCGGCGTGTGGGCGGTGCTGGTGGCAGCGCTGCTCGGGATACTGGTAACCGGCGCGATGGAGACAGTGCAGAACTACCTGCCCAGCCGCGTGCCCTCGAACCTCGACCTGGTGACGAATGCCGGCGGGACGCTCGCCGGCGCCATCCTCGGCGCGCTGTGGGCGCCGGGCCTGCTGGACCGCAGCCGCCTGTTCCAGCTGCGCCGCCGATGGTTCGCCCCGCATGCCAGCCAGGGCCTGGTGCTGGTCGCCATGTGGCCGCTGGCCCAGATCTACCCGCAGAGCTACCTGTTCGGCCACGGACAGGTGCTGCCGATCGTCTCGGAATGGATTTCGCAGTGGCTCGACATGGACATCGACCTGGTCGCCATGCTGCGTCCCGGCGGCGACACCCTGACGGTGGAGCAGTATTGGCTGTCGGAGACCATCATCACCGCCTGCGGCATGACCGGCGCCGTGCTGACCCTGATGTGCCTGGTGCGCCGCGGCGCGCCGCGCTTCGCGCTGATGATGGTGTTCCTCGCAGCCGCGCTGCTGCTGAAAACCCTGGCCAGCTCGCTGCTGTTCCGTCCCGACTACGCCTTCGTGTGGGTGACGCCGGGCGCCGAGGGCGGCTTCATCATCGGCCTGATCATGCTGGCCGGCCTGGTGTTCGCGCCCCAGGTGGCGCAGCGCCGCCTCGCCGTGGTGACCCTGGTGCTGAGCCTGATCGTGGTGAACACGATCCCGGTGAACCCGTATTTCGTCTCCACCCTGCAGGGCTGGGTACAGGGCAAGTTCCTCAACTTTAACGGGGCGGCGCAATTCCTCTCGCTGCTATGGCCCTTCTTCGCGCTGTGGTTCCTGCTGCTGCCTTCCCACAAGCTGAACCGCCAGGATCCGCGGCCGCAACCCGAAAACCTGCCTTGAGCGAATGCCGTATCATGGCGCCAGGCACACCTTCCATAGGTAACAACATGAGCGACACACCATCGTATTACCAGCACCATGTATTCTTTTGCATGAACGCGCGCGACGGCAAGGATGCCCGCCAGAGCTGCGGCAACTGCGGCGCCGAAAAGGCCCAGAAGCATGCCAAGAAGCGCATCAAGGAACTTGGCCTGAGCGGCGCCGGCAAGGTGCGCGTCAACCAGTCCGGCTGCCTCGACCGCTGCGAGGAAGGCCCGGTGCTGGTGGTCTACCCGGAAGGCACCTGGTACACCTATGTGGACAACGACGACATCGACGACATCATCGACACCCACCTGGTGGGCGGCAAGGTCGTGGAACGCCTCAAGATCTGATTATTTGAACAAGTAATGAACAAGTTCTCGCATAAATTCACCCTCGACGGCCACGCCGGCAAGATGCAGTGCATCCTCGACCTGCCGGAAGACGCCCCGCGCGGCATCGCCCTGGTAGCCCACCCGCATCCGCTGTACGGCGGCACCATGGAAAACAAGGTGGCGCAGACGCTGGCGCGCACCTTCGTCACCCTCGGCTACGCCACCGCGCGCTTCAACTTCCGCGGCGTGGGCGAGTCGGAAGGCGTACACGACGAGGGGCGCGGCGAGGTCGACGACATGGAGGTCATGTACCGGCACATGGCGCAAGAGTATCCGGGGCTGCCGGTGGCGCTGGCCGGCTTTTCCTTCGGCACCTTCGTGCAGGCCCAGTTCCAGCAGCGCCTGATCGCGCAGGGCACCCCGGCCGAGCGCCTGGTGCTGGTCGGCACCGCCGCCGGCAAGTGGGCGATGCCGGAAGTGCCGCTCGACACCATCCTGATCCACGGCGAGCTCGACGATACGATCCTGCTGCAGGACGTGTTCGAGTGGGCGCGCCCGCTCGACATCCCGGTGACGGTGATTCCGGGCGCCGACCACTTCTTCCATCGCAAGCTCGGCCATATCAAGAATCTTGTCGTCCAAATGTGGCGGCGTGACATTTAGCGCCATCACTGGCCTATAATTTACCTCTTCTTTAGCGGCAATTCCTGTATGGTATTGCCGTGCGCTTCGCCGCACCACCATCAACCTGTAGACGATATTGCTCCCATGAAAAAACTGTTAGCGGCCGTGGCCGCCAGCCTGCTGATGGCCTCGGCCAGTGCACAGACCGTGCCGGCGCCGTCCATCGCAGCCAAGTCGTGGCTGCTGCTCGATGCGACGAGTGGCCAGATCATCGCCGCCCAAGATCCTAACGCGCGCGTGGAACCGGCCTCGCTCACCAAGGTCATGACGGCCTACGTGACCTTCGCCGCCCTGCGCGACAAGAAGCTGACCCTGGACACCATGGTCAACGTCTCGACCCGCGCCTGGAAAGTCGACGCCAGCAGCTCGAAGATGTTCATCGACCCGAAAGTCCCGGTGTCGGTCAACGACCTGCTGCACGGCCTGATGATCCAGTCGGGTAACGACGCCGCCGTGGCGCTGGCCGAAGCGGTGGCCGGCGACGAGGGGACGTTCGCGACCCTGATGAACCACCAGGCCGAGCGCCTGGGCATGAAGAATACCCGCTGGGCCAACCCGCACGGCCTGCCGGACCCGAACAACTACTCGACCGCGAACGACCTGGCGATCATGGCCGCCAGCGTGATCCGCGACTTCCCGCAGTTCTACAAGATCGACTCGATCAAGCAGTTCACCTACAACAAGATCACCCAGCAGAATCGCAACCGCCTGCTGTGGCTGGACCCGACCGTCGACGGCATGAAGACCGGCCACACCGATTCCTCGGGCTACAGCATGATCGCCTCGGCACGCCGCGCCAACGGCGCCGGCCAGCGCCGCCTGATCTCGGTGGTGCTCGGCACCACCTCGGACGCGGTGCGTACCCAGGAAAGCCAGAAGCTGCTGAACTGGGGCTTCCAGAACTTCGATACCGTCAAGCTGTACTCGAAGGGCCAGGCAGTCGCGACCCCGCCGGTGTGGAAGGGTGCGCAGTCGACCGTGAAGATCGGGTTTACCCGCGACGTGCTGGTGACCGTGCCGAAGGGCGTGGCGGGCAAGATGAAGCCTGTGCTCGAGCGTAAGGACCCGCTGGTGGCGCCGCTGCCGCGCAATGGGCAGGTTGGCACGCTGAAGATGCTGGTCGACGGGAAGCCGCTGATTGCGCTGCCGGTGGTGGCGCTGGAAGAGGTGCCGGAAGCCGGTATCTTTGGGCGTGCGTGGGATGCGATGCGTCTGTGGATGCAGTGATCAATCCCCAGGCTTGATAGAGCCCGCCTGTGCGAAAGCCAGGCGGGCTTTTTTTAAAACGGCACGTCGCTATAATCGTGCGAATCAACTCACAGGACCCGACGCAATGACCCTTATCTGCCCCCGCATCACCACCCGCGACAATGGCCCGACCCTGTCCCGCATCGTCGCCGGCATGTGGCGCATGACGGAGTGGGGCATGTCGGTCCAGCAGCGCGTGGCCTTCATCGAGCAATGCCTGGAGATGGGCGTGACCTCCTTCGACCACGCTGACATCTACGGTGACTACGGCGTCGAAGCCGTCTTCGGCGAAGCACTGCGCGCCCAGCCCCAGCTGCGTGACCGCATGGAGCTGGTCAGCAAGTGCGGCATCAAGCTGCTGTCCGCGAAACGCCCCCAGCACGGCATCCAGCACTACGACACCACGCTCGGGCACATCGTGGCGTCGGCCGAGGAATCGCTGCGCCAGCTGAACACCGATCACCTTGACCTGCTGCTGATCCACCGCCCCGACCCGCTGATGGACTTCGACGAGATCGCCGAAGCGTTCACCCGCCTTCAGCAAGCGGGCAAGGTGCGCCATGTGGGCGTGTCGAACTTCACGCGCCACCAGTTCGAATGCCTGAACCGCCGCATCCCGCTGGCCACCAACCAGGTCGAGTTCTCGCCGATGGTGGTGGCGCCGATGTTCGACCAGACCTTCGACGGCCTGCAGGACCTGGGCATCGCGCCGATGGTGTGGTCGCCGCTGGGCGGGGGCCGGCTGTTCACGTCAAGCGAGGCGAATGCGGCCAATGTGCGCGCCGTCATCCAGGGCATCGCCGACCGCCTGCAGCAACCTTTCGCCAGCGTGCTGTTCACCTGGATCATGGCGCTGCCGAGCCGTCCGATCCCGCTTACCGGCACCGGCCGCATCGAGGCGATCCGCGAAGCGGTCATCGGCGCCAATATCACGCTCGAACGCGAAGACTGGTTCCAGATCCTGCGCGCGGCGCGCGGGCATGAAGTGGCATAGGAGATTGACGCGATGGCCGACGGCGCGCTGAAGATCGTCGAGGGCAGCGCCCTCACCGCCCAGCAAAAGAAAGACCTGCTGAACCGGCTGGCACGCGTCGAAGGCCAGCTGCGCGGGGTGCAGAAGCTGGTGGCGCTGGCCGCCGATCCGTCCGACATCGACGCGGTGGCCCAGCAGATGGCGGCGGCGCGCAAGGCGCTGGACCGCTCGTTCGTGCAGTTGTTGACTGGTGCGATCCAGACCCAGTCAGCCAATGCCACCGACCTGGAAGATGCTCAAGTCCGCGCGGCCCAACTGGCTGCGCTGCTCGACAAATTCGCGTAAAAAATCAGTCTTCGTAGACTTTGGGGCGAGCGATACGCTCCCACCCCATGCGCCAGCCGATGTTCAGCAGCAGCGTCGCGCACACATACAGCAGGAAGAACAGCACGAAGAAGCGCGTCTGCAACAGCGCCAGCAGCACCGCACACACCGCGATCAGCGCCAGCATCACCTTCCCGCGCGGATGCTTCGAGCTCGGGAAGCGCACCGTCGACACCATCAAGGTCCCCACCGCCACCATCAGCGCCATGATCGCGAAGCACTGCGCCATCGTGGTCGCCGGATCGGGCCAGGCCACCACCACCGAGGCCACACAGGCGGCGCCCGCGGTGATCGGCATGCCGACGAAGTAGCGCGGGTCGGTGCGGCCGACCATCACGTTGAAGCGCGCCAGCCGCAGCGCGCCGCAGGCGACGAAAATGAAGCAGGCCAGGCCGCCCATCCGCACCAGGGTCGGATGCGCCTCGTTCATCTGCGCGAAGCCGTAGCAGTACAACAGCAGGCCGGGGGCGCAGCCGAAGTTCATCACGTCGGCGATCGAGTCGAGCTGCACGCCGAAGCTGGACTGGGTGTTGGTCGCGCGCGCGACAAAACCGTCGAGCGCATCGAACACGCCGGCCAGCACCAGGAGGATCGCGGCCAGGCGATAATCGTCGGGCGCGCCGACGTGGGCGTTGTCGACCGAGATGACGATGCTGCCGAAACCGCAGGCGATCGACAGCAGGGTGACGAGACTGGGCAGGGCGAACTTGGCACGCGCGAGGCGCTGCTGGCTGGATGGCTTCAATTGAACGCTCGGCTAGGGATAGATGACATATTTTACAGGCAGCCAAACAAGCCGCGGTTCTGCAACGCATCCATTCCGCATAGCCGGGCATTTTGCTCTAGAATGTCGTCTGGTTTCGACGTATTGACAGGAGTTGTAAAATGAGCTATGTGCGTCCTTGGCGTCCCCTCATCGCCGCGCTGGCGGTGGTATCCGGCCTCTCCGCCTGCGGCGGTGGCGGCAGCGATGACGCGGGCGGCGTGTCGGCCGGCACGCCCGCCGCGAGCACCCCGCCGGCGACCGGCACCGTCACTCCCGGCGCGAATGCGCCGGCGCAGACCAACAACATCGCCGTGGATGGCCGCAACTGGATCAACTACCGCCGTAGCCAGATCGGCGTGCCGGTCGTGACGGAAAACGCGCAGATCAACAATGCGGCCCTGGGCCACTCGGAATACCTGCGCAGCAATAACCTGATGAGCCACGACCAGGTAGCCGGCCGCCCCGGCTTTACCGGCGCCACCCTGAGCGACCGCCTGAAGGCCGCCGGCTACACGCTGCCCTCCTCCGGCTACGCCTTTGGCGAAATCATTTCCGGCACCACCAACAACAGCGGCTTCTTCATGGCCGAGGAACTGGTCACCGCGATCTACCACCGCTTCGTGATGTTCGAGCCGAAGTTCCGCGAGATCGGCACCGGCGCCGCCACCGCGAGCAACCGCTATAACTATTTCACCGCCGATTTCGCAACCCGCGGCGGCTTCGGTCCGGGCATCGCCTCCAACGCCGTCGTGGTGTGGCCCTTCAATGGCCAGACCCAGGTCACGCCGAACTTTTACAGTAACACCGAGCAGCCGGATCCGGTCCCGGACCGCGATAACGTCGGCTACCCGATCAGCGTGCACGCCAACATCGATGCGCCCGTCACGGTGCAGACCTTCTCGGTGCGTCCGCGCGGCGGCGCCAACCTGCAGGTGCAGACGGTCAATCCATCCGGCAGCGCCTCGCAGCGCACCGCCGCCGCCATCGTCCCGCTGGACCCGCTGCGCGCCGCCACCACCTACGACGTCAGCTTCGCCGGCACCGTCAATGGCGCCCCGGTGAGCCGCGAATGGTCGTTCACGACGAAATGAACGCCGAGGCCTTCGATCCCGTGGAGCCGGCGTTCGACTACGCCGCCGGCCTGGAACGGATGACGGGCGATACCGAGATGTACGGGCGGGTGCTGGCGCGCTTTCGCTTTGATTACCGCGACGCCGTGACGCGCCTGCGCGCCGCGCTCGATGCGGGCGACCTGGTGCTGGCCCAACGCCAGGCACATACGCTCAAGGGTGCGGCCGCGATGATCGAGGCGCGTGGCCTGCGCCAGGGCGCACTCGCGCTCGAGCAGGCCTTGCGCGCCGTCCGCGCGCCGGAGGATGCACTATTGGTGCGGCTGGAGGCGGAACTGGAACAGGTGATGGCGCAGCTGGACGTGCTGCTGGCGGCGCCTGCCCCTGCGGAAGCCGCGCCGGCGCCGCCCCTGGACGACGCGCAGGTGGCGCGCCTGTGCGCCCTGCTCGACCTGGGCGACAGCGCGGCGCAGGATCTCATCGAGGAACATGGCGCGGGATTGCGTACCCTGCTGGGGGCGCCGCGCATGGCGCAGCTGCAGGCGGCGGTGGCGTGCTTCGATTTCGAAGGCGCGCTGACCATGCTGCGACCGGCGCTCGCCGGCCACACACATCAGGTCAGCGGGTAAATTCGGCTTCTTCGTCGAAGGAATCGGCGCAGGGCTTGCCGCAGAAACGGCGCACGCTGTCGAGCGGCTTCTCGCAATACCAGCACGATCCCTTGGCAGGCAGGCTCAGGCGGGATGGCCTGCCTGTGGCAACCCCGGTCGCGGAGGCAAGCACCGGCTCGGTGGCCAGCCCATTGTCCGGAAAACTTTCCTGTATCGTTTCCAAGATTACCCCCTGCAACAGACTGAAGTTCGACCAAGATTACTTCAGCGGAACATCGTGCCTATGAGAAACCTCAAGCATGGACCGTAGCAGGCACGCGCCGCGGTAGGTTTCTATGTTCCAGTTTGCCCCGAATGGGCCGCCTCTGCAATCTTCGATGGCCGATTCAGCAAACCCACAACAATTCTTGCAGGAAGCGTGCAGTAATCGACAAATTAAGCGCAAAAATAATAACTTAAAGTTAATTAAGGTGCGCGTCGCATAAATGCTACTTCGCCGGCTCGAGCGTTACGAGCAGACCAGATCGTGTGGTTTCGATGCGGGTCGGGACGTACTGGATGCCGGCGTAGCGCAGGTCGTTGGGGTCGAAAGAGTACACGGGCGTGTCGCGCACCACCGTGTCGATCATGGAATTCGCCACGCGGGTGAGCTGGCGCTCCGCTTCCGGGTTGGCGCCGATTGTCAGGCGGTCGACGCGCGGCTCGGCCATCATCACGGCGGGGCGGCCGGGGTCGACGTAGAGGCGGCCGGAAAAGGCCACGCTGCCGGCCCAGGCGTCGCTGGCGAACGGCGGCGAGACCGAAGCGTCGAGGGCGACTGCGACCCGGTCCTGCTCGGGTTGGATCGACAGCATCGGGCGCGAGAGGCGGATGTCGAAGATTTGCAGCAGGCGGTGGTTGATGGGGAAGCGGCGTTCGAGGCCGGACTGCAGCTTGTGCAGGGGGATTTCGACTTTGCGCGGGCCGGTGAAGGTGGCGCAAGAGGAGAGCAGGCTGCACACGACTAACGCCGCACCTGCTCTGATGAATTGTCGTTTAGCTACCGCCATGCTCGCTCCTCGGACTGATGCGCTAGCCTAGCATAAGGATGCGAATGTCCAACGGCTGCTTGAACACGCCTACTTTCCGATACAGAAGCGGCTGAAAATGACGCCGAGGAGATCGTCGGGCGTGAACTGGCCGGTGATGCTGGACAGCTGGTCCTGCGCCAGGCGCAGCTCTTCGGCGAACAGGTCGAGCGACTGGTCGTCCTGCATCGCGTGCTGGCGGGCGAACTCCAGGTGTTCGCGGGCGGCGCGCAGGGCGATCAGGTGGCGTTCGCGCGCGAGGTACAGCGACTCGCCGGTCTGCTGCCAGCCGGCGATGCGCAGCAGTTCGGTGCGCAGCAGTTCGATGCCGAGATGCTCGTTGGCCGACAGGTACAGGTGGGTCGCGTCCGGCGACGTGTCGATCGAGGGCTGGTGGCCCGACAGGTCGATCTTGTTCCAAATGCGCACCACCGGCACGCCCTGCGGGAAGGCGGCGACGATCCGTTCGTCATCAAGGCTCGGCCCCAGGCTGGCGTCCAGCAGGTGCAGGATCACGTCGGCCTTGCCGACCTCTCCCCAGGTGCGCTCGATGCCGATGCGCTCGACCGCATCGATGCCTTCATCGGTGCGGATGCCGGCGGTGTCGATGATGTTGAGCGGGATGCCCTCGATCTGGATGGTCTCGGTCACCTTGTCGCGGGTGGTGCCGGCGATCGGGGTGACGATGGCGACGTCGGATCCGGCCAGCGCGTTGAGCAAGGAGGACTTGCCCACGTTCGGCTGCCCCACCAGCACCACGTTCAGGCCTTCGCGCAGCAGCGCGCCTTGTGCCGCCTGGCGGAACACGTTTTCCAGCGCCTCGATGATGCCGGCCAGCTGGCCGCGCGCGTTCGACTTTTCGAGGAAGTCGATCTCCTCTTCCGGGAAGTCGAGCGTGGCCTCGACCAGCATGCGCAGATTGATGGTGCGGTCGACCAGCGTGTGCACGACTTGCGAGAAGGCGCCGGACAGCGATTGCGAGGCCGACTTCGCGGCCGCTTCGGTGGAGGCGTCGATCAGATCCGCCACGGCTTCGGCCTGGGCCAGGTCGAGCTTGTCGTTCAGGAAGGCGCGGCGGGTGAATTCGCCGGGTTCGGCCAGGCGCAGCCCGAGCGGGGCGCCCGCTTCCAGCACGCGCGCGAGCAGCATCTGCAGCACCACCGGGCCACCGTGGCCCTGCAGCTCGAGCACGTCCTCGCCGGTGTAGGAATGCGGGCCTTTGAAGTAGAGGGCCAGGCCTTCGTCGATCACGTCGCCGTTTGCCGCCTTGAAGGGGATGTAGGTGGCGTGGCGCGGGGCCAGTTTCACGCCGGGGAACAGGGCGTCGATCAGGTCGAGCAGGGACTTGCCGGAGGCGCGGACCACGCCGATGCCGCCGCGGCCGGGGGCGGTGGCGATGGCGGCGATGGGGGAGGTGTTGAGTTTCATGGGGGAATTGTAAGGGATACGGGTGCAAGGATGCGGGGGTGGTACGCGACGGACTTGGGTTCCGGCCTTCGCCGGAACGACGGCGCATCGTTAAGTGGTGCTCTCAGCACGTCGTTCCCGCGAAGGCGGGAACCCCATTTCGATGCGCAGCCAAGAAAGAAAAAAGCCCGCGCAAGCGCGGGCTCCCTCAAGAACCAGAACAGCGCGAATTACTTCGCCGCCCCCGACTCAAACTTCTTCGTAATCACCCACTGCTGCGCAATCGACAGGATGTTGTTCACCACCCAGTACAGCACGAGGCCGGACGGGAAGAACACGAAGATGACCGAAAACGCCAGCGGCATGAACAGCATCATCTTGGCCTGCACCGGATCGGCCGGTTGCGGGTTCAGCTTGGTGGTGATGTACATCGAGATCGCGTAGATGACCGGCAGGACGAAGTACGGGTCCGGCTGGGTCAGATCCTGGATCCACAGGATCCATGGCGCGCCGCGCATCTCGACCGACGATTGCAGCACCCAGTACAGGGCGAAGAACACCGGCATCTGCACCAGGATCGGCAGGCAGCCGCCCAGCGGGTTGATCTTCTCGGTCTTGTACAGCTCCATGGTGGCCTGCTGCATCTTCTGCGGGTCGCTCTTGTAACGCTCGCGGATCGCTTGCATCTTCGGAGTCACGACGCGCATCTTGGCCATGCTGCGGTAGCCGGCCGCCGACAGCGGGAAGAAGGCCAGCTTGATCAGCACCGTCAGCGCGACGATGGTCCAGCCCCAGTTACCCAGCAGCGCGTGCAGGTGGTCCATCACCCAGAAGATCGGCTTGGCGATGATGGTCAGCACGCCGTAGTCCTTGACCAGTTCCAGGCCAGGGGCGATGCCTTCCAGGGTCTTCTCGTCCTGCGGGCCCGAGTACAGGCGGCTGTCGTTCGAGACGGTTGCGCCCGGCGCCACGGTGCCCAGCGGCTGCACGGTGCCGATCGCGTACAGGTTGGTCGCGATCTTCTTGGTGAAGATGTCGCGCTGCGCCTTGTCGGCCGGGATGAAGGCCGAGACGAAGAAGTGCTGCGAGATCGCGACCCAGCCGTTGTTGGCCTTGGTCGAGTGCTCGACGCTGCCCTTTTCGATCTTCTCGAAGGTCAGCTTCTGGTACTTGTCTTCCGCGGTGTACAGGGTCGGGCCGGTGTAGCTCGACATGAACCAGGAGTCGTTGGCCGGCTTGTTGCCGTCGTGCTGCAACTGCAGGTAGAGCGACGGCTGGACCGGCGCGGCGCCCAGGTTGGTCACGTCATGGCGCACGCCGATGGTGTAGTCGCCCTTCTTGAAGGTGAAGGTCTTGGTCAGGCGCACGCCGCCCTGCTCCGCGTCCAGCACCAGCTGCACGTTGCCGTTGGCGTCAGTGGTCGGGGCCTCGCCACGGATGGTGAACGGGGTCTGGTGGTTCGGCAGTACGCCGGCCGGAGTCGAGCCGATCAGGCCGGTCTGGCCCAGGTAGGTGTTCTGGCCGCCAACGTCGAACAGCACCTGGTTCTTGGTCTTGTCGAAGTGGTCCGCGAACTTCAGCAGCTCGAGGCGCTTGATCACGCCGCCGAGGGTGTCGATGTCGACCTTGACCACGTCGGTGGTGATGGTGACGCGCTTGGTCGCGGCAGGCGCAGGTGCACCCGGTGCGCCAGGCACGGCGGCAGCGCCCGGCTGGCCGGCGGCCGGCACGTCGCCCGGCTTGGCCGGCTGCTGCGCTACCTTGGCTGGCGGCGCCGCCGAGAACATCGACTGCTTGCCGTTCGCCACCATCCAATTGTTCCAGAGAACAATCAGGGAAATGGCGAACACGATCCACAGGACGGTACGTTTATTGAGTTCCATTGGAGTCTAGTCAGGAGTGGTTACAACCGCGAGCGGCTGATGGAGGTTGCTTGTGACTGTCCTGCGCGGGCGGGACGAAGTCGACGCCGCCCGGGTTCCACGGGTGGCAGCGGCACACGCGGCGCGCGGCCAGCAGCGAACCGCGTGCGGCGCCATGGACGCGCAGCGCTTCGATCGCATAATTGGAGCAGGTCGGATAGAAACGGCATTTCTGCCCGAGCAGCGGGGACAATAGCAGCTGGTAGCCGCGCAGGAAGCAGACCAGCAGCGTCTTCATGGCGAGGACGGCGGACCGGGACGGCGCGCTCGCTGCGAAGCGAACAGGCGCGTCAGTTCAGCGCGCAGCTCGCGCTTGAGCACGCTAGTGGTGGCCGGGCCGTCCTTGCCGTTCACCGGGCGCGACAGGCGCACGATGCAGTCGAAAGGCGGCAGCCCGCTGGTGCGGAACAGTTCGCGGGTGACGCGCTTGATCGTGTTGCGTGTGACTGCACGCGGCGCAAAACGCTTGGCCGCAACGACGCCCAGCCGCGCATGCGGCAAGGTGTTTGGTCGGGTATAGAGCACGAAATGCGCGGATTTTTGTGCCGGCCGCAAACGAAAAACGGATGAAAACTCATCCGTTTTAACGATACGCCGAACGCGCGCGAAGTCGTGCGAACCTTCGCCTGTCATGCCGACCGCGTCGATCAGGTGTCTAAAACTTAGACAGCCAGACGCTTGCGGCCCTTGGCGCGGCGAGCGTTCAGGACTTGACGGCCACCACGGGTAGCCATACGTGCGCGGAAGCCGTGCGTGCGCTTGCGACGGACGACGGAAGGTTGGTAAGTACGTTTCATGGTGGTCTCGCTTAAAGCAAAAGTAAGTGCAAAATCGGGTCTGACGTCGTGTCAGGATTCGTCGCCAATGACAGTTCGCAGATGTTAAGCCAGCGTCACGCCACAGGGGATACTCGTTTTCGCCCGGAGCACCTGATGCCAACGATGTCAGCTTGATATGGCGCACGGACGGGGAACCCTGAATTAGACACGATTTGCAGTCCAGCTGTCAAGAATGCTGTTGTTTCCCGATGAGCTCGGCGGTGCTTGCAAAACCGGCCACCCGGTTGAAAATAGTGGGCGCAACCTGTGGATAACTTCGGCCGAGACAGGTAAAATAGCGTGTTACGTATCAACAAGCGAAGTATGGAAAATTTTTGGCAGACCTGTTCCGCACAGCTGGAACTCGAGCTGACGCCGCAGCAATACAGTGCATGGATCAAATCCCTTGTCGTGCTCGATTACGAGGACGGCAAGCTGCGCATCGCGGCGCCGAATCGCTTCAAGCTCGACTGGGTCAAGACGCAGTTCGCCAAGCGCATCACCGAGCTCGCCTGCCAGTACTGGGAGGCGCCGGTCGAGGTGCAGTTCGTGCTCGATCCGAAGACCAATCCGGCCAAGAAGCCGGCCAGCTCCGCCCCCACCGGCGACGGCGCCGCTGCGCCGAATTACAACGCGCCGCGCCAGCCGGAAGCACCGAGCCAGGGCAACGTCAACATCGCCAACTCGCCCAAGCGCGAGCAGAGCCGAATCAACACCGACCTGACGTTCGACAGCTTCGTGACCGGTAAGGCCAACCAGCTGGCGCGCGCCGCCGCGATCCAGGTTGCCAACAACCCGGGCGTCTCGTACAACCCGCTGTTCTTCTACGGCGGCGTCGGCCTCGGTAAGACCCACTTGATCCACGCGATCGGCAACCAGGTGATGGCCGACAACCCGAACGCGCGCATCCGCTACATCCACGCCGAGCAGTACGTGCGCGACGTCGTCACCGCCTATCAACGCAAGGGCTTCGATGACTTCAAGCATTACTACCACTCGCTGGACATGCTCCTCATCGATGATATTCAATTCTTTGGTGGCAAGAGCCGGACCCAGGAAGAGTTCTTCTATGCCTTCGAGGCGCTGATTGCGGCCAAGAAGCAGATCATCATCACCTCGGATACCTATCCGAAAGAGATCACGGGCATGGACGACCGCCTGATCTCGCGCTTCGACTCCGGCCTGACGGTGGCGATCGAGCCGCCGGAGCTGGAAATGCGGGTGGCGATCCTGCTGAAAAAGGCGCAGTCCGAAGGCGTGGGCCTGTCGGATGACGTCGCCTTCTTCGTGGCCAAGCACTTGCGCTCGAACGTGCGCGAGCTGGAAGGCGCGCTGCGCAAGATCCTTGCGTATTCGCGCTTCCACGGGAAGGACATCACCATCGACGTGGTGAAGGAAGCGCTGAAAGACTTGCTGTCGGTGCAGAACCGCCAGATCTCGGTGGAAAACATCCAGAAGACGGTCGCGGACTTCTTCAACATCAAGGTCGCGGACATGTACTCGAAGCGGCGCCCGGCGAACATTGCCCGCCCGCGCCAGATCGCCATGTACCTGGCCAAGGAACTGACGCAAAAGAGCCTGCCGGAAATCGGCGAGCTGTTCGGCGGGCGCGATCACACCACCGTGCTGCATGCGGTACGCAAGATCTCGGCGGATAGGCAGAAGAATCCGGAGTGCAACCATGAGCTGCACGTGCTGGAGCAGACGCTGAAAGGCTGATGCGTGTTGGGTGGTCCGTTCTGCCGGCCACCCAACATCAATTGTGTTTGCGGCCGGCAATTGGCAAAATAGTGTTATAGCAATAAAAATTTCAACATCACCTGAGGATATCTATGCAACTGGTCAAAACCACCCGAGACACGCTTCTCCGGCCACTGCAGATCGTGAGTGGTATTGTCGAGCGTCGGCACACTATGCCGATTCTGGCCAATATCCTCATTCGCAAGGACGGCGAAAGCGTCTCGTTCCTCTCGACCGACACCGAAGTCCAGATCACGACCCTTGCCAACATCGGGTCGGGCGACGACGTGACCGGCACCACCGTCGCGGCGCGTAAGCTGCTCGACATCCTGCGCGCGCTGCCGGAATCGGGCGACGTCACCATGACCCTGGCGAACAAGCGCCTGGCCGTCCAGAGCGGCAAGTCGCGCTTCGCCCTGCAAACCCTGGCGGCCGAGGAATTCCCGACCGTCTCGGTGGCCGACACCTACAACGCCAGCGTGACCCTGCCACAGAAGACGCTGAAGCACCTGTTCAACATGGTGCACTTCTCGATGGCCCAGCAGGACATCCGCTACTACCTGAACGGCCTGCTCCTGGTGCTGGACGGCCAGAACATCATCGCCGTGGCCACCGACGGCCACCGCCTGGCGTTCTGCCAGGTGGAAACCGAGCAATCGTTCGAGCGCCAGGAAGTCATCATCCCGCGCAAGACCATCATCGAACTGCAGCGCCTGCTGGAAGAAAGCGACGAGGAAGTCCGCCTGGACATCGCGGCCTCGCAGGTGAAACTGACCTTCGCCGACATCGAGCTGGTCTCGAAGCTGGTCGAGGGCAAGTTCCCTGACTACACCCGCGTGATCCCGAAGGGCTACAAGAACGACTTCACGATCGGCCGCGACGAACTGCTGCGCTCGCTGCAGCGCGCCGCGATCATGACCAGCGACAAGTTCAAGGGCGTGCGCTGCATCATCGAGCCGGGTGTCATGAAGATCAGCTCGACCAACGCCGACCAGGAAGAAGCGGTCGAGGAACTCGAGATCGACTACGGCGGCGACACCATCGACATCGGCTTCAACGTCACTTACCTGCTCGACGTGCTGAACAACCTCAAGTGCGACCAGGTGAACATCGCGCTGGGCGATTCGAACTCGTCGGCGCTGATTTCGATTCCGGAGAATGGCGACTTCAAGTATGTCGTCATGCCGATGCGGATTTGATGAGTTCGTAGATCGACCGCACGGCCGGCATTAGTTGCTAGCTTATGCACCGTCGTTCCGGCGCAGGCCGGAACCCAAGTTTGCATGAACATCGACGAACTTGGAGCCAATAATGCCAGTGGCATTATTGGCGCCTGCGCCGGGATGACGACTCAGACGCTGTTGGTGAGATGTAGAAGCAGCGCTGAATTACCTGTTTTATAGAGAAAGCAGTCCATGTCCGAGAATACCCAACCAGAAAACAATCCCGCCTCCAAGGCGGATGAATACGGCGCCTCCTCGATCCAGATCCTGGAAGGCCTGGAAGCGGTTCGCAAGCGTCCGGGCATGTACATTGGCGACACCTCGGACGGCACCGGCCTGCACCACCTGGTGTTCGAGGTCCTCGACAACTCGATCGACGAAGCGCTGGCCGGCTACTGCACCGAGATCCACGTCACGATCCACTCCGACAACTCGATCTCGATCACCGACAACGGCCGCGGCATCCCGACCGGCGTCAAGATGGACGACAAGCACGAGCCGAAGCGCTCGGCGACCGAGATCGCCCTGACCGAACTGCACGCCGGCGGCAAGTTCAACCAGAACTCCTATAAAGTCTCCGGCGGCCTGCACGGCGTCGGTGTCTCGTGCGTGAACGCGCTGTCGAAACTGCTGCGCGTCACCGTGCGCCAAAAAGGCAAGGTGCACCAGCTCGAATTCGTGCGCGGCGCGCCAATCGACCGCCTGATCGAAGTCGTCGACGGCGTGGAAGTCTCGCCGATGAAAGTCATCGGCGACACCGACAAGCGCGGCACCGAAGTCCACTTCTGGGCCGACGAGGAAATCTTCACCCACGTCGAGTTCCACTACGAGATCCTGAGCAAGCGTATCCGCGAACTCTCGTTCCTGAACAACGGCGTCAACATCAAGCTGAGCGACCACCGCACCGGCAAGGAAGAAGTGTTCGCCTTCGAAGGCGGCACCCGCGGCTTCGTCGAGTACATCAACAAGGCCAAGACCGTCCTGCACCCGACCGTGTTCCAGGCCACGGGCGACCGCCTGTCGGACCAGGGCACCAATATCTCGGTCGACGTATCGATGCAGTGGAACGACGCCTACAACGAGCAAGTGCTGTGCTTCACCAACAACATCCCGCAGCGCGACGGCGGCACCCACCTGACCGGCCTGCGCGCGGCGATGACGCGTGTCATCAACAAGTACATCGACGAGCACGACTTCGCCAAGAAGGCCAAGGTCGAGATCTCGGGCGACGACATGCGCGAAGGTCTCACCTGCGTGCTGTCGGTGAAAGTGCCTGAGCCGAAGTTCTCCTCGCAGACCAAGGACAAGCTGGTGTCGTCGGAAGTGCGCGGCCCGGTCGAAGAGATCGTGGCGAAGACGCTGACCGACTTCCTGATGGAAAAGCCGAACGACGCCAAGATCATCTGCGGCAAGATCGTGGAAGCAGCCCGGGCCCGTGAAGCGGCCCGCAAGGCGCGCGACCTGACCCGCCGCAAGGGCGTGATGGACGGCCTGGGCCTGTCGTCGAAGCTGGCCGACTGCCAGGAACGCGACCCGGCGCTGGCCGAACTGTACATCGTCGAGGGTGACTCGGCAGGCGGCTCCGCCAAGCAAGGGCGCGACCGCAAGTTCCAGGCCATCCTGCCGCTGCGCGGCAAGGTGCTGAACGTGGAAAAGGCACGCTTCGAAAAGATGCTGTCGTCGGAACAGATCACCACCCTGATCGCGACCCTCGGCACCTCCATCGGCCCGGACGAATTCAACGTCGACAAGCTGCGCTACCACCGCATCATCATCATGACCGATGCGGACGTCGACGGCGCCCACATCCGTACCCTGCTGCTGACCCTGTTCTACCGCCAGATGCCGCAGCTGGTGGAACGCGGCCACATCTACATCGCCCAGCCGCCGCTGTACAAGGTGAAGGCCGGCCGCGACGAGCGCTACCTCAAGGACGACATTGAGGAAGCCAGCTACATGATGACGTTTGCGCTGAACGGCGCCTCCCTGATCCCGCGCGAAGGCACCGACCCGATCTCCGGCGAAGCGCTGAGCGAACTGGTGCGCCAGTACAACCTGTCGAACGCCATCATGATGCGCCTGACCCGCGTGATCGACCGCGCGGCGCTGACCGCGATCACCGGCGGCGTCACGCTGGACATGAGCTCCCTGGAAAAGGCGGAAGCCTCGGCCAAAGCGATGGAAGCGGCGATCAAGGATCCGGCCGTGAAAGTGGTCGTGCGTTCGGACGAACTGTCCGAGAAGCACGCGCTGCGCATCGAGCGCATGCGCCACGGTAACGTGCAGGTGACGTCGATCGATGCGGATTTTGTACTGAGCAACGACTACACCGTGCTGGCCAACGCGGCCGCTACCTTCCAAGGCCTGATCGGCGACGGCGCCATCATGCGCCGCGGCGAAGGCGAGAAGATGAAGGAGTTCGCGGTGCGCGGCTTCCATGAGGCCATGATCTGGCTGCGTGAAGAGGCGGAACGCGGCGTGTCGAAGCAGCGTTACAAAGGTCTGGGCGAGATGAATCCGGAGCAGCTGTGGGAGACCACGATGGATCCGACCGTGCGCCGTTTGCTGAAGGTGCAGATCGAGGATGCGATTGCGGCGGATCAGATCTTCACCACACTGATGGGCGATGAAGTGGAACCGCGTCGTAACTTCATTGAATCGAATGCGCTGCAGGCGGGGAATATCGACGTCTGATCGAATCTGCGCTTCACGTCAAAACGGCCTCTTCGCGAGGCCGTTTTTTATTTCTGGTCGGGC
>Ga0265798_10003235_pt1 | contig 23306 bp, 25 predicted proteins | sample P3T30metagenome_FD_192430 | JGI IMG/M metagenome (GOLD analysis project Ga0265798, IMG submission 192430) | Plant litter microbial communities from East Loma Ridge, Irvine, California - P3 T30 | ecosystem: Environmental > Terrestrial > Plant litter > Unclassified | place: USA: California... | reverse complement strand
TGTATACGTTCTCTTTCAGGACCGTGGGTTCCTGCAACTGCGGGCCGATGATTGTGAACCACTCCACTATCTTATGGTATATGTTTTGTTCATGTCTCTTCCAATCTATCGCTTTCAGTCGACGGCTAGTCAGCTCTGGATGGCGCTTGTAGAACCCTTGTGGCCAGTTCTTGCCTGGCAGCGTACGTGTGACTTGCGCGTCTGGAGCACCTCGACTTCCTGCCCGTCGGCTGAGCAGTACCGAAGCCAACTGTCGCAGATGTTTTACTTGTAAAGGGTATCCGTTACTAGACATTTGAAGCACATATTCCACTAGGGACTTCTCCTCTGGTGGTGTCAGTAGCTGGCGGCCGGCGGCACCCTGCTCTCGTGTCTGCCGGCCGTGTTCGCGATGCCACTTGGTGGAAGCTGGGAGCTTCGGAGAAGGGGCCTGGGTTCCATCCAGCTCCAAAAAGAGGTCATCACTGCCACTTGGATGTTCGTCCATATTTTCCGCTCACCTGGTGTTCAGCTTCGGTTCTGTCAGCGTGCTTCTTGTGACGAGGGAGAGGGAGGCTCCCACCAAATCGATGAGTCCCCCCTCCACGCCGACCGGGGGCCGCCCTGCGCTCACGTGTCTTGTGCCCGCGCTATGTTTAGCAGCGAGACCCTGCACGCGGGACGACGCTAGTGCTTAGTCTCGGGCCACTGCCGAGACCGGGACTGACAAAATGCCATGTACGACCTGATGTTCTGTCAGGCGTTACCGCTTATCGAGCATATCAGCAATCTAAGCAGCGCCCCCGAATTCCATCGAATCCATTATGCATCGATCAAACACCCCTGCAACCTTGTGCATCAAGACATCCGGTGCTCTGCTCAACATGCAGATGACTGAATAGAAGCTGAATCTTCATCTTATCTAATATTCAGGCCATCAAACTCGATGCGAAAGATGCTATTGTCAGACGAAGAAGAAGAGCCAAGAAGTGCCCACGGAACGTCTCGACTTCCAAACGGGCATAGATGATCCACAACAAGCATGAACTGTTGTGATCGACGTTTGATGCATGAGTGGGCGGCGTCGAACGTTGCGCCAAAGCTTGATCGTCTTCTATGTACATGTACAGCGTCCTGCGTGGCTTGAACGGCCGAAGCCTTCGCTCAGCGGGGAATTTCGCAATGCGGGGATGCAGGTTAGGGGTACTTCAGCATCCTCAGGAATAAGCTCTCGTATGATCAGTACGGTAATATGCGCAACTGGTGTCCCAAATGTCAAGCTTTTGTTGTGTCACCCCATACCTAGGTTCCACCCGCTACACACGAACGTACCTTGAATTAATGCAATGTTTTGCAGAATCGGCTTAATCCTCTTACTCTTGTGAAAACATAGCGGAGCCAACAGTACATCATAGTTGCATTTCCCGGGCAGCTAATACACGCGATACTGACCTTGGGAGAGGGTTGGTACACTGAGGCCGGTGCTGCAACCTAATGTACCAATCTTAGGACACCGGATTCGCAACTGACTGTAGTATCGACACACATGTTTGCTATGACTGCAAAGGTGGTCTCCCAGAATATGCTACTGCACACAAGTCATACAATACAGCATGTACAAAAACGGCATAAGTTACAAGATTGAGCCACAAATCGTCAAGGGTTGGGGTTGGGGTTACCAGGACTCATAGTCCGTGTGTGGAGGCCTACGAGTACTGTGCAACCGCCGACGACTGTATAACAAGGTCCGCACCACAACGAGCATATAATGCACAGTGGAAAAAGGTCTTTCATGCCTTGGAATCGCATCGACAGTCCTGAGATCCGCGATGATCATCCAGGAAGAGCATCAACATGGTACAGACGCTCTGGCGCAAGGAGCGGACGAAAAGTGCGGGACTTGTGCTCACATGCGTTATTCCACTTACCAATATTATGCATATAAAAAAGATTGCGTCATCCGTGATAGCGTCTGGTTTGCTTTGGCACACTCCAGACTACATAGACGTTGCATGTTCGACATTTATCTCGTCTGGAAGATCCTGTGATCGGTACATCGTCTCTCATATGCGAGCAAGCACACCAAAGTGCAATGGTAGATCTGGACCTTTCAACAGGCGACATTACAAGTATTGTAAGTCGAGAAACCCGGATCCTATCATCTTCACATACTAATAAATCGATTCCAGAATCAATCCTCCGATCCTAACATAGGCTCTGCCTTCAACACTTCCGACTCGGCCGTGACCCTCCAGACAACAATATTGCCATCCTTGTGCATAGCAGTCGCTGTGCTGGTCTTTGTTGTATTTAGTCGTAATCGACTTCTAAGTATCTACGCTCCAAAATGTTCACCCCAACGCGATTCTACGGACCCTGGAATGGCCGAAAAGCGTTTTTCGTGGATGGTGAGATTCTATCAGGCCAGAGATATCGACTTCCTAACGGTCCGGAGCGTCGATGCGTATTTGCTCCTGCGATACTTAAGGTTATGTGTATTGCTGTGTTTTGGTGGTTGTGTCACCCTGTGTCCAGTCTTGCTGTCTCTCAATGCTACCGGAGATGGTGGAATGAGCCAACTCAACAAGCTCACGATCGCGAACGTGAGAGGGGGATCCGCCAGACTATACGCACATCCGTGTTGCACCATGGTTTACTTTGCATGGGTGATGTACATGGTGGCTCGGGAGAAGTTATTCTACATCGAGCTCAGACACGCGCGCTTTGCCTCCAACGTTCAAACAAGGCGGTCGGACTCCAGGACCGTCCTCTTCACGAACGTACCTAACAATTTACAGAGCACAAGAGACATATGCGCCGTTTTTGGCGATGCGAGCGGTCTCCAAGTCTGGCTCGTGACAGTAACAAAGAGCTTGAGGCAAGACTTGAAACGGCGCGCTGCTTTTCTGGACAAGCTTGACACTCTTGTGACGAAGTACCCTGACCAGCTTCTGCATACGTTGAGCAAGACTCCCGGGGTTGCGAATGTTGCACCCAAGATGTCGTCGCCGGGTCCATCAGTTGGAACCGGACCCACTACCATAAAACATTCCAGAGTCAAGGCCGCAAGACAGTACATCTCAGAAGTCGAGCGCTTGAAGATCGACGACAAGCAGGATCGACACAAGCGTGTCAGCCGAGGGGACCCTTGTACCAGCGGGGAGACTCTTCCAGCGCTGTTACCATGTGCCTTTGTACGGTTCGGTACTGCCGAGGAGGCACAAATTGCCTATGGCGGCCGCCATCACGATAAATTGACAAAAGTGACCCCCCGGTGCGTAGGCACAACTACCCGAGAAATTATCTGGAAGAATCTGGGCGTCTCCTGGAAATCGGCGCTGGTGAGGCGGCTTCTGTCTCAAGTCGTCATCCTCGCCATGATCGTGTTCTGGTCCTTCCCAGTCGCTTTTGTAACAGCGTTGACCAACATCGATGCCATCTTTCCAGATCTTCGCTGGCAAGAGAGAGCACCGATGTGGGTTCAAAGAGCTCTCGATGGGTTTCTTCCGAGCTTACTGCTGTCCCTGCTGATGTCGCTACCTCCCAAGGCCATCACACTGCTTGGACATTTCGCCGGATTCGCGACACTCGGGGAAGTGGAAACCCAGTTGCAAGCTTACTACTTCTGGTTTCGTATCGTTCAAGTCTTCCTGGTCGCAGCACTGGGCTCGACCGCCTCTTCGGTACTTATGCAAGTCTATGCCGATCCTAGCAGTACCACCACAATATTGGCCAAACGACTTCCAGGCGCAAGTAACTTCTACTTGTCGTATCTGGTCGTACAGGGGTTGAATGAAAGTGCTTTTGTTTTACTGAATGCGTATGGTTTGTTCTCTAGAGTTGTACTGACCCGTCTGTTGGACGATACCCCTCGAAAGAAACTTCGTCGGCAGAAGGGTTGCTTCGAAATCAGTGCAGCTACTGTGTCGGCCACGTGCAGTAGCCTTCTTGTCATAGCTCTGTGCTACGCGCCTGCAGCTCCACTTATGCTCTGTTTTGCGACCCTGGCGTTTGCGATGTTTTACCTTGCGCATCGTCACAACTTGCTATTCACCGCAGATGTGGTCGCAGACACCGGCGGCAAAGTCTACGCTACAGCCCTGCAGCATACTATGGTCGGAGTCTACTTGGGTGAACTGTTCCTTGTCGGCTTGCTCACTATAGCCGCGGTCGATGGACGTGGAGCCAAGGGCCCACTCATCCTGGCGGGCGCATTACTCGCATGTACCGTTTTGTATCAGAGGTTGACACACGAGTCGTTCAAACCATGGAAGATGAGCGTGCCGGGGCAGAAAATGCAGAAGAGTCTACGACTTCAGGAGGCTCTTGAACAGGATGGGGAGGATATTGACCGAGTTGAACGCTCGCAGACGAGACTGATTTGGTTCGTCCTTGATGACCGCAATTCAGTGATGAGAAAGCTAGCTGAATGCAGCGATTCATACATATCTGGTGATGACGTCGAGGACTACTATGCGCCCGAATTGACTGAGGAGAACTGCCTATAGCGCCTTCTGAACGACTTTCTTGAATGCTTACGCTTCGAGACCGTAAGTGACCTATAGAACTAAGCCCTCTCACGCTTCTTGGAATATAGTCGCAAGAGTCTGTAGGTAGCATATCAATAAGGATTCTGCAGAGCAAAGTCGGCGCGATGTGACTCGCCATAAAGATGATCGGCACGTTGCATGCTTATGCCGGCGATAAGCGACATACCCAACTCTGGGCTGTCAATCAATATGGAGCTGTGCGCCAAGCCTGGAGTTGAAAAGGTCACAGCACCTTGCCATCTCTTGAAGACGGGTCATTAATCGTGGATCTATTGAGAGCGAGACTCGCATATGTATGCTGCGACCCCGTCACCTCACACCAAGTGCCTGATACACTGATAATATCCTCAAGTCTTATCACTCGACTGTGGTTGTCCAATGACGTAAGGAGTCAGCCTCACCGGTCATGAAAGCACGCTTGGCTGGATGGAGGCTGAGCAAAATAAAGCCTTCAATGCGAGGCTAAGCGCTTTTCCTTCCTCTCCTGTATCGCACTACTCCTCTTTGACTTGTCTGCCACGCAGAACCCGCGTCTTTCCCGTTTACACTCCATGTTCATTGACCATGTCCAAGCGCCCTGGCAGCGCCTTGCCCGGTCGGCTTGCAAAAGTTTCTCGCAGAAAAGCAGTAGAGCTTCCCAACGACTGCAAGCTCCTCAAGTTGCCCCTTGAGATACGATACAGAATATACGCTTATCTGATCTATCCTGGATTACCTGGCCCCAGGTCAGCTCTGACTGTGACTCACACACGGCTGCGAGAGGAAGTCCATCATTGGTTAGCCGGTCAAAAGCTTACCATTCATGTTGGGGCATGGCAAGACCAGCGTTTCACCGTTCCCGCGTGGTATGAACGAGTACTACAACGAGCCACCAACATCGAGTTCGATCTCTCGTGCCTACCTAAATACCCCTGTCATCCTACAGTCGAACTGCTGTGCCGACTCTGGCGGAGTGAATGTCATCTGAAGCAGGTCAAATACACCGTGCTAGACAAGAACACCACGCCCCGGAAATGCCTGTATTATACCGGGGATAATTCAAATTTCCCCGACACACTGCCATCGCTTAGCAAGAAACTCTTGTGCAAGTGGCTTTTGCACCCCATCGACCTCATCCTGGCCAAACGTGAAATCCAGCCACTCTATACTTCTCTGGAATGGGAACAGCTGACGTCACGGTCGATGACTCGTAGTTATCTGGAGACTCACTACAGGAACGACGAAGCCGCCGCCATGCTGTTTGAATCCTTCACAGAGCAAACCTTCACTCCGTCGGACGATTGTTCGTGGATAACACTAGTTGATGCAGTGAGACATGGGTATCAAGCAGTTGTGAAAGTGCTCCTCGAGTCTATAACAGTAGACTTGAGCAAAGCAACGACCTCAGGCAGGACTTTGTTGATGGAGGCCATTTGCAGCGAAAATCTCCATACGACGGATGTGTTACTTGAGGGACTCGGACCAAGCGCGATCGAGGACGAGCTCAACCGCCAGGACGATAAAAGCTGTACGGCGTTATGGCATGCCATGTGGGGTCAAGAGACTGCTGTTAGGTATCTCTTAGAGAGGTGTGCCGACCCAAATATAGCTGACCACGGGGGACTGACCCCACTACTCCATGCAGTACAGCGAGGCGAGATAAAATGTGTCAAGGTGTTGTGTGGGAGTGACAGAGTCAACACTTCGGCAAGAGATCTCGCCGGGCGTACGGTTCTACATATCGGAGCGGAAGAAGGTCATGTTGAGTGTTTCAACTTCCTGGTGCAGCGCAAAGGTGTGGGAATCAATGATGTTGATGACATCGGCAAAACCGCACTCTTCTATGCAGCTCAGCATGAGCGCGTAGCGTTGGTCAAGAATATTCTCAATTCACACCGCGCTTCTATCGATGTTAGGGATAAACTCGGCAGAACGCCATTGTCGTATGCGGCTGGATCCAACAGTCATGGGACGACTGCACTGCTCCTGGAGGCTGGTGCTAGCTGCGACTCCAAAGATGATCTTGGGAACACCCCTTTGTTCCATGCAGTAAAAGCTGGACATTTTGCCACCACCGTACGGCTCGTGAAACACACGAGAGACGGCAATCCTGCACTTGCACTTGCTGGACAAATGGGTCAAACAAAGATTGAAGAGAAGCTCTTGAACATGAAAGACAATCTGAATTGGGAAGATGATCGTCTCCAAAAGCTCTTGCTGCAGTCCGCCCGCGATGGTCGAGATTGTATGGTCCGACCGATACTTCACATGCACAAAGTCAAACCCGACGTGAGAGGTGTCGACGGAAGGACGCCACTATCGTACGCAGCCGAGACGGGCCATATCAACATCATCAGAATACTTTCAAGAGAGGGCGCCGATCGTGATCTTAGGGATAAACAGGGTTATAGTCCGGTGTATTATGCAGCGCGGCATGGAAATGAGACGCACAAGTGTATACTCAAAGACTGGGTGTCCAGAGCTAGTTCTTATAGTAGGAGGAAGAAGCCCCTTTCTGACTAGGATTTACAGTGAAGGCAGAGTTCAGGTCGAAATACAAGTCATCTCAATGCTTCGGTAACCTGCATCCATGCGTCGCGAAAACGTTGGCGTACTGAAAGCCATCCGCTCGATGTGAGCTATAACTTCCTACACCTCGCTCTGCACTACACATGCTTTTCCTAACATTCTCTCTACCGCTATAAGTCTCTCACATGTTTTGGAGCGTCATTGTCCGCGGCGAAGGGCGATCTTGGCGGTCCGAAAGATTGCGCCGCAACGATAGATTATCTGCACTTTGTGGCAAAAGTAGCTATCACATGTTACGAGTAATTGCGAATGATCTGAAGCATACTTGTTGATACTCTCTAGTATCGAGCCTTAGCAATCACCTGTTTCCCCTGTCAATTCATGCTGTATGAGATGATGTTGCAGGGGTGTAAAGTGGGCTGATCTGAATCTATAGGGCTAAACCACGGGGATGATGTTATCAGAAGATAGGGAACAGCTGGCGGTGTAAACAGCATACTAACGTTATCAAGGAAAAACTCCATTTGATCATGCGCTTGAGAACAAAGCGATCCCGGCCATGGGGAAGCTGGCGTCTTTGTCGCTTTGACACTAAATAACAATCGGACTAACGTGCATCCCTGTGACAAGAGACGCACCCTGTGCCGGGACACGACAAAAGTACGCATGGGATGATATGGACTACGCTCCAGGTACGTGAAGCTCGTAATCGTACTTCTAGCTACGCAGGAGTGTCCCGCCACGGCGTGCGTCTCTTATCGAAGGGACGCACGTTATCTTTGCTGGCTTTCTTCGTCGTCACCTGACAAGATGCAGTAAGTTAGATGTAGGTCAATCTCCAGTCACAAGACAGACGTTATGGCGGGATCGCTCCCAAAGATAGACCAAAGACACCTCCAATAATGCGTGTTCCGAGACTCATAAATAACAAGATGTTGAAATATGTTATCAGACCTTGTAGCTTCATCAGGAGCTTGTTCGTCCAGGTACTATGACCTAATGAAATCTGGTGGAGCACGAAGTGATATGGTACCATGGACTACGTCCTCTGAGGTCCCTCCATTTCGGATCTTGTGACATCTTCAAACTCAACGCCTCCGTCAAGGTGAAACGTTGATGGTAAGTATCATCAATCTCAATCACAGTGAGTTACCTACTACGGTGCCACGTCCGGTACAATGGACTCGATTATGCTGGTCACCGATGAAGGATGTCTCCAAACCTGAACAACCTTCAGGCCTGCCATCTCCAACAACCCTCGGAACATGTCTTCCGTCCTTTCGCGTCCCGCCACCATGATCATCACCTGCATGTCGACGGCCGTCGCAAGACGACTGGGCCTGCAAGGTGGTAGCATGATGTCGTTGACCAAGAGCTTGCTATACCCGGGTTTCATAGCGCTTGCGATGTTGCGGATAATTTCCAGGGCATCACTGTTGTTCCAGTCGTGCAGTATACTATGGAGGTAGTACGCCCGGGCGTCCTTGACGGGTTGCGTCTTGAAGAAATCGTGCGGCATCCGCTGAATCCGAGGGTGACAGCTCGCTTTGCTGATGATATTCGGAATGTCTTGCAAAAAGAGCTGGTCCTCATAGCCAGGGTGTCTCGACCTGAATTCGTCCAAGTCTTTTCCCAAGTTGCCGCCGACATCCACAAGCAGAGGCCCTGCAGTGTACCCTTCGAAGATGTGGTTTGTGTGGTACATGTCGACCCATTGGATGCGGTTCGTTCTATATGCAGCCAGGAAGTCGTTGAAAGTATCGCCTTCTTCTCTGTTGTCTGGGTGACTATAGTACTCGAAGAGCGTCTCTCCTTTGCATCCCTTGTATTCTTGGAAGAATCCGTTCCGCGGATCACGAGGGAGCTCGTAATTCGCCCGTCGCAGGTACTCCGGTAGCTTCAGATACAGCCCTCCACAGACATCATAGCTAAGTCAAAGGTCAGCCTAGTCCTTGCAAGCGGTAAAAAGATCCGACTCACTGGTAGATGATGCCTGCGCATAGTTGCTTTTCGCAAAGTGCTTCAGACAGAGGTGTTTGAACGTAAGTTTCCTCGGCGCCAGTGACTTCCAGAACGACTCCATTGGCCGCCAGGTGCCTGAGAAGGCGTCCTGCTACGATTAGCGATAGCCTACGGGAGAGGACAGATGACTTACGAATTGTGTCCGGATTTTTTCCCACGAGTTCACTTAGCTCGTGACGAGTCATGCTCTCGTGGCCAACTGCCGACCACTTTTCAAATATCCCAAGGTCCAGACATGTCTTGATGGTCGCATTCAACAAAGGGGTTTCCACAGCTATCTCCCATATGAAATCTGAAGGCTTCTGCAGTTTCCTCAGTAGACGTCGTGACGACTGAACAACCTGTTCACGGTCTTCTCCATAGAAGTGTCCTGCTTCCAATGCTTCGAGAACCTGTGTTAGCTTCATCTTAGGCCAAAATGCAATTCGCCTATCGAAGGTCTACTACCGTGGAAACGCCCATGAGCCCACGATTTGTACCGTAGCATTCCTCTCGGTGTCCGTATCGTGCCCAGGGCAAGCGACATGAGCTGTTAGGCGCATCTGCGTCAGTGGAGCGTGACTTCGGCCGACGTGGGCTGCAATCAAAGCCCGTGGATGGATTCCTTAATGTCCGGTGTCATTTCCGTGCAGTGTGGATCCCTGACATGGCTCTTCGTGTCTGCTGGCTTCCGGGGTCCTTGGTTTGAAAGGACTACAGGCGAGAGAGTCGGCGAAAAACATGAGTGGCTTTTCGAGCCGGAGAGTAGTGATCATACGCGTTTCTACAGTGTAGAGCTGCAGAGCTATCGGGCGGAAAGACGTTGTCATAGACAACATCTCGAATCCCTCATGGCAATCTAGACATCTTGCCTTCGTTATGACGTTGTGTTGAGAGCCGGTCTTGCTTGTGATCCATCGTGCCCTGTCCAAAAACCCTGTGCCGTATGGTGGGAGTTGGAAGAAGACATCAGTCCTATCTTGCGCACCATCCTGCTCAATTAAATTGAGGATGACTCTGACGCTGAGCAGGGTTGCAGATCGCGGAATTGGGGAAGTTGCTCTGATGATACCGACTTATTAGCTTTTCGCTTGCGAGAATCCAGTTCCTCCAGTTCTGATGCAGAATCACTCTGGACGACTGCAAACTATTGCATACTGCAGACGTAGCTTTGTCGCAGGTCATGTCACGTCATATCCTTGATGTTGTTTCGCAAGAGCAGCGGGCTGACATTGCATTCGACATCGCGCACAAGCGTGTGTCCAACTAAACGTCGCTATAGCATCGTTCATGTGTTCTCTGCCAATCGGCTTGCCTACTACGACGGCTGGTTATCTATCCTCATTACCGACTCTTAGCTTGGAAAATGGAGCGCTTTACCCGACGAAGCCAAGTGGCCCGCCGTGAGGCTGGGGATGACATGGGCGAGAGCTGGCCCGAGCGCGCGTCACGCCAATCGGACAAGGGGCATTTAGAATGCTGCCAAAAAGAATGTTCTATGTGGGGATTACTTATCTCCCGCTTGCGATAAACTGATATTTAAGCATATCTAGCGTTTACGCAATCATTCCTACTATATACTAAACTCTGTATATACGAATAGAAGCGTCCATATGTTACCTATCTATTCATGTAGAAATCTCTACGAACGAATAGGTATTTGCTATACTATCATCTCGGAAATTTATCTCTAGTGTAACTTAGACTTAGGTCACGTGACTTTTTTCCAAAGACACGTGACTTTCTAAGGATATCATCTTTACATAGCGATAACTAATTCTTATAGAGCAAAATTTAAATTAAATTATAGCTTACACTCGAAGGAGATAGTCAACGTTATTCAACTATATTACATCATATATTCGTTACGTAGTAGGTCAAAAACCAATGGTTAAACATCCTAAATAAAGAAGCTAGGAAATCCCCGCGTAGGACGTTACTTTTGGAAGCCATTCTATCGAGCCAACAAGCGCACCCCGGACACTCATTAGTCCTCTACAGGGGAGGTCTGCATCAATAGTCGATCCGGACAAAGTTGGCCGACGAGCCACTTCCCCGACAGCTAGATGCTAGCTCCTCGGTCGCAATTCAGTGGACGATTTATGCTCATCGTTCGCCGGCGGACGGTTCAACTTGCAATCGAAGTCTCACAGTGTTTAACGATCGTGAACGACTGTAGCGGATGTCACCATCTAGCGATCATCCTGACGTGAACCGCAGCACCTCTGCGTAGCTAGAAGTACGATTACGAGCTTCACGTACCTGGAGCGTAGTCCATATCATGCCATGCGTACTTTTGTCGTGTCCCGCCAAAGGGTGTGTCTCTTGTCACAGGGATGCACGTTAGTCTTGGCCTTGTTGGCGTTGACAACTATGGTGAGACTGCCCATTATGAGCTTCTCCAGATGATTGTGATCTGGCTTTTGTCTTACTGGCCTGTTGGAGGTGAAAACGGCAAGCCTTTTTCCATATCTCAAAGATGACTCCCACGAAATGGCTTTTGGAATTTAGTTTTATACTCAATATGTAATGTGCCTCACGAGGTGATTATATCCCAGGTCTTGTTGATGCTATGAAACTGCCATGTTCACAAGAGGACCGCTTCTGATGTACATCCAGATTTCCCCAAGGTCCATCCGAGCAACCGATTGGCGACGTCGCTGCAGTAGCACGGGGTTGCACCCTTACGCCCGAGATCGCCGTCGGAACTAGGGGAGCCTGAGTTGTAAAGACGAGCTGCCCGATAATAAGGTACAGCTTCGTCCTCTCCCGCACTCTGACCAATACTCGACTTTTCGAGACATTGCTTTAATCCGTCGCCCTGTGACGTCCCTCCGACTCCGTCTTTGACCATTTGAAAAATATCTTCGCTCGGGCAGGGCCCTGAAGGTCTATCATGGCAGGATCCAGTGCCATCGTGTGACTGAAAGAGTCCCGGGTTGGAGTGTGACTCTGCTGTGGTAGGGACACGAGTACAGCCATTTGATTCTTGCATCATGATGGCGGCTATGAAAGTCTTGTCTAATTTGGTTTCGACGGCCATTTCTTCGATAGACTTCCTGACCTCTTTATTCTCTTCGTCGGAGTTCTGGGCTAGACTGGAGTCGAAGTTCTTGCAGGACTGTTTCATGACACCGACGTTGAGCTCCCAGAAATCTTCAAAGGAAATCCACTTGTCCATGGGTGGCCAACCACTAGTCGAGACTGATCCATCACCGGTGAAAGTCTTGATATAGTAGCTGCCCGTCGTATTGCCATTGCTATGGTCCGAAGCATTCGGCGCGGATACTTCGATGCCATCCATCGAATGACTTGACGTCGAGGATGGAAATGCGTCAGCGGTAGTGGATTGAGATGACCCTGGAAGCCCGTCAGGGCCCCGTTCTGCCTCTTCATTAGTGGCTGCATTGGCATCCGTCTCTACTTTAGAGCTGACCGATGACTGCGTCTGACTATGGAATGCATCGATCACGTCTGGCTGGCATGTCCCAAAGTCAGGTTGACAGCCTTCACCACAGTGCTCAATCGAATTACCACAGTAGTTGCTAGAGCTATAGTCGCCAACGAGTTAGTGTACTAGGACTTCAGCGCAGGAGCTTGACTGTCATACCTGCAACAAAATTGCTCTGGACAGGTGCTCCCACTCCATGAACCGCAGGAGCCATCCCAAGACACGTTGCGAGTGTCCAACCGGAGTTTCGCATGGCTTCCATCCATATGCGTGTCGCCTGATCTGGTACAGGCGGTGTGATCGTCACTCGGTATGTCACGAGGGATTGCGGCCACTGATACGGCGAGAGCGAGACAGAAAACCTAAGAAGTGTCAAAAGTTTCTTCCGAATGAAAGTTCCATCCAGCAACAACATACCAACGTCTCCTGGAAAAGATGTACGAAGCCCATTTCACTGGACGATCTGAAATGTTCTATGTCCTTGATGAAAGAGGAGACGAGAAGAAACACTAGATCAGACCTGCGAATGTCATATCTTACTACGGTGCCAGAGGTTTACGTAACATGTGTTCTCGTGTAACTGCTACGTTCGTGTTTATGGATGAGGACGCATGACTGTCAGCGCAAACGGGATCGTCAATTGACAGCACAAAAGGTTCCACACGAATTTTTATTTCATACTCATTATTGTCCCTTCTCCGAGCGGGTTTGCCACTTCAGCAGCACGGCAGAGACATTCGATGACTGTCTACATCCGCCACAAAAAGTACGGTAAGACGAGCAGGCGAAGAGACCTTACGGAGCGCCTCGACGATATCGAAGGCTTGTTAGAAGAGCTGCTTGCTCGCACCAACCCCTCTACACAAGACACCATAACCACAACGGGCTCCCCGTACTTTCGCAAGTTCTTGGACAGAGCAAAGTCGCTGGCCGGGTCACGTGCAAAGCACACGATGAAAGGAGCAGCGCGCCATGGCCTCCAAGCAACGACATCTGCCGAGGGTAAGTCCTTTGCCACAAGATCTGCAATACTGTGCTGACAAGTTGTAGGTGCTCGACTACTGAAGGGTGCACTATCGCTCTATCTTGGACGAAAGCGACGTGACCAGGCAATACAACGCTCGGTGTGGGAGGACTTGATTGCACTTGGTACCCGGAAGATGACGGAAACTTAGGAGATTTGGCGGCCACGAATATAAGGCAAAAGTCGTCGTCTAGTAAGGCTCGCTGTTTTGGACTCTTTTCTTTTTCACCCGAGGATCCTGCGTCTGACGTACGACAATCAAAGTGGTACTGTAAGTTAGGACACTTGCTTCCCTTTTTGATGGTATGTACGATTCATCTGGCCTCGATATATCTGGCACCAAACACCGGTTCCTCTTATGGAAACCGCATGACTAAGTTAGTTTGAGCATATCTTGCGGAGAGAAAATATAGCTCCATCAGGTCTTTGGTCGAGCCGCGAATCGTCGCGCGCTCTAGTCAAGCTGCTCATACTTCTATCGGTATATGTGCCAATTTGAATTTGTTACAGTATGGAAGACTACGTTTCAATAGAGGAAAAAGCACGTTTGTGCTCGAAGGTAAGTGATAGAGGAACGGAAAGTCCGATGTAGGGCTGACCAACCGTCCGCCGACTTGTCATCTATCGGTACTCAGCACATACAACCCCCCCTTTCTCTCTACTAAGCCTAGTGAATCGATTATAGACAACCTTCTCGTCGATGACTATTGTCTTGTAACTTAGCTGGTCAATGAATATATTTGTCACCGTCGTCGAACGGCCCGTCATACTCGTTCTACACAAAGCTGATCGACCGGAAAGTAACTTTTACCCGGACGTTGCAATTTGCGTCCCGAAAGCTACTGTGACTACATGAGGTCAATCACAACTTCTCATGCCTCGCTCCGCACCTTACACAACTCTTCCAGCACCTGTTTTAGTACTACAACCTCTCTTCAATCTTTTCCCAGCCTTGTCATCTGCAGTGAACGACGATCTTGGCAGGCCGAAAGGTCGCAGTACGATGATGAATTCTCTGCACTTTTTAGCAAAAGTAGGTTTGACAGGTTACAGTCAGGTGTGACTGATCTGAGAAACGTTCTATGGTGTTCTTTAGCGTTGAATCTGCACAACGACTTCTAATTCACATCGATGCGCGTTACTGTACTCGAGATAAGGTTTCAGGGATGTAAAGTGGACGGAGTTGGTGCTGCAGGGCAGGCTCACGGTGATAATCTCATCAGAAGCTAAGAAGTGGCCAACGACATAAACAGCAGACGGCTGATGAGGCTAGCTGATAAGCGGCATACCCACTTTGCGGGCCGCTGGCTACCCGTCTCCGCAAACGCTGCATACACGCGAAAGCGAGCTGGCTGCATGCGGATCTCCGGCCCTATTCGCCAGGTAGATTAAGGAGACAACTAGGCAGATATGCTTGGGGCCATGTCGCAGCGAACATAGTCTCGGCCTATCCTAATTGTATGCTCCTCTAACCTTCTTCATGCTTTGCAATCGTTCATGATCGACCACAGATCACGCAATGGCTGGCACCACGGACGATACCATTGATCGGCAACTGGAAGATAGCTATGGAAAGCTCGGGCTTCGTCGATACACCGACAACGACCATCAGCTATGTCTTCGTGCAAATGGATCTTGTGATCCGAATTCGACTTGTCTTGTCCTACAAAATCTCATCACCAGTTCGCAAGAAACCTTTCGCGGTCGCAAGAACACCAAAGCGCTTATCATGAAAACACCACCTCTACTCCACCATGCTATGGTGTTCGTCAAAGACTATGGAGCGTTCCTTTCTCCCACTCAAAACTCGGACAGTATGGACATGACAATCTGTGTCTTTCACATACTTACGCTAGAGGGAGAGAGATCCCGGCAAGGTTGGTGGCTTCTCCTTGAAACTCTCACACGTGCTCTCACGAGTACAAGGTGATAATTGTCCGACTGCCACAAGAGACAACACTTTTTTCGTATGGGATTTAGCAAGATCTCTGACAGGTCCAATTGCATTACAGAACCGAAGATCCTCAAAGGGCGAGTCTCCAAAGGAGGAAAGCGAGGTCCGTATATGACCAAGAGAAAAAGAGCGGAGATGGATCGAGCAGTCGATAAGTCCCAGAGCAAGGAAGGGACTATATCAGTCGCTTTAGGTAGCCCGCAAAACCCCGTTGGGACGACTCAACAAGGACAGGGCGCACTCAGCAGCCGGCAAGGACTGGCCGCTATGGTCCTAGAGATCTTGGAAGAAGAAATGGCTAAGCACATGGATCGAATGCCTTCGTGTGGCCCAGAACGCGGCAACAATCCGCAAGTACAGGCACAAAAGGAATAGTAGGGCATGATGATCGAGGAGGACGGGGCGGCAGTACGCGGGCTGTGTGTTACAGTAGGGGAGCGAACAGGTGAGCCAACTTGCATAGGGCCAATTCGCGTGCGTGGAAAAATACCTGACCAGGAATTGACTCACTTCGCTCTGATCATACGATGCGTGCTTCCGCAGCACAGCAAACAGCCGTGCTTGCCTAACGTTAGACAAGCGTGTTCGCTAACTTTGCCAATGTGCAAGAGCCTTGATCCTTAGAGCCCGCGTGGTGGAAGCGCTGTAACATCATTAGCCTAAACAGCTTACTTCGTTAGGGACTCTGCCTACAGAAAACACAGGACTGCAGTAATACTACAACGGTCAGAACGCGCGGTCGCGTCAACGACATCCAGTCTGCCATGGGACTAGTGGATTAGTTGCTACACATCACCACCAGACCGTAATTCAACTCATCCAGTGATAGTCTTGTATAAGGTGATCGTGAGAAGTGTAGCGACGATTTGGAGCAATGCGCTGGTGTAGCAACAAGGGTATGGCAAGTTTTCACCTCTCCATCAAGGTGTGCAAAGGATTCGATCCAAACGCCCAATTCTATTACGCAGAATTCAGGAACCAACGACACTACTTTCACTCGATTTGGAAATATGGAGTTTACTGACAGACACATCAATGAGGCTGGGGACATCGGCTGGCATCTCATCAAAATGCGACAAGTAATCCTGTCATGGGGGATCAGGCGTACTATTGCTCGTATAAGCTGCTCCAGTTCATCTCTCACGACCGACGCGCTGATATGGAAAGTGCCACTAGGAGCAGTATCGTGTACATCGTGTATTTTCTGACCGTCATCACTACCTTCCATCATTGCCACCTTCCATTCTCCACCCTTCTTGTTCAGCCAATATAGGAGCTTGGAAGTGAGCAGGCTTCGAGGAGGGCGCCATTTCAGCCAAACTATCACACGGTTGGAATGCTAGCTGAAGAATTAGCATGTCTACTAGACCACCAATCATCGACTCGCCGCAAGACACGCAGATTCATGTACCTCCATAGTCGCGGCTCCTGACAGGACTATTGCGAGAGATCTGACGCCAATGCGATGCCGTTGGTCAGATGAGTTTTCGCCTCGTTAGCAAACGCGCCGAGGAGGGAATCCGTGAAGTTTACATCGAGAAGTTTTCCAAGCCCAAGAGGTACCTGTTCACTATATCATCTCTCCAAACACTACTTGGTGTCGCTTGCTCCAAATATCTGGCTAGCTACGTACGGCAATGTCGAGCTCGTCATGATCGATCTTGTTCATGCCAAACAAGATCCTGACGTGCGCGCTCGTCTACCGATATCGCAAGATCTGGTACGAGCCAGAAGCACGAACCTGCCCTTGAGCCCTACTCCACTCTCCCAACACGAAAGGGCGACCCTCTGGAAGAAAGAAACAACAGCGGTATGAGACGATGGGGATGGCCGAAGGATATTGAAACGAATTCTGGAAAAATCGGACAAACTCGATTCTCTTACAATTACCAGCGATCTGAAAGCACCGGGACTCTTTGGAGCGCGCGGACTTGTCGATATGGGGATCCTCACTTCGAAGGACTGTCAAGCCTATCTCGACGACAACAAATCCTTTCAGCCTGTCTTGAATGCACTGCTAACATCGCGATGTCATGTCAGACACCTCAGGCTGTGTGAAGCTGAATCAGAGATAACTTTCCTTGACATTTGGATGCAGTATCAGAATGTTTGGCATAATCTTCACACCCTTGGCATTCGCCTTCACAAGATACTGGAGAACAAGGAACGAACAGAGAGCCTTCTTGGGCTGCTGTCGACTTGTGGAAATTTGCAAAACTTCCGAATCAGCTCCAAGGGACAATAAGACGATGGCCACGATGGCGATTGTTTCCCCGACGTTATGCGATCGCTACACATGGCTCCTCTTTGCTCTGTGGGCGTGACATCGATGTATGTCAGGAAAAGTGATCTGGACATTCTATTGGCTATGAAGACCTTCGAAATCGTGCAGCTCAGCGACATCTTCAACTGTGAAAAGGGTGACATTGAGGAAGTGCAGTATTGTCGCAGGGATAGAGTGTGGGTTAAAACAAGCGCCATGTAACACGGCGCGTCTGGACTTGGCAACGACTTTGCAAGCTCATGCTCGGAAGAGCCTCATGATTCAACTTGCCTAGGAGTAACGTGCTCAGTGACATGCACCTGAGCGATGCGACCGCTGCGGTATTTATAGTCTTGAGAACAGTCGTTCCTCACAATGGCCATCCACCACTATATTGGTGACTTCAATCATTGCCAACTGCTTTCGTATCATGGTCATAGCAGCTTCATGATTACCTTCGGCATACTGATACCCTCGCAGCGCTCGCAGGTACATCTTTCCCGCATCCTCCATCTCACCCCGATTTGCATGGAGACTGGCAAGGCTGCTGATTGTGCGAAGGGTCGACGGGTGCTTAGGTCCCAAGCCTTCCTCGTACCCTGCCAACGCTCGCAGGTACATGTCAATGGCCCTTGTCAGATCTCCTTGCTCTACATAGATGCTGCCAAGGTTGTTAACAGTACGGAGAGTCGAAGCGTGCTTTGGTCCCCATGCCTTCTCGTATCCATCCAGCGCTCGCAAGTACAGCCCTTTGGCCTCCTCAGTCCTCCCTTGGTTTGCGTATATGTTCCCAAAATTAATGAAAACATGGAGTATCGACGTGTGATTGGATCCCAATCTCTCCTCCATCCATTCTAGCGCCTAAAGGTACATTCTTTCGGCTTTCCTCGTCCTACCTTGATCTGCGTACATATTTCCAAGATTGTTCACCGCACGAAGAGTCGTTGTGTGCTTGACCCAAGTGCACTCACGAAATCTTCCAGCGCTCGCGAGTACATCTCCTCGGCATCACCCAGCTTGCCCTGATCTGCGCACAGGCTACCGAGATTGTTAATGGTATCGAGAGTCGATATATGCCTTGGTCCCCATGCCTTTTCGTACCCATCCAACGCTCGTAAATACAGCTCCTTAGCCTTCCTAAGTCTGTTCTGTTTCCAGTAGAGTGTGCCAAGATTGCTCACGATATCGAGTACCGACACGTCGCTCGGTCCACATGTTATCTCATACCCATGTAAGGCTCGCAAATACATCTCCTCCGCCTTCTCCATCACACCATGTTCTGTGTACAGGATACCCAGGTTGTGAACTACACTGGGTGTCGATGGATGATGCGGGCCCAGTGCTCTCTCGTCGCTTGCCAGTACCTGTAGTCACATATTTTGTGCCTCTCTCAGCTTTCGTTGTTTCCAGTAAAGAGCACCGAACCTGCCGAAAATTCCAAGGGTGGACGTCTGCTTCGGGCCCCAGCGTTGAAACAGTAACCGCAGAGCCGCGATAGCTACCTTTGCAGGCATAGCAAGTACTCGATACACCCGACACGTTCCATCGCTCTAATTTGGTATTGTTGGTAGGTGTAGAATTGAACCAACTCATGCTGAAGATCGACTGGGACACTCTGCCCCTCGATCGAAGACATTGTAACAATGACGAGAGTGTCCAGAGGCCTAGATGAATATGCTGTCCACTACTTTACAGCATTGGCTAATTCAGACGGAGTGATATACCTCATACAGGAGGTTGCGGTTTTGGCTTGATCGCACATAATCTCTCCGATGACTAGCGTGCTTGTTGTCACTTGTCGGAGAATGCAGCCGTGGCATTCTATTGACTCCGCTGAAACTCCACAACAGTGCCAGGATCCTGGAAAGAGGGGTCGGCCACCCATCCGCAGACGATCACCAGCAATCCAGCTTGGCTGCCTTGACTGAAGCTCCACACCATCCAAATGTGAGTTCGTGGAGACGCCAGAATGTGGACATGCAACGGTGAACGGTGAGCGTGAGCACAAGGAAAGCGTGAATTTGGCAGACAGCCACCCAAAATACGTTGACTGGCATAAGCTTTTCCCGCAGCCGGCTGTTCACGGTAGCAGGATGCACTTTACGCTTATAGTCGACACTTGCTGAATATTGTTGTATGATGACTAGCGACTCAAAAGAAAACGATGCGGTATTAGTTGGCGACTCGCATTGTGCCGACAGTACTTCTTTGTTAACATATATATAAGCAAAGCTAAGTATGACTTGCTTTGTAGAACACATTAAGCTATTTAATCGTGAAAGGCAGTCGAAGCTCTAACTTACTGCACTCCAGAGTTCGCCCACCTAGTGTGGACTTCGATACGGCTGGTGCGAATCTCGTCGGGAATAGCTTGTTGTCCGTTACATAATGGATGAGAATAACCCTCTCGCGTCCGGTTATACGGTCGATCGCCCGAAAGAATGGCAGTGAGGGCATACATGTAAGTTAGCACTTATGAGGTTGTAGGCGGAACATAGACGTCTAAGTTACGTGAAGCTCGTAATCGTAACGTGCGTCCCTTCGACAAGAGACGCGACAGCGTGAGCTTCTCGTTAACCTGCCTAAGGGCGTCGCGAAAAATCGGTCGTTACGAAAGGGATTTTGAATTAACTAGTTAAGTTATCACCTTCCGTGCATCACTCTTTACCGTCCCGAATTCCAGCCAGGCTTTTTCCAGCATCTTGCGCTCCATGCGTGACTTTTACAGCTTTACTACGAATAATAAAGGGCGATCTTAGCGGAAGGATAGGCCATGGTAGAACGATGGATTTTCTGCGCGTTATGACAAAAATCGACCTGATAGTCTTCATATAGCTGCCACTGACACGAAACACACTTTGAGTGGCTCTCTGTCGTCCAGCCTATAAAACGACTCATATCTTGCACTAACTTGTGCTATCAGAGGTTGCAGGGGCACAAAGTCAGTTAACAATCAATCTGCAGGGCAAAGCTGTGACGCTGATATCATCGAAAGCTAGGGAGAATCATCGTCGGCATAAACAGCAGACCTCGGATGGAGCCTGTTGATAAGTAGTAAGCTAAAGCTGCGGGCCGCCGTCTGTCGGTCTCCGCGAATCCGCTCAGACTCACATGCGGGCATCCAGGCTTACATTGACTTTAATGCGAACAAAGATCCTTTAAACCAAGACCTGGTTGGCTGGGGACATCAAAACTAATTCCTACCTCTACATCAACAATGCCCAAAATCGTGAACGGGCCCCGGGACCGAGCAGAGACTTCCCCTTCCTCCACGAAGCGCCGCCCGCGCACAAATCGCAAAAGGGCGATTCCTGATTCACTCGAGCCCAGACATCTTCGCAGAACCGGTGGCACACGCTACGCCAGCGCGACTGAACACACAGAGTCACATTCTCCAGCAGACTCTGCTCTCGATTTAGTACGCAACGACATCAAAGAGAACCTTTCAGTTTACATGATCATACCAATTTTCGTTGCTCGCGATCTAAGAAGGGTTGCAGCTGTGACATCTTTGGTTGCCGACGGAATCGTTTCTTCAGAACATCTCCCGCTCACCGAATTGGTCAAGGTGTATGACATGCCACCGCCGGACCTGACTCGCTACAGAGAGGCAAGAGACAACACACCCGTTAACTATCTTATCGAAGACGTGGAGAACTTCCGTGCTATCCTCTCCGCATGTCAGTCGTCAAAAGCAGACCCGGGTCTACGTCGTCAAGCTCTGGATCCTAGCCTCGCAACTGCTGGCTGGACTGCGTTTACCCGCCGAGCAGTCTCATTGTCACAAGCATCCCATTCTGGGTCGATACAGCAGATGCTCCTAGACGGTCTCGAAGCGATGAAACTTCTCCCCCCATCCATTGCGCGCGCGGAATACGCAAAGGAATTCGCACGGTCTGTAGCGCTACTGGACGCTGGCGAGCAGGAACAGGCATTCAGAGCCGCTGTGGGCTTTATGACAGACTTGAAGACAGATGCACTTCAAGACGAGGCAATAGCAACAACCATGCTCTATGAGTGTGCGGTTTCTCTGAGATACCTGTGCAAAGACGTTGTGCCATCTTGTGCAAATGTTCTTACAAGGCAGGTCCGGACGAAGGCGCTATATGCCATGAGGAAAGTCCATCACGGCATTGGAGAAGCAGTAGGACTTTCGCATCTGATAGTATGGAAGTGGGATGATCAGGGTGAACTTCACTACAACTTACGTAACTTCATGCGGCAGAGTAGCTGGTAGATCTGGTCTCATGTCATCTATCGTCATGCCATACACCTAGTGTTTTCTTCGTGCTCTGCGTATGAAGATAGCGATGCCGCTAAGATATACGTGCATTCTGACCAACTTGTCATATCTTGGTATAGTAACGTGCCTTCAAAATGTGTTCCGCAATACTGTGCAGTCCATAATCTTCGCTACTACAATACCCTTACATTAACCCTCTTCGACCTCATCTATGACGTATTAAACAAGCGTGGTTACCGCATTTTGACTACCAATGCCGCCATTGAGGGAAGGGCCCAGTAACAGACTCCGTAACAATCAACTCAGTTGATAAGGGTTGGTTGATGGAATTAGTATTCTCTTTCCATCAACCAATGGTGGTTTGATGCGTATTACTGTTGACCAACCCTTCAAATACAGTCAATCAAACCTGTAGTTGGTTGGGAGTTAATGAGGCTGGATTGTATCTAAGAAAAGAGGTTATCATTGAAGTTTCTCGATGTTGACATAGAGATAACTGGATGACTGCGATACGATATTACCCCAACCCTGACCCTAAGCATGCGGAGATGAGGTCACCCGATAAACTTACGTTTTGCCCGCTCGCTCGTGAGTTGGTACCCTGCTAAGTTCTGGAGACCGGATAGTCGGCGGCCCGCAGCTCCAGTGTGTCACTTATCGATAGACTCCGTCAGAGGTCTGCTGTTTATGTCGACAACAATTCCCCCGCTTTCGATATTATCACCGCTACGCTTTCGCCCTGCAGATTCAACCTTGACTAATTTCGCAACCCTGCAACCCTGTCTCCGATAGCATGAGATGGTGTGATCTGTAGTTCGCCCAATAGGCTAGACATCAGAGGATCATGCAGAGTATGTTTTGCATCAGCCGCAGCTGTATGCAGACTGTTAAAACGAGTTTTGTCCGATTGTGCATAGAATCCATCGTCACGCCATAGCCTTTCGTCCCGCCAAGGTCACCTTCTACGCTAGGCGATAACATTCAGAGGGCATAGTACCGGAACAAGTCTCCAGAGAGTTGTAGATAGTATAGAGTGATGTGTGAGAAGTTATGGCTAGTCTTGCCTCTAGGGCTTTCGGAACGACCGAGATTTCACAATGCTCGGATGCAGATTAACGTATATCCTTCTGACAAGGAACACCCGGTGTGGCGGAACACACGTAAGTAGCTTCGAGTACGATTACGAATCTCACATACCTGAGGCGTAACGTGCCTCCCTTCGACAAGAGACGCACGCCGTGGCGGGACACCTCTACGTAGCTAGAAGTACGATTACGAGCTTCACGTACCTGGAGCGTAGTCCACATCATGCCATGCGTACTTTTGTCATGTC
>Ga0265798_10003233_pt1 | contig 23314 bp, 24 predicted proteins | sample P3T30metagenome_FD_192430 | JGI IMG/M metagenome (GOLD analysis project Ga0265798, IMG submission 192430) | Plant litter microbial communities from East Loma Ridge, Irvine, California - P3 T30 | ecosystem: Environmental > Terrestrial > Plant litter > Unclassified | place: USA: California... | reverse complement strand
GTCTTAGCTTGGGCGCTGAAGAGAGTTTTGCGACGCATGTATCGATCGGTCTACTTGAAACCAGTACTTTGATGTTGGTACTAGCAGCGAGGCTTTTCACAAACTCTATTCCATCTACGTGGTTGCCAGTGAATTCGTCCAGACCATCAATGAAGAAAGCGAAAGCTCCGTTTGTTGTTTCAGCGCCAAGTTGCTTGAATGCCGTCTTCAATTCGATGTCTGTGGGAGGTTTCAGGTCGACGGTACCACTTTGAGCTTCTTTCCACATGTGTGGGAGTACGGCAGGAATAAGGGCGGGGTTTTGCTCAAGGACGTGATACAGTAGACCTTGAGCAAGTCCTTTCTGTGAGCTTTGCTCCACGGATCCAACGTTCCACAAGTAGAATGACGCTACGGTCACTTTCGTAGTTCCAGCCCACTTCTGCAAAGAAGACATGACCTTGGGGTGGCCGTGGAGGAACTTCTTCATGTTACAAATAGTATCAGTATGTTTTCAACCGCATCTGGTGAGTTGTACTTGCCATAAGAGTAGACTTTCCGCTACCTGGTTTGCCATAAATCCAATAAATGCCATACCCAGATCGCAGCCACTGGTCTAGGTCATCCCAGACGGCACCCGAAGTGGGTGGATCTATAGCCCATTCAAGGGTATTGGAGTGAGCTTGCGAAATGCTATCCCTTCTGTCATCGATCAAGCGAAACCAAAGGCGGTTGAGAACCAAACATGTACATTCTCGATCAATAATTTGCCTAGTGACACCGGACAGATTGTTGACTCCATCCGCGCAAGAGCGTATGATCATTCTCAATTCGCAGACGTTCTTCAACCGTCGAATCTCGCTCTCCAGTGCGTTGTAACCTGGGATGTCGCCTTCTTGTGGTGGCACCAATTTGTCCATGTCGGAAACGAGTTCCGATAGCTTTCGAACGAGACTCTCAAATTGATCTTTGTCTTTGATAACCCACTTGACTTTGTTCAAGATGGCCGAATATCTCGTGCGGTTGCTATCCGACAGTTGATGAGGGATTTCACATTGAGACGACCGAGAAGTATGACGCAGTCTTTTGTTTTGAGGGGTTTCGTCTACGGGTTGATCAAAGACCCTTGGTTTGTTAGAATGTAGCAGTTCCGATTCACAATGAGGCCGTTTGTTGTTACGGTTCTCGCTTGAGAACTGGTGAGGAATTTCGTGCTTTTCAGATGGATGTACCGAAGTGTCCTTTCGAGACCTTATGCACAATGACTTTTGACGTAGTTCAGTCATTAGCCGGCTACTGACGGACGTTGTTGAAGTTTCGATCAGATCACCACCATGAACTTGTCTTACACCGTACTGTCTCTTCAATACGTGACCATCCTGCAAAAGCTGATGAATACAATCCAGCCCTTGATAGATCCGTGGTCCCAGAATGGGGTCGACCAGTCGCCTATCGTATCCCGTGGCATCGTAGAGTTTCAGTCTTTCTGCCCAGTTTAGTAGTAGAGCCTTCTGTATGTCGAGTCTTGTTGCAAGTAGGGTGTAGTCCTTTTCGATAGATTTAGCCGCACCAATTTGCGACAGAAGCGTTACACAGTCCTCGAAAACCCCAACAAGTGCAAGTATGCCAACGGCAAGACCGGCGACCTCCATCAGGATACGAGTGCAAGTATGCTCTTAGCCGTGCTTTTAGAGAATCATGCCGCGCTGCAATGTGTAAGCATGCTGAAAAGTTGACGAACTGCGGATCCCTCGAACCTACGTTTTGAAAGCCTTCCTGTTCAGCATAAGCAGACGAGGACGCAGTATCTGTATATCATGAAACGAATGTCCGCAGGAGAGCGAGCCAGCGATCGCAGAGGAAGTTCACTTGAAGGTCTTCGCATTTGAACACGCTCAGGCGTTGTGGCTGTGTAGTTAATGTGCTGCAAAGACTCGAACTTGTTGAAACGTATTTGAGGGCTGAGTCGATCTAACCCCGCGACTGCGCGTTCACGACGCGGGCTGCGCTCCCTGGCTACGCATCGCACCAACGCCACCTATCGCAGCTCTACAAACGTATTGCTGCCTCACCGGACAGTCACAGACTGTATATTGATAGCTGTATTCAGCTCATGGTCAGCGCACCATCTGCTTCTATGCGCTAAAGACTAGGCTGAGCTGTAACGAATGCACCTGCGACAACCTACCTAGTTACTCACGCAGCGAGTACGCCTCGAGGCGCATTTTCACTTTGAAGAAGTTGTTGCATAATTCAGGAGAGATTGACGAGGATGTATACACCATGGAATGAAGCGTGAGAGCAAACGATTTGACAGCGTGAAGTTCTCGAGCGCAAGCTCCCCATTAGCGATGGGTAAATCAGGGGCGTCGATGAGCTCATCTGTGGCGCCATTGGGTAAGCCGTCCAGGTGTGGCTTACGCACCAAAACCCATCAGCCACCTTGCGCTGCCAACGTGGGTCACCCATCAGCATCACATCAGCATCAGGAAGTATAATCAGAAAGCAGACACATTCCTCTGGGAAAACAACATCTCGACCCCCACAACCGTGCCACTCTACCCGTAAACTTGGCAGGCTTCGGTATACCTTGTCAGGCAAACGCCGCGATCGGACCATTGCTACTCCGACATGACTCGGAACCAAACAAGGCCTCCGGCACTGTATCCACCCAATTACAGTAGTCAGATCTGGGCGATCTTGGTACTGACCACGTGCGGAAGGGAAGAGTGCATGAGGCTCTGCTCCGTTCTACGGTGGAGCATGCGCAGGGCGGATGTGGAGAGCATGAAGCACATGACGTGAAATGCGCGAGAGGGATTATGCGTCGTTAGTAATAGTGATGGAGCATGGCACACATCATCCAGAAAGCACGAGGAAGTGAAGGAATCATCGTTGTTCATGTTCTTATTCATTCATCGTATCTCATGGTCATATGGACCTATTTGGTATCATCATTGTGGGTATCAGCCAGCGGCTCAACCGCTCAACATGCTCTGCACTGCAGACAAGATCTGGTGGAAGGGGATGCTCAAGCCTTCTCGTTGTGGTTGGAGCCGTCAACCACCTCAACTGCCTTGACGCCATCCTTCTCGCTGTGCATGCTGCCAGACTCGATGTCCTTGACGGGCTCAATGTTGGCACCGATAGGACCAGCCTCCTCGAAGTGACGACCCTTCTTCTCGGGGCCAAGAGCTGTAGTGACAGCAATACCAAGAGCGATGATCGCAGTCGCAACAGCCATGACTGGTCCGTAAGCGGGAGATTGCTCGCCCTTTGCAGTGCTGATCATAGTGGCCTCGGCGACGGCGTTGACGATTTGAGCGGAGGGCGAGGAGATCATGTTTCCGAGCTGGTAGGTGATACCGACGAAAGAGGATCGGAAAGCAGGCGGTGACAGCTCGCTCAAGTGGATGGGAATGACACCCCAAGCACCCTGGACGAAGAACTGGATCATGAAGCCAGATGCGGATAGACCACGCTCAGTAGTGGGGAGAACCCAGGCTGGGATGAGGCAAGCGGAGATCAAGGCAGCGCAGACGATCATGCGGCGACGACCGAACCATTGCGAGGTGTATCCAAGAATGGTACCACCGACACAGGCACCGGTCTTCATAAGGATGGAAGCGCGGGTAGCACCTGCGGGGCTGAGATGCTTCTGCTCCTTCATGAAAGTAGTGTAGCTGTCCTGGCTAGTGTGAGAGTAGTAGTTGAACTGGTAGATGTTAGCGGTACTCCATCAACTTGTAAGTGGCTTATCATACCCAAGTCATGAGGATGATGCAGTAAACACACATCTTCCACTCCTTGCGAAGCATCTGCTTTGTCTCGGCCCAGAAGGCACCGGGCGCCTTCTTGTGTCCAGCCTTCTTTGCCTCTAGGAACTGCTTCGATTCAGGGAAGCAGACGCGGATGAGACCGACAGCGATCGAGAAACCGGCGCCGACCCAGAAGACGGTCTTCCAGGTGTTGGTCGCACCACCGACACCCAAGTTGGCGCAAGCTGCGAGCACATAACCGAATGAGTAACCTTGCTGTAAGATACCACTCATAAGACCACGGGCGTTGACCCTGCGAATATCAGTACGGGACTTCCAAGTAATTAACTCAGATGTACTTACGGGCAGTTCTCAAGCGCCATGGAGATGGCGTTTCCGTAAACACCTCCCATGAAGAGACCGAAGAGACTCCGTACAGCCAGAAATTGCTGGAAAGTTCCAGCGTAGATGGTAGCAACCTGGAGAAGACCCAAGATGATCATGTTGAGGACCATGGGCCACTTTCGACCGAACTTGTCTCCAGCCACTCCAAACTGTAGAGATAGAGGTACGAAGTCAGTATATGTCTCACATGCACTTCGTACAGTCAGAACTTACCATAGCAGCACCGACGGAGCGGAGAAGCAGTGTCAGGGTGATGGCCGTCGAGATAGCAGTGTTTGAGGTGTCGTAGTAGTCGGCAAGCTTGGTAGTCTGAATCGACAGCGCGTGGAAGTCAAAGGCATCGGCAGTCCATGCGAGGAATCCGACAAGGAAGTAGAGCCAATCCTTCAAGCCGAGTTGAGCGAACAGGCTGATGGGATTCTTGAGAGGCTCTGGCTTTTGCCACTCGCAGTGCTCCTCGCCGTAGTCATTGCGAACGACTACACGTTGGTCCCAAGTGAAGAGATCCTTGAGACTCTGTTTGGCGGTGGGGATGATACCCTTCGCCAATGGGTCTGCTGGGCGGTTGGTGCTCGCCATGGTGCTGATGGTAACTTGAATTGAGCTTGGAGGCAATGAGAAGGTAAGAAGACTGCCCTGTAGATGTAGGCGCAAGTCCGATCGCACTGCTGATTACAAGATCGAGCGCGGGGGAGCTCAATATATACCCGCAGTCATCTTGGCTGACCAGAACGCCTCGTAACGATACTATCAACGCCCATGTCAGTCAGTCGCTGAGTCTTGATGCGAGCCAAGTTCTGCCAAGTCCGTCCGTGCAGTGTTGTTGGACGATTTGCAGTGAATGTAACCATCTCCGGTCCGCCAAGAGCGCTATTTTGCACTAAGCCTTCCGGTGGGCCAAGCTAGCGCTTGTGCGCAAGTGACAAAACAGAACATGTCCCGGGGTCGGATCGGACGTATCAGTGCGTTCTCTCAGAGCGGAGGAAAGAAGTGGGTGTGACGATCCTACGACGCCGTTGACATCTTCCCCATGGGGTCGCCCTTTGAATTTCCCGCAAACGTGGTAACTTTCCGACTACAGATTGCGCGACCACACCACAACTACTTCGTTGATATGCGTAGTAGCACCGAAAACCGTTCTGTGCTTGTGTCCGACCAAGCTCCGTAAGCGCTGGCGAAGCTTCCTCGCGAGACTTGCTCGCAAAGAAGCTTCGAGCCAGTGAAGCAGCCACAAAACTTGGCGACTGACCCCGCAGCGAAGAGCTGTGCCGCCGCGGCTGCCGAAGCTTTTCTCGCCTCGTTGTAAGCCAAGATGGAGAACGGCACATACGACGGCCAAGATGCTTCGTCGTCAGCCGAGCGCCCTTGAGTGGGCTTCTTTTAACACCCATCCTTTGTTCATGGAGGTCCGTGACAACGTCCCAACACCGCACCTTCAGCTATTGTTAGTGATCGGACAATACGCATCCGGTCAAACTGTTGGTCTGGACTGTTTTTGGTGTTATGTGCGGACTAAGCACTGGTGCAAGGCCCGATGGTGCGGCTTGCGGTCCCTGGGTGGTTGGATGTTTCGCGCACGCGGCAGAGTGAACAGCAAGCGCGCACGAGACGTGAAGCGTGAGCGGGGACAATCCGGTCTTGGCGGTAGAGGTGTGCTGGCTAACATGACCTGACCTCAACCTTGCTGATGCGCGAAAAGACCAAATATGGTTCGGTACATGCTCAGGATTGGGTGGATGAAGGAGAGATGTGGGGATGACGGCGGAGGCGATAACGTTTGGACGGGGGAAGGCCCCCCGTGTCCTCGCTAAATCCTTCACACCAAGACTCCGAGTTCAAACGCCGAAACGACTACAATTACTCGTGTGTACTCTTGGACGTGGTAACAATTGCATAATATCGTATCCACAGTTGTGGCCTGAGGAGGGCATGCGCCCACGGAGGTCACATTTCTTCACGGCTTCCGGCTCCAGGCCCGAGACTTTGGCTATACGCGCCGAGATTGTGCCTGATTGAAATCCTTCGCAATAGTTGAATTCGGTATGAACTACCACTATCTAGCCGAAGATTTGCATAGCTCGAACGGATGCAAGCCACAACCCCATCTTCACCGGAAGACCTACAATGGTTAACCTCCTAAAGAGATAAGGGTCTGTCTAATTTTGAAACGGCTGGCTTGACTTTCGCTCTAGCTAGATCACCTACTTGCGCATGCATCATGCATTCTACTCTTCTAACTTGGTACAGATCTAGGCACAGCGGGGATATGGGGAGGCGAAAATACCGAACACGGTCCTGGCAGCGACACCAATCACGCGTCGTGCGAATCCACCCGGTAGCTCCTGGCCCTGCATAAATGCGGCTCTTAGTTCGGATGTGGCAACTGCTTTTGACCGCGGCCGCAAATCCATGCGTCTACGCGGGATGTAGATCGTTCGACTTCCTCGAGTGATCCGGAAACACTTCTTCTGGGCGATATCAAGTCGACTTGATGGAGCAAGACAAGCGTTGGCATAGTAGTAGCGAACATTCAGATGCACTAGTTGAAGGCGTTGAGCACAGTATGATGAGCATATGATCGCTATTCGGTGCCGTATTCCGACAGAAACGTGGTAGTCACTGCCATCGCGCCGATCGCGGTCACGACAGGATGAGACTCTGCGGTATTCATTCCCTCATCAGGGAAAAGAGGTATCGCTCCCTCGCTACAACGTCACGATAGGTCACTGGAAAACAAGTCCGTTAGTCGGAATACCAAGGCTTGATACCAAGACTCACGAGGTACCTCGTTGATCATTTTTTAGGCTGCTAAAGAAAATGCCTACCCTTTATGCCCTCCTGCCTTCCGTTTCTTCGCCACCCGGCCAGCCTTCAGCATCTTACCACGCTTCGCATTCTGCCTTGCTTGTGTCCTGGTTGCAACGGCGCGCTCCCCTGGGTTGGCTACGATGTTCTGCAGACTACTGCCGCCGAGCAAGGAGTCGCACCTTGTCTTGGAAACAGTGAGCAGTTCTATGATCCTATTCATCCGGTGTTGGAACGTCCAGCTTCGTGTTCGCCCTGCTGATTCCCAGAAATTATCGTCGAAGGAATGCAGTGCCGATGGCCCAACCCGGTGCAAGCGCTCTACAAGATCCTCAATATTCCAGCAAAGGATGAGTTTATCTAAAAAGAGGTAGTAGTTACTTGGCCCTTTCACGGGATCAGTCCAACGCTTCTTGAAGTCTTTGCCTTTGTTGCCTTGGGTATTCTTGACGTTGTTGACGGCATCGAGGAGCTTTTGGACCCACTGCTGGCGGTGCGCATCTGACGTTGGAAGAGTGTCGTCGTTGATGGGTGGGCTCCAACCAGGTGACGGCATGGCAGCCATAGCCTCATCAAGAGAAGCATACATATCGGACGGGTGAGCAGAGTGTGCGTAGCTCTGTGTGCCTCGGTAAGTATTAGGCGGCGCAACAACACTCTGTTGGTCAACTTGTTGAGCAGAGTACTGAGGCGCGAACATTGGATTGACAGCTGGCGTATCCTGAGCGTAGCCAATATGTGGACTCATGTTGCCGTAGTTGACGTAGTTATTGCTGTAGTTTGTTGACATCATGGGAGACGAATACACTCTTGCGTCAGGAATATGCCATGAAGCATTCCGAGCATCCCATGCGTCCTGCTCCTGCTCCTGCTCTTGTTGTGAATTCGGAGGTACCATCTTCGGATCTGTGTGCTTGACTATTATACTGTCCTAAACTGGGGTTGAGTTGTGTCTCGGCGATGTATGCTGATAGTCTAAACCTGAAATAGAAGGCGCATTTTACCATAAGAGGCAGGTGGTGTGAATGCACCTGGGCACCTTGCCAGGCGAAAGAATGATCGCGTGAACGCCAGGGGCAAGCAGCGCAACATCGTGAAACACCAGCACCCCCGAGCGGTGAATGGAACGCATTGATCTGTTCTTCTCAAATGAAGCAGGCACGCGAGACGTTAAGACGGTACGGGCCAGAATCGATGCCCATGAGACTGGTTATCGTAAACGTAGTGCGTCGCGTCGCAACGCGATGCAGTGCGCGCGAAACCAGAGTAGGCAGGGAATTCCAGTTCGAGATTTGGCGTTTCTTCTCCGAAGTCTCCAGACAGCAGCGAGAGCGAAGATGATCATCGCTTTGCAAGAGTTTGCCAGTTTGCAGTAACGTGGATCAGAGGGAAGCCACGTACCGAAGACGCGTGCAGCTCGGAGCACGTACCAGTCCTGGCTAAACAGTGACGTCACGCGTCGATGATCCGGCCACCAGGGCAGAGACGTTGCTCACCATCACAACCACAAACATCAAAGCCCACGAAAGTCGCATCGTTCAATGAAAAAGCACCCGTTTCATTGCAAATTGTCATCCACGAAATAGCCACAGTGGTCAGTGAACGCGTGCTCTAGGGTCGTGTTAGAATGCGCAAAGCAGATCTAAGCAAAAGACGAACAAGTCTGCGAGACGATAAAAGGTTCATGTAATTTACTACGCATCCATGAAAATGCCAACATTCTGAGAGAAGCACTAGTACAACGGTCCGCCTCAGCTAAATTTGGAACAGAAGAAGACGCAATCTAGCGAGGAAGGACGGAAGTCGTCACTACTTCCCATTCTAATCCTCATTCTCATCGTCATCATGCCCCATTTCCCCAGCCTCCGTCTCTTTACCCGCAACAAGATCATCCTGTCTATTCCGGTTGTGGTGATAGTTACTCCTCGTCTGTCTAATGAGCAACGGCGCGGTAGCAACCACCATCTCCAGTCCCTCAAACTTGAGCAGATTTCCACACCTAGCCTTACTGATGCGCATCAGCTCACACACCTTGTCGATGCGTGCACTGAATGTGAGATCGCGGTACTTGTACACGTTCTCCAACTTGCCTTGATCGTAGACATTGAGAGAGATGGGGCCATGGGTGTGCAGGTTGATGGCCATGGAGAGCAGGGCATGACAGACGGTGGTGATCATGGCTGGTGTGTATGGCGAGTTACTGGACGAGAGGGTAGCCCATCGAAGGTCGAAATTGGCGACTGTGGCGCTGTCGATACATTGGGTGATGTCGGTGAAGGCGTCGTACAGCCGACGAATGTAGAATCTGCGGGCCGCTTCGTCTTGGGAAAAGCTGCTGTCGTTTGCCAGGGGATGATAATTGTGGTGAATGACGCGGGTGGCCGCAGCTTGTTGTGCTTCATGGAAGTTGGCGAAATGAATGCTTTGAGGGGGAGCGGCGGCAATTGCGCGTGGTATCTGAGTGGGCGCCTTCGAGAAAGCAGGAATTGCTACTTGTGGCGTTGTTGGACGTGTGAAATCTAGACGCCACGATTGATCTTGCATTGGCTCGGGGGTCGGCACTGTTGGCCGCAATGTCATAGACTGACGTCCGGCTACTTGTTGTTGCGATGTATCAATCATGGGCTGACTTTGTAGTTGTAACTGTTCTTGCATCCACGGTACTCTCGCTTGGGTGTATGGCGGATGAATATGCTGTGGCGTTGTCGGTGATGTCTGCGGCTCACTGAGCAAACCTCGAGATATTTGCGCATGCTGGCGAGTTCTAGCAAAAGCAACCACGGCGGCCGCACGAGCACCGTCTAGACTCGTATCGTTCGGCTCTGTTGGTGTATAGCGTATCTCGTTATACGGATTTCGTTCTTCGTGCCACTGTGGCAGCTGATGGTACTGGCTGTCGCTCTGCTCTGGGGAGAGGGGAATATCAATCTGCCAGGACTCAAGGTCCATATTGTCCATGGTGAACTCACCAAGATCGGCTCCTCCCGCCTTGATGGCGGCGAGAACCTCGGGATGAATGGCGCCAATGACTCTATTGAATAGATCATCAATGGTCTCTGCGTTCTGGCAATTGTTTTCTCCAACGGCGTCTTTCGCTTGTTCGTTGGCCACCGTAACGAACCGCGGATCTTGATCTCCCTCAGACATATCTGGTTGTGGTTGCGGGTTCATCGTAGTTGTGACGATAGTGTGTTACTGTAGTTCGGAAAGAGCTGGCTCTGATGAAAGCCTGAGACTCGGTTGCGTACGCCTTAGGACGGAGTTGTACTGAGTGACGTTACTTCAGACGCCAGGAAGGAGAGGATCATGTGTTGACAAGTGAGATGACATCGTGAAGCACCTATGCGTGGGTAGTGGAACATTGTGGTGAAACTATTGCCTGACAAGCGCACCATCGAGGTGAACTTCCTTGCGACTGGGCACTTCGCTGGGTGAATGGGTGGAACTGGCGCTCTCGTCAATTTGATACCGTCTCATTACAAGGTAAGGCGCGGATGGTAAATGACGGATCGAGGGGGTTTGTTTATTGGTATATTGGTATATAGTGAACGTGTAGTTATAGAAACAAAGCAGAAGTGGGGTTATAAGAGGAAAACGAATGTAACAGACGCAAGCATCCCGTATACGTATCGGACCATGGTGATACTAGAGTCGTCCATGGTTTGGTCTCAACCTTGGAAAGTCTTGCGGTCGATCGGCCTGGTGACTGCCAGGCAAGTGTGAAATCCAGGGACAGGCGGCAAAGAGATCCCCGGAGTGGTCCGCAAGGAGGGGCGTAGAGCTCTTATGAGAGGTGTCGAAGTAAGTGGCGCTTTCAATGTCTTCCTGAAATTTCCAGGTTCCAGATGGTAACAAACGAAGAAAGGCAAACCATCTCCAACAGCACTCACAAGCGCTCTGCGTCCCTCCTTGCGGACCACTCTGGTGTTCTCTCTGTAACCTATCACGGGAATGCGATGGCCTAAGCAAGAGTGGTGGCCGCAAGTCCAGTGGTGATGTGCTGGACAGTGGACGACCCAGAGAGTAGAGGGTGGTCAAAGAACCCCATGTGCTCGAGAGCATTGCGAACAGCGGCGAAAGATGCATCTCGTGCGTCTACGTGCATTGCTCCGACAATGGCTTCGAAGGTGTTCGCCACCATGTCGTTAGATGGGCTGCTCATGCCCCGGTTCATGATGATGAGCTTGTCCAGTCCAAGGCTGAACCCACGTTCAGCAAACTTCTCATTGCTAACGAGATCGTTGCGCATCTGGGTCCAAGCTGCGAGGCTGTAACGCTCACCTGGTATAATCAGTATCGAGCTACGGTGAGCGCTGTAGTCTGGAAATACCATTGTGATCGCGCGCTTCGTACCACATAGTAGCTAGCACAGCATCGATGACAGCGTCTCCGACCAACTCGAGGTCTCTGTTCTTGTGGAAGAGATGGAGTGTTCCTTCGACGCGAAGAGGACAATTGGGTTCCTTCATCTGCAAGGCTTCTGCACATAGCAGCTTGTTCTGGAAGTGATGCCCAGTCATGGTCTGGACTTGCAAGATGCGGCTGTCCATGTCGGTCATATTTGCGGGATCTCTTCGGTCGCTCAGCTAGGCTTTGGTGATAGAGAGTATAGCTTTGTAGGTATTTCCTATAGTCAACGACAGATGCATGGCTTTTATTCATCTTTTGGATGTCTCTGCCTAGCGATCGATCCATTGCAGACTTCACCGGTGACTGCGCCACACTAAATTGTTTTGTGTAACCAGACCATAGTCGATGTGTCACTGGCAAAGGAGCAAGGCTGACAGCCCCTCGGTCTAAGAAGCTTTGCCATGGACTGCATATGCATCGATCGATTGGCCGTGAACAGCTACCAGAAGCGTTTGAAAGTTGCATCATGTAAGATAAGATGTGCTGGACAAGACGAATGAAGCGACGTGAGCTTAATTTTCCTGCAACAAAGAAAGCGCGGGATGTCATTAAAACAAGGAGCGATATAATTAAGGGCAGGTCTTGCGGCAGTTGAGTGCCCTGAAACCTATAACCCAAAGGATGCTCAAGGTGCGATGTTGGGATCAGCACCTCAAAGGGTGTTCTACGAAGTACCAGGCTGCATACTTCCGGTGAGCTTTCGCAAGGCTTTCAGGCAACTGCTTACGTGCCCGGAGGAGGGGTGCCGTTCTGCTGCATGCATTAGAAACCATATGCAGAAGACACCTTGATAATGGCGCAGTGGAATCCGAGAGCGCAGGCTGGTAGATCCAAGCGGGTGCGGCGCAGCTGTGGCTGAGATTTGATGGTCGAGACATCCCCGAACTATCGAAGCGACAAAGAGACGCCCCAGAAACATCTTTTCCTTGCGTTCTCGTCTCCCCGCGGAGGCGCAAACGCAGTGAGCAGCAGAACGAGACGCCAAGTATTCGTTAAGAGAGTTTGGGGTTGCCTTGTCTAGCAGATCCCAGAGGCAGCTGTGCCGGGATCTGGAAGTTTGCACATCAGTCAATATAGCATCGCTATTCATAACGGGAAGAGGAGAATTTGAGACGTCACCGTGAGGAGCTCATGGTCGAAGAAACCGAGAGACTGCATGACGCGCTGGACGGCCGCATCTCCACCATCTTGATACACCGCACCAATTACAGCTTCAAGAGCTGTAGCCACCAAATTTGGGAGGCACGGCAGGCTTGGTATCAGCCGTAATGACGCACTCATCAAGGTCAATCTGATATGCTCTTCGTGCCAGCGCATCGTTGCTCAGTGAGTCGTCGCGCAATTGCGTCCATTGGGCCTGAGAAAGCACTCGGCCTGCTATCATGAGTACCCCGCAGCGCAGTGAACAAGGGCGTCTGTTACCACTCGAATCGCGAGCTTTAAACCAGGCGCCGCATATTACCTTGGAAAGCACTGCATCGCCCAAGACATACAACCTTTTGTTGTTGTTCAGGCCAATACAGGCACCGTTGTGGATCAGCCCAATCTGCGGAGCAGCATTTTGCACAGCCTCGACAGCGATGCAGCTGTCAGCGAATGTATACCTAGGTACCCGATCGATTTCTAGACTTCGCGCGCTTTCGTTTCGATGCGAATCATTGTATGATGTGAAGACTGATGTGTTGATGAGTCGAGATGGGCCGATATGGAGGTTGCAACAGCTGTGGTGCGCTTCGCGTGATGGTACAGCTTAGGTATCCGGGTTTTCTTGGCTACAGGCTCTGCGAAAGACTGCTGTTATAGCGCACAAAGATAGCAGGCTGTCATCAACATCAGCTTGAGAATGAGCCATACAGCTTTCGATAAGATGTCCAGACCGGCATGGCCAACGCCGTGAGAACGCCTTTGCCTGCGCAATGATCGCATCCAGACCCCGGCGTGCCGACACCCGTTCCTGATGAGCGACGGCGCTACGCCAAACCTCTAGCTTCTTCCCAACTAGCACCACCCTACGTCATTCCAAAAACGCATGAAAACAGGCATCATGGGGTTCCCGCCAAGCGGGATTAAACGTTAAGAGACTGGGCATGCCAGTCAGTCGACACATTCAGTACTTTTGCTATCCGAATAAGCGGTTCGCGGACGTAACACCGAGACGGATCTACCGGAAAGACCAACCACAAGGGTCTAGTCACTATGGCAGAAGAGATGGTGGTGCGCGGCCCTGCAGACGTCCTCTCAAGCGTGCGACCTGCTGATTTGCTTTCTCGATAAACAGGAGCTCGGATTCGAGGGTCTTGACAAGTTCACCGACAAGTACTTTGACAAAACCTACGATCGTCTTCCGGCATTTCCCAAAAAAGGAAAGAAGAAACGCAAGCTACAAGCGCAGCAAAACCAATTCCAGCAAAACGCACAAGGCCCGCCTGTTCAAAACGCACAGCAGTCGTCCTACCCGGCTCAGAACGTTTCGCGAAATCCCGACAAGGAGTACACTTCGCCTCGCTCTGTACCGAAGAGTGTAGACGGCTACAACTCGGACCCAGAGATGTATGCGCCAGACTACAGGCAAGACCGTTATGGCCCAGATGATCGGTACTACGAGACGGAACAGAACGACCACAGGGCGCCGGGACCAGGGTTCAAAGTCCCGCGCGGTCGCGACGGACCGAGTGACACCCGCGACATGCAGGTAGCAGTGCGCTCTACTCTGAACAGTATGCAAGACTTAAGCTAACTAAGGACAGCCATACCCACAGCAAAATCAGCCTGACTACGGTCAACAACGCGGATACGGGGGCGCCGGCGGTAGACCAGGTACCCAACGTAGAGGCTCATCGTGGTCTCCGCCGCGCTCTGAGCGACAAGGCCGACGAGAAACGCGACGCCGTCGGTCTAACTCGCGCTCTCGGTCTCGCGACGACATGAAGAGCCGTCTGATTGCGACTGTTGGTGGCGCATTAGTGGGCGGCATAGCAGGCAACCAAGCGACTAAAGGCAAGAAGTACGACACTGTCGCAACGATTGCTGGAGCCATCATAGGCGGTGTTGGTGCAAAAGAAGCCGCGGGCCATTGGGACGAACGCAAAAGGAAGAAGGAGCAGCAAAGGAACGGTGATTGGGAGGAGGACTACGATGACAACAAGCGCAGGAATGATCGCAGGAGAGACGACCGATACGACCGTGACGATAGGTACGATGACAGATATGAGCGCGATGACCGAAGGAGATACTAGACATGCTTCAGGGTGGTGGGCCCGGGCTGACAAGGTATCCGGGAGTTTGGGGCTGGCGCCAGGCGTGTGCGACATTTCTTAGGGGCGAAATTTTCAGCTCCGGTATGGAGTTATGGATGGCGCAACCTGGAACACGATACCTTTGTACGATTTGACGAAAAATGGATGACATGCAGGAGCAGTAAACGTTTGCTGCGGGAATGACGTGCGACGTGCGAGCCATATCTGCGACGTGATCTGATGCGAAGGGGAGGGGCCACGCGACGGTGGAAGTTCACAGGAGGCGCCAGGGGGCCGACTGTCGGTGCGGTGGTGGGCTGCCGTTCGTAATAATAGCCGACACACGAGGCACATCTCTGTGCTTTTTTGCCGATAAAGAAATTCCAGAAGGCTTCTGGAGGGTGTGGAGAAGTTTTGAAGCGGATGCGGGCGTAGCAGACACACTATGTATAAAATTCCAAGCTTGATAGCCATGATAAGAGGCAAGGTTGAGCTCGGTGTTATAGCTAAGGCTGGCATGCGGTTTCGAGAAGCCTAGTAGAAGGTTAGGCTGATCCACCGCGTTGCGGGACCAAGCCTCGTCCCGCAATCTATCCATCATCTCTCCGAGCAGCACGCTTCAGTCACAAGAAATTATACACTACACAGCAGCCAGCACGCACCGACCCACTGCAGGTTCCCGAGCTGCCCTGACCCAAGCTTTCCGCCCGCCCAGCTGCAGCATTGCTCAGTCATTGTGCTACCCACCCGCTGCGCTTCGTCTGCATCCCGCTCCTTCGCCGAGCAATCATCTCGCAACCCAGAGACACTCGAGCTGCTGCACCGCGCATACCCACGCACCACCATGAGCTGGTGACTGCCCGACAACTGCATCGCCCCTTCCCCACCACGCACGAGCTCCTTCCCTAACCGTCTGACACCTGCCCCTCGCTCCTTCCCAACCGGCAAGTTTGCCTCTGGCGCCGCTGCCGGCCACCAACACGACGATGCGCCGATACAGGCCTGGAGGAGGTCCCGTGCGGGCTCATGGCGGCGTGCCGGTGCCTGATCCCTTTGCCATGGTACGCGCATACGACAGCGACTCCAATCCCGCCCGCCCGATACGACCCTCCCCGCTGGCCGCCTCGACGATTCAGGGTCTACCGCTAGACCTGCTCGACCGCCTGCGCTCCTTCCCGCTGTTCCAGGCAGCCCCCGACTCCTTCCTCACCCAGGTCGGCCTGCATCTCAAGCCGCAGCTATACCAGCCTCATGACACAATTCTCACCGAGGGCGAGACGGGCAAGGCCATGTACTGGCTGGTCCGCGGAGCGGTGCGTGTGACATCGCGGGACCAGGAGAGCACATACGCAGAGCTGAAGCCCGGTGCGTTCTTTGGCGAGATCGGTATCCTCATGGACATCCCCCGCACCGCCACCATCATAGCCAACATGCGCTCGCTGGTAGTGCGCCTGAACAAGGAGGACCTCATGAAGGAGCTGCCCGCGTTTCCCGAAGTGGAAGTGGCCATCATGCACGAAGCGCAGGAGCGACTGGCCATTCTGCAGCGCAAGAAGTCAGAGTTGGGAGGCAAGCGTCCTGCGATACCCATGCGTCAGATTACAGGCAAGCGCGACCGCGAAGATGGCGACGTGATCATGGCCGAGAGCGGCACTCTACGCGAAGGCGAGATCAATGCCTTCAAGAAGAGGAAGTCTCCCAGTCCGGGTCTCGCTGAAGCCATAGCCCATAGTGCCTTTGGAAGCGGCAGTATTCATGTGCGGCCGCTGCTCAAAGAGCTGCCTCTCTTCTCCGAGCTGCCCGACGACATCCTCCATTTTATTGGCATGCGCGCACAACCTTGTTCGTTTGATCCTTTCACCGACATAATAAAACAGGGCACACAAGGACGTGACGTCTTCTTCATCGTGAAAGGCGAGGTTGAGGTCATCAGCATGAATGTACCAGAGCAGAACGGTACCACTTCACCCATAGGTCGTCGAAAATCCATCGCCGCGGGCGAGCAACATTTCCAGGAAGTAAAGGCCCGATTGAGGCCCGGGCAATACTTTGGCGAGGTCGTCAGTCTCTCGCTTGCGCCACGCCGCACCGCTACGGTCCGCTCCGTATCGGCTGTTGAATGTCTTATGATCAGCGGTGACACTTTGAACCACCTCTGGGAGAAGTGCACTCCAGATGTACGCCGACAGGTCGAGTCGGTCGCGAAGGAGCGGTTACGGACCGCCAAGGACGAGGATGTACACATGCTGGACGCGAATAGTACACCCAACATCAACGATCTAGCCATAGCGGACCACATAATACCCCGTACACCACGACGCAAGAAGAGTGTGCCAACTGTCACTTTCAATGACACCATCGACATCGATAATCCGGTGACACCCACCCGGAGAGACGAAAAGATGATGGAACCATTTGATCCAGACCCATTTCTTAATGTCGATTTGGACAATGTCAGGTCGAGGTCAAGGAGAGGCTCACTAGCTCCACCCCCACCTGGATCAATACCAGACTCGCCATCCAGTCCAGCAAAAACAGATTTCCCCAAGTCACCATCGCCCGGTGGTTCGCCCCTTTCCCCATCACCATCGTTCTCCATATCGAAGCATGCATCCACTCCGCCAGAGATGCCACTCGACTATAAACGCCCTCGACTAGTCAACAGACCAAGTAGATATGGAAGAGGCATACTGTCGGATCAAGTGCTCACTAAGATTCTTGCGAATCTAGACATACACGAGCTGATGAAGTTGCGTGTAATCTCTTCGCACTGGAACAAGTTGATATCAGAGTCGCCGGATATACTCCACGACCTTGATCTTAGCAAATACAATCGCAAAGTCACGGATCGATCGCTTGTGGACGTAATATGTCCATTCGTAGGCAGTCGTCCACGATACATCAATATCAGTAACTGTTTCCACGTGACAGACGAGGGTTTCGCCGAGCTGGCAAAGACTTGCGGTCCGAGCGTAAGAATTTGGCGCATGAAGAGCGTGTGGGACATCACCGGACCGGCTGTGCTGGAGATGGTGCAGAAGGCGAAGGGTCTTGAGGAGGTCGATCTCAGCAACTGCAGGAAAGTAGGCGACAACCTTCTCGCTCGAGTGATAGGGTGGGTGGTTCCAGAGATGCCACCTCAGATGGCAATGGCGCATGCGCAACATCAAGCTCAGATAAATGGTCGCCGACAAGGAAAGGGTGCTAATCAGCCTGCTCCGCAACCGCTGCCACCTGGTACTGTTGTTGGATGTCCGAAGCTGCGACGTCTCACGCTGAGCTACTGCAAACACATCACCGATCGCAGTATGGCACATATCGCCGTCCATGCAGCAAACCGCATCGAGAGCATCGACTTAACAAGATGCACGACTATCACCGACGTTGGCTTCCAACACTGGAGTGTCTATCCGTTTCCACGGTTGACAAAGCTGTGTCTCGCAGACTGCACATATCTGACCGACAACGCAATTGTGTACCTGACGAACGCAGCAAAAGGGCTCAAGGAACTGGATCTCGTAAGTCCACTATCTTCCATTTGATGCTAGGCAGAATGCCCGTACTAACGCATATCAGTCTTTCTGCTGCGCCCTTTCTGACACCGCAACTGAAGTCCTTGCTCTCGGCCTCCCTTCACTTACACACCTCAACCTCGCCTTCTGCGGCTCCGCGGTCTCGGACACTTCTCTTCGCTGTATATCCCTACACCTCCTCGAACTCCGAAATCTCTCTGTACGAGGTTGTGTCCGCGTCACTGGCACTGGTGTTGAAGCTGTCGTGGAGGGCTGCAGAGACCTCGAACGCTTCGACGTTAGCCAGTGCAAGAATCTGGGTCGATGGATTGAAGCTGGTGGTGTAGAGAGTGTGAAAAGTCGCGGAAGAAACGTCAAATTTATATGCGTTAGCGATGGGAGGTGGAGAGATGGCAAGGGGAATGTGAGGAAATGATGAGGAAGATGACTTTGTATGGATACTATGTGTATGGTATATGTCAAGACGGCCGCGGCGATACATTTGGCTGATCTACGAAAGCGTGTACATTGAATCATGATAGAGGAGAACTACGATACGGATGTCGGCTTGATTGTATGTGTTTCTTGGTGGGGGTTTTCGCATCTACGCAAGATACCAGGCTTTTGTTCGGTGTATTAGCGATGTATTACTTGGAATATTAGATCTCCTTGCTCATGATAGCGGCTTCTTGTACGTTCTGATCTTTTCCACGAACTCATGAAGGATTGAGTGTAGTTTCTCTTGTTCTTTCAAACTGTATTACACGGCGACGATGAGCCTCCTGCCCGCGTGTAATCATTTAAAATGCTCTAGCTTCATTTGGGTAGGCGTACTCTGGAGCCTAGACCATCGACACTCACCCGGCAGCTTGTGCTTTCTTTGTTTTACTTCACCCAACTGCTCCCGCGCAGGCAACTTGACCGCATTGCCCATCATCCCAGTCAAATATATCGATCTCGCCGCCCGACTTCGTTGCATACCTAGCCAAAGTCTCTGCCCCCAGAGTCGCTCGCCCACAATGTCAATATCAGCGAGGGAATCCGATCGAGCACATATCTCGGCGTCAGTGGTACCTCTATTACTTAATTCTGGTCGCTAACAAGCTTGGTAGTATGCTAAGGGATGTTGCACGTCTCTCAACCAAGCCTCAACAATCGACTCGCGAGTGTTATCGACGTAGAGTGGAAGTGAGAGTAAAGATCGAGGAGTACTCAAAATCCGAGTGTCTTACTCTCTGCTTGATGATGCAAGAGAAATTGCCTCGCGAGCTGAGAGACATGGTCTACGAAGCCCTACTTGGAGAACCTCAGAACTACTACCTTGACGACGATGCGCACGGTTTGGGATTTTCGGATCCAGCTAACATTGTGGCCCACAATCCCCACATCGGCGACAAAAGGTTCGTCGGTGAAGAAACACTCACTGAGTTAGCGGAAATGTGGTATCGGCACTCAGTATTCAAGATTTTTGGCGATAATACTGTGGCTTCCCTATTCAGCACCCAAATCTGGGAACTGCCTGATCTTGATCCTACTCGATTGATACACCAAGTATATATGCGTCTACACCCCAGATATCGTTCGGGCGAGAAAACAGACGCGAATTTGGAAGTCGGGGAAGAGCTCCTTCTGCCATCAGACTTTGAGCAACTTGCGAGGCTGCACCAACCGGCTACCTTTACGATCGGCATTTACTTTGGGCATTGGTATTATCATGGGGAGACTGAAGAAGGTATGAAGATTTCTGTTGAAACAATGTCCGAAAGAGTCTTCCCAGTGTTGAGGCAGCTGATTACTTCCGGCGTGGGCGTCGCTGTTAAAGTCTTAAAGGCGGCGCCTGTAAATGTGGGATTGGAACATCTTGATAGCGAGGGTTGGTCGAGGCTGGTTCGGGCAGTGCATCGCCGATAGTGAGCAAAGACACTAGATCACTCACTTCAAAAGACTTTGGCCAATATGGATGGGTATGGGAAGATTTCCAGGTATCTCGATTATGTCTGATTCCGGCTAGTCAACGCCTGATCGAGACTAGCCACGCTTAGCCTCATTCTCCACCTGCGCATCTAGCTTTTGCAAACAACCCGTTAGTCCAGATACCATACAACAGATTCCCTTACTCGCTTGATCCCCAGCATGTCATCGAATAGAATGTCTTTCGATCCGACTCTTGTGTCTAGGTGAGCGCTGCGCTTTCACTCGCAGCGTCTTTACTCACTATCTCAACAACAGTATGCTAAGGGAAGCTCACCGCCACGCAATGCATAGTGCATTACTCCGATACGAAGCGCGCAAACACGTCGAGAACTGGGCAAGATCGTCGTGTCTTAGTCTGTGCACGGAGATGCAATCGCGATTACCCCGCGAGCTACGTGACATGGTCTATGCATCAGTATTTCAAGATTCTGATAGCTTCGTGGTATCTCACGACATCTTACCAGACGTACTGGAAAGCTACCAACATCTCTGCGATACTACATTTGTGGGTCAGGAGACACTCGTTGAACTAGCCGAAGAGTGGCATCACCACTGCATCTTCCACCTCAATCTCAACTCCGATGGGCGAGGTCTGTACGATACAGGGAAAAATATTTGGAATTTGCCCAATCTGGATTTTGTCCGACATATGCGCCACGTACAGGTCGAGATATGTCCTCCATACGTGGAACAAGATGAAGGATCTATTGACCTAGAAGGGATGCCGGAGGGGTGGCAGTATCTGTATAAGCTGCAGCGACCGGCTACGCTCGCCCTGAAGGTGGATTACGACGAGTGGACGGTAGCTTATCGGCCTCAAGATTTGCATGACGACTTCGTGGGGCTGTTGACATACTTGATTGGTGCTGGTGTCAAGGTAATTGTTGAACTTACAACTTCTCATAGATCCAACCCCTGTAGCGGAAGTGTTGGTTTGGAACATCTTGAGAACGAGATGTGGTGTTATTTGCTTGACCGAGTGTGGCATGGTCAGACTGGTCAACACATGGAGTTCCTCGGAATAAAAGCAGAAGTAGTGAAAGGCCCTGTGTGGATCTTAATTTTGTTATTCCAAGATGATTGCTCTTTCATGGAGCAACCCGGCGCTGCCTCCCATCGAGGTTTACATGAAAACGCGTTCAGTCTTCCGTCCTAGGTCGCCCAGAGTTTCGATGCTTCTGGATACCACGTCCTAGACGTCTTGTTGTATCCGTCTCGAGTCGTGCGCGTTGCCTTGAGGGTCGCGCTGAGATGACGATATGATAGACTCTGTCCCTCTTTGCTTCTTCATCCAAACCTCTTGCCGTATCCTTTGACCACATCGTCTAATATGGTACGCATCCTCTTGCACCCTTCGATACCCACTGCCAGCATACCCTCTAACCTCTCCATTCGTACCCTGGTCTCCATGACGCACACAGCAACGTTATCGGTATCCCCCAATGTCCCTACCGTCAAGAACGGCAGCTCCAATTCCTCCTGGTTGTTGAGATCCAACAGCGGATCATCGGCAGACGCGTTATCCGCCGCTGACGCAGAAGCAGAAGAAGCAGCTGTACAAGCGACCAGATAATCTGTCATAGGTATACCCGCATCAATAAGCGCCAATGTTGACGCATTGATACACGCAGCCAATAGCGACCCATCCTGTGAAATGATGTGGACGTTCAACGTAATCGTCGAATGCGGGTAGAGATGCAGCAGCAATACGCCCTCAAACGCCGACCTCAGGCAGTGCTCCATCTCACTTGTCCGCTTATCGCTCTTCCTCTTCCTTCGCTCTACACCGCTGAAACCCGCGAAATTTATCTCGACCTCAACTTTGGCCTGCTTGTCTGCGCCGCCTCTTTGCCCGCTCTGTTTGCCTTCTGCGGGTCCGGTGACGGAAACGAGGATCTTGGTGTTGCCCATCTCGAGATATGACGACCCATCGGCGGCGGCTTGCGTGGAGATTTGCGCGTGGATTCGGCGGAGTTCGTTCCAGCGGCGGCCATCGAGGCGGAGGAGCGCGAGAGAGTAGGTGCTGGTGTCTAGCGGCATCTTGGTGGTGTCGCAGGAGTTTGAAAGGGTTCTATATTGCGCGACGCGATTTGCCGACTGGAGACTGTGGTTCGTGAAGACAGCTGATTTTGGCAGGGCGTGCAATTGCGCGCGATGATGCGGGCGTGCAGGCTCGAGCTCCAGATTTTGGCGGAAGTTCTTGCAGGGATCTTCTGCCAGTCGCGCCCCGCTTTCACGTGAGAGCGTGTTAGCGTGTTTGGGCAGCTTGGTGGCGTTTCCTTTCACGCTCCACTCCAGGTGCTTCCTTCCGTGACAATCGCCGCTAGTCAGGACCGTGCGCCAATATGCGATTGTCAAGCACCGGTACCAGTGATAAGCTGAGCAAAGTCACACAGCGTTCACGAACGACCCCTGTTACCCGCCACCTCAGCCATCATGTCCTTCAGTCGTGACAAGTCAAAGGATGAACAGAGAGCGCAAAGAATTTTTGGCGAGAGTGGTGAGGAAGATGACGATCTTGACATCATCAAAACGTCTAGGAAAGGTTTGGATCTCTCCCAGTATATTGACGGTCAGTCGATGCTTCCCCTACCTTCATACGCTAATACTTGGTAGTCCTGACTCAAAGCCAGACTCAGTCGCAGAGGGCTACACACGAGGTCACAGAAGACGAAGACGAAGAGGACGACGATACTGATGACGATGCATTGGAAGAACCAGAACCACGAACTAGAGATGTCACTAGCTCAGGTACCGATGACGATGAGTTGTTAGAAGCCGAGTACGATACAAGGGCTTTTCACAAAGAATGGACGGGGCGCAAGACCGAGAAACGGAAGCGTACCACTGCTGAAACCAACCGAATTCGCAGTGAAAAGAAGAGCAAAGCAACGGCTGCAACCAGTATCGTGGGTCGCAGACTTCCACCCAAGAAAATTGGCTATGGTCCGACAGGCTTCAGTACCGACACCTTAGCCGATGATGAGGGCGCGACAGCTTTCTTAGACGACCCCATTCCTGACTACTTCATATCGCGACAGAAGACACTCAAGAAGTTGCACGAATCTGGACTGCGATACCCTCCTAGCTATCACGACGTTGACTGGGACAACGCGGGCACTGAAGAGAAGCCAGAACTTGACAACTCCGTACAGCAGCAGCGCGAAAAGAAGGACATCAGACTCCGCGGGTCGCATGGGATCATACCTGGCCCCATCGCTCAATGGTTGCGCGA